>Ga0334882_1000025_pt1 | contig 302560 bp, 301 predicted proteins | sample GraSluR1_MG_5_FD_207226 | JGI IMG/M metagenome (GOLD analysis project Ga0334882, IMG submission 207226) | Sludge microbial communities from methane-producing bioreactor in Wageningen University, Netherlands - Granular Sludge_15_04-R1 | ecosystem: Engineered > Bioreactor > Anaerobic >...
AAGGCAAAACTCACTATGAGAAAAGCCTACGGTTTTAAGACCCTGAAATGCCTGGAAATCGCGCTATATCATGAACTTGGCAAATTGCCGGAACCTGAGTATCACCACAGATTTTGCTGACGAGCCCAAAAAAAATCCTCCTTCACGACTGGTTCGTGAAGGAGGATGGGGAGTTTGTTACGAAGCTTAAATAACGACGGTGGATGGGCCGGAGGAGCGTTCTGCAGCTGAGTCGTTAGTGCGCCAGGGAAAAAACCAGAATTTGGCTTTCACCCCCCTTGCCGAACACCGAACCGGGTTCGGTGGCAACGAACAGGACCCGCTGGTCCTGCACCGTCAGGCCCTGCAAGGGGTTGGACATCTCCTCACCAAGGTTGCCCTTAACGAAGGTGTTGTCGCGGTATTTCAATACCGCCAGCCAGCTTTTACGCACATTGGCGCTTAATCCCGGAGCGGAAAACATGCCGCTGTCGGAAGCGACCACCAGCAGTTCCGGACGGCCATCGCCATCCAAATCCGCCGCTACCGGCGGCACTTCGACAACTGCGAAGTTGGTGGGGGTATAGTAGGCCTGAGGGTGTACCTGGTAGGGAAAGCGGGCCAGACTTCCGCCCATCAGCTTGGCCGATCGGTAAATTTCCTTGCTGCCGGCATAGATGTAGAGCAGACCGTCGCGGACCACCACGGTTTCCGGTTTGCCGTTGCCCGTCAGGTCGACCATGGTGCTGCCGCCGACGGTGAATCGTCGTGGCAGCTCAAAGGATGGGGTGTTGAGGCTGATTCTGTTCCCCTGCACGGAGACCTGACGGACCACCGTACCCCAGAACAGTTCCCGATCCATGTTCTGAGCCAGCAGGGTTTCCCGGCGACCGTCGCCGTCGCGGTCGAAACTGCCGAACAGATGCGACAGATTTTCACTGATGGGCAGCAGGCGGTTGTTCTCGAACCGATACAGGGCGGAAGCCATCTGGGTGTCTTTCCAGGCGGAAACCGCCAGGTAGACCAGGCCGGCCTGAGGCTGCCACCAGTGCAGTCCGACCACTTGGGGCAGTCCGGCCACTTCAACCTCGGTCAGGGTATTGATGCCGCCGTCGATTTTCTGGATTTTGATGCGTGCGCCGTCGGTGGCAGCCATCAACAGTTCGGAATTTTCGCGGACGAAGTCGGCCATGACCACGGCGAAGCCGGGGTTGCCGAGGACCTGGAAGCCGGGAAACGCCGCTTCATAGCGGACGCTGCCCGGTGCCGGCGGTTGCTCAAGGCGATAGGGTGCGGCTGCGGGGGCTACGGGGGCCGGTGCCGCTACCACTGGCGCCGCCACCGGCACGGGAGCCATGGCGCTCGGTACGGCTGCCAACGGAGGGGCGGGATAGCTGCGAATTACGCTGCCGGAGGCATCGCGAACGGTCAGGTTGCGGGCCGTGAGCACTACCACCAGATCGCTGGCGGTTTTGCCGACGGCGCCGGCCTGACCCGGTTTTTCCGCCTGGGCGGGACCATAGGACTGCCAGCGCAGGGCCGGCAGGGCGGCTTTCAACCGGCCGTAAAACTCTTCACCCTGCCCGGTATAATCCCAGAAGGTAGCACGCAGGCCGTCGTAGCGGCGGATGGCGTCACCGCGCACGATGGCGCCGGGCTGACCGAGGGGGCGGGCGTGGCTGAAGCCGCTCTTGACCTGGGTGACCTGCAGCAGCCCCTTGCTGCCGTCCAGGGTGCCCAGCAACTTGCCGGTCACCGGGTGGGTAATCGGTTCGCCCGGTGCCACGACGGAGAACAGATCACCGTTGGTCACGCCATGGGAGGCGGCCAGGTCGATGAGAAATTCATCCTGCACCGGCAGCACCACGTAGCCGGGTACGGGTTGCAGGTCCTGAACAATTTCTTCGAGCGTTCCGGCCTGAACGGTGCCGGTCACCAGGACCAGCAGGACAGCGATAACGATGCTCACTCTGGTGGACAAAGCACAACCTCCCTTGGATAGATTTTACAGTGTCAGGATTGGGTTAGGACGCCTTAGGCCAAAAAGAAGGGCCGGGCAAAGGCCCGGCCCAACATTATTATCATATCGCCTGCAGTGAGGCAATCCTGGAACTAGAAACGGAAACGGATGTTGGCGTCGGTGCGGAACACATCGTCAGCCTTGCCGGTGCTGGACAGAGCGTCCCAGGCATCGCCGGCAATCAGGTAGCCGGCCGCGATTTCGGCGGTCAGGCCCTTCATGATCTGGTAGCCGGCACCCAGCACGAACTCATGGCCGACTTCATCGCCGCTGCCCTGCGCCGTCACGAGATCCTCCGCCGTGTTGTGCCACAGGTAGCGGGCCGACACCCATGCCTTTTTCGTCAGTTCGTGACGCGCCCCGGCGTAGAGCAGGGCGTAGCCCTTGTCGAACAGGTAGGGGGCCTGGGTGAAGGAGTTGTCGTCGGCCAGGTTGTCGAAGATGACCACGGAACCGATGAAGCCGGTGGTGGCATCGATGACATCGAAGTTTTTCAGTTTGCCGTCGTTGGGGTTCTTGTCGCCGGAAGTGTACAGGCCGCCGAGGGTGAAGGTGGTCTTGTCCATCTTGTAGTCGATCTGGCCGTGGAACAGGTAGGCTTCACGATCGAAATTGTCTTCAATCGTTCCTTTGGTCTTGACTTCACCGGTCAGATAGATGCCGGTGAACAGACCGCTGAAATTGTTCCATTTGCCTTTGCCGGACAGCCCCAGCCAAATCTGGGAATCCCGTGCATCGGTAATCTGGCCGGCCAAGCCTCCATCGACAAAGCCGCCATTAGCAAAGGTTTTCGCTTCTCGACCTTGATCCATGAAAATAACAAAGGCATTGAGGCTGTTGCCATTGTTGAAAGTATAGGTCATGTCACCGACAAAAGCATCATCGTACTCGCTCTTCTTGTCACCGCCGGCATCGTTTTTGTTGGCACCACCCCAGTCGTTGCGGAACCAACCCAGGCTGTAGCCCCAGTTGCCGTCCTTGCGCACCCACTTCACCCCAGGGGCGTTGTCCGTCCACAGGGTATAATTGTAGCCGACCGGCTGCAGGCCGACGATGAAACGGGAGGCTTGGTCGAACGGCAGTTGGATATCGGTGTAGGCCCACATCAATTCGAAATTGTTCTGGTCGCCGCCGAAGGGCATGTCGGCATTGCCGAACTTGGCGCTGCCGAATTCGAAACCGACCACGCCCTTGACTTTTTTGTCATCGTCGGAGACATCAAGATTCATGCGGTACTTGATTTCCCCGAAGAAGTCACTGTCCTTCCGGTTCTTTTTGGTATCCACGGGACGGGTTGTCGAGGTGAGGATCCCCGAATAGTTCGAAAATCCACCCACGCTCAGATAATTATGGGTGTCATTCACGACGCGCTTCGAAAGATCCGCCTGGGTGCTGTAGGAAAAACGGTTGTTGAGATCGCCATGCCACTCCACATTGAGGGCCATGGCGGGGGCTGCAACGGCCACGGCGGCCAGCGTCGCCAGGGCAATACGCATCTTTTTCACGGTTACGCTCCTTCCATCTCAAAAATTAAATAAAAATGAGGGATTATCGGGGCTTGACCCGATACCCGGTTGGGACGCTGTAGCAAAAGGGCCCATCAAGCGTCCAAATATCCGGCCGATCGATTGGTGAATCGACGAACCGTGCTTCGCTTGCCTCACCTCCTTTGCATGAACTTGGTCTTGACGCGAGCCCGGATATCATTCCAAAAATCCAGTCCATTGCACCTGATTCAAAAAGTTGTTTGGTCGCGATATTTTTCGGTATATACAACGGTTGTCAAAAAATCGCAAGTGAATACATTTTTATTTTGAGAAGGTTTATGTATTTGTTTGGGGATGAAATCTAATTTTGGCGGGGATTTTTGAAGTCAGATGCAACGGCAAAAAACCAAACAAAGGGGCCCTTTTCGGGGCCCCTTTGCCGGACATGCCTATCAGCTTAGAAAAGCAGCTGGGTCTGGAAACGGAAGGCGTCGACTTTGTCGCCATTGATAATTTGGTCGTTGATGGCGTAATCGACCTTGAAGTTGATGTTGTGGCCCTTCAGGAAGTAGTTCAGCCCGATGTTGAAGGTATTGAGCTCAGTGCCGTTATCCGGATCCTGGTGCTGCCAGCGCAGGACCGGCTGGATGTGAGAGCCTTCCCGGAAGGGGCAGGGCAGCAGATAGCCGGCTTGCACCGAAGCGGTCTGACCAGAGTAGTAGGGGCCATCCCAGTCGTAAAAAGTGGCCGAACCCACAATGCGGCCATTCCCCAGAGGCTGGTCGATATGGGCGCCGAGGTTCCAGGCTTTGTGGTCTTCTACTCCAGCGCCGCCGAGGCTGATGTAATCGTAGCCGGCGCTCAAGGAGAGCACTTTCAGGGCGCCGAGGCTGTTCATATTGTAGAACCAGCCGGGCTGGGCATCGGCGAAGTTGACCATGATCATGCCGGTGGTGCGCAGGTTGTCATCCCCATTGGTAACCGAATCGCGTTCGCCGCGGAACAGGCCGACGCGGTAGTCGATCAGACCTTCGAACAACAGACCGCGCACTTCGATGCCGTCATCCCGCCAAGCAGCCCGGCTGTCGGCGAGGGAAGGCACTTTGGTCGGCCGGAGGTTGTAGTCAATGCCCAGGGTTTGGGCCGCGGAAGCTCTGTTCTCCACGGAGAAGGGAACCAGGATCCGGCCGATGGAGATGTTGAGTTGGGGCATGATCTGAACATCGATGAACCCGGTGTTCCAGACGAGGTCGCTGCTGGTATTTCTCTTGCCAGCGTTGGGGACGTCGGTATCGAAGAAAAACTTGACGTTCTTGTGTACCGAACCGGTGGCCATAATGCGTGCACGACGGGCGAAGAAATCATTGCTCCACTCATCGTTGTTGCCACTGCCGTCTTCGACGGCTTCGAATTGTACCTGGCCAAGGAAGCCGACCTGCATCCATACATCATCATTTACAGCCAGTTTGGGGCTCCAGGCCAGGGCCGACGTTGCGGCGCCCAGCACGACGGCCAGCATCGCGATGCTGCTCACTAATTTACGCATGTTGCCTCCACCTAACGATAAAATTAAAAGATTTTGGTTCACAAGGAACCGGATGAAGAATTGCCGTTGGATTTCGGACCCGACCCGAAATCAGCGGCGCGCGGAAAAGGCCTTGGCGGCCCGTTGCAACACCTGCCATCCCATGCGCCTGCGTAACCCGACGAAACGCGGCCCGGCAGGATGCTGCCGTAGCAAAATGTCACCTCCTTACAATATGAAATTCACCAGACAGGCAGTCTGCCCGGTGGATGTGTTTCATTGTGGAAAAACGTCATTGGACGGGTTGCCGGCGAGCCTGGCCGGGGCGTGGAGGCCCCTGTATCGTGTTGGCCGAGCCATCAGTGGTGGCCGGCGCGGCCTGCAGTTGGGAAATCCTTGCAGCAAGGGCTTTGCCTGACAACTTCATGCCGTCATGGGCAATATTGAAGTCGCGATCGATGATGACCACGCGCGGGATGGCCTGGATTCGATAGCCCCTTTGTGCCCTGCCGTCATCCAGCAAGGCATGAAAGGGCACGGGAAATTGCTTGTCCGCAAGGTACTTCGTGATCTGGTTCGGATCGTCCTTGATATAAACTTCGAGGACCGTGACCCCTTTTTCCTGCAGCAGGGGGCCGGCTTTGAGAATGGTGCCGATTTGGGATTTGCATGCCGGACACCAACTGGTGCCGAAGACGAGGAGGATATTGCGGCCGGCGAAATCGGACAGTCGGACTTGCCGGCCGTTCAGATCCGCCAATTGGAAATCGGGGGCCGGGTCGCCTGGCGACAAAAAAGCCGCGACCGGGGCCACCCAGGCGCAAAACAGCAACCATCCCGCCAGGACGATAAGAGCGATGCGCTGCATATGTCTCCTTCTCCCACATTGCATAAAAGAGTAAAACAGCGTCATATTTGGCGATTCCGCCGGCGAAGTCAAGCAAAAATCCCCGCGGGTATCAACAAATGGCCCATATCAAGGGAGCGCTTGGGGGGTTATTGACTTTTTTCGCGTAATCCATTAATTTTAAGGCGATTTGCATTTCTTCCGAGCCGGCTCCGGTCTGACCGCGGCCGGCTGTTGCCAACGCCCTCCCGGATGTCACGCCATGCGAAGGATCCAACCCTTGTCGGACCGGTTTTTCGATTTCCCCATCGGCATCTCTCCCTGGCGCAGCGAATTGCGGCGCCGCAACCAGTTGCGGGAAGGCTACAATTTCAGCCTGCTGGAAAACTCCTCCGATTCCTACCGTTTTACGGCCATGGCCAAAGCCGGCAAGGTGGAGGATATTTTCCGATCCTTTGCCGCCCTTTTGCCCGAGGAAAGCTTTTTCATCCTGGAGTTTTACCGTGATGAAGAAGAGCCGGACCAACAGGCCGAGAACGCCGGTCCGGTTTTATATTATTCGCCCTATCTGCCGACAGATGAATTGCTTTCGCTGGTGGGCCCTTACTTCCAACGCTTGATCCACGACGGCTTTGTCGGTTTCGGGCTGGCCAACAACCAGGTCGGCATGGAGCTTTTCTATTCCGAGGAAAAGATTCTGACCTGCTTTACCGGTAACCATATCCGCATCATGGATCTGCTCGGCAAGCATGAGATCCCCTACAATGCCCGGCAGCAGTTTACGTCCGATTTCGGCCACGACCATCTTTCCCTGCTCTGCTACCGCCGCAATCTGCTCCCCGCCGACCTGGCTCTGCTGCCGGAGGCGGAACTGGATTATATCTGCTTCTGTCAGGAACTCCTCGATCAGCTGGAGATGTATCCCGTCGAGGACGATTTTTCCTTTTTCCTCTCTCCCCGCGAACAAGGGCAGATTGCCGAGTGCTTGGCCCGGCATCCGGACTACGCTTTTTATGCCGATGAGGACTTTGGCGATCTGTTGTTGAGTTGGAACGACTTCGTCCATGAGTGTGACCATGGTTTTGAAGGATCCCTCGAAGACTACCAGGATGGTCTGCGCCTGCGCGATCTCATTCAGCATGTCATCGAGGAGGTTCCGGAGTTGCTGGCGCGCAAGCTCACCGAGGTGGTTGGCGAGGCGGATGGCTGCCTGCGTCGTAACCTGGTGGAAAGCCGCAAGCGTTTCGATGTTCCTGAAGACCTTGCGTCCCACGGGGATCGTTTCTGGTATCGCGGCATGGTGCGCAACCAGGGCGTGGATCTGCGCCGGGATCTCATCCGCCGGGGCTGGTTCCAGCCCTAATTCGGCGACACCCCTGCCCTGGCAGGTTCAATCCCCCTTTGGAGCCGGGCCATGATCGCCATCATCGCTGCTGTTGCCGACGAATCCCGCCTGTTGCGGCAGTGGCTGTTCCCCTGTGAAGTGCGCCGTTGCGGCCGCCGCGATCTGTATTGGGGCAACCTTTTCGGCCGGCGCATTGCGCTTATGCACTGCGGCGTGGGCAAGGCCAATGCCGCGGCCACCGCAACCCTGTTGCTGGAACAGAACCTGCCGTCCCTGCTCATCGCCATCGGTTGTGCCGGCGCCTATCCCGACAGTTCCCTGGCGATTGGCGACCTGGTGCTGGCTTCGGAGGAGCTGTATGCCGATGAAGGAGTCATTACGGGTGACGGATTTCGAGATTTTGCCAGCCTGGGTTTTCCCCTGCTCCAGGAAAACGGCGCCACCCTGCCCTGCCGTTTTCCCATTCCGACCGATCTGCTGGCCAGCGCCCGACCGTTTATCGAGCAGAGCGCCCGGGACGCCGGCTGCAAGCTGCTGATGGGCCCGCTGGTGACGGTTTCGACCTGTTCCGGCACCCTGGCCGCCGGTCGCGACATCGCCCGGCGCACCGGGGGCGTTGCAGAGAATATGGAGGGCGCCGCCATCGCTCAGATCTGCCGTGAGTACGGCGTGCCGTTCCTGGAAATTCGCGGCATTGCCAACCGGGTCGAAAACCGCGATCTCGCCACCTGGGATCTGCCCGCCGCATCCCGCAACGCCCAACAGGCCGTCCGTGCTCTGCTGCAGGGCTGGTCGAGTCCGCCACGGCGGGCCTGATGCCGTTGCTGCACCTGGGCTTTTCCTCCTGCCCCAACGATACCTTCATTTTCGCTGCCCTGGCCGCCGGTTGGATTGCTCTGCCCAACCTGCATCGACCGCCGCTCATCGCCGATGTGGAAACCCTCAACCGGCTGGTCGTGGCGGAATCCCTGGATATCAGCAAACTGTCCCTGGCCGCCTATGGCCAAGTACGGGAAAAATATGTGCTGCTGACCTGTGGCGCGGCCCTCGGCCACGGTCAGGGGCCGTTACTGGTCTCCCGGGTGCCCCTGGCCGCTGCGGATCTGCAACGGGTCCGGGTGGCGGTGCCGGGTCTGCTGACGACCGCCGCCCTGCTGCTGCGCCTGCACGGTCTGCGCGCCGAGCAGTTGCTCGTCATGCCCTTCGACCGGATTCCTGCCGCCGTCAAGGAGGGTCGTATCGAGGCCGGGGTCGTCATCCATGAAAGCCGCTTTGCCTGCAGCCGATACGGTTTGCTGCCCCAACTCGACCTGGGCGCCTGGTGGCTGGAACGGACCGGTCTGCCCCTGCCCTTGGGCGGCATTGTGGCACGTCGGGCCTTGGGCCGGAAAACCCTGGAAGCTATTGCGGCGGCCATCCGGGCCAGCCTGGATTTGGCCCTGGCAGAGCCGGAGAGGGTGCTGCCCTATGTGCGAGAGCAGGCCCGGGAACAGGACGCCGAGGCCATCAAGAGTCATATCCGTCTGTTTGTCAACCGGGACACGTGGGGATTGGACGCCATGGGAAAAGCAGCGATTCTGACGTTGCTGGAGCAGGCGGGGGAACTCGGAGAACTGCCGGATTGTTGCCAACCGGTATTTTTGGATTAAAGCCGAATACAGCCGGCATCTTGCGCCATACAAAAAAGCAGCGGCACGTTCGGGGAACGGCCGCTGCTTTTTGGTTCGGGTATGGAGCCCTCTCAGCTGCAGATGCGGCAGTTGGGCATATGGATGGCTTTGATGAAATGGGCGTCGACCGCTTTGGCCAAACTGTCGATGGTCGCATTCGGCAACATGCTGTCGACGGACAGCACCGCCATGGCCTCGCCGGCCTTGGCCCGCCGGCCGAGTTGCAGGGCACCGATATTGATGCCCGCTTCGCCGAGAATGGTGCCGATGCGGCCCAGAAGGCCTGGCCGGTCCTCGTAGCTGAGCACCAGCATATGTTCTTCTACCTGAAAATCCGTCATGTAATCGCGCATTTTGACGATTTTGGGGATGCCCTCGAAGAGGGTTCCCGCCACAGTACGGCGGCCCGCCGGGGTGTTCAGGGTGATGGTAATCTGGTTGGAAAAGGATTCCAGCTCGGTGGAACGGGATTCCTCCACGGCGATGCCCATCTGTTCGGCCACCAGGCGGGAGTTGACCATATTGACATCCTGCTCCGTCTGCCGGTTGAGCAGTGCTGCCAGGCCGCATACGGTCAGGGGCGAGCAGTCGTAGCGCGCCAGTTTGCCCTGGAAGGCGAAAGTGACCTTGTCCGGATTGGCCGGGGCCAGTTGAACGATGAATTCCCCCATCTGGCTGATCAGGGCCATGAACGGCCGCATGTGCTTCATAAGATCGGGATCGAATTTGGGAATATTGACGGCGTTTTCCATGGGCTGGCCGTCCAGGTAGCGGATGATCTCGAGACTCACGTCATGAGCGACGTTTTTCTGCGCTTCGAAGGTGTTGGCGCCGAGATGGGGGGTGACGATGAGGCGCGGGTGGTGTACCAGCTTGAGCACCCCTTCGGAATGCGGTGGTTCTTCGCTGAACACGTCGAAAGCCGCCCGTTCCACTTTACCGCTTTCCAGGGCCTCGAGCATGGCCGGTTCGTTGACGATGCCGCCCCGGGCGCAATTCACCAGAATGACTCCGTCCTTCATGGCCCGGAACTGGTCCGGACCGATGAGATCGATGGTTTCCTCGGTGCGCGGCGTATGCAGGGTGATGATGTCGGCATAACGGACGATGTCTTCCAGGGAAACCAGGCGGACGCCGAGATCCTCGGCGCGCTTGGGGGCGATATAGGGGTCGCAGGCAATGACTTCCATCTCGAAAGCTTTGGCCCGCAGGGCGACGCGCCCGCCTACCTTGCCGAGGCCGATGATGCCGAGGGTGCGGTCCTTGAGTTCATGGCCGGTGAAGGGGGCCCGGCGCCATTCGTCCGCCTTGAGGGACGCATTGGCCGTGGGGATGTTGCGGCACAGGGTCAACATCAGGGCCATGGTATGTTCGGCCGCGGAATTGACGTTGCCGTAGGGCGCATTGACCACGATGATACCGCGGCTGCTGGCGGCATCCACATCGACATTGTCGATACCTACCCCGGCCCGGGCCACGATCTTCAATCGGTGGCCGTGCTCCAGCAGGGGGACATCGACCTTGGTGCCGCTGCGGGTGACGATGGCATCGTACTCGCCAACGATAGCGTGCAGTTCCGCTTCGGTGAGGCCAACCCGGACATCCAGGCTGATGCGGGGATCATCTTCGAGGGGTTGAATACCCTCCGGCGAGATTTCATCGGTAACCAAAACCTTCATGGTGCATCCTTGACTATGAATGGACTATGTAAAAAGGGCGATAAGCAGAGTTCTTTGGGAGCCCGGCGACCGGGTAAGCGGCCAAGTATATGAAAAATCCGCTGCTATTTCAACGCCAAAAGGTCGAAGCTGATACTGTCCCGGTGCGTCTGCGGAGGCTATTTGATGATTTTAAGGTGGCTGCGCCCGGGGGCGGGCGCAGCCGGGTTGTCTTCACCCTGATCGTCGATTTCCGGTGCGCTCAGCCCCGGCAAAGTGCCTTCTTCAATCATCCGGTCGAGGGAGTTGGCAATGGTCAGGCACTGCTGCATGCAGACCCGCTTTACCGGACAGGTGGAGCAGTCGGCCTGGCCGCCGGCGATTCGCAGCGCATGGATCACCAAGGCGACGCTTTCCGGTTGCGAAAGAGGGATGAAAAACATGGAATAGCCTTTCAAAAGCAAGAAATCAGACTGAAGGCTGACGAAAAGCAGACTGAAGACTAAAGTCCGAAGGCTGAAGGGGGATGGGAACGAGCCTTCAGCCTGTTTTCACACTTCCCGGTCCGCTGCGGCGGCGAAGGCCCGCAGGCGGGTCATGGTTTCGGCAAAGCGGGCCGGGGTCAGGGATTGCGGTCCGTCGCAGGAAGCCTGTTCCGGGTTGTTGTGTACCTCGACCAACAGGCCGTCGCACCCGGCCGCCACGGCCGCGTAGCTCATGGCGGGTACCAGGCTGGCGTGTCCGGTGGCATGGGAGGGATCGACGATGACCGGCAGGTGGGTCAGTTCCTTGAGCACCGGCACGGCGGACAGATCCAGGGTGTTGCGGGTCGCGGTTTCGAAGGTGCGGATGCCGCGCTCGCAAAGAATCACCCGCTGGTTGCCTTCGGCCAGGATGTATTCGGCGCTCATGAGGAATTCCTGGATGGTGGTCGCCATGCCGCGCTTGAGCAGTACCGGTTTGTCCTGCTGGCCGAGGAGCTTCAGCAGGGCGAAGTTCTGGACGTTGCGGGCCCCGACCTGGAGGATGTCGGCATATCCGGCCACCAGTTCCAGGTCCTTGGGATTGACGACCTCCGTGATGATGGGCAAGCCGGTCTTTTCCCGGGCCAGGGCCAGCAGTTTCAGCCCTTCTTCCTCCATTCCCTGAAACGCGTAGGGACTGGTGCGCGGTTTGAAGGCACCGCCGCGCAGCACACTGGCGCCGGCAGCCTGTACCGCTTGGGCCGTTTCCAACAGTTGGCTTTCTCCCTCCACCGAGCAGGGACCGGCCATGACCACCAGTTTCCGTCCGCCGATGTCGAGTCCCGGCGCCAGGTTGAAGACGCTCGGTTCCGGTCGGACTTCACGGCTGGCCAGTTTGTAGGGCTTGAGAATGGGCACTACGGCCTCGACCCCGGCCATGGATTCCAGGGATTGCAGGACCGTTTTCCCCCGCTCGTCACCGATGGCCCCGATGACGTTGCGGGTTTCACCGTGAATGACATGGGGCTTGTAGCCCAGTTCCCGGATGCGTTTCTTGACTTCGGCCAGCAGTTCCTTGCCGGCGCCCTGTTTCATGACGATGATCATGGCGTTGCTCCTTTGGTAAGCCGCTGAGGGGTTATCCGGGGGGCTGGCTCAACCGTTCTTCCCTGGTGACCTACCAAAAGAAAAAACCACGGTCGAGCCGGTCAAGGCCACCCCGTGGTTTTCTGATTTTCGCAATGGATCGCGTCGCTAGCGCATCAGACTCCTACCTGGGCGGCCCGGCCAAAGAAAAAGCCGCCGCTAAAGTAAAAGGAGAGAAAAAATGCGCTGCTGAACAACATGGCGATCCTCATGTCAGGAATGAAGTCTTTTCCTAGCAGATAAATGGCCGACTGGCAAGAAAAATATCATTCCTCCGTCGGTGGCTCCTGCTGGGCCGACTCGATGAACCACTGCAGCCAGCGGTGCACGTCGTTACGGCGGATTTCGCCGCGCAGCAGGGCCATGCGCCGTTGCCGCTCTTCGGCCGACATGTTGATCGCCCGGTAGATGGCATCGGCCGTGTCGTCGATATCGTAGGGATTGACCAGCAACGCGCCTTTGCCGAGCTGTTCGGCGGCGCCGGCAAATTCGCTGAGGATCAGCACGCCGTTGTTGTCCACGGAGCAGGCACAGTATTCCTTGGCCACCAGGTTCATGCCGTCCCGCAGGGGGGTCACCAAGGCGATCTCCGAGGTGCGATAGCGGGCCAGCAATTGGGTGCGGTCCAGGCTCCGGTAGGCATAGTGAATCGGTGTCCATTCCGGTTGGCCGAAGCGGGCATTGATGCGTCCTGCCAGTTGATCGAGCAATTCCTTGAGGTTCTGGTAGTCGGGGACCAGGGTGCGGCTGGGGACCACCACCTGTAGCAGGGAGATGCGCTTGAGCAGGTCCGGGTATTTTTCGAGAGCTCTCTCAAAGGCCAGGAACCGTTCCGGCAGGCCCTTGGTGTAGTCCAGCCGGTCGATGCCCAGGAGCAGCTGGCGGCCGCGCAGGTTTTCATGCAGATACCAGGCGGCATCCTCGACTTCGGGGGACTGGGCGCCGTCGTTGAATTCATCGAAGTCGATGCTGATGGGGAAATGGCCCACCTTGATAATCCGGCCCTCATGGCGCAGCAGCGTATGATGGCGCTGGCGGGTGATGACCTCCACCTTCGGCAGCAGGGTGATGACCGTATTGACGAAATTGCGGCGGTCGCCCAGGGTCTGGAAGCCGAGCAGGTCATACTCCATCATGGCTTCGAGAAGCGGCATTTTCCAGGGCAGGCGGCGGAACAGATCCGGGGTGGGAAAGGGGATATGCAGAAAGAAGGCCAGTCGCTGCTTGACACCCATCTGGCGCAAATCGTCGCCGACCAGGAGCAGTTGGTAATCATGCACCCAGATAAAATCATCCGGGGCGGCGATGGCGGCGATGGCCGATGCAAACTTGCGGTTGACCGAGCCATAGGCTTCCCAGTTCTGGCGATCGAAGCGGCAATAGCCCAACAAATCGTGGAACAGGGGCCACAAAACCTCGTTGGCGAAGCCGCGGTAATAGCGTTCCACATCTTCTTCGCAAAGGGGAACCGGCAGCAGCTGATAGCCCTGCTCTTCCCGGAATTGTTTCAGCAGCGGCCCCAGTTCGGCTTGGGGTCCGCAACCCGGCCAGCCGATCCACAGGCCCTGGCTGCGCTGCATGATGGGCGCCAAAGCGGTGATCAGGCCACCGCTGCCCGGTTGCAGGGTCCAGTCCTCACCTTCCTGTCTGAAAACTGCAGGCAGCCGGTTGGAAACGATTATCAGGCGTTTGGGCTGTGAAACCGTCATGGCGAATGCTCCTTGCGAGAATCGTCAGTGTCCGACCATCATGCGCTGTTGCGCGGTCTGCTGCAGGCTGAGCTGCAGGGTCAGGTATTCCCGCAGGTGGCGGGTGATGAGAAAGTTTTCCGCGACGAACCGCTTGGCCCGTTGGCCCATCTCCTCCAGCAGACGCCGCCGTTGCAGCAGGTAGCGGATGCGCAGGGCGGCGCCTTCCGGAGTCCGCACCAGAAAACCGGTATACTGGTCAAAAACCTGCAGACGAATGCCCCCCGTATCACCGCCGATGACCGGCTTGCCCTTCCACATGCCCTCCGTCACCGTCAGGCCGAAGCCTTCCCGCAGGGATTTCTGCACGACGATGGTGGCAGCCCGTTGCAGGGCATTGATGGCGCGGTGAGCGTCGGAAGGCAACAGCAGCACATGGATGCGGGGATCATCGCCGGCCGCCTGCCGGACTTCATGAAGCACCGCGGCTCCTTCCGGATCGTCCGTTGCCTCCCCTCCGGCCAGCACCAGTTGCATGGGGGTCAGCCGTGCCGCCAGCTTGAAGGCGCGAATCACGCCGACGGGATCCTTGAAACGATCATAACGCGAAACCTGAAGAATGATGGGCAGATCGGGGTCCAATCCGAACCGCTCATAAATGTTGTCGACTTCGGCCGCGGGCAGATCGCGGTTCTTTTCACTTAAGGGATCGATGCTCGGCGCGATAATGTATTGGGGATGCGGCAGCGGTTGTGCGAACTCCGGCAGGGAAAAGATGCTGGCGTCATAGGGAGTGACCCATTTTTTCAGATATTTCCACACCGGGCGATAGGGCCGGCTGGCGTCGATGTGGCAGCGCCATATCCATTTGCCCCGGCGCGTGGGCAGGTGCGCCAGCAGTGCGGCCGGCTGGGGATCGTGAATGAAAACAAAATCTGCTTCCTCAAGGACAGGGCGCAGTTTCTCCGCCGTATCGGCGTTGGTCTGCCGATAGGTTTCCAGCAGGGAGTCGGTAATGCTGGTCTGGGTGCCTTGCAGGGCATTGTGAAAGCTCTTGGTGCATTCGTAAAAGGCGGGTGACCCACTGATGACTTCCCAGCGGGCATCCATGCCGAGAGCCTGTTTCAGGGGCAGCAGTTTCTGCAGGATTTCCGCGACGCCCCCGCCTTCGCGGGTTGAATTGACGTGGATGACCCGGGCGCCCTTCAAAGGTTCGGCCAGCTGCTGCAGGTGGTGAATGACTCCCGTTCCGGCCGCGGTTGCATAGCGTCCGAGGAAGTCGGCATTTGTCCCGTGCTTCGGCTGTTCCATCAGGCCAGCTCCTCGAAAAAATCCTGGGCAATGCGGGCGATGGTTCGACGAATTTCGCGCAGGGAGGAAAAATAGGGATCGAAATCGCCCAGCCGACGCGCCAATTCCTCAAAGGGGGCGCCGCAACTCATCAGCCAGGCGCTGAAATCGTCGCAGCGCTCGGCAGTACGGTTGCGGGCATCGATAAAGTGGTAGTAGATGCTTCCCGTGGACAAATTTGGCAGGCAGGCGGCGAGATCCCGCGGATCTTCCAGTTCCATGCCACTATCGAAGGAAATGAGTTGAGAACGCAGGAAATAAAACCACTGGTCGGCCCGTGCCCAGGGTATCAGCTCGCTTTCATCCAGGCGTTCTTCCACCACCTCGAGCAGTTCCTGGCGCAAATCCTCCTCGCAATCAAAGTCGGTGGGCAAAATCATGCTCAGCCGTTCTGCCAGGGGTTTGTCATGCAGGCCCCGATAGGCCCAGGAGGCGAAATCATTGCTGTATTCCGGTTCGTCAAACAGAGGTTGCAGCAGGCGCCCCCAGAAATGATGAGCGATGCTGTCCACCGGAACCTGCGTCAGCCCTTCCCTGAACTCCCGCAGGTTCTGAGCACGAAAGCCGGTGGAAAGGGTGATCAGAGCGCAGTCCCGGAGGGCAAAGGGCGTGGCTGCGTCTGGTGCTGGGTGGGAATCGGACATTTTGGAAATTCCTTTTAATTTGTCGGGCACATATACTGTCAATAATAACACGACAATTCAATGTGGCAAAGGCAGGCCGGGGCGGGGATGTCAAGGTGCGGGTTTTTTGCTTGACAGGTCGGAGTGAATTCTTTATAAACGGATTTCGACTTGCCCAGATAGCTCAGTCGGTAGAGCAGTGGACTGAAAATCCACGTGTCGCTGGTTCGATTCCGGCTCTGGGCACCATAAAAATAAGAAGGGGGTTGTCTTCTGCACGAGGACGACCCCCTTTTTCTTTTTCCAGCCTATCCGTGAATTGTTAAAGATCGAAGTTGCCGGCTGCTTCCGGTTGGTAGAGGATCGCCTCGATGCGGATCTGCTTGATGCCGGAGCGGACCTTGCGCTGCACCACCTGCCCCTGAACCCCGCCCAGGATGGCCGCACCGATGGGGGACAGAATGGACAGGCGGCCCGCCTCCAGGTTGGCTTTTTGGGGAAAAACCAGGGTGACCTCCATCTCCTTGTCGGTGTCCAGATCCCTGATTCTGACCCGGGAATTCATGGTCACGACGTCGGCGGGAATGGATCTGGAATCCACCAATCGACAGCGGCTGAGATCCTCTTCAAGTTGCTCAAGGTAGTCTTGATCCCGGGCATAATATTCCTTGGCGGATTCGATCAGTTCGAGCAGTCGGTCGTGATCGTATTCGGTGAGGAAAACCTGCTTCTGTTCCATGGTCGGCCTCCTTGGCAATCTTGCTGATTGCGCAAAAAACGAAACCCTCCCGAGCAGTACCGAAATGAACCGGTCGCTGATCGGAAGGGAGACAATCCAGCTGGTAGTTGGACTCTAACCGTAAGGGCGGAAATTGTCAAATGGAGCATGGCACAGAGGGCAGCCCGACGGACAGGCGGCCCTCTGCTGTTATATGAAAGGCAATCAGTCGTGTTGCATCAAACGCTGCCTTACCAGTTTTCGCCCAGCAGTTCGAAGTGGGCTTTGGGATGGGCACAGGCCGGGCAGAGTTCGGGGGCCTTGTGATTTTCATGCAGGTAGCCGCAGTTGCGGCAACGCCAGACTGCCTTATCGGAGCGCTCGAATACGCGATTGCTTTCGATGTTGGCCAGCAGGTCGCGGTAACGCTTTTCGTGCTGTTTCTCCGCCACCGAAATGGCGCGCCAAACGGCGGCGATTTCGGCGAAGCCTTCCTGGTCGGCCACGGCGGCGAAGGCCGGATACAGATCCGTATGTTCTTCATGTTCGCCCATGGCCGCAGCCAACAGGTTTTCCGCCGTGGTGCCGATCTTGCCGGCCGGGAAACAGGCGGTGATTTCCAGGTCGCCGCCTTCCAGGAATTTGAAGAAGCGCTTGGCATGCTCTTTTTCCTGGGCGGAGGTTTCATCAAAGATATCAGCGATCTGCACGAAGCCCTCTTTACGTGCCACGGAAGAAAAATAGGTGTAGCGATTGCGGGCCTGGCTTTCGCCGGAAAAGGATTTCAGAAGATTCTTTTCGGTTTCGGTGCCTTTGACGCTCTTCACGATCCATGCTCCTTGTCATAATAGGCCCTTGCGGGCGTTGGATGGGACATTGGGCTTAACAGGGTGAGCAAGCCCACGTTCAATAGATGCCGGCAATGGGTCAAGCCTAGAAACCTGTTTCGGGGAGATAAACGAGGAATCGCTTCGCTTCCCAGGTCAGCCGGTCCGATCCTTCTTCAGGCATTTGTTGCAGATACCATAAATCACGGCGTTCTTTCTTTCTATCCGGCCCCAGTGAGCGATTTCTTCCGGAACCCCGGACTGATCGAAGCCGGGCCAGTGAAAGTCCATGATTTCCTTGCAGCGACTGCAGACCAAGTGGTGGTGGGTGTCGTCCGCCACTTCGAACCGTCCCTGGCTTTCAGCCGTATCCAGCTTGTGAATCAGACCATGGCGGGCAAAGGTTGCCAGGGTGCGATATACCGTATCCAGGGACAGGGAGGGCATGCGCTCGAGCAACCTCTGATGTAATTCTTCCGCGGAAGGATGATCTTCGGACCGCGCCAACTCCCGATACACTTCCAATCGCTGGGGCGTCAACCGCATCCCCGATATCCGACAGGCCTCGCGCAGGGCTCGAAGCAGATGCGAGTCGGAATAATCAGATGACATCGATTTGGTCATGGGACCTCTTGATAATAATTCCTATCTGCGAATATAGTTCTTTAACTGCCCATGTCAAGGCCTTGGCTCAACCATTTGCACGAAGGCTGCCTGAATAGACGTCCGGCCCCAGGACAAGGTTCACCATGGGGCCGGTATGGCGGACAAAGGGGCGCTGGCGACAACTGCAATTCACCGGATCTTGGCTGCGAAATTTTGGCCGAAGCTGCGGCACTGCTCCAGCCCTTCCCCGTCCGGCTGCCAGGACAGACGCAGACCCTCCTCCACCGTTTCGAAACCGGCTTCAGCCAATTTCTCCGTCAGCAGCTTCACACACTCACCGCTCCAGCCAAAGGAACCGAAGGCCGCGGCCCGCTTGTTGCGGAAGCGCAGGCCGCGCATCTCCTCAAGGAGCCCGGCCACGGCCGAGAGAATGCCCTGGTTGATGGTCGGCGAGCCGAGCAGAATCGCCTTGGAACGGAACACCTCGGTAATCAGATCGTTTTTGTCCGAGCGTGCGCAGTTGAAGATTTTCACGGTCAAATCCGGTGCCGCCTGGCGCAGGCCGGCGGCGATGGTTTCAGCCATGATCCGGGTGGCGTTCCACATGGTGTCGTAGAGAATGGTCACCTGGTTTTCCTGGTAGGCTTCTGCCCAGGCCAGGTATTGCTCGACGATCTGCAGGGGATTGTCGCGCCAGATGACGCCGTGGCTGGTGCAGATCATCTTCAGGGGCAGCTTCAGGCTGACGAATTCTTCGATCTTCTTTTTCACCAGCGGGCTGAAGGGCGTGAGGATGTTGGCGTAGTATTTGATGCACTCGGCCCAAAGCTCGCAGGGATCGACGCGGTCATTGAAAGGCTCCTCGGCGGCGAGATGTTGACCGAAAGCATCGTTGGAGAACAGGATTTCTTCGCCGGTCAGATAGCAGAACATGCTGTCCGGCCAGTGCAGCATGGGCGCTTCGACGAAGATCAGTTCGCGGTTGCCGAGGGACAGGCGATCGCCGGTCTTGACCGGCTGGAAATTCCAATCCTGATGATAGTGGCCGCGCAGAGACTTGATGCCGTTGGCGGTGCAGTAGATGGGCTTGCCCGGCAGATGGCGCATCAGTTCCGGCAGGGCGCCGCTATGGTCCGATTCCGCATGATTGGCGATGACGAAATCGATGTCCTCCGGACGCACCACTTCGAACAGGCGATCCACAAATTCCTTGGCGAAGGGGGCCCAGACCGTGTCGATGAGGGCTGTTTTCTGGTCACGCACCAGGTATGAATTGTAGGTTGAGCCCCGATGGGTCGAATATTCCTCACCATGGAATTTGCGTAATTCCCAGTCGATCTTGCCTACCCAGGTGACGCTTTCGGTAATCGGAATGCTCATGGGGCCTGCTCCTTTCAGGTTATGAACTTGGTCGGCGCCGTCGGCCTCGGCACCTTCACCACCAGGATGCGCAGGGGGCCATCGCTGCGGTTATGCCAGCAATGGGCAATGTGAGCCGGGCTGTCCACCAGGCTGTCGGCGGTGACGGTTTCCTGTTCGTCGCCAATTTCCACCACCCCGGTTCCCTCCAGCACATAGAAGAAGACATCCACCGGTGTGATGTGCTTTTTAAGGGACTGGCCGGGTGCCAGGTCCAGGTGCATGGCCTGGGCATGTTCGGTATCATAGAGTTTGTGCGCCTTGACCTGGTGTGGGTTGGCCTGAGGTTCAAGGCGGGCCATGGATGTGACCTTAATCATAGCAGATCCTTTCGATTTTTGTCGTGGAAGGCGCATTGAAATTCGCCACTGCGAAGCACGCCGGGCGCGCGTTAGGCGCCCCTAAGAGGCCATCTGCTTGACCACCAGCAGGCGCAAGGGGGTGCTGCCGTGGTTGGTCCAGCCGCGCTGGGCGTGGGCCGGAACGAGGGCCAGAGTATCGGAACCCACGGTTTCGGTGCGGGCGTCCACCTCTAGGGTGCCGGTGCCGGACAGCACGTAGAACAGAACAGTAATGGGCAGAGCATGGGCGGGTACGCTCTGACCCGTCTCCAGCACCATGTGCACCAGCTCCAGTCCCGGCAGGGTGACGAGCTTGCGGGCTTCGAAGGGCACGTCGATGGTCGCGGCTTTGAGCAGTTCGATGATTTGCATGATTCACGATCCTCCCTGATGGGAAAACATTTCCTTGTGGGTGCCCCCGGGACAGGGTGACTTTTGACTGCGGATGGTGAAACTATAGCGGGAAGAGAGGAACGGAAGCTTGATGGAGATCAATTCGGGGATTATTTACGGACAAGTTGCTTTGCGGCACCGGTGGCAACCTTGAACTGTTGCCGAGAAATTCAGGAGGGAGTTTGGGGCCCGTCGGGTTTGAGCTGCCGCCAGCGTTCTTCGGTATAAGTCTGATAGTGGATGTCGCCATGACAACGGCGGCAGATCACATTGCGACGCCAACGCTCGGCGGTGGCGATCCAGCACCCCCGGGTGCAGAAGACAATGTAGCGCGGCGGCGCAAAACGCAGGGAATGACAACGACGGCCGGTCCCGCCGATGGCCATGGCCTTGGCCCGCCAGACGGCGTCGTGGTTATGCTTCTTGCCGACCAGGGCATGGGCGATTTCATGCAGCAGGGTGTCGCGGATTTCTTCCGCCGGAGCGACCAGGGCAAACTGCCGGGCCAGGGAAATCTCCTTGCGGTCGAAACGACAGCAGCCGGCACGGCGGCTGCCGTGGTCGAACCGAAACCGCCAGTCGGGCAGGCCGTGTTGCCGCAGCAGTTCCTGCGCCTGGTCGGTGACAGCGGCCAGTGGGTCGTCTTGAGTTGGCAGCACCTCATTTGCGCCGGCCGGACGGCTGAGCCGGCTATAGGGCACCTGAAATTCCCGTCCGTCTTCGCCCAGGACCAAGGCGCGCTTGGGATTGAGCCGGGTGATTCGACCCTCGACAGGCCGGCCCCGAAAGTCAAAAGCTACGGACTCGCTGACGCGGAAAACCGGCACATCTGACGTGGCCGCAGGCATCAGCGGAGCGGCCGGCGCCTTGCCCGATAGGGGTGCTTGAGCGCTGTCCAAGGCGGCCAGAGGAACCTGCAACCACTGTCGGTCATCGCAGAGAATAAACGCTCCCCGGGTGCCGATGTGGGCTACCACGCCGGATACGGCACGTCCCTGGTGGGTGAGCTGAACGCGATTCCCGACGGCTAAGGGTGCGGATTTGGATGGTTTCGGCACGACGACGGCTCCCAGCCTGGAATGATAAAAAGCCCGGTAAAGAACTATCATGGCAAAATAGGATAAAATGATCCAGTTCCAAGACGCCCGAAGCAGTCAGGCTGTTAATCCATCCATTCGGCACCCTTGAATTTCGCCATGAGGCCGGATATCCTGAGCCCGGGGTTGCTTTTGCCACCCCGGAGTCCCGGGCGAACTTAACATTCTTTTGCAGGTAGAGAGAACGTGAATCTTTATTTCAGGTTGTTGCTCATGTTGCTGCGCCTCTGGCGAACCAGGGGGGCCCGGCTCACAATCACCGATGAGGTGTCCCTGCCCTTTCGGGCCTGGCCGCTGGACTGCGATGCCAACCTGCACCTGACCAACGGCCGTTATTTCAGTCTCATGGATCCGGTGCGGATCTATCATCTGGGCCGCACCGGGCTGTTGCGAGAACTGCTGCGTCGTCGCTGGCAGCCGGTCCTCAATGCTGTGGAGATCACTTTCATCCGGCCGCTGGCTCCCCTGCAGCGTTTTAGCATATCCCTTCGGGTCCTTGGTTGGGACGAAAAATACCTCTATCTCGAGCATCGGTTCGAATCCCCCGGCACGTTGCATGCCGTTTCCCTGGGACGGGCGGCGTTTTTGGGCCGCGAAGGGGTGGTGGCTCCGTCGGTCGTGGCGGCTCTGGCCGGCGGCCCGCAGAAATCGCCGCCCTTGCCGGAGGCGATTCGCGCCTGGCAGCGACTGCTCGAGGACAAGCGCGACCATTTTCGGGACAGCGTGCCGGGCGGAGCAGCCAGTACAGCTGTCTGATGCGCCATGAGAGGCGCTGCGAACTTTTGCAACATTCAGAAAGGAGCGGGATTCATGCAACAGCGGGACGGAGGTTGGAACCCCTACCTGGCCGGCGGTCTGGCCGGTTTGGTGAGTGTGCTGTCGGCGTGGTATAGCGGCATGTTTTTCGGTGCCTCCACCACTTTTGTGCGGGCGGCCGGACTCATCGAACGCCTGTTCATGCCGGAACGGGTGGCACAATTGGAGTATTTCGTCAAGACGACCCCGAAAATCGACTGGCAGTGGATGTTCCTGGTCGGGATTCTGCTCGGCGCTCTGCTCTCCGCCGTCACCTCCCGCAGCTTTCGCTGGCAGGCCCTGCCGGACATGTGGCAGGAGCGTTTTGGCGCCAACAGCCGCGCTCTGCGGGCCGTCGCCGCTTTTTGCGGCGGGGTGGTGCTGATTTTCGGGGCCCGGCTCGCGGACGGTTGTCCGAGCGGCCATGGTCTCAGCGGCACCATGCAGTTGGCGGTCAGCGGCTACATTTCTTTGGTCTGCTTTTTTGCCGGTGGCCTGCTGATGGCCCGGCTCATTTACCGCGGAAGGTGACATATGAAACTGCTGCTGAGCGGATTGGTGACGGGATTGCTGTTCGGTTTTCTGCTGCAGAAAGGCCGGGTGTTGCGCTACGACAAACAGCTTGCCGCCTTGCGACTGCAGGACATGACCATCGTCAAATTCATGCTTTCCACGGTAGTGGTCGGCATGGTGGGGCTCTTCCTGCTCTACGACCAGGAATTGGTTAAGCTGTCCATCAAGCCGACCATCCTCGGCGCCAATATTGTCGGCGGACTGATCTTCGGCATCGGCTGGGGTCTGGTCGGGTATTGCCCGGGCACCTCCCTGGGCGCCCTTGGCGAGGGGCGCTGGGATGCCCTGTGGGCCATCGCCGGCATGGTGGCGGGCGCCGGCCTGTTTGCGGAAGTGTATCCGCTGTTGACCCGCACCCTCCTTACTTGGGGCGACTATGGCAAGATCACCCTGCCGCAGGTGCTCGGCGTCAACCATTGGCTGCTGGTGGTTATCTTCGGTCTCGGCGCTCTGGCGCTGTTTCGCTGGTTTGAGAAAAAAGGGTTATGAGGGCCGGAAAATCTGCAAAACCGCGGGGCGCTGTCGGGGACAGCGCCCCGTGTGGCTTCAGGCCTGGTCGCGGGCTCGCACCCGCTTGGCCAGCGCTTCCGTCAAGCGTTGCAGGGCCGGCGAACGATCGTCCGGATGCAGATGGATTTCCAGCAGAGCCCAGGTGCTCTGGTCCTCCATGGCCTGTTTCAGGGCCGCCTCCAATTGGCTCTCGGTGTGAATATCAAAACTGCGCCCGCTGCCGAGAAACTCCGGCAGCCGACTGAAGCGCCACGCCGGGATGTCGTTGAAGGCGCCGTCCAGCATCGGGCGTTCAGTGCTGTAGCCGCAGTTGTTGAGGACGATGACGATGGGGGTCAGACCGAAGCGGGCGGCGGTGGCCAGTTCCATGCCGGTCATCTGGAAGGCGCCGTCGCCGACCAGCACCACCGGACGCAGGTCGGGACGTGCCAGCTGGGCACCGATGGCCCCCGGCACGGCAAAGCCCATGGAGGTATAGTAGGCCGGGGCCAGAAAGGCGCCGGGATGGCGGATGGTCAGATCGGCGGCGGCAAACAGGGCCTCGCCCGGGTCGGCGAGCAGAACGGTATCGGCGGCCAGAAACGATTCCAGGCAGACCATGAGCCGGGCGATGGTGATGGGCTTTTCAGAAACGGCCCAGGGGGCTGCCGCCGGACGCTGCGTGGCGGCCGGTATCGGCGGAACGGTCAGCTTGGCTTTCCGCAGGGAGTCCAACAGATCCGGGAGATAGACTTCGGGATAGGCGTGATGGCCGACGGTGGTGCGTTCGCTGGTGGCGTAGATGGTACGGGACGGGTCGAGGCGCGCGGTAAAGATGCCCAGGTTGATGTCGGTCAGGAATGCGCCGAGGAGCAGCAGGCAGTCGCTGTCTTCGATCTGCTGCCGGACCCGGTCCGCGCCCAGCGCCCCTTCATAGAGCCCGATGAACTGCGGATGATCCTCCGGTAGTACGGATTTGGCCAGCAGGGTGGTGGCGAAGGGCAGCCCGGTGCGTTTTAGAAGATCCAGGAGCGCCTCCTGCAGGCCGTAACGCTGCACCTCGATGCCGGCCAGAATGACGGGCCGTCGGGCCCGGCTCAGGCGATTTTGGATTTCGTCCAGGGCTTCCGCCAACTGCGCCCCATCGCCGGCAGCGGGCTGCAGCCGTGGACGGCAGGGGGTCTGGCAGGAGCACTCCGTCAAATCCCGGGGCAGTTCGATGTAGACCGGCCGCTTGCAGCGCCAGGCGGTGTCCAGCACCCGGTCGATTTCGCAGCAACCGTTGTCCACGTCGGTCAGATCGGTGGCGGCTGCGGTCAACTCCCGGAAGATGCGCAACTGGGTGGCGAAATCCCGGACCTTGTGATGCAGCAGGGGATCGCGGAGCCGCTCGTTGAGTCCCGGCGCGCCGCTGATCACCACCACCGGCGATTTTTCGGCATAGGCCTGGGCGGTGGTATTAGCCAGTTTCAGTCCACCGACGCAATAGGTCACGCAGACCACGCCCATGCCGCGCAGCCGGGCGTAGGCATCGGCGGCGAAGCCGGCCCCCTGTTCGTCGCTGGTATTGATGAACTGCAGAGGGCTTTCTTCCAGTTGGTGGCAGAAGTTCAGAAAGTAGTCGCCCGGCACGCCGAAAACATGTTCGACGCCGTACTCCAAAAGACGACGGATGAGATACTGGCTGACGGTGGTTGACAGGGTCATGGCAGCCTCCGTGATCGGGTTATTACCGGGGTGCGGCCAACAGGCGGCGGGCCCGTTGCCCGCAGTCCGCCAGGGCGGCCGCTGCCTGCTGGGCCCATTGTGCGGCTTGTGCTTCATCGAGACGCTTCGGCAACTGTAGAGGCGTGCCGACGGCCAGGGCAACGCGTGCAAAGGGCAGCGGCAGAACCATGCCGTCCCAGCGTTTCTTCAGGCGCCAGCAGCGATTGGCGGCTACTTCAACAGGCAGCAGGGTAAAGCCGAAATGGGCGGCGAGTTCGACTGTCCGCGGCTTGATCTGGTGATAGGGGCCGAGGGGGCCGTCGGCGGCGATCCCCCAAAGGGTGTGTTCATGGAGGGCCTGGCGCAGGGCGCGCAGGAATTCCTTGCCCTGCTCCTCCGGCAGTTGCAGAGCGTCGTAGCCGAAGCGCCGGGCGGTGGCGGCGATGATCCGGCCCCGCCAGGAGCGATTGGTCAGAGCACAGGCGCGTTGCTCTTGCATCAGGACAAATAGCGGTAAATAACTGCCGTGCCAGAACAACACCAGGGTTCGTCGGTTTTGCCGCTGCAAGGTTTTCAGCTGCTCCATGCCCTGCAGGCTCCGGCGCCAGGTTCCGCTCCAAAGCCGTAACAGCAGATAGACCAGGGTGCCCAGGAGACTGGTCAGGATATCCGCCGCTGAGCGTTGCCATACAGGGCTGCGGGTCATGGCGCGCTTTTCGGTCCGGATAGCGCGGCACTGCGTAGTGCTTCGTTGACCGCCTGGGCGATGTTGTAGAGAATTTTCCATTCTTCCTCAAGGCGTTTGGCCGTTTTTCGCCAGGCGCCATTGCCCGTGGAACGGGGGGCCTGGTCCAGCACCAGGCCATAGAGATGGAGCAGTTTGGCGACACTGCGGGCCATGGAAAACCGGCGGGCGGTGGCGGCGGCCTGTTCGGCCAGGCGCATACGTTCGGCGGCCGGCAGTTCGGCCAGCCAGGCCAGGGCGGCTATGAATTCCTCTTCATTTTCGGTGGCCAGGAGGCGGCCGTTGCGCCCGTCCCGGACGATATCCCGAACCCCTGGCGCATCGACGGCCACTACCGGTGTGCCGGCGGCCATGGCTTCGGCCAGCACCATGCCCTGGGTTTCGCTCTGGGATGCAAACACGAAAGCATCCATGGCGCGGTAGGCATCGGCCAATTCCTCTTTTTGCAGCACGCCGGCCAGATGCAGCCGTGCTCCGACCCCGGCAGCCGCGCAGGCGGCCTGGACAATCTCCCTGGCCGGACCTTGACCGGCGACCAGCCAGTGGGCATCGGGCCGGTTCTGCAGGAATCGGCTGACGGTGCGGGAGAGGAACCCGAGGTTCTTTTCGGCGGACAGACGACCCAGGTAGCCGAGCAGCAGGGCGTCCTGCGGAATCTGGCAGCTCTGGCGAAAACGGTTGCCGTTACCGGCCTGAAAGTGGTCCACTTCGACCCCGGTGGGGATGACCCGGAGCGGGGTTTTTACTCCCCGTTCCCGCAGGCATTCGGCTACGGTACAGCTTGGTGCCACCACCGCATCGCACAGGTTGCAGTACCCGACCGCCAACTCCACGGCGAATCGCTGCAGGCGTCGGGAATCCAGCGGCAGGTAGTGGGTGTAGCGCTCATACATGGTGTGGTGGGTGAAGACTACCGGCAGACCGTGCTGGGCGGCGATACGCAAGGCGGTGTGACCGAGCAGAAAGGGGTGATGGGAGTGGACCAGATCGGGGGCGAAAGCCCGCACGTGCCTGGCCAGGCGACCGGGGACCGGCATGGGAATGGAAAAATCACTGTGGTGGAAATGCTTCCAGGCTGGAAATCGCACCACTCCCGGTTCGTCGACGGGGGCGCCGTCGAACTCCGGGGCAGCCACCATGACCTCGTGGCCCGCCCGGCACAGGGCGTCGCGAAAGCCCTGGACGCTGCGCGCCACGCCGCCGACATGGGGTGTGAAGGTATTGGTCACCATCAAGATTCGCATCTGCGGTCGTATTCATTCCGGTCGGGGAGCAGATCATGCCGCCTTCCTGTCGCTGGCGGAGTTCTGTTTCATTGTAACCGGTTTTTGTCTTTCGACCAGCAGGGGCGGTCGGGGCGTTTGTTTAATGCAGCAGGGCGGCCAGTTCTTCCCGGGTTACGGGATAGCGTTCGCCGCAATATTCGCAGGTCACCACCGGTGCCTCGCCGCTCGCCAGGATGTCTTCCAGTTCTTGACGTCCAAGGGCCCGCAGTAACTGCAGGATCTGTCGGCGGTGGCAACCGCAGTGAAAGGACAGAGCGGTTTCGCCATGGTCATGAAACGGCAGGCCGGCAAACAGTTGCTCCAGGATTTGGCGGGGCCCGAGGCCCTCGCGCAGCAGGGTCGTGGTCGAGGGCAGTTGCCGCAGACGATCCTCCAAAAGCGCCACGGCGCTCTCATCCACCGGCGGCAGGGCCTGAATCAGGAAGCCGCCGGCAACGCCGACCCGGCCGTCTTCCTGCAGGGCGACGCCCAAGGCCACGGAGGAGGGGATCTGCTCCGAGGTGGTCAGGTAATAGGCCAGGTCCTCGGCGATTTCGCTGCTGACCAGTTGGACCATGCCCCGATAGGGTTCCTTCAGGCCCAGATCCTTGACGACATGCAAAAAGCCCGCTCGCCCCACAGCCTCGGCGACGGAAAGCTGGGTCATGGTTTCGGCCAGGGGAATCCGGGGCACTTTCAATGCACCCCGGACCCGGCCGCGGGCATCGGTCTCGGCGTGCAGTTTTTGCAGGGGACCGTTGCCTTCGACCATGATGGCCAGGCGTTGGTCATCCTTGAGCAGGCTGCCCAACAGGGCGGCTCCGGTCGCCAGGCGGCCGATGGCCATGGTGGCGATGGGATCGCTGTCCTGGCGGCGGCGGATTTCCTCAACCAAGGCGGTGGTGACGGCGGCGGTGGCCCGCCAGGTGCCGTCGACGGTCGTGATGCGAATCAGATGATCCTTCATGCCATGGAATCCTGTGGTAATGGTTAATGGCCAGGGACAGCTTGCCCGGCGGCCGGTTTGTCGCTATAGTCTTGCACGAAACCGCACCGCTGCGGTTCTTCGCCCCAGCCCCGCCGGGAACTTTCCCGGGCAGCGCTGCAACCGCTTTGCAAAGCCGGTTTTTCGGGAAGTGCCGGACGGATACTAGCGGAAATGGCGCGTTTGTGACAAGACACCAATTGCACTTATGGAGGAGTCATGAAAATCATTCTGCCGGTGGCCGGTAAAGGGACCCGCTTACGCCCCCACACCCATACCCGGGCCAAATCCCTGGTGCAGGTAGCAGGCAAGACGGTCCTGGAGCACATCATCGAGCGCCTGAAAGTGCTGGCTGCCGATGAGCTGATCTTCATCACCGACGACAACGGCGAACAGATTGAGCGTTTCATGCAGCGTTGTTTTCCCGATCTGCGCTGCAGTTATATCGTCCAGCACGAACGCCTCGGTCCGGCCCACGCCGTGTCCCTGGCCGCACCCCGCATCGAGCCGGGCGACGATGTCCTGGTGGTGTTCAATGACACCATTTTCGTTACCGACCTGACGCGGATCCCGGAACTGGTGGCCGGCTGCGACGGGTTGATTTACTCCAAGGAGGTGGAGGACTACCAGCGTTTCGGCGTCAACGTGGTGCAGGACGGTTTTATCGTCGACATGGTTGAAAAGCCGGACACGCCCATTTCGCGCCTGGCCCAGGTCGGCCTGTATTATCTCAAGGACGCCAAAGGCTTCATGAAATACCTGGAACAGACCATCAACGCCGGGGAAACGGTCAAGGGCGAATTCTATCTGCCGGCGGTATTCATGCGCATGGTTGGCGAGGGGTTTTGCTTCCGGGCGCCGGAAATCGATGCCTGGCTTGATTGCGGCAAGCCGGAAACCCTACTGGAAACCAACCGTTTCCTCCTCAAGGAGCGGCACCTGTGTCGCGGCGAACTGATCGACACGGTGGTGCTGCCGCCGGTCCATATTGCCGAAGGGGTCACGGTACGGTCATGTATCATCGGTCCCAACGTTTCGGTGGCGCCGGGGACGGTCATCGAAAATTGCATCGTCAGCGACTCCATCATCAACGCCGATTGCCAGTTGCGCGCCATGAATCTGCGCGACAGCATTCTGGGTCAGGCCGTGCGGCTCACCGGTACTCCGCGCCGCATGAATGTCGGCGATCATTCCCTCATTGAGATGGAGGGCTGAGCCTCGTCCTTGACCGGCGCCGCCAGGCACAGGGCCAGGTACAGTGCGGCAGCATCCGTCACCTCCTGCAGCGGGACCTGTTCTTCAGGAGTGTGGGCCGTTTCCAGGGCACCGGGGCCCAGCAGCAGGGGCCGGCAGCCCTGCTCAAAGAACAGGTTGCCGTCGGAATGGGAGCGAAAGGCTCCGAACCGGACCGGTCGTGACAGCTCGGGCAACACTTCGCGCAGACAATGGGCCGGCCAGTGATCGATGCCCAGATCATAACCCTGACTGGACCAGGGAAAGGCGATCTCCAGGTCCAGTTCAGACAGCTGCCGGCCGGCCGCCGCCAGGCGCCGCCGCAGAGCATTGATGGGTTCCGCGGGGGACATGTGCGGCGGCAGATGCAGATCGATCCAGGTTTCGCAACGGTCGGGGATGACGAAGCCCGCCCGGGAGGAGTTCATTTCGCGTATGGAATAGACCAGGCCGTGATCGGCCCGTCGCAGCAAGGGTGCACGGCCCAGGTACAGCAGGGTACGCAGCATGGCTTCCACGGCATTGTGGCCGTGTTCCGGCAAGGAGGCGTGGCTGCGGCGGCCGCGGGTGGTCAGAACCGCCTCCAGGTAGCCGTAATGGGCGCAGCAGGCGGTCAATCCGGTCGGTTCGCCGATGACCACCCAGGCGGGGCGGCGTTGTTCCAGAAAGGCGGTGCTGCCGGCCCCGTCCTCCTCCTCTCCCACCACCAGCAACAATCCCGCGGCGGGTCGCCGTTCTGCCGGGAAATGCTCGGCCAGCACCAGAAAGGCTTCCACCATGGCCGCACAACCGGCCTTCATATCGGCGGCGCCGAGGCCGTGCAGCATCCCGTTCCTTTCCACCGGGCCCTGCTCCTGCAGTTCCCAATCCGGCACCGTATCGACATGACCGACCAGGTAGAAATCGGGCTCGGTCCCGGTTGGCACGCAACGCAGGTTGAACCGCTCCTCGTCGACCACTTCCCGCAACACCTGCCATCCCCCCTGCCGCAGGATGGTCTCCAGGAACAGCTGGATATCGCCCTCCTTGCCCGAAGGCGAATAGATTTCAACCATAGCGTGCAACAGGCGACGCAGACGTTCAGGTTGGAGGTGACGACGCAGATCACGCCACAGGCTCATCATGGCGGCTCCCTTGCTTGCGTTTGCGGGTCAGGTTGAGGGTCATGTAGACATGCTGCTGAGGATTGCCGAATCCCTGCTTGCGAAAAAAGGCCAGGGCCGGTTGATTGTTGGCGGCGGTGTCGATGATGATCATGCGCACTCCCTGCTCGCGCATGCGCCTTTTCAAGTCACGAAACAACCGCACGCCGATGCGGCCCTTCTGCACCGTCGGACTGACCCCGAGCCAGACCAGGTAGCCGTATTTCCAAGGCGAGCGATGTTTTTCCACCGTCGTGCCGAGGGCAAAGCCGACGATGCGGTCGTCGATCTCACCGACCAGACACAGTTCGCTGTCGGAATTGAACAGGGTGGTGATTTCGTATTCATCCCAGGTGCGATACAGAGTCGGAAACAGATCGGCGGTAAAGATCTCCTCGCCGATATGAAACACCTCGGACAGATCGTCGATGGTCATTTCCCGAATGCGTAACCTGCCGCTCCGGGTTGTTGACGCCTGGTTCATGGGAATTCCTTTCCAAGGGCACAGGGTTCCTGAAAAGTATAGCAAATCAAAACGCTTGCCGCCCTTGCCCGGAGTGGATGGAATCGTTATCATGACCGGAGCCGCTCGTTTGCCAGGCGGACCCGGATTTTTATCGTCGCTGAAGAAAGAGAAAGAATTATGACTCCTGCCCTGGTTCGGGTTCTGTCCTGGCTGGCTCCGCCCCTGCTCGGCGCCATTATCGGTTACGTGACCAACACCATTGCCATTCGCATGCTGTTTCGCCCTTTACGGCCCTGGTATATCTGGAAGTGGCGCCTGCCCTTGACCCCGGGCATCATTCCGTCCAAGCGGGGCGAATTGGCGATGCGCATCGGGGAGATGGTCGGCAGCCATCTGGTGACCGGCGAGGAGGTGGGGCGGGCTCTGGAACGGGACGCCTTTCGCCGTGAATTGCGCATGGCGGTGGCGGATCGGCTCGATGCCCTGTTGCATCGCGAGTTGGGACCGGCGGCGGAGTTGGTGCCGGAACGTTTCCGGGTCCGCTTTGATGAATTGGCGGAACGTTTGCGTTGGCAACTGAGCCGGGAATTGTTTCTTTATCTGGAAAGCCCGGTTTTCGCCCAGCGCCTGCGTTGCTGGCTGCAGGAGCGGGGTGAACGGCTGCTGTCTCGGGATGTGGCCGGCTTGCTCCCCCCGCAGCAACGTCTGCTGGTAGAAAATCATCTGCGGCGGCTGGCCAAGGAATGGATCCAGTCCGCGGCCACGGGCCGGGCCGCAGCCCACATGCTCGATGAACAGCTCAGCCAATGGCTCGATTCCGATGCCAGTCTGCGTGACTGGCTGCCGGCGGAGCTGGTCGCCGGGCTGCTGGATCGACTTGAGGCCGAGCTACCGGCTCTGCTGGAACGGTTGGTGGCCATGCTCCAGCAACCTGAGATCCGCGAAGGGCTGCTGCGACGGGCACAGGAAGCGATTCAGAAATTTATCGCCTCCCTGGGCGGTTTGTCCGGTCTGGTGAGCAGCTTTCTGAAACCGGAGACCATCAGCCGTCATCTGCCCGGTCTGCTGGATCGGGGAGCCGAACAACTGTCCGCATTTCTTGCAGAGGAGCAGACAAGGCAGCAGATTGCCGAGTTGCTGCGGCAGCGCCTGCAAGGTCTTTTGGACCGGCCGGTGCGTGATTTGCTGGCCCGAGTCCCCTACGGCCGGATTGCCCGGGTGAAGCGGGCCTTGCGGGCCCGGGTGGTGGTCCTGGTGCGGGGGGACGCAGGAGGGCGGTTGGCGGATGCTGTACTGGATCAATTGCTGACCAGTGTTCGCGGTCGGACCCTGGGCGAGTTGCTGGCGGCCGGACTGCCGGAGGGTGGCTTGGAGCGGGGCCAGGCGGCCCTGGCAGAGCGCCTGCTGGCTGTGCTGTGCTCTCCAACGGCTCGGGCAGTGGTGGAGGCAGAATTGGCCGTGCTGGCCCAGGAATGGCTTTACCGGCGGCCCTTGGGCAGGCTGTCGGCGCGCATGTCCAGTGAGGCGCGGGCCGAGTTGGAAGAGGCGCTCGGTCAACAACTGACGGAGTTGCTGCGTAAGGAGGTCCCGGCCCTGGTTGAATCCCTGGATGTGCGATCCATGGTTGAGGATAAGGTCAATGGTCTCGATATCCTCGAGGTCGAGGGGCTGCTGCTGGGCATCATGCAGGAACAATTCAAGTATATCAACCTGTTCGGAGCCCTGCTTGGGGGGCTGATCGGTCTGGTCAATCTGTTGCTGCTGCTCTGGCTGTAAAGGGGGAAGCCGATCCGGGCCAGGTCGGTTATAATCTGAAAGCCGGGAGGGTCGCGCCGCCCGGATCGGTTAGCCTCGATGCAACTGGTCGGCGGTCGCGGAGAAGGGTCCCGCGCCCCCAGGTCGAGGGCCGCATGAATCCATCCCTGGGGCTTGCCTGGCGGCAGCCGGACGCAGACACCCTCGGCATGGATGCCCTGAGACCCTTGGCCGAACAGTTACTCGTCGATTTTCCAACAGGACTGCGGAGGGATGAAAAAACACCGCGCTTACCGTTTTCCAACCAGGTCCGGGCACCGGTATCGGCTGTGGATCGATGGCCATGGGTTTTTTCCGGCCATGGAACGTGCCATCGCCAACGCCCGGCGTTATGTGTTGTTGGAGTTCTACCTGTGCGAGTCGGGCGCCTTGATGGAGCGGTTCATTTTGCTGCTGGCGGCAGCAGCGCAGCGTGGCGTGCGGGTTTGCCTCCTGCTCGATGCCTATGGGGCGATGGGGTTGCAGAAGGGCGATCGGGAACGCTTGTGCAGCAGTGGTGTGGATCTGGCGTTTTACAATCCCCTGAGACTGGCCCGCTGGGGGCGCAATCTGTTTCGGGATCATCGCAAGCTGCTGGTGGTCGACGGCGAGGTGGCTTTTACCGGCGGTGCCGGCCTGACGGACGATTTCGACCCTGATCTACGACCGGAGACCTGGTGGCATGACACCATGCTGGAGATCCGCGGTCCCTGCGTGGCCGATTGGCATGCCCTCTTTGCCCGCATCTGGAACCGCTGGGCCCCCTTCCCTCTGGCCGCCTGCGCACCGTGTTCGACGCCGGAATACGTGGGCGGTGGCCTGGGTCGGGTGGCGGCTCAGCCCCTGGCCGTGGCGCGTTCGGAAATCATGCGCTCCTATGTTCGGGAAGTTCGCAAAGCCCGGCAACGGGTCTGGCTGGCGACCGCCTATTTCATGCCGTCCTGGAAATTGGCGCGGGCGTTGCGAATGGGGGCCCGACGCGGTTGTGACGTCCGCCTGTTGCTGCCGGGGCCGTTCACCGATCACCCCTCGGTGCGCCACATGGGGCGCCGGTATTACCAGAGCCTGCTGCGTCACGGGGTGCGGATTTTCGAGTATCAGCCGCGTTTTTCCCATTTGAAGCTGTTGTTGTGCGACGACTGGGTCAGCCTCGGTTCCAGCAATGCCGATGCCTGGAACTACCGCTGGAACCTGGAGGCCAATCAGGAAGCCCAGGATCCGGATTTGGCCGAGCAGGTCGAAACCATGCTGCAGGAGGATTTCGCCCGGAGCCTGGAAATCGACCTGGCCGACTGGCTGCGGCGGCCCTGGCACCGCCGCTGGCCTGAATGGTTTTGGGGCCGGGTACAGGCTCTGCTGGCCTGGATCAGTTCCCAGGTAAGGCAGCGAACCGGTTCCGACGAGCCCTTGTGATGGATTCCCCCCTCACCAACTCCAGGCCAGGCCTGCTTCGGCCAGGTGCAGGGTGCGGGAGTCGTTGTCCTGGAAAGCGAAATTGTGCACCCGGTCGCAGGCGTACCGCAGTCGTAAAAGCATTTCCGGCGCATATTGCCAGGACAGTTCCAGGGCGGGTTGGTAATGCCTTTCCGACGGCAGGCCCGGCGGGGTGCGGTCGGCGTGATGGAAGGACAGGCTCAGGCTGAGCCCTTCATTGAGGTAGGCGCTCAATTCGGCAAAATAGCCGCGGCCCGTACCCCCGAGATGGTGTCCCAGGATTTTCTTCTCGTAGGTATATCCGGACCTATAGATGCCGTGCCGGTACCAGGCGTTGTTGCGGTTGGTGTCCGTGTATTCGAGGCGCAGCCCCAACCGGCCGCTCGGCTCGATTTGCGGCAGATAAATCCCGGCCAGGTAAGCGGTTTTGCTCACAAAGGGGAGGATGCCCAGTGCTTTGGCTTCGTCCTCGCCGCCATATTCTCCATACAGCTCGGCGTTCCACAAAAAGGGCAGCTTCAGCCGAAAATCCAAGGCGGCCAGGGAATTGCTGGTATCGTCGTCGCCGCTGAGGTTCTGGCCGCCGATGATGGTTAAAAAGTCGTCGAAACCGATATCCGGTCGGCCTTTGCCGCCGAACATGACCGTGCGATGCATGCCCAATTCCAGCCAGTGCCAGGGCTTGAAGCCGATGCGCAAGCCACCGAACCAGGGTCGCGGCACCTCCCGATCATTATCCAGGCGGGCGGCGAACATATCGAACTGGAAAGGTCCCAGATACTTGAGAATCCAGGGCAGTTCCACCGGTGACGGGTTGTGCAGCCGGACCAGGTCCAGCGGGTCGGCGTTGTTGCTGAGGACCAGGCTGCCGTGCCGTCCCTGGCCCCACCAGAGCGGCTGTCGGCCGGCGCTCAGCTGTACCGGGCCTAGTCCCAGTGCGACGACTCCCTGCCGAAATCGCAGACTGGCACCATCACCTTCCTGAAGGCGTACCAGGGGGCGCCAGTCGACCGACAACCAGCGGCCCCAGCGGGCATCGCCGACCAGGGTCAGTTCGCTGTTGTGTCCGGTACGGTAGTCGAGACCGTCGCGATTGGTGAGCAGGGCAAATTGTGAAGCATTGGTTTGAGGATAGGGTGAATCGGCGCCCTCCCGATACAGGTAGTCCAGACGCATCTCCCGAATCGGCTTGAAATAACTTGCCGCGGGTGTCTCGGGGTTCTGCAACTCCCCTAATTCATGGTGGAATTCCTGTTGGAGTCGGGCTAACAGTTCCCTAGCAACGGGGGCAACTTGCGCGTCGCGACTGCGTTGCGTCGCTTCGTCGGTTTGACGCGCTGCTTCCGCGCGGGAAAAAGGTCGGTTGCCTTGCAGGGAGGATTCGATGAGCCCCAGGCCGGTCAGTTTGTCGAGGGCCGGATAAACCCAACTGGAGAGGGGAATGGCCGGACTTGGCGCGGCCAGGACCGGGGTGAAGGATAACAGCAAAATCGGCACCAACAGCACGAGGGCCCATGGACGGAACATGGCCACAATCCTCCATTGTTTGGCAGGGTATCCCGGCAAGCCAGGATGAGTCATGGAATGGAATAGGACAAGATATGGCGCCTGTCTAGCACAAATGATGATGAATTGCAAATGGAATGCGGTCAATGTTTCTTGGTTATGATTGGCGGCCGGTTGCGGCGGCCGTTGACTAGGTGGTGACGGCTTGCCGAAATTCCTGCATGAGGCTATGCTGAAGCCGTTGAGGGAGGATTGAAACTTGGTTGCGGGTCAGGGGGGGTCATGAAGCGGATGATTCTTGTCGGTGTTGCGCTGGTGCTGGCGACGGCCGTGTTTTTTGCCTGGCGCTGGTATCGCAGCGATGACCAAATTCGGGTGCTGGCCACGGAAGTTGTTTCCCGGGGCACCGTACGCCAGGTCCTGGAGCAGACCGGCATTGTCAAGGCCCAGGTTGGGGCGATTGTCAAAATCGGTGCTCGGGCCACGGGAACCATCGACCGGATGTTGGTCAAGGTTGGCGATGAAGTGCGTAAGGAGCAGTTGGTGGCCCGCATCGACAATCGCGAGATCGGTGCCCAGGTGCGGGAGGCGGAAGCCGCGCTGCAGGGGGCGGAAACGGAGTTGTCTCGAATCCGACAGGTTTACCCTCTGCGGATTCGGGAAGCCGAAGCCAACCTGGCCCTGGCCGAGGCTCAGGCTCGTTACCAGGCCGGAAATCTGCTGCGCATAACCGCCTTGGCCGACAGCGGCGTGGTGTCGCGGGATGAATTGGAGAACACCCGGCAACGGGCCGAAGTGGAACAACGCCGCCAGGCCGCCCTGCAGGCCGCTCTGGAGCGCGAACGCCGGGAGTACCTCGACCAGGCGCGCAAGGCGGAGCAGGTCCTGGAGCAGGCTCGCGCCGGCCTGGCAGCATTGCGGGTGCGGGCCTCCTATACCCTGATCCATAGTCCCATCGCCGGTGTCGTCAGTCAGGTTACCGCCCAGGAGGGCGAAACCATCGTCGCCGGGCTGCAGGTGGCCAACCTGATCACGGTGCTCGATCCCTCGCGCCTGGAGATGTGGATCTACGTCGACGAAACGGACATCGGACGGGTACGCCACGGCCAGGCCGTCGAGTTCCGGGTGGACGCCTATCCCGGCCGGATTTTCCCGGGGACCGTAGCGGAAATCTATCCGGAACCGGAGATTCGCGACAACATTGTCTACTATCGGGCCCTGGTGGCCATCGATGATGAGCAGGCCCAGTGGCTGCGGCCGGAGATGACCACTCAGGTGCAGATCGTGGTGGCGGAGAAGGCCCAGGTACTGCGCCTGCCCAACATGGCTCTGAAGTGGGTGGACGGACGGCAGGTGGTGTTCGCCGTCGATGCGGCGGGTGCCGTCCGGGAACTGCAGCCCGAGTTGGGCCTGACCGGGCTCCAATACAGTGAAATTCTGGGCGGCCTGGCAGAGGGCCAGCGGGTCGCCACCCAGGTGGAACTGGGTTCGGCCCGCGCCGCTGCGGGCGGCGGACCGCGACCCGGCAGCGGTGCCGGTGGCGGTGGCGGTGGCGGACGGGGACCGCGATGAATGCCTCCCCGATCCTCATCCGGTTGCAGGAGATAACGCGGCATTTCCAGCAGGGCGAATTGCGTGTCGAGGTGCTGAAGGGCATCTCTCTGGAGGTGGCGGCCGGTGAATTTATTGCCCTGCGCGGCACCTCCGGCTCCGGCAAGTCGACCCTGATGCACATCCTGGGTTTGTTGGATCGGCCGACGGCGGGCCGCTACCTGTTGCAGGGCGAGGATGTGGCCCGGTTGCCCGATGATCGGTTGAGCGAGCTGCGCAACCAGATGTTCGGCTTCATCTTTCAGACCTTTTACCTGGTGCCCTATATCACCGCCCTGGAAAATGTCGTCCTGCCCGGCCTGTACGGGCCGCAGACCGGCCGCAGGTTGCGACAGCGGGGTGAGGAGCTGCTGGATCAGGTTGGCCTGTCCGACCGCATGACCTTCCGCCCCGGACAACTTTCCGGTGGTCAGCAACAGCGGGTGGCTCTGGCCCGGGCATTGATCAACGATCCCGAGGTGCTGCTGGCCGACGAGCCTACGGGACAGCTGGACTCGACCACCAGCGCCGAAATCCTGCAGCTGCTCGGCGATATCCATCAGCAGGGGCGCACGCTGGTGCTGGTCACCCACGATGCCGCCACCGCCAGCCACGCGCAACGGGAGATACTGCTGCATGACGGGCAACTACGCGAAGGTTAAAGCCTGGCGCCTGGCCGGGCGCATCGCCGGCATGGCCGGCCGGGCGCTGTGGGCCTATCGTCTGCGCAGCCTGTTCGTCATCGCCGCCATTGCTCTGGGCATCGCTTCACTGACGGTGATCGTTGCGGCGGTGGATGGGGCCGATCGCAAGGCCCGGGAGATGGTGGCCATGTTCGGTCCCGACGCGGTGCTGGTGTTCGGCGGCAACATCGAAACCCGGGCGGTCGGACAGCGCACCCTGACTCTCTCCTATCAGGACGCCGAAGCCATCCGGCGTTCCCTTCCCGGGGTCTACCTGGTGGTGCCGATGCGGGCCAGAACCAACCTGACCCTGCGTCATCGCCATCGGGTCATCCGTTTGCCTATCGCCATCGGCTCCACGGACGGTTACGCCCGGGCTTGGAACTGGCCGTTGAGCGAGGGGCGGGATCTGACCGCCGAGGATCTGGCCCAAAGCGCCAAGGTGATGCTCATAGGCGATACGCCGGCAAGAGAGCTGTTCGGGGATCAGTCCCCCGTCGGCCATACCGTTCTGCTGGAACGCATGCCGGTACAGATCGTTGGCCGCCTCAGTTACCGGGGGGTATCGGGGGGTGGCGGTGCGGTGGATGAGCGCGTCATTCTGCCCATTACCACCCTGACGCGAAGCTTCAACCTTGATCGGCAGTACTTTCGCGCGTTGCGCATCAAATTCCACTCGCCCGAAAACATGCCGCAGCATGTGGCCAACCTGCGTAGTCTGTTGCGGCATCTGCATCGACTCGGCCCGACGGATCCGGATGATTTTACCATTCTGACGGCGGACGAAATTCTCAAGTTTCTGGCCATGTTCAAGGGCGGGCTGGTGGTTTTCCTCGGTGTCACCGCTTTGGTAAGCATGGTGGTCGGCGGTTTTGTACTGGCCAACCTGTTTTATCTGAGTATCGACGAACGACGTCTGGAATTGGGCCTAAAAAAGGCCCTGGGAGCCAAACGCGGCGCGATTCTCTCGCAAATCCTGCTGGAGGCCATCGGCCTGACGCTGGTCGGTGCACTGCTGGGCATGGTCGGCGGGATAGGTTTCGGCCAGTTGCTGGCGCGCTTGGGAATACTGGAGATCCATTTTTCCTGGAAGGTGTTTTTCTGGTCCGTATCCGCGGCCCTGGCCATCGGTCTGCTGTTTGCCCTGCGGCCGGCCCGCCAGGCGGCCTCTCTGGCCCCCATGGACGTTCTCAAAAACAGCGGCCGATAAAGGAGCAGAGGTGCCGGCATGTGGTTCAGTCTGAAAGTTGCTCTGGCGTCCCTGCAGGCCCATCGGCTGCGCACCCTGCTGGCCATGGTTGGCGTATTGCTGGGCGCCCTGGCCCTGACCGGGGTCCAGCACATCTCCCGCGCCATGCTGCTCAAGGCAGAGCAGGAAACCGCCAAGCTCGGCAGCAATCTGTTCATGGCTCGTACCGGGCAGGTTGCCTTTCGTCCCTCCAGTCCGGCGGGTCGCGTCCGCCAGGAGGCGACCACTTTTACTCTGCAGGACGCCCGGGCTTTACAGGACGGGTTGCCTTCGGCCCGGTTGGCGGCGCCCTTCGTCAGTGCCGCCCGGCCAATCCGGTTCGGCCGTACGCAAATCACCTGCCAGGTGGTGGCCACCCTACCGGTTTACAGCACCGTGCGAAATTTCCGTCCGCAACTTGGACGCTTCCTGATGTGGGAGGATGAGGCGCAACGGGCCTTGGTCTGCGTACTCGGGGCGAACATCGCCGCACGCCTGTTCGGCAGCCCGTCCCGTGCGCTGGGCCAGCAGGTGCTCATCGGGCGTTCCGTATTGCGGGTGGTCGGGGTGATGGAAGAGAAAGGTGCCGACATCGCCGGCGCCGATCAGGACGAGCAGGTCTTCGTGCCCCTCTCGACCTATCTGCGGCGCATGGCCAACCAGACCTGGATTACCGGCGTCTATCTGCAACTGGCCGGCAACGCCGATATCGAGGCGGTCAAGGAGTCGGCGACCGTCATCTTGCGGCGGCGGCACCACATTGGTCCCGGACAGGAGGATGATTTCAGCCTGCTCACCGCTGCCGACACCATTCAGTTGCAGCAGCAGGCCCTGGCCCTGGTGCGGACCCTGGGCCAGATCAGTTCCACCATCTCCTTTGCCGTGGGCGGTCTGGGCATTTTGTCCATCATGGTGTTGTTGGTGCGGGCGCGGCGGCTGGAAATCGGCGTACGGCGGGCGGTGGGAGCCCGACGGCGGGATATCCTGCGCCAGTTTCTGCTGGAAGCCTCGCTGATGGCGTCCCTGGGCGGCCTGCTGGGCGTCATTTTGGCCCTGCTGTTGGTGGGGGTGGTCTGTCATTTCGCCAAACTGCCCATGGTCCTGGATGTCTGGCTGGTTCTAGGGGCGCTGGCAGGCTCCGCTTTGCTGGGCATGACGGCCGGTGCCTACCCGGCCTGGCAGGCGGCGCAGGTGGAAATTCTCGATGTGCTGAAAAGTGAATAAGGCAGGCTGAAGGCGGAAGTCCGAAGGCTGAAGAAAAACTGTTGGTTCATGCCGCCCTCAGCCGGTGGTTTCGGCGGTCTGGCTTTCAATGCATGCGAAGGCCTTGGCGGCAGCTTCGATGGTCCGATCCAGGGCTTCGCGGTCATGGGCCAGACCGACGAAGCCGGCTTCGAACTGGGACGGCGCGAGGTAGATGCCCTGCGCCAGCATGAGCCGGAAAAAGGCAGCGAAAGCCGGAGTGTCGCTGGCGCAGGCCTCGGCGAAGTTGGCTACCGGCCCGGGCTGGAAATAGCAACAGAACATGCTGCCGACGCGCTGCAGACAGGTTGCGTGGGGGGTGCCGGCAGCGGCCTGCCGCAGGCCTTCGGCCAGATAGGCACTGCTTTCCTCAAGTTGCCGGTAGACGCCCTCCTCCTGCAGCAACTGCAGTGTCGCCAGTCCGGCGCTCATGGCCAGGGGATTCCCGGACAGGGTTCCAGCCTGATAGACCGGTCCTTCCGGGGCCAACAGGCTCATGATCTCCCGGCGGCCGCCGAAGGCGCCGACGGGCAGCCCGCCTCCCAGGATCTTGCCCAGGCAGACCAGGTCGCCCTGCACCCCATAGCGTTGCTGGGCGCCGCCCAAGCCGAGGCGGAATCCGGTCATGACTTCATCCATGATCAGCACCATGCCCTGCTCGTCGCAGAGCTGCCGCAGGCCCTCGAGGAAACCCGGCTCGGGCGGCACGCAGCCCATGTTGCCGGCCACCGGCTCGACGATGATGGCGGCGATGGCGCGGCTCTCGGCGGCGACCAGTTCCCGGACCAGCTCCAGATCGTTAAAGGGCGCCGTCAAAGTATGGCGGGCGCAGTCCGCCGGTACTCCCGGAGAACTTGGTACGCCGAAGGTTGCGGCGCCGCTGCCGGCTTTCACCAGCAGGCTGTCGGCATGGCCGTGATAACAGCCCTCGAATTTGAGGATCTTGTCCCGGCCGGTGTAACCGCGGGCCAGGCGGATGGCGCTCATGGTCGCCTCGGTGCCGGACGATACCATGCGGATCCGTTCGATGTTGGGATAGGCGGCGCAGACCAGTTCGGCCAATTCCGTTTCCAGGGCCGTCGGGGCACCGAAGGAGGTGCCGCGGCCGACGGCGGCCCGCAGAGCCGCCACCACTTGGGGATGGCCGTGCCCGAGTATCATCGGCCCCCAGGAGCCGACATAATCGATATAGGCATTGCCGTCGGCATCGTACAACCGGCAGCCTTCCGCCCGTTCGATGAAGATCGGCTGGCGGCCGACGGCCTTGAAGGCGCGGACCGGGCTGTTGACCCCGCCGGGAATGACCTGTTGGGCTTTGGCGAAAAGCTTGGCCGATTGTTGCTGGATCATGATCACCCCCTGTCCGGTAGCGCAGCCAACCTGCGGAAAATCCTTGTTTCTGCGTAACACAGCTGCCTTGGACTGTCAAGCAGGACCCGCCACCCATAACACTGTTTCGGTTGCCATTGGCCGGTCGATACATTATGCTGGCCCAATCCAAGGTTCTCAAGCCTGGCTTGGCCTGGATTGCTGCATGTCCATGCCAGGCAAACGCATCTTTTATGAGGTAAACCATGATTTCCAACACAGCGATTCTGCAGCTGCAACCGGATGTGACCTGGCAGGACATGGGCGAAAATGAGCCGGCCGTCATCCTGCAGCTGACCACCGGCCAATTGTTTACCTGTAATCTTACCACCCGGCGATTTCTGGAGCTGATGGATGGCCGGCGTTCATTTTCCGAACTGGTGGATGCCGTGCATGCCGAGTTCGAGGTGGAACGGGACCGACTCGAGCAGGATTTGCGGCACTTGTCTTCCAGGCTGGTGGAAGCTGCTCTGATCCGGTGTGGCTGATGCATTTGTTGCTGCGCCTCCATATCCGCCTGGTGACCCTCGCCATACCTTTGCTGGATCGTTGGTTGTCTCTTCCGCGGTTGGTGCGATTGCTGATTGCCGGTCCCAAATGGCAACCCTACCGGCGTGTGCCGGTTGCAACCCTCTCGGTACTGGTACATGCCGCCCTGCGCCGCCCGCGCTGGATGAAGCGCCGAGCCTGCTATCGTCTGGGACTGACCATGGGTCACTTTCTGCGCTTGGCCGGCCGGCCGGTACTGATGCATTTTGCCATCGCGCCGCCCAGCATGGATCCCCGACGTCTCCACGCCCACTGCTGGGTCACGGTGAACGGTGAAAACATCACGGCGCCGTCCCTGCCCGGTACGCGCATGCGGACTTTTGTGCAATTTAGTGTTGACAATGAGACGGAATTCAGAACAATGTTTGTGCGGGGCTGAACAATCGGTCATTTCAGCGTTGTTCCATCGGATCTTGCGGATTGAAAGCAGGTAGTTTTGAGCTGGGAGTGGAAAATTCAAGTTCTTTTTCAGGGAGGGAGATTATGCAGGAAAGCAAACAGGATTATCAGGCGCCGGAACTGGAAAAGCAGGAAACTCTCGCCGAAATAACGGAAATTTCCGAGAGTGTCTCCGGTGTGATAATCGAATAAGCATAAGCAAGGAGGGAAAAAATGAGTGCGCAGCAGACCAAACGGGATTATCAGACGCCGGCGTTGACGACTCTGGACCTCCTGGCGGAGGTGGTGGAGGGTACTCAACCCATTGTGTCCGGAGAAATGTCGAAATAATTAATGGGAGGGTTAGCATGGAAAACCAAACCAAGAAACAAGCCTACCAGGCGCCCTGTCTGGAAAGGCAGGAATTGCTGGAGGCCATCACCGAAATGGCAATGATTACCTCGGGCGAGCCGCTGCCCAGCTGACTTTGTCGACATCTTTTAAAAGGAGCTGCCCATGGAAAAGCAAGCGTCGCAAAAACAGAGTTATCAACCGCCCCTGCTCCATCCGGGTGAAACTCTGCAGGAAGTCACTGCCGGGGGCAGCATGATTGTTTCCGGCGACGATCGATAGCACTTATCGAGGACGAATACTTTTCGTTGATCCAAGGCCGGTCCGTGCCGTAGCTGGGCACGGACCGGCTTTGTTTCAATTACCGCTCTTCTCTTGCCGTGTGTTGTCATGCTCGAAACCCGATATTTTTCGCTTCATTCTCAGTCGCTCCGGGTCGAAAGTGAGGACCAGGGCCTGCTTCAGGCCGTGGAAACGCTGTTGGATGGATTTTTTCGTGTTGCGCATCATCCTTCCCTCAACGCTGATAAAGGGGCTTTTGTGTTGCGCGGTCGCACCGTGGAGTACGCCGGGCAGTTGCCGGATATCGAAGAACAGTCTTATCCGAAGACCTTCTCCGCGACCCCGGAAGGCGGGGTGCCCATGCGGCTGTTGGTGCGGCCCACGGGGCAGCGGGTCAACCTGCTGGAGGATGTGGCGGTCACCCGCTATGACCTGCGGCAACAGACCGCGGAGGCCGTGGTGGTGCGGGGCAAGTGGGGAATATGGGGTTTTCAGTCCCTGATCCCCCTGTTATCCGAGCTATTGGCTGGCAGCGGCATGTACCTGCTGCATACGGGGGCCAATGTGCTGCCCGGAGGCCGCCATGGCGTCATGTTCTTTGGCGCCAGCGGCGCCGGCAAGACCACTTCGGTCCTGGCCCTGGCCCGTCAGGGCTGGCCCCTGATCTGCGACGATGCCGGTTTTTTGTCCAAAACGGACGGTTGTTTTCAGCTTTGGGGGTTGCCGCGCGCCAGCAAGGTGCATGAAAAGACCTTCGAACTCCTGCCGGAGCTGCGTCACCTGCCCAGCCGCAAGCTGCCGAACAGCGATGAATGGCGGGTGCGGTTCCGCGATCTGCCCGGCGCCGATCCGCGGGTGCGATATCCGATTCGTGCCCTGTTTCTGCTGCAACCCCGCAGCGCGGGAGAGCATCGCCTCCAACCGTTGTCGGGCCTTGCCGTCCTGCCGCGCCTGCTGCAGGGCAACCTGCGGGTCATCGAACCCCTGGCAGAGGGTCCCGGCGGCGCCATGTTTCAAACCCTGGCCGAACTCTGCAAAAGTACGCCCTGCTTTGGCCTGTCCGTGGGGCCGGATCTGGCCGATTTGCCGGAAGTGATCCAGTCGGTGTTGGAGGGTGAGGTCCTGGTATGAACGCCCCCGATCGGGTCCTGCTGGCGCTCAGCGATCCCGAGGGGCGGGTCAGACCCCCTGCCGGCAGCGGCTGGGTGCCGCGGTTGTCGGCGGAAGAACTGTGCCGGCGGGCCCTTTTTCATGGGGTGCACGGCACGGTGCTGGCCAACCTGCAAGGCGCATCCGCAGAGGTTTGGCCGGTCTGCTGGCGCGATGCGGCAATCCGGGCCTTGGCCCCAGTTGTGCGCATTGATGCCGCCCGCGGCATGTTGCTGCGCGCTTACGGTCTGCGGATGTGCCGGGCCCTTGAAGCCGCCGGTTTGCCGGCCTTGCTGCTCAAGGGCGCGGATTTCGCGGACCAGCTCTATCCCCGCCCTGCCCTGCGCAGTTTTACCGATATCGATCTGCTGGTGCGGCCGGAGGATTTCGCCCGCGCCGGCCGGGTGCTGCTTGAGGAAGGTTGCGCCCGGCACAGCGACGGCCCCCTCAAGCATGCCGCCGCTTACGGCGAAGAGGTCTATCAATTGGCCGTGGCCGGGGTCAGCCTGCGCGTCGAACTGCATTGGAACCTGGTCAATTCGCCCAGCCTGCATCGAGGCGTTCATGTCGTTCTGGACGATTTGCTGGATGATGCCGGGGGCTTTGGTCATGAAGGCCGCCTGCTGCTGGCAGCGGTGCATGCCGGCAGCGGGCACCAGTTCGATCGCCTCAAATTTCTGGTGGACCTGTTGCAACTGCTGCGTCGGGGTGAAGCCATGAACCTTCTCTGGCTGGCCGAGCGGGCCGGACGCACCGGCAGCAACCGGGTGCTGGCTACGGCCTGCTGGCTGGTGGCAACCCTGTTCGAGGGCCCGGAAGCGCCTATTGTGGGCCGACGCCTGGGGCTGACCCCGCCCCCCTTCTGGTGTCGGTGGCTGTTGTCGCCGCCCTTGGTGATGCGGGGATTGTCGCCGCGCGGCGGCGACGGTTTGCGCAAAAATCTCTTTCGGCAATACCTAAAAGGGGGTGGTCCCGTCCGGCTTCCGGCCAACGATCAGGGGGCGATTCTCTCCAGCCCCGGCGAGGATGCGCCATGAGGGTGCTGCTGATTTGTCCGACGCCGCCGGCCGATTCCTGGCCGCGCGGCGTTTTTCTGTATTCCATCGTCCCTACGGAAGCGGCCCAGGCGTCCGCCCTGCTGCGCCGGCATGGGCACCCGGTGGGGCTGCTGGACCGGCAGGCGGAGCTGGCGGCAACCGGTTTTGATTGGCCCGCGGCCGATGCCCGGCTGTGTGGCACACTGCGGGACTTCGCTCCGGAGCAGGTGGTCTTTTTCTCCCCCTCGGCGGCGGCGGCAGAAACCTTTCGTTTGGCCGGTCTGGTTCGTTCGGTCCTCGGTTCCGGCCCATCGCTGCTTTTGGCCGGGCCCCATGCCACCGCCCTGCCGGAAGAATCCCTGGCGGCCTGCCCGGATTTGAACGGGGCGGTGGTCGGCGAATTGGAATGGACCCTGTTGGAGGTGGCCCAAGAGGGCTCCGCTGCGTCCATTGCCGGTCTGCTGCTGCGGCCCACGGCTGGTCCCGCCAAGCTGCTGCCAAGGCCGGCCTGCGCCGATCTGGATCGGCTGCCGCCGCCGGCTTGGGATCTGTGTACCATGGATTACTACACCGCTCGCAGCCGCTGGCTGATTCGCTGGCTGCCCTTGCGGGTGCTCAACCTGCGCACTTCGCGCGGCTGTCCCAATGCCTGCCGTTTCTGTGCCGCTCCGCTGACCGCCGGAGCGGGGGTGAGGTTCCATTCGGTGGACTATATCCTGGCCATGATGGAGCAGGCCCTGGGGGAATATGCCATCGACGGCCTGTTGTTCGAGGACGAGACCTTTGCCGCCGACGAGGATCGACTGCAGCGCTTATGCCTTGCCATTCGACAACGCGGCTGGCATCGACGTCTGCAATGGGCCTGTTGCCTGCGGGCGGACCAGGCGCAACCGGAACTGTTGCGGGAGATGCGGGCAGCCGGCTGCATCCAGGTGGAATACGGCTTTGAAACGGCTAGCGACCGGTTGTTGCAGGCCATTGGCAAGAATACCAGTGTGGCCCAGAACCTGGCTGCGGCCCGCCGGACCCGCGCCGCCGGGCTGCGGGTGTATGCCAACATGATGTTTGGTCTGCCGGGAGAAACGGCCCGCGACATGGCCGACAATCTGCGCTTCATTCGTGCCATTCGCCCTGAGGTCTTGTCGGCGGCCATCATGGCGCCGTTGCCGGGTACGCCTCTGTTCGAGGGGCTGACTGAAGGCCAACGAAAAAATTTAAAATGGGGGGATTTTGCCTACCTCGACCAGCCACGGCCGGGGTTCAACCCCACAGCCGTGGAGGAGGAGCAGTTTCTGGAGAACTATCGGCGAATCCGGAAATATTTCGTCCGGCCGTTAGTGCTGCGCCAATTGCTGCGCGATGCCGGGAACGAAGATACCGCTCTGGTAAGCCACTGGCGGAAGGAATGGCGGCGGTTTTGTCTCCGGCATCCCCTCCGGGCCTGGCGCCTGCGGTTTTAGAGATGGGGCGCCGGCCGGAAGGGGCCAAATTGTGCGGGGTTGCCGGGGTGGCGACCCCTTTTTTGTGGCTGCCGATCAAGGTCGGATTTCATGGCCCGGGGGAATTTCCCTCTGGTGACTGGGCAGGCGCGGAACCAGGCGCTGCGGCCACACTTCCCGGGCAAACTCGTCCTCGCAGATGGCGCAGGGGGCGGGGGGATAATCCTGAGTGCACTTGGTGCGTCCGCAAAGGGGGCAGATGTCGAGCATGGCAAGCTCCTTGTAAGGCTGGCTCAGTCGTCCAGCGGTTCGAAAAGGCGGGCGAACAGCTCCGGACGGCAGGGAAATCGCCGTCCCTGTTCATCGATACACAGATATTCGCCCGGATAGACGATGCATAATCCCTGGTAGCCATTTTCCACGGGCGGGATTACGGTACGATGAGCAACGCGATAGGCTTCAATGATGCCGGGGCGGCGACGGAATCGGGACATGGCTCCTCCTTGATGAAACGCCGACATTTGGCGGGAGCCGTGTTTTGTGACGGTGAGGCAGAAATTAATAATCAGCTAGATAGGCTGAAGACTGAAGGCTGCAGGGAAAGGCAGGAGAAGGCGGCCCGGAGGGGGATTACTCCAGGCCGCTGTCGAAATTGAAGGTCGAGGTGCCGGGCAGTGGAGTGTTGCGCCGCAGGGCGTCGAGAACCTGTTTGCCGCTCGGCGAAAAGGGGCCGAGGTGGCCGAGTTCCACCAGCAGGTTGGCGCAGCCGAGCTTGGCAATCTGGTCGAGGCGACCGATCAGGGAAAAATCGTGCTCGGCGGTGACCGTGGTCAGGCCGCCCTGGTGCGTCACCCGGTAGGCGTCGCCCCGGTCGGAGAGCACCGGCTGATCGGGGCGGACATCGCGCAGGGCGATGCGGGAGGTGATCAGGGGCACCGGAGCATAGACCGTCAGGCTGGCCGGCAGGCCGATGGGACGGGCCAGCAATTCCCGCAGGTTGTCGCGGTCATCCTCGATGTAGAGGGTCAATTCCTCGAGGCCTAACTCCCCCCAGGCCAAAGCCGCCTGGCTGTTGAGGGTGAAGAGGCGATAACCGGTCATGAGCCGCATCCCCTGGAGACCGTCGAACAGGGGCAGGTGCCCCAGATTGTTGACGCGGAAGCGGTGAAACCCGCGTTCGGCCAGCTGCCGCACGGCATCCCGGGTGGCCTGCCATTCCGCATCGAAGAGGATGAAGGGAACATCCCAGACGACGGCATCGGCGCGGCCGGCCAGACGTTGTCCAAGCCGCGGCACCTGCTGCAGGTTGCCGGCGGTCAGGGGCACCAGGAGGCGATCCACCTCGGCATCGCTCAGCAGATGGCTGTCGCGCAGGCTGCCGAGGCCGACGGTGATGGCGGGCGAAGCGGTTGCCTGCGGGGGCAATTCCGGCAGCAGGGACGCGAGGGCGGCCTGCAGATGGGCCCGGCGGCGGCTTTCCCGGGCCTGTGCCAGGCTTTGCCGCAGTTCCCGATAAAAAGTGCGGCGGACCTCTTTCAGGCTGCTGGGCGGGATGACCACCGGCGGCAGCGGCGCGCAATGCAGGTCCTGCAGGAGGAAGGGCGCTTCGGCGGTGCGCTCGAAAACCGTTTGCAGGGTGGCGGCGCTCAGGGGGTTGTCGGTGGCATCGTAGATTGGAACCGAAAATTGTCGCTCCAGGGTGATGCCGGCGACGGTGGCCTGCAACCGCAGGGTGGTGTCGTCCAGGGCAACGTTCAGGGCCAGGGGCTCGCGGGCCGGTTCGGCCTGCTGCAGGCGTCGCCGGCAGGCGGCCTCACTGAGGGTAAAAGCCTGTTCCGAAGAAACCTTGAAGACGGCGTCGCCGACGCGGAAGGCATCCCGAAAGGGGCTGCGCACCGTCACCACCGCACCGGCCTGAACCAGTTTCACCGGCTTGCGGGCGGCCTGCAGTTCCTTGATGGTGAAGGCTTTGCCCGCCTGGTCGGTCTGCGGCTGAACGCGCAACCGATCGCCCAGGTGCAGACGATCCCGCGTCTTGAAGCTGAGCTGGTCACCGCGGGCGAAGGTGACCTCGCCGAGAAAGCGGCCGGTGGCGCCCTGCAGGGCCGGAATGGCGATATCCGTTGGGGTGGGGCCGGTCAAAAAGCCTTTGGTCGGTTTGCGGCCAAAGGATTGCTTTAGCATTTCCTTGGCCGTTTGCAGGGCTTGGGGACGCTCCTTGACCGGAGTATCCAGCACCCGGCGGTAGGCGCCGACCACATTGGCCACATATTCGGCGCTTTTCATGCGCCCTTCGATTTTTAAACTGCAGATGCCCGCCGCGGCCAGTTCCGGCAGCAGATCGATAGCCGACAGATCGTTGGGAGAAAAATAGTAGCCGTCCCGGTTTCGATGCCGGTAGCGGCGTCGGCAGGGCTGGGCACAGCGGCCGCGATTGCCGCTTTTGCCGCCGAGAAAAGACGAGAAGTAGCACTGGCCGGAAAAGCTGAAGCACAATGCGCCGTGGACGAAATGTTCCAGTTCGAGGGTCGTGCGGCGGCGGATGGCGGCAATTTCCTCGAGGCTCAATTCCCGGGCCAGTACTCCCCGGGTAAAGCCCATCCGCTCCAGCATCTGCACCCCGGCGCTGTTATGTACCGTCATCTGGGTCGATGCGTGCAGGGCCAGCCCAGGAAAGTGCTGCCGGGCCAGGCGCCAGACAGCCAGATCCTGCAGGATGACACCGTCGGCGCCCATGCCCTCCAAGGCCGCCAGAACCTCCGTCAGGCGCGGCAGCTCCGCCTCCTTGATCAGGGTATTGACGGTGACATAGATGCGCCGCCGGCGGCCATGGGCATAGTTGAGCATGCCTTCCAGTTCGGACAGGGTCAGGTTTTTCGCCTTGGCGCGGGCGGAAAATTCCTGCAGCCCGCAGTAGACGGCATCGGCGCCGGCTTCCATGGCGGCGAAAAAGGCTTCCAGGCTGCCGGCCGGGGCCAGCAGTTCGGGTCGGCGTGCGAGGTCGGACATGATGGACTCTTTTCGGGTCTTGCAAGAAAAAAGACCGGGTAGGCGCCCGGTCCGAAATGTATTGATTTATCGCACCATAGCATGGCCAAGGCCGGCAAGGCAACCATGGGGGCGCTGTGTGCAAGGATGCCACGGAAAACTACAGCAGGCCGCGGTCGGCCAGGCTGACGTAGCCCTCGCTGCCGATGATCACATGGTCGAGCACCCGCACGCCCATGAGATCGCCGGCTTCCTTGAGACGGCGGGTGATCTCCAGATCTTCGCGGCTTGGCTGCGGATCGCCGGAGGGATGGTTGTGAACGAACAACACGGCCGCCGCTGCCTCCCGGACCACCGGCGCGAACACCTCCCGGGGATGGACGATACTCGCCGTCAGACTGCCCTCGGAAATGCGCACCTCCCGCAGCAGACGGTTTTTGCTGTCCAGCAGCAGTGCCAGAAACAGTTCCCGTTTATGATCCCGCAACCGCTCGTGAAAATGCTCATACACCTCGGCCGGGGTGCTATAGCGATCTCCAGGTCGCAAAGCGGTGCCGGCGAAGCGCCGCGCGATCTCGAAAACCGCCAGCAGTTCCGCCGCCTTGGCCGGACCGATACCGCGCACTGCGCACAGCTCGGCGACGGCGGCGCCGGCCAGGGTGCGCAGAGAACCGAACCGTTCCAGCAGCTGCCGGGCATGATCCACGGCGCTGGCTCGGGAGCCGGCGTCGCCGGTGCGCAGAATCAGACCGAGCAGCTCGGCATCGCTCAGGGCTTCCGCGCCGCGCTGCAGCAGCTTTTCGCGGGGACGTTCGGCCGCGGGCCAATCCTTGATGGGGGTCATGATCGCTCCATGAATGGTTTGTGTGGCGGCCATTATTTTAAAATAATTCATTATTTAAAACCATAGAAAATCGACGGCGCCCGGTTGTGGCAGGTCGGCCTTGGCGATATGCTTTGGTGGTGGTCTTTTGAAACAGTCCGGGCGCTTGGCACTTTAGAGAGGGACCGGCAATGAAGAAGGTAAGGCTTGGTCTGGCGCTGGGCGGGGGCGCTGCACGGGGGCTGGCCCACATCGGGGTCTTGCAGGCCTTGGAGGACTGCAAGGTGCCTATCGGTCTGATCGCCGGTGCCAGCATGGGCGCCATTATCGGGGCCATTTACGCCATGGAACCGTCAGCCGCCGGCCTGCAGCAACATTTTGCCGAATATCTGGACAGCGATGCGTTCAAGGAGTCCCGCTTTTATCAACTGATGGAGCGGAAAAACGATGGCGCGGGCGTGTTTGAACGTCTGATGCATTTAGCCTGGAAGGGTTTGTTTCTCTCTTTGGTCATGACCCGGAAATCCTATTTCGGGGATAATCTGTCGGAGCAAAATTTTGCTCGGCTGATTCCCGATGTGGACATGAGCCAGACCCGTATCCCCTTTTGCGCCAGTGCCTTGGACCTGGTTTCCGGGCAGGAGACGGTGCTGAGTCGCGGCAGTCTGCGCCGTGCGGTAGCGGCGAGCTGCGCCATACCCGGTTTGCTGCCACCGGTTGTGGAGGGGGAAAAGATCCTGGTGGATGGCGGCTGGATCAACGCGGTGCCGGTTTCGGCGGCACGCCGCCAGGGTGCCTCCCTGGTTGTCGGGGTGGACGTTTCAGGAGACCTGCCACCCTTTTCCGGTGCCGGCAGAGCTCTGGAAATCGCCGGGCGTGCCGACTCCATAACACGTTGGGCGCTGGGACTCGAGCGGGCGCGGGCCGCGGATTTGCTGCTGCGGCCGGAAAACGAACAGGCCCATTGGGCCGATTTTTCGCAGATGGAAGAAGCGGTGGCGAGCGGGCGTCGCGCAGCCGAAGCCCAAATGGCTGAAATCCAGAGACTGTTGCGGCGCCAACGTCGCTGGGCCTGGCTGGGGTGCTGAAGGGCATCCTGATGCCGCGCGGATGCGTGCCAGGATGTCGGTCACTCCGGGGGTTGACGGTCCACTTCCCGACGCTGTTCCCGGCCGACCAGGATGACCAAATCAGCAAGTTGCTCGGCAATCAGGTCCAGCACATCGTCCATGGTGAGGATGCCGACCAGGCAACCCGATTCCGTCACCACCGGCATCCGCCGGATGCCCTTGTCCCGCATGCGCTTGATGATGTCCAGTGGGTCATCGTCCTCCCTTGCCGTGATCAGATCGAAGGTCATGATATCGCCCAGGGACAGGGTCTCCGGCGCCAGGTTGTTGGCCAGGACTTCCACCACCAGATCCCGGTCCGTGACGATGCCGACCGGGAAACACCGCTCTCCATGTTCCTCAACAATGACCAGATCGCCGACATGATGCTGGCGCATCAGCCGGGCTCCCTCCGGTACCGACATGGACCGATCCGCGACCACGACCTCCCGGTTGCACAATTCCCCCACGCGCATATGGAATCTCCCTGGATAGGTGGATATGGTCAGCAGCACCCTCCACTCCAAGGGGGAAGGGCGTCACTGCTTTCATATTTAAATGGTTATCATCCCATCACCGTTCGTCAACCGGATGGTGATGGGTTTTATCCGGGCATCGCTGGGCGGGTAGGCAGTGGCCATGATCCAAATCTTGGTACTTGACGGCTTTTGTCAACCATGATATTGAAAAGGAAATTCAAAACCAAAAAGGTTGGGCCATGGACAAACAAAAAATGAAAGGTCCCTGCAGTCCCGGATTCTGGACAAGAATGGCGAGCCGTCTGGCGGATGACCGTGCCTGTCTCTCCGCCTTTATTGCCTTTCACGCCGCCGAGGTCCTGGCAGGGGTCAAGCCTGGCAACCTGGTGACGATTCATGACAAGGTTCATCCCTGCGGTCGCAATCTGCTGCGACTCTGGCGGCGATACGGAACCGGGTTGCTGAAAAACAGCCCTTTGGCCGCAGAGGAACTGCGCCACGGTACCGGCAGCGTGCTGATATATCTTTATCGTCCGGATTTGCTGGAGACCTTGTTGTGCAGCGGGAGGGTCAGGAATTTTCTGAGGCGGGCCGGTTATGCGCCCTTCGGCAACAGCCGGGATGCTCTGGATTTATTGTCCCGGCGCTTTGAGCAGGAGGATTTTCCCCATGAAATAGGCATCTTCCTGGGTTATCCCCTGAAGGATGTGGCAGGCTTCATGGGCTGGGCGGCGATTCCCTTCAGCAGTCCCGGTCCGTGGAAGATATATGGTCGTCCGGATAGGAGCCTTGAACTTGCGGCCTGCCATCGCGCCTGCCGGCGACGCATGGCGCAGGAATTGGAAAATGGGAACGATCCCTGTCGTTGTCTGATGGAGAGCCGGCTAGGCTGGGAGCCTCTTCCGCAGCCTTGGGCGGCCAGCGCCTGACAGTCAAAGCTCTGTCCACAGGGCAGTCTGTTCAAAGCCACAGCCTGCCCTGTGGGCGTATCCCATCAATTGTGCGAAAAGGTACATGGCAAAAGGACAGCCGGACTATTACACTTCAACCATACGGTCGGCGGGTCGTGCCGGCCGTACCAAACCCATCCCCAAATTGGCGCGCTGCCCGGCCTCCTGAGCAGCGCGTATTTTTTTGTCCACAACGGAAAGATCAGTCGTGTTTTTTGACCGTTTCCTTGCCGGCGCGATGGATGCCGAGGGAGTATCGGTGCGGGCCGGGCACCCCGGTGGAGACGAAGCCCACCCGATCTCCGGGCATGATGAGTTTGTCCAGGGGATAAACGAAATGGTTGACGAACACGCCCTCGATTTTGTCGAAAGGCAATTGCAGTTCCCTGGCGAGGTCCTCGGCGACCACGCCCTCGGGGGGAATATAGACCTCCGTCGGAGTGGGCAGGCCGGCGGCTTTGCGGGCGGCGTCGAGGAAGCCGAACATGCGGATCTTGGTGTTGGGGGTCGGGCTCATGGGTGACAACCTCCGTAAGGATGCGGGCAGAGAGCCAATAGGGCCGATACCTGCCTATTATAAGGGGCTTGGAAAAATCACGTCAAATGAATATAATCGATTCATGCCATCAAAATAACAGATGTTAAGGGGCGAGCATGGATTCGACGGCTTTGCGCATGTTTCTGGCGGTCGCTGAAGAAGGTGGGGTGACCCGGGCCGCGGAAAAGCTTCATTGCGTCCAGTCCAACGTCACTTCGCATATCCGCAAACTGGAAAAGCAGTTGGGCGTGGTCCTGTTTCACCGCAATCGCCGTGGCATGGTGCCGACGGCGGCGGGTTTGCAGTTGCTGCCCTACGCCCGTTCGGTGAAACGTCTGCTGGAGGAAGCCCAGGCCGCACTCCGGCCGGCGGGATGTCCCAGCGGCCTGCTGCGTCTGGGGGCCATGGATACGGCGGCCGCGGTGCATCTGCCGGCGATACTGGCCAGTTACCATCGCCACTATCCGGAGGTGGAATTGCGTCTGGCCACCGGTGCCAGCAGCGAAATGGTTCGTCAGGTCCTCGATTTTACGGTCGAAGGGGCCTTGGTCGGAGGGCCTGTACATCACAACGACATCGTCGGGGAAGAGATCCTGGTGGAGGAGCTGGTAGCCATCAGTTGTGCCACCAACTGCCGGCTGCAGCCCAAGGACTGTCGCACGGTGCTGGTTTACCGGCAGGGATGTTCCTGCCGACGACGGTTTGAAGACTGGCTGGCCGCCGCGCGTTGCGTTCCGGACAACGTCATCGAGTTCGGAACCCTGGATGCCATCCTCAGTTGCGTGGCGGCCGGCATGGGCGTGACAGTGCTGCCGCGCTCCTTTGTGGATCGCGAACCCTATCGTTCCCTGGTTTCGCTGCATCCCCTGCCCGGCCCATTTGCCCAGCTGCCGATCTTTTTTGTGCAACGCCGCGGGGTGGCGCCGCCCGAAGCCTTGGAACTGTTTCTGCGCCTGCTTCGAAACGGGCTGGCACCCGGCGACCAGGGATAATTCGACACATCCTCAATCCACCCGGACAAAGGGGAAGCGTTCGCTCATGTCGCGGGTGATGAAACCGATGCCGCAGCGCGTGCCGACGGTTTCGATGGCGATGACCACATCGCTGTAGTCGAAATCCACGCGCGCGTCATGGCCCAGATCGGCCAGTTCGTCGATGATGTAGGTATCCAGGGCCTGTTCAATGTCCGGCGAAACGATGCGGCCTTTCAGTCCGCGCCGCTCCAGGCGGACGTGAAAGCACTGCTCTGCCAGCTGCGGTAAAAAATCCCGGATGGTTTCGCAGGCCCGGGCCAGAAAATCGTCCAGGTCGAAGACGAAGGTCCTGACAAAGGGCACCACGCGCCCCAGGTTGCGAAAGGCCGCGGGGGATTCCGCGCGACGGCTGCGGATGGTTTCCAGAAACGCTTCCGGGTCTGCGACTCGCCCCAAGGCCACGCCATGGAACTCGGTCTTGTGGAATTCCCCCCAGGGCGCCAGCTCCGCCAGCATATGACTGTAGCGCCCATCCTGAGCCATGGTGACCAGCACATTGAATTGCCACATGGATAACTCTCCTTTGCTTTGTTGGAGTTTAGCCAAAGGTTCTGGTTTGGCAAGGAGAGCAGGCGGTTGGTCTCGGAGAATTGCCTGGTAGTGAGGTTCCGCTGGGCAACTGGGCCAGACAAGGGAGTCATTGATGAGCGAACAGCGCAGCCAGGATCCGGAATTCCGCCGGCGGGCGTTGGCCAAGATCCATATCGCCAAGAAGGAACTCGGGCTCGATGATGCCGATTACCGGGCGGTGGTCCGCTCCGTGGCCGAAGGCCGGGAGTCGGCGGCCCAACTCAGCGATGCCGAATTGCAGCAATTGCTGGAACGGTTGAGCGAACTCGGCTGGCGCCCGCGCCTGCCGCGCACCGCCCAGCGGCCCCTGCCGCCCATGGTCTGGAAGGCCCGCGAGCTGTGGCTGGAGCTGCACCGGCGCGGAGCCGTGCGCAACCCCGGCTGGAGCGCCTTGGCGCGTTTTGCCAAACGCATGACCGGCGTCGGCGATCTGCGCCGTCTCGACGTCCGCCAGGCCACGGTGGTAATCGAAGCCCTGAAGCAGTGGCTGGAGCGGGTTTGAAGATGGCAATGGAAAAGCCAGGGGCGATGATTCCGCCCCTGGTGTTCAGAGCTCCTTGCCGATCTGGAAGGCCTGGCCCAGGTAGGGGCCGACGCCGTGATAGGTGCGGATCACGGGGGTGAAGATCATGGGCCGGACCTTTTCAATGTCGGGAATACCCTGGTCGGAAAGGATGGCGCTGTCGGCCTTGACGTCGACGATTTCACCGATGAATTGGGTGTGGCCGCCGACTTCGACGGTCTGCACCAGGCGGCATTCGACGATCAGGGGCAGCTCTTCGACATAGGGCGCGTTTACCAGTTCGCTTTTTATTGCCGTGAAGCCGGTGGCGGCGAACTTGTCCGTATCCCGTCCCGAGGCGATGCCGCAGTAATCCGCCTGGCGGGCGAATGCCTCGGTGGCGACGTTGATGGTAAAGGCCTTGCGCTGCAGAATGTTGCCGTGGGTGTAGGTGGCCGGCCGCAGGGCGATGGCGGCGCAGGGCGGCTTGGAGCAGCAGATGCCGCCCCAGGCGATGGTCGCCAGGTTCGGGCGGCCGGCGGCATCGTAACTGCCGATGAGCCAGACGGGGGCGGGCTGGGCCAGGGTGTTGGCTCCCAGGGACTGTTTCACGGGTTCCTCCTTGAACAAAAACTTCGGTGAAGTAACTGGGGCGCTAATGGGTCTCGGGGCGTTCAGGCAGAGGGTGTCTGGCGCCCGGATGGCGCCGGCCAAGCCCCAGGGATGGGTTCATGCGGCCCTTTGCCTGAACGCCCCGAGACCCTTGTCCAGGTTTGCTGAACGATAACAGGGCGAAAACGGTCCTCAGGGCTGCAGCTTCGACAGGGGCACCCCGCCGACACCGATGTTTTCCTTGGAATTTTCATCGATGATGACGATGAACTTCTCGGCCGGGATGCCGGTGACCTCGGCGGCGGCGGCGGTCAGCCGGGCCATGAGCTGCTCTTTGACTTCCGTGGACTGGGGAGAAATACCGAGGGTGATGATGGGCATGATGGGCTCCTTGGTTCGGGTTTTAATCGGATTACTGGAAAAAACGGGTCAGCGACGTTCGGCCAGCAGCACCGCCCGCAGGGGGGCTTGGTAGCCCTCCACGGTGCGCCGCGCATCGGCCGGATGGAGAAAGTCGGCCAGGGACTCGGTGTTGATCCAGGGAGTGCGACGCTGCTCTTCGGCCGTCGTCCAACTCTTGTCGAGACAGCGCACCCGCTGAAATCCGGCTCGCTGCAGCCAGGTCATGAGCAGGGGCACCGTCGGCAGGAAAAACACGTTGCCCATCTTGGCGTAACGGTTGCGGGGGCAGAGGGCCAAATCGTCCTCACCGTCCAGCACCAGGGTTTCCAGCACCAACTCGCCACCGGGACGTAGCAGGGATGCCAAGCGATTCAGGGCATCGTGGGGCGAGCGTTGATGATAGAGCACCCCCATGTGAAAGACCGTATCGAAACGGCCGTCCATGGCCGGCAGCTCCTCCAGCTTCAGGGGCAGGCAGTGGACCCGAGGCTGCCGCAACCAGCCCTGCAGCAGCAGGTACTGGCAGAAAAAGGGCGGGTAGGGTTCCAGGCCCAGAGCCAGGTCCGGCTGGTGCGCCGCCATCCGAAACAGATAGTAGCCGCAACTGCTGCCGATGTCCAGAATCCGCCGGCCGGCCAGGGGGGCGATATGATCCTTGAAACGGTTCCATTTCAGGTCGGAACGCCATTCGCTGTCCACGTCGATGCCGAACAGTCGCAGCGGGCCCTTGCGCCAGGGGCGGAAGGCCATCAGCAGATCATGCAGGGCCGCTTGCGGCCATGCGCCGAGATCCTCCGGCGCCCCGATGACCACCCGCCCTGCAGCCAGATCCAGACGGCTGGGTTGCAACCTCGGCGCCTCGGCCAGGCGCCCCAGCAGCCGCCGCACGTTGCCGTCCCGGTGCCGCAGTTGCGCGCCCCGTTGTTCGAGGCGGGCCGCCAGCTCCGGTTGCCAGGAGCCGGACCCCAGGGCCGCCGCGGCGTTTTGCAGGGTTTCCATCAGGACCGTCATCGCAGGCCGATGAAGGCGGCGAAATTGAACCATTTCAGCCAGATGTCAATGCCGGAAAACCCGGCCTGACGGAGGCGCTGCTGGTGAGTGGGCACGGTTTCAGGGACCAGCACCTTTTCCAGGGCAGCCCGTTTCTGGCTGATCTCCAGGGCCGAATAGCCGTTCTCTTCCTTGAAGCGCACATAGAAATCCTGCTGCAGTACATCCAGGCGGGGATCCTCGTGCCGAACCTTTTCCGTCAACAGCAACACGCCTCCCGGTCGCAGCGCCTGGCTGATGCGTCGCAGCAGCCCATCCCGGTCCTGCGGCGGAATGAATTGCAGGGTCAGGTTGAGAATGAACACCGAGGCCGGCGCAAAATCGATTTCCCGAATATCCGCCTCCAGCAGTTCGATCTGCTGGTGGGGATCGCAGGCCGGCAGTCGTTCTCGACAGACCCCCAGCATGGCTGCCGAATTGTCGACCCCCACCAGATGGAAGGCGCACCCGGCCATTGCAGCGTCCAGGGCCCGCAGCAGATTGCCCGTGGAACAACCCAGGTCATAGATGACCGTGCCCGGCTGGTGGAAGTGCGCCGCCAGTTGCGCCTGGCGGCATATCAGTTCCTGATAGCAGGGCACCGAACGATGGATCATGTCGTCGAAGACCTGGACGACAGCCTCGTTGAATTCGAAAGGGGGTACCGGCTGTTGCGGCCGGGAAAACAAGTCATCTCGGGTCATGGACAATGGGGCCGCATGGTGGCGAATAGCGGACAGGGGTTGAATGGAACCGGCAACACCCGGCAGGCTCAACGCTGCAGGTTGGTGCCGCAGCGCGGACAGCTCAGAGCGCTGGTGCTGGTTACGGCGTGGCCGCAGGTCGGACAGTTGAACCAGAACCGGCAGTGCTGGCAGCGTTGTTCGTTGAGGCCTTGTTTCTTTTTACATTTCGGGCACTTACGGTAAATTTTTCGCTGTTTGACGTAATCTTCGAAGAGCAGGCCGCAGCGCGGGCATTCCTCGGCATCGGGATTGGAGATGGTGGCGCCGCAATTGGGCATCGGGCAAACAAACACCGCCTTGCAGGCGCTGCACCAGTATTTTCCTTTTTTTTCCGCTTTGCAGCGCGGGCATTTTTCCATGATCGGTTCCGTTAAACATGCAGATGAAGAAGAGACCAAAGACAATCGACGCAGGCGGATTCCTTGTTCCGGGAACCGCCTGCGTCGGATTGTGGTTACCTCAAGATTTTACCAGGCAGGTCGAAAATCAGTCCACTTTGAAAAAGGCCGTCTTGGCAGCCTTGCAGACGCTGCAAGGGCCTTCCGGCGGACCTTCCAGGGTATTGCCACAGACCTTGCAGACATAGTAGTCGACAGTTTCGATCTTGCCCTGATTGTCCAGGGCCTTCTGATAGAGACCGGCATGTACTTTTTCCACCTCGTTGGCATAAGCCAGGGTGCGCTCGGCGGCCTTGAAGCCCTTGGCCTTGGCTTCCTCGATCATGGGCGGATACATTTCCTTGAACTCATGGGTTTCGCCGCTGACCGCCTCCTTGAGGTTCTCCAGGGTGCTGCCAATGCCGCCCATGGCGCGCAGATGGGCATGGGCATGAATGGTTTCCGCTGCCGCCGCGGCGCGGAACAGCTTGGCCACCTGGGCGAAGCCTTCACAGTCGGCGGCTTCGGCAAAGGCGAGATATTTGCGATTGGCCTGGGATTCCCCGGCAAAAGATTCCTGCAGATCGGCCTCGGTTTTGGTACCGCGTACATCGGACATAATTCCCTCATCTCCTTGTTAGGGGTTAACGGGCTCCGGCGTGCTGGGCGCATCTGCCCATAAATACAATCGATATGAACATATTAGGAAATTGGGCGACGATGTCAACCGCCGACGTCACTTGAGTCGGCAGGCTTTTTCCACGTCATCCGTCTTGCCGATCATGACCATCAGATCGCTGTCCTTGATGATGTGGGTCGGATCCGGCAGGGTATTGAATTCGCCGGTCAGCATATCCCGGATGCCGATGACCGTGACGTTGTATTTGCGTCGCAGATCCAGGTCGATGAGGTTGTGGCCGACAAAATGGTTGGGCGGCGCCACCTCGCTGATGGAATAGTCCTCGGCGATGGGAATGAATTCCAGGATGTTGGAAATGCACAACCCCTTGGCGGTTTTGATGGCCATGTCCTTTTCCGGAAAAATGATATCCGTGGCGCCAACTTTCTCGAGGATGCGGCCGTGATCCTCGTCGACGGCCTTGACCAGGATGCGCTTCACGCTCATTTCCCGCAGGTGCAGGGTGATGAGGGTGGAGAGGTGGCTCCGCTCTCCGGTGGATATGATTACGGCCTCCATTTCGCCGATGCCCTGGCCTTTCAGAAACTCCTTGTTGGAAGCATCGCCGAGGACCGCATAGGAGGTGAAATTTTTGATGCGCTGGATCTTGTCCCGGTCCAGATCGATGGCGATGACTTCATGGCCCTCCTGATAGAGAGTCTTGGCTACATGGAAGCCGAAATTGCCCAGGCCGATGACGCAAAACCGTTTCATGGATATGTCTCCGTAGAGAGAAGTCAGCCGATCATGATGTTTTCTTCGGCATATTGCACCGCGTTGCCGCGGGAACGGCCGATCATGGTAAAGGCGACAGTGAGCAGGCCGACGCGGCCGATGAACATCAACAGGATGATGATCAGCTTGCCGGCGGGTTGCAGTTTGGTGGTGGCGCCGAGGGACAGTCCGACGGTGCCGAAGGCGGAAATGGCTTCAAAGACGTACTCGATAAAACCACCCTGGCTGGTCGCCGCCGGAACTCCGCGCAACTGCACGGCCAGCAGGCCGAAGATGGCCAGGAACATGAACATCAGAGCGGTCATCACCAGGGTCAGGGTCTTGCTGACGACGGCATCCGGCAGGGTGCGATGCGCGACATTGGTATGGGGGTTGCCTTTCAGGCGACTGTGCAGGATGGCTACGAACAGGCCCAGGCTGGTGGTTTTAATGCCGCCGCCGCAGGAACCGGGCGAGGCGCCGACAAACATCAGAAACATAATTAGAAACAGGGTCGGAATCTGCAGCAGGTTCAGATCGACGGTGTTGAATCCGGCGGTACGCGCCGTGACCGATTGAAACATTGCGGTCCAGAAACCTTCGGCGCCGCTCATGCCGGCCAGGGCGCCGCCGGATTCCAGCAGGCCGATGAGCAGTGCCCCGCCGAGGATCAGCACGCCGCTGGTCAGAAACACCATGCGTGAATGCAGGGACAGGCGGCGCCGCCCCTGGGGCCGGCGCCACAGGTCGATGACTTCCTTGATGACCAGAAAGCCGATGCCGCCCAGGATGATGAGCGCCATGATGGTGATATTCACCAGCGGATGGGAACGGTAGCCGATGAGGCTGTCGCTGAACAGGGCGAAACCGGCGTTGCAGAAGGCCGAGACGCTGTGAAACACGGCCATGTAAAGCCCTTGGGCGAAGCCCATTTCCGGCACGAAAACCAGCGCCAGCAGAGCCGCGCCGATGGCCTCGATGGTCAGGGTCACGATGAAGATGTTGTGCACCAGATCGCGCAGGGAGTCCACCGGAGTGTGCAGCAGCGTTTCCTGGACCACCCAGCGGTCGCGAATGCCGACGCCCATGCCCAGGTAGAAGAACAGATAGACTGAAAAGGTGGTGATGCCCAGGCCGCCGATCTGGATCAGCAGCAGCACCACCAGTTGACCGAACAGGGTCAGCTTGGTGCCCGTGTCGACGACGACCAGTCCGGTCACGCATTGGGCCGAGGTGGCGGTGAACAGGGCGTCCAGCCAGGACAGCGGGGTGCCATGGGCGGCCATGGGCAGAGACAAGAGGGCCGCGCCCAGCAGGATGGACAGCCCGTAATAGATGATCAGAATCCAGCCGGGAGCCAGGTTGTGGGTGCGTAACAGCATGCGTTTCATGATGTCCGTGATTCGGGAAGACAGAGTGCCATCGAGTTGCGACCGCTCCTGATGCTAGTCCCAAGGCCTGGCCGACGCAAGGCCAAAAATTCAGCAGGTCATGGCTACAGGTTCAGATAGGGGCGCAGGTAGCGGCCCGTATGGGAAGCCGAACAGCGGGCCACTTCCTCCGGCGGCCCGCTGACCACCACGGTGCCGCCGCGGCTGCCGCCTTCGGGACCCAGATCGATAAGATGATCGGCGGTCTTGATGACGTCCAGATTGTGTTCGATGACCACCACCGTGTTGCCGGATTCCACCAGCCGCTGCAGGACCCCGAGCAGATGCTGGATGTCGGCGAAATGAAGGCCCGTGGTCGGCTCGTCGAGAATGTAGATGGTGCGCCCGGTGGCGCGTTTGCCTAGTTCCTTGGCCAGCTTGACGCGCTGCGCCTCGCCGCCGGAGAGGGTGGTGGCGCTCTGACCGAGGTGGATATAGCCGAGGCCGACGTCGCGCAGCATCTCCAACTTGTTGCGGATTTTCGGCAGGTTTTCCATGAAGGCCAGGGCCTGATTGACGGTCATGTCCAGTACCTGGGCGATATTGTGGCCCTTGTATTTGACCTCCAGGGTTTCGCGGTTGTAGCGGGCGCCCTTGCAGACCTCGCACTGCACATAGACGTCGGGCAGAAAGTGCATTTCGATGCGCAGGATGCCCTCGCCCTGGCAGGCCTCGCAGCGACCGCCCTTGACGTTGAAGGAGAACCGTCCGGGGGCATAACCGCGCAGTTTGGCTTCCGGCAGTTGGGCGAAGAGGTCGCGGATGTCGGTGAACACCCCGGTATAGGTGGCCGGATTGGAGCGCGGCGTGCGGCCGATGGGCGACTGATCGATGTCGATGACCTTGTCCAGGTGCTCCAGGCCTTCGATGGCGTCGACTTTGCCGGCCTTGTCCCGGGCGCGGTACAGGCGCTGAGCGAGGGCCTTGAACAGGGTGTCGATGATCAGGGTCGATTTGCCCGAACCGGAGACGCCGGTGACGCAGGTCATGACGCCGAGGGGGATGCTGACCTCGATATTCTGCAGGTTGTTCTCCTTCGCACCGACGATGCGCAGGGTCCGGTCGCTGCTGCGGCGCTGCGCCGGCAAGGGGATGCTCAGCTGGCCGGACAGGTAGCGCCCGGTAAGGGAGTTGGGATCGGCCAGGATCTGCTGCGGCGTGCCCTGGCTGACCACCTCGCCGCCGTGCACCCCGGCGCCGGGACCCATGTCGATGACATGGTCGGCTTCGAGAATGGTCTCTTCGTCGTGCTCCACCACCAGAACCGTGTTACCGAGATCGCGCAGCCGTTTAAGGGTATCCAGCAGGCGGCGGTTGTCCCGCTGGTGCAGGCCGATGGACGGTTCGTCGAGGATGTACAGCACCCCGACCAGGGACGAGCCGACCTGGGTCGCCAGTCGGATGCGCTGACCCTCGCCGCCGGACAGGGTGCCGGAAGCGCGGTCCAGGCTCAGGTAATCGAGGCCGACGTAGGTCAGAAAGGACAGCCGCTGGCGCACCTCCTTGAGGATGCGGCGGGCGATTTCGAATTCCTTGTCCGGCAGGCGCAGTTCGGCGAAGAAGCGTTCCGCCTCATGGATGGACAGGGCGCAGACCTCCTGGATGTTGCGGCCGCCGACCCGCACGAACAGGGATTCGGGGCGCAACCGGGCGCCGTGGCAGGTCGGGCAGGGCATGACGTTCATGAAGCGCTCGAGGTTTTCCCGCACCCGGTCCGAGTCCGTTTCGCGAAAGCGCCGCTCCAGGTTGGGGATCACTCCCTCGAAGGGTTTTTCGTAAAAATGGCGTTTCTGGCCCTGGTCGTAGAAGAAGCGCACCGGTTCCTCGCCGGAACCGTACAGCAGGATCTGGCGCAGCCGCTCCGGCAGCTGGTTGAAAGGGGTGCGGATGTCGAAGCCGTAATGATCGGCCAGAGCTTCCAGCAACTGGTGGTAGTAGAAGCCGGTGCGCGTCTCCCAAGGCACGATGGCCCCTTCCCGCAGGGACAGGGCCGGATTGGGCACCACTTCCTCGGGATCGAAGTACATGCGGGTACCGAGGCCGGAACAGTCCGGGCAGGCGCCGTAGGGGTTGTTGAAAGAAAACATGCGCGGTGTAATCTCCGGGTAGGAGATGCCGCAGTCCGCGCAGGCATGCTGCTCGGAGAACAACTGGCTTTCGCCGTCGACCACTTCGACCCGGACGATGCCGCCCGCCAGACGCAGGGCGGTTTCCAGGGAATCGGCCAGGCGCGACTCGATGCCGGGCCGCATCACCAAACGGTCGACCACCACCTCCAGGGTGTGCTGGCGGTTTTTGTCCAGCACGATGTCCTCGCCCAGTTCGCGCATTTCGCCGTCGATGCGGATGCGCACGAAGCCGTCGGCCTGCAGTTGCCGCAGTTCCTTGCGGTATTCGCCCTTGCGGCCGCGCACGATGGGCGCCAGCAGCAGCAACTTGCTCTGCTCCGGCAGGGTCATGATGCGGTCGACCATCTGCTGTACCGTCCAGGAGGCGATCTCCTTGCCGCAGGCGTGACAATGGATATGGCCGACGCGGGCGAACAGCAGGCGCAGGTAGTCGTAGATTTCGGTGACCGTGCCGACCGTCGAGCGGGGGTTCTTGGAGGTGGTTTTCTGTTCGATGGAGATGGCCGGCGACAGGCCCTCGATGCTTTCCACATCCGGCTTGTCCATCTGTTCCAGAAACTGCCGGGCATAGGCCGAGAGGCTTTCCACGTAGCGACGCTGGCCCTCGGCATACAGGGTATCGAAGGCCAGGGTGCTCTTGCCGGAGCCGGAGACCCCGGTAATGACCACCAGCTTGTCGCGCGGGATCTCGACGTCGATCCCCTTCAGATTGTGCTCGCAGGCACCCTTGATGATGATTTTGTTCATGATGCGTTCATCGATTCTTTCGGGGGTAAAACCCTGTTGGGGCCTGTAGGGGCAAACCCATGTGTTTGCCTGCGGGCCGCAAGCCTGAGGCGATCGCCTGAGCCGGGCGGACACATGGGTCCGCCCCTACGTAGCCATTTCCTCCGCCAGGCGCAGGGCCGCCACCAGGCTGGCGGTGCCGGCCCGGCCGCTGCCGGCCAGGTCGTAGGCGGTGCCGTGATCCACCGAGGTGCGGATGATGGGCAGCCCTAGGGTGACATTGACGCCGTCCTCGAAATGCAGCAGCTTCAGGGGGATCAACCCTTGGTCGTGGTACATGCAGATCACGGCATCGTAAGCACCGCCCACGGCGAAATGGAACAGGGTGTCGGCGCTGTGGGGGCCGCTGGCGGCGATGCCTTCCCCGCGGGCGGCGGCGATGGCCGGCGCGATGAGGCGGGCCTCTTCATCGCCGAACTGACCGCCCTCGCCGGCATGGGGATTGAGGGCCAGCACCGCCAGGCGCGGCCGTTCCAGGCCGAAGAAACGCCGCAGGGCGCGGTGGGTTATGCGCATCGTGACGAGAATCTCGTCCGTGGTCAGGGCAGCGGGGACCTCGGCCAGGGCCAGGTGGGTGGTGACCAGGCAGACCCGCAGGCGTTGGCCGGCCAGCATCATCACTACCTTGTCGACGCCGCATAGTTGTGCCAGCAACTCCGTATGGCCCGGCGCCGGACAGCCGGCGGCATGTATCGCCGCCTTGCTGATGGGTCCGGTGACCATGGCCGCCGCTGCCCCGGCCAGACAGGCCTCGGCGGCCCAGGTGATGTAGTCGATCATGGCCTGGCCACAGGCTCGGTCCGGTCGGCCGTAGACCAGTTCGTCCGTCGCCAAGCGGGACAGGGCGCGTAGCGGCAGATGCCGATGGCCAAGACAGAGCACGTGATCCGCCAAGCCCCTGGACTCGGAGCGGCACTCCAACTCGACGCCGAAGATGTCGGCGGCGCGCTGCAGCACGGCGGCGTCGCCCGCCACCACCACCGGTCGGGGCCCGTCCAACTGCCCGTCGAGCCAGGCCTTGATGATGAGTTCCGGGCCGACCCCGGTGGGATCGCCCTGGGTGATAAGGATGGGCTTTTCCATGGTTTTTGCCTTCAGGGCCTTGGGCCGGGGTAACTATTCAGCGGCGGTGGAGAAGGGTCTCGCGCCTCCCACTCCGAGGGCCGCATGAACCCATCCCTGGGGCTTGGCCGGCGCCATCCGGGCGCCAGACACCCTCGGCGTGGGCGCCCCGAGACCCTATAGGGAACACTTTCCGGGCCGGGAGAACGTCCGTGGTCAAGGTTCAATCCGGCAGTATAATCCCGGCGCCATGCCGGCGACAACCTGAATCAGCAAAACAGCCGCGGCTGGTGCTCCGGTCGCGGCTGCAGTATATTTTTCCACCTGACGATTTACTTCAGAACTGCCAGCTCATGCCGGCAGCGCCGGGCGTAACCCGGTCCCCCAGGGCGTCCCGCAGTTGTGCCACGGCGGATTCGCCGGTGCAGTGGCAGGGCACTATCAAATCCGGGTTGAGTTGCTGCAGGGCGGCCAGGGTGCGGTCCAGCCGCTCGCGGTGGGCGTTGACCAGGTGAAAGCCGCCGATGACAGCGTGAATCGGCAGCCCGTCGTTCAGTTGTTGAGTGTACTGCAGGGTGTTCACCAGCCCGGCATGGGCGCATCCGGCGACGATGACCAGGCCCTGTTCGGTGCGCAGCCAGAGAGCCAGATCGTCGTCGACGGGGTCGGGGCGGGTGCCGGCCGGATCCAGAAAGAAGGGGCCGCCGGGGTCTTCAAAATCGGTTTCGCGCGGGATGGGTCCGGTCAGGCCCATGTCTGTGGTCAGGGTGACCGGTTGCGTCACCCATTGAATTCGGGAGGGTGGCAGGCGATCGAGGGCCAGCATGGCCGGCCGGCGGATGTGGATCGGTCGTACCGTTTCTTTCTCGATACTGTAGCGCGGTTGGACAATGCCGGGATGGGCGAAAAGCCGGGCATCACGGGCCTGCGACAGGACCAGGGGCAGGCCGCCGGTGTGGTCGTAATGGCCATGGCTCAGCACCAGCGTCTCGGTGCGGGCCAGGTCGATGCCAAGCTGGCGCGCGTTGTGCTGCAGGGCATCGGTCTGGCCGGTGTCGAACAGCAGTCGCCGGGCTTCGTTTTCAATCCAGAAAGCCAGACCGTGTTCGGCGGCCAGGCCGGCGGCCGCCAGGTTGTCGACCAGAATGGTGAGGCGTAATTTGGTCGCCATGATCACGGCCTCCGCCGTTGCATGAAGGTGGCTTTCGCCCAGGCCAGAATCTGTTCATCCCGGCACAGTTCCGCTTTGAGCCGATATAAAGGCGGCCTGGCATGCAGCAGACGGGCACGGATTTCCAGCGCCGCATTGCAGGCTACGCTTCGCACATAACGCACCTGCAAGTCGCCCGTCACCCCTTGGACGCCATGGTGAAACAGGCAGTGGGTCATGGCCGCATCCAGCACGGAGGCGATGACACCTCCGTGCAGGATGCCGTCATAGCCCTGCAATTCCGGCTGGGCCTGAAAGGAAGCTCGGACTTCCCCATTAGGCAGCGGCTGGAAAGCCAATCCTAGGGATCGCGGGTTCAGGGTGCCGCACAGCAGGCATTGACTGTGACCGTTGCGGACTCCCATCCCCTCGGCAGTGTCAGTGATCGCAGACATTGACGCCGGTTTGCAGGGTGCCTGACAGGAAACTGGTCACCAGGTCCTCCGGTGTTTCGGCCGGTGCGCCGACCAGCACCCGAATGCCGTGATCGTTGAACATGCCTTGGGCGCGCTGTCCCATGCCGCCGGCAATGATCATGGTGGCGCCCTGTTTGGCCAGCCAGGGCGGCAGCAGGCCGGGCTGATGGGGCGGGGCGTCGATGTCCTGTCGCTGCACGATTTTTTTAGCGGCCGGATCCACATCGACCAGAGCGAAGCATTCGCAGTGCCCGAAATGCAGGGAAAGTTTGCCGTCCGCGAGAGGGATTGCAATTTTCATGAGTGGTTCTCCTTGTGCTGTGAAGGTGGTTGGAGTCAGGGCCCGGCCTGTCGGGCAGATCCCTTTCCCTGTCGGCAGCCGAAACAGGCCGGGACAGGGGCTGTTTTACACTTCAAGCCGGTTCCAGATGGCGCAAATATCTTCGACGCAGGGAGCGTCCGTTTCCACCACGGCTTTTTCCTGCATCTGCGCCAGGGTGACGGCACGGTCATAGCGGATGCGCCCGGCGATGCGGGCTCCCGCCTGACGGGCTTTGGCTTCGATGTTTTCCGTCATCCGCGGATTGAGGTCCCACTTGTTGACGCAGACGGCTGTGGGGATGCGAAAATGCCGGGTCAGGGACAAGACCCGCTCCAGGTCATGCTCGCCGGACACCGTCGGTTCGGTAACGGCCAGCACCAGACTGGCGCCGGTTACCGAAGCGATCACCGGACAACCGATGCCCGGCGGGCCGTCAACGAGAATCAGCGAGTGACCATTCTGTTCGGCGAGGCGGCGCGCTTCCTGGCGCACGGTGGAAACCAGCTTGCCGGAGTTTTCCGCCGCCACGCCCAGACGGGCATGCACCATGGGACCGCATCGGGTGTCGGAAACCATCCACTCGCCGCAAACTCTCTCAGGAAAATCGATGGCCTGCTCAGGGCAGAAACGCACGCAAACGCCGCACCCCTCGCAGGCAACGGGATCGATGGCAAAGCTAAATTCCCCGTCGCGCCCGGTCTCGGTTCGCACCGCGTCGAAACGGCACAGCCGCAAACAGGCCCCGCAGGCGATACATTGTTCCGGACGGATGACGGCCTCATGGCCGGCGCGGAATTCGTGCCGCTCCCTGACCCCGGGGGCCAGAATGAGGTGCAGATCGGCCGCGTCGACGTCACAGTCGGCGATGACCGGTCGCTCGGCCAGGACGGCGAAGGAGGCCGTGACGCTGGTCTTGCCCGTGCCGCCCTTGCCGCTGATGATGACCAACTCCTGCATGGTGTTTACTCCCTATAACTCGGCTCGCTTGGTGCCTGAAAGGATGAATAATGCTGAATCCGGTTCTTTTCCGCCGGCCTCTACCCGGTCGCCATCGATGCGCAGATAATATTCTCCGTGTACCAGAAAAAGTTCAGAGGCCTTGGACTGAATGGCCGCCAAGTCCGGATGTTTGATACTCGCGATATACGAAGCGGGGTCCGCCTTTTTTTCCCGGAAAAAGGCCGAGGCCGGGTTGAGCAGCAGGATTATCAGGCGGCCGCCGGGGCGCAGGACGCCGGCGGACTTATCCAGGGCCGTCCGGTAGTCATCCACAAACTGCAGGGAGGCCACATAAATCACGGCATCAAAGGAATGGTGCGGGAACGCCATATCCTCCGCCCGGCCCACCACCGTGCGGATGCGGTCCGGCGCACAGCTCAGGGCTTCGCGCGAGATGTCCAGCCCGGTAACATGAAAACCGTGTTTGGCCAATTCGCCTTCAATGATGGCCGGTCCGCAGCCGACGCTCAGGATGTCGCGGCAGCCTTTGAGGTGTTCAACCAGGTATTCCATCTCCAACTGAAAAACATTTTGCCAGAATGGCTGTTTGCAGCGTTCCAGATAGTTCCGGCCTCTGATTTCAAAATTGTCCATGAGGTTTCTCGTTTTGCTGGGAAAATTTTCGCAGATAAAAATCGTGGCCGTTGAAGCGTGTGTGGATGAGATCGCCCTGCTCCAGGAGTTTTTCGACAACGGCCCATGCCGATCCCTGGCTGTCCAGAAAACGCTGTACGGCTGTTTTCCGCATGGGATGGACCGAGGTTATCCTCAAAAGTTCCTTGGCAACGTCGCCCGCGGCACCAAAATCATCGCCCTCATAGCCGATGAGATATTCCACTCTCCTGATTCTTTCCGCAAAAATTTCATAGGCCCTGGTCAGGACCTCTTCATTCGGGCATTGAACCCAGGTTTCCGCCGGGGGGCGGGTGGGGATCGCCAGATAAGCCCGGTATGGCTGCAAAGACTGAAGGAAATCACCGATATTCTGCAGTGCTTCACGGTTGTCATTGATTCCGCCGACCAGCATGGTTTCCGTGACCAGTTTGCCTCGAAAGCTGCTTGCAAAAGCCCTTAGTCCTTCCAAGTGCCTGGATAGTTTAAGGCCTTTTTGTGGACGATTGATTTTGCGCCAAAGAGTCTCATCCACGGCATCCATCTTCATCGAGACCCAGTCTGCCCTGGCAAGGTCTTCCCGCACGTCTTCACGCCAGAGAAGGGTACTGTTCGTGATGACCCCGATGGGGATTCCCAGCATGCGCAACCGCACTATTTCATTGCCGAGATTCTGGTCAAGTGTCGGTTCTCCGTCCGGAACAAAAGTCAGAAAATCAATGGGTTCGCATGACTCACGCGTTTGTTTTACGCGGCATTGAACATCGTGAAAAATATCCTCCGGATCATAGAAAACACAGCGTTCCCCATGGATTTGGGCAGTGCGACCCAATTGACAGTAAACGCAGGAATAGTTGCATGCCTTGGCAGGTATATTGTTGATGCCGAGACTTTTCCCCAGCCTCCTTGAAGGTACCGGGCCAAAGGAGTAGCCGTACTCTCTACGGGTCATGAATTTAGTTGTTTTGAGTATCCCGTTCATGGCAACCCTTGCTATCGGACTCCTTCGGGGCCGGTTGTCCTTATCCGGCTTGGTTGTGACTTTCTTGCACCTCGGTCTCCAAGAGCATGGTTTTGGCAATCAGGGACTGAAAAAGACTGCGATATTCCGGCAAGGCCTCAACCATCAGTTCACCCCGTGAATAGGCCTCGGCGATGCGCCGGTCATCGGGAATTTCCAGGAGTAGCGGGATGTTCTGCTCGCGGCAGAATACATGCACCCGGTCATCGCCGACGCCATAACGATTAACCACCACTCCAAAAGGCAGGTCCAGTTCCCGTACCATGTCGACGGCCAGCTTAAGGTCATGCAGGCCGAAGGGGGTCGGCTCCGTGACCAGGACCACGTAATCCGCATCCCGCAAGGTGGCGATCACCGGGCACGAAGTGCCGGGCGGTGCATCGAGAATGGCGTGCCCCGCTCCAGGCAGGCGGGCCTTGACCGCACGGATCAACGGCGGGGCCATGGCCACGCCGACATCCAGCCGGCCCTGAATCAGGGTGATGTTTTCCGAGCGAGAGGTTTCAATCACCCCGATGCGGCGATCCGTCTCGCCGATGGCACCTTTCGGACAAACCTTGGCGCAGCCGCCGCAGCCGTGGCACATCTCGGCAAAAACCAGGGGCTTGGTGCCGAAGGAGACGATGGCATGATAGGCGCAGAAGCGACCGCATTCGCCGCAACCATCACACCGGGATTCGTCCACCTGCGGCACCCGAATCGGGACCTCCTGCTGTTCATGCTGGTCCGTGCGCAGAAACAGATGCGCATTGGGTTCCTCGACATCACAGTCCAGCAGTCGCACCTTGCTGCCCTGCGACCGCGCCATATTGACGGACACCGTGGTCTTGCCGGTACCGCCCTTGCCCGATGCTACCGCGACAATCATGGTCGCCCTCCCGGGTTGCCCCCATGTCCATAGGTGGTCATACCCAATGCCCTTCCACATCGGCCCCCGCAGCCTCGGCCAGGCTCCCTTGCCGGTAAGACTCGAGAGCAGCCGCTACGGTCGGCCCTTCCGAATAGAAAATTTGGATGCCGGCGGCCTGCAACACGCGGAAAGCCTTCGGTCCGCAATGGCCGGAGACCAAAACCTTGGCGCCGGAGCGGGCGACGGTTTCCGCCGACTGGATGCCGGCTCCCTGGGCCGCGTTGAGGTTTTGTCGGTTGTCCATGACTTCGAAGGTTTCGCTGTCCAGGTCGTAGATGATAAATTTGGCCGCTCGGCCGAAGCGGGTATCCAGGGGGGCATCGAGCTTGCTCCCAGGGGTGGAAAAAGCTATTTTCACGGTATTTTACTCCTTTTCAGGGTGCGCTTTTGGAAAGGGTCGGATGGGGGCGGTGCTACCGAACCCGCCCCCGGATACCATCGGTCAGTCGTTGCCGCTCTCACCTTCGGTTTCGGCGAGGCGTCTTTTAATCAGCTCGAGTTCCCCCTGCAGGGCCTCGGCCTGGTTTCTCAGGAACTGTTTTTCCAGTTCCGGATCGGGTTGTGGGTAGGCCGCCATCCCTCCGTAGGGTACGCCGCGGCCGCCGCGCATCCAGCCCGGCAACCCGGTGGCGTAAAACATGTTGCGCCAGCCCCGGCCCCCGCCGCCAAAACCGGGACCGACGCCCCCGCGACCTCTGCCGAATCCGACCCCGAAGGGGCGTCCCGGCATGCCGTAACCTGTGCAGAAACCCATCCCACGGCCGGTCATGGCTCCCATTCCCCTTGGTCCTGTTCCGTCTCCTCTTGGCATGATCGTTTCTCCTTTTCTGGTTTGGTCATTCTCTGGTCATGGCGGCTCCGCATTGCGGGCATTTCTGCTGCATGCAGGGCGTACCGACCTGATGCGGGACACTGAATCCGCAAGCTGGACAGATACACGTGCCGCCGGGTCCGGCCGCCAGCGGGCCGCCCATGCGTCCTCCCTGCCGTCCTCCACGGCCGCCGCCGGCACCCTTGCCGGCGCCTCTGCCGCCACCCATCCCTTGTCCTCGACCGTTCATCGCGTTGACCTCCTTGGTGTGGTGTTGGCTGCCTCTGGGCCCCCGCCGTCGGCCGCAGCATCCCGGCATGGCAAAAGCTTCCTGCAAAAGGCGGTTTTGCTGCCAGGCCTGGACGACTTCATCCAGCTCGCCGGCAACGAAGGGAATGATGCGGATGCCGTAGGCGGCGACCAGTTCGTACATGGGCCGGGAGATGGCACCGCACACCAAGGTGGAAATGTTCCACTCCACCAGGCGCAGAGCCTTCTGGACCGGTAATTCCTCCGTGAGAAGGACCTGGGTTTGGCCTACAATCCCGCCCCTATCCGTCTCGACGACATATAATTGCTGCGCCGTGTCGAATACCGGTGCAATCCTTTGATCCCAATAGGAGAATGCGGCTTTGGTTTTCATGGTTGGCATTCAGCTCCTTGTCCTGACTTTATGTATGGCAAGTTGCATGCCAGGCCTGGAGAAGCGCTGAAAAGACAATTAAGTAAATGAAATCGCTGAGAAAAATCGGAAAATGCGAGTGCGGACAGAATGGAAAGTGGAGCGATGTTGCAACTCTATTCGACGTATAGAGTAGCGGTAATGCTACTTTTCCCGATGAGAGCGGTTGCGGCCGTCCTTTGGGGGCGGGGTTATGCCGAGTTTCTTCATGCGACGGAACAGGGTGGTTTTGTGGATGCCGAGCTCGCGTGCCGCCGCCAGCCGGTTGAAATTGTTGCGTTCCAGGGCGGCGCGGATGGTCTGGGCATCGAGGATGTCGTGGGCGGAGCGCATGTCGACCATGGATCCGGCGGCATGGATGTGCGCGGTCAACTCCGGGGGCAGGTGGGCGATGCCGATCTCCCCGGTGTTGCAGAGGATGAAAGCGTGTTCGATGGCGTTTTCCAGTTCGCGGATGTTGCCGGGCCAATCGTGGGCCATGAGCAGGGACAAGGCTTCCGGTGCGATGCCCTGTACGGCTTTCTGCTGCAGGCGGTTGAAGCGGGTGACGAACTGTTCCACCAGCAGGGGGATGTCCTCCTTGCGGCGCCGCAGGGGAGGCAGTTCCAGGCGTACCACATTGACGCGGTAGTACAGATCCTCCCGAAACAGCCCTTGGCGCATCTGCTCCATCAGATCCTTGTTGGTGGCCACGATGACCCGCACCTCCGCGTTCTCCGAGCGCGTCCCCCCCAGGGGTTCATAGGTGCGTTCCTGCAACACTCGCAGCAACCGGACCTGCAGGGCCGGACTGACCTCGCCGATTTCATCCAGGAACAGGGTCCCGCCCCTGGCCAAGGCAAAGCGGCCCGGTTTGTCCTTGGTGGCGCCGGTAAAGGCGCCGGCCTTGTAGCCGAACAGCTCCGATTCCAGCAGGGTGTCGGGCAGGGCGCCGCAGTTGACGGCGACAAACGGCCCCTGCCGGCGCGGGCTCAGGGAGTGGATGGTGCGCGCCACCAGTTCCTTGCCGGTACCGGTTTCACCGAGGACCATAACCGTGCTGGGGCTTCCGGCGATGGCGGGCAGCACCTCGAAGACACGCTGCATGAGGGGGCTGCGGCTGGTCAGATCGCCAACCCGGAACTTGCCCTGCAGTTCCTGGCGCAGGGCCTCGATCTCGGAAAGATCGCGAAAGGTTTCGGCGCCGCCGATGACCTGTCCGGAACTGTTCCGCAGGACGGCGGTGGAAATGCTGATGGGGATGCGGTTGCCGTGGGCATCGATGATGTAGCCCGACTTGCCGATGATGGGTTTGCCGGTGCGCAGGGTCTGTTGCAGGGCGCAGGCGGCGCCGCACATGCTGGAGCGGAATACCTCCGCGCAGCGCCGGCCGATGGCTTCCTGACGCGAGACCCCGGTAATCTCTTCGGCGGCCCGGTTGAAGGAGGTGACGCGCCACTCCAGATCCACCGTGAACACGCCGTCCGAGATGCTGTCCAGAATGGCGTCCGTCGGCGTTGATGCCACTTGTGCTTTGATTTTGGTTTTGCCCATGACCATGAAACCCCCGATTGAGGACCGACCCCGGCTATGATTATAATAAAGGACGCGGCGACTATGAAAAGATTTTTTTCTTCAGCGATACCGGGGTACCATGGAGGACTCGAAAAATTCGGCCTGCTGCCGGCAGTCCAAATCAAATCGGGCGATGCGACCTTTACTCATCGGTTGCGGAACCCTGTGCGTAGGGCTGGGCACCCTCGGCATCCTGCTGCCCCTGCTGCCCACCACGCCCTTTCTGCTCCTCGCCGCCTGGTGCTATGCACGCAGTTCCCGGCGCTTCTACCGCTGGCTGCTGACCAATCGCTGGTTCGGCGGCTATATCCGCAATTACCGGGCCGGACGAGGTATTCCTCTGAAGCAGAAGGTGTTCACCCTCCTGCTGCTGTGGTTGACCATCGGTTCATCGGCCTGGCGGGCGGTGGAACATTGGTGGCTAAGGCTGGTGCTGCTGGGGATTGTCCTCGGGGTGACCCTGCACCTGCTGCGCATTAAAACGCTGAGTGGGGATGCGGCGGTGCCGTGTTCGGAGAAGGAGGGCGGTTGCGGCGCCGGGCCAGGCTGAGCAAGTGCCCTTTGAGGCACCGTGCGGGGTTCGGGCCGGAGAAGTTTGAACCTTCTGCTCTTGGAGAACGGGGCCTGATAAGGGTTAGCAGCTTTTATTTTGAAGAAGGAGTCGTTTCAGCAAAATGTCTTCAACGTTTTGGCGCCCATCAAGAACAGAAAGCACATAGACCTTGTTTTCAGACGCGCGATAGATGATACGCCAGGGTGAGGCAATGAGCTCACGATACTGCAATATACCCTGGCCTTGCAATTCAGGAACAATGCGGCCTCGTTCGGGATAGCGGTTGAGGTTTGATGCGTGTTCTTTGAGTTTAAGCAAAACAGTACGCGCATTCGCAGGGCTGTCGTTGGCGATATGCTCAATGATCTTGACAAGGTCGCACTCGGCCGTTTTGGTCCAGAGAACCTGATAGAATGAGGTCATTTGTCGCTCAGTAGGTTTTCTAGTTGAGCAAAAACCTCGTCCTGCGCACTCACTTGGCCGTTGCGAACATCGGTTTCACCCTGGGACAGGAGTTTTAAAAGACCGATGGCATTGCGCATGTCTTCATAACTTTTAGGGTCTTGGAGCACCGCCTTGGGTTCCCCGTTTTGGGTAATGATGACAGGGCGATGGGTCTCGTTGATTTGTTTTAAGAGATCAGCCGCGCGCGATTTGAGGTAGGTTATTGGCTTGATGTCGTTGGTAATATTCATCGGGCACCTCCAGTTTTTTTATGGTACCAAATAGGGGCCGAAAAGGAAAGCACCCAAGGGCTTAACTTTGGGTAGGGTTTGATGTCGAGGGGGCAGGTTTGGATGGGAAAGGAGTTGTGCGTGGAGGATTTGGCCTACGGCCGGATCTCGACGATCGTTCCATTGGGCGCCAACTTGTTGATTTCCTCGATTTCCTCGTTGGTTACGGCAATGCAGCCTTGCGTCCAGTCGAGTTCCGCATGGGCCTCGCCGACCCATGAGAAGCCGTTCTTGATGCCGTGAATCATGATGTCGCCGCCCGGATCGACGCCCAATTCACGGGCCCGTCGTCTGTCGCTGTCGTTGGGATAGGAAATCCGCAGGGACAGATGGTAGCGGCTGCCCTTGTTTCGTCCGTTGATGACGTAAGTTCCCTCCGGGGTCTTGTTGTCGCCCTGTTGCATCTTGTGACCCACCGGGTCTCCGCCCAGAGCGATCCTGTAGTTCTTGAGCACCTCTCCGTAGGAGAAGAGAGTCAGCCGACGCGCGCCTTTCTCTACCAGAATCTTGTCGACCGAGCCCTTTTCGATGGCATGCGCCATAACCAGTCGCTCGAGAGCTTTGAGCCGTTGGCCGATTGCCTCTATCTCCTCCTCCTTGCGGTGGATCTCCTTTCGCAGGACATCAAGCTGAGTTTGCTGCGCGGCAATGGTCGAGTCCTTGATCGCTACCTGTTCAAGATAGCCGATCATGGCCTGACTGTTCTGCCGGTATGCGCTGGCCGGATAATCTTTCACGATTTGCTGGAAGCATTCCAAGGCCTTCTGGTAATCTTTATGTTCGTTCCTGGCGTATGAATACAGGATGCCCATTTCGAACAGGGTCCGGTCGCTCGTCGCCGGATGCTGCCCGAGGAGCAGTTCATATTTTTCCAGAGCGGCCAGGTAGTTGCCGGCCCGAAACAATCCATCGGCTTCTTCATAGGGAATTTTGGCCTGCTGGCTCCCATGGAAGTTGCCGCAGCCGGCCAGCATCAGCGGCAACAGGGCGAGGCAGATGCCGAGCACATGCCGGAGCCCTCTCATGCGGCCCTGATCGCCGGATCCTTCTGCCATCTGCCGGCACAACCTCCTTGACAGCCCCTTCGTGTAATCCCCCTGCTTCCTCATTCCTTCACCCTTTGACTGTTCCATCATGATCATCTTGGCATGAATCCGTGCCTGGCAGGCCGATACCTTGAACGTCCCGGCCGGTAATGACGGAAATATAGCGAAATGGCAGGGTCTGCAGACCCTGCCATTTCGCTGTCCGGATTATCAGGACCTTTCACTTTTCTCGATTACTTCCGCATGGATTTCTGGAAAGCAGCTTCAGCCATTCTCGCCTTTTCGTCGGCGATCCTTTCCCGTTCCTCAGCCGCCTGTATGGCGGTTTCGGCGCGGGCCGAGGTTGCATCGGCCTGCAGTTTGGCCTCATCGGCCGCGGCCTTGGCAGCCTGCGCATCCTGCATTGCCTGCTCGGCTTTGGCGTTGATCAGTTTCTGCTCCGCCTGCACTTTCTCGAGTTCGCTGGTTGTCGCACACCCGATCATCGTAACAGGAAGAACAAGCATCATGGAAAACAGCACGAGACGTTTTACCATTCTTTGTCACCTCCTTTCCATTTGGTTCCTCGCGTCAGGAAATGAAGTTCGCCAGGTCGCAGCCGGGCAAGACAGGTTGTGTCGTCTATCCCTTCCTGACAGGTTCGATCATGATCCCATCGAGTTCCAGATCGATTTTCAGGCGTTTGACCGCTTTTCTGGCCTCGCCGGCATCCTTGAAGGGGCCGGCGAGAACCCGGTGTCCTTTGCCGGCCGGCAGCACCTGGGCCGGGATGGGCGGCCCCTGGTGGTTGATGATGGCGGCGAGCCGCCGGGCATCGAGTTCGTCTTGGACCTCGGCGGCCAGCACATACCAGGCGTCCAACTTCAAGCCAGGCAGTTCGGGACTGCCGAGCAGTCGGCCCGGGTGCCTGATGGCGACTGGTTTTTCGGCCCCCGCCCCCTTCGCCGCCTCCAGGGCCAGGATGGGAACCGGAATGCCCCGGGCCTCGGCCTGTATCTGTCTGATTTTCTGCCAATCAAGCGTGCGTCCCGATTCTTTCTCCATGGCGCGCAGTTTGGCATTGATCCTGGCAAGTTCGGCCACGCCCGAGTCTTCCAGGGGCGTGTGGGCCTCCAGGTACAGAATCCCGTTGCGCTGGCCCAGCAGGTAGGGTTGGTTGATAATCAACACCGGGGTGTTGATCGGGGTTTCCCGGAACAGCGTTGCGATGTTTTCCGGATAGAGTCGCATGCAGCCATTGGTGGCCTTCAGACCGATGCTGGCCGGCTTGTTGGTGCCGTGGATCAGATAGCCCTGTTTACTCAGGTAGAGAGCATAGTCTCCCAGGGGATTGTCGGGCCCTGGAGGAACCGCCGCCGGCAGAATGTCCCCCTTTTTTCGGTGCGCCTGGGCAATGGAGATCGGCACATACCAAGTCGGCCGGGTAGCCTTACGCGCCACCCGCATCCGCCCCATGGGCGTGGGCTTTTCTTCGGTGCCGATGCCAACGGGGTAGGTGGACAGCGCCAGGACCGCACCATCCCTCTGGAAGTGAAACAGCCTCATGGTGGCCAGGTTGACCACAATACCATTCCGGGGGGTGTCCGGCAGGATGAAATTCAGAGGCAGCAGGATACGCTCACCGGCCTTGGGTACCCAAATGTCCACCTCGGGATTGGCGGCGCTGACGGCATTGAGTCCTAAACCGAAGTGTCGCGCGATACCCGCCAGCGTATCCCCCTTTTCAAGCCGGATCTCCGCCAGTTGGCCTATGACATCCTCGCCCTTGGCAACGGTAAAGCGATTTCTTTCAATTTCCCCGTCGGGAGCCAGCGGCGGCCTCCACAGGGAATGTCTTAAAGAGGTGCATCCCGGCAGCGCGAAAATGAATGTACTGAGGAGTAGGGGAAACAACCATGGGGCCATCCGTGGCGGAGTGAAGGGGCGAAACATGGGTATTGCCAGAGTCCTTTCCCGGCGGTGATGCAGTGCCGGCCATTGAGACAAAGCTGATAGGATGGCAAAAAGTTTTTCCAGCGAAAGCATCAAAGTTATAAGCAACCAAACAACCCATGCGAAAGTTATACTGCATGTCAAGTGCTTGTCAAATAATAGTAATTGTCCGCAATGAGAGGGCAAGGTACGCCCGGCGCGAATGAGCGTCGGTATATTTTCCCAGGCTCAGAATATAAGTCGAAGATGGAATTGTCCCATTAAACAATAATTTTCATCCCAGGGTTCCGTGCAAATTTGCAGAAGGTGTGCCATGCCCGGAGTGGCCGTGCGCCTGCAAGGTACAACCATTGAAAGGTTGCGCCATTCGACCCAACTAGTTGATATTCCTCATGCACGCAATCGAACTCAAAACAGGTGCCAACATTTTTGGAGGTTAAAAGCTTGTGATCCATCTCAATGCTTGCGCAAGGTACGTCAAAAGACCACCCTGTTTGGCGCCATATGGAGACTCAACGCGAAAAAATTGGTTACCTGGCACTCAATGATGGAGCGTTATACCGGGAAAAGCGTTTTGGCCGGGAATATCTGAAACTTTCGGAGAACGGATTCAGGGGGCGGGAGAAGACATATGTCGACCGGCATGGCGGACCAAGCCAATTCAAAAACGAAAATGGCCGACTCCACGGGGGAATCGGCCATCTTAATTGCTGGCTCCCCGGGCCGGACTCGAACCAGCGACAGGGTGGTTAACAGCCACCTGCTCTACCGACTGAGCTACCGGGGAAAATTCCAGTCTCGTTGTCGCGGTTATGGAAAAACCGCGGAAACGAGTTGTGTTTATACACGTTGCCCCAATGGTTGTCAAGTATGAAAATATACGCTCAAACCACTTCGGACAAGGCTCTGCTGAAACGCAGTAAACAGGGCGTCAGACCCAATCCGGGGTTTCCGGCCAGGAGAGCAGGCGTTCGATGGCGGCGTAGAGATCTTCGGAACGGATGGGCTTGCTGAGGCGTTCATCCATGCCGGCCTGCAGACAGAGATCGAGATCTTCGGGGCCGCCGTGGGCGGTGATGCCGATGATGGGCAGGCGACCGGCGCCGTTGGCCTGCTCCCGCTCACGAATCAGGCGCGTGGCGGTCAGGCCGTCCAGGCGCGGCATGCGCAAATCCATCAACACCAGGTCGTAATGCCGATGTTGCAGTTGGGCCAGTGCCTGTTCGCCGTCGGTGACGGAGGTGACCTGCATGCCTCGATGCTGGATGAGCAGTTCCAGCAATTTGCGGATGGCGTCGTCATCTTCCACCAGCAGGATGCGGAAGGCGGCCGACGGAGTTCCGGCGACCTTTTTTCGGGCTGCCGGGCCGGCTTCGGGGTGCAGCTTCTGACCGGCCGTGGTGCAGGGCAGCAGGACGGAATAAAAACCGGCTCCGGAAGGACTGGGGTGTTCCCCAATGGCTCCGCCAAGAGCGGCGGCCAGGTGGCGGCTCAGGGCCAGTTTCAGTTCGAGGGTTCCAGCTTGGCCCAGGGGTGGCAGGATGGCGTTGCCACAGGCGGCCAGCAGGGCGGATTTGGCACGGTCATCGAGTTGTTCCGGCTTTTCGCTCAGGGTGGCGAGCAGGTAGTTCTGCTGGGAGTGCAGCAGTTCCAGACGCAGGATCAAATGCTCGGGGCGGCGGCTTTTTAGTTGGGCTTCCATCAGGTTGAGCAGAATATTTCCGATGCGTTCGGCGTCGGCTTGCAACATCTCCGGCAGGGACGGATCCAGGTCGATGTGCAAGGCCACGGCCGGCCGCCCCATGGGCTGCGGCAGTTTGCGGTGCAACGCATCGACCCACGCGCGCACCTCGAAAGTCTGACCTTCGGTGATCAGTCGGCCGCTTTCCTGGCGGCCGTAATCGTGCATATCCTGCACCAGGCGCAACAAGGCCTGGGCGGAGCTGTTGGCCAATTCCAGGCAACGGCGCTGTTCCGGCGGCAGTTCGCCGTCGAGGGCCAGTTCCAGCATGCCCAGGACGCCGGCCAAAGGGGTACGCAGTTCATGGCCGAGAGCGGCCAGCAGGTGGCCGCAGGATTCCGGTATTTGGGCCGGAGGGCACGGTTCCGTTCCCATTGCAAATTCAGCGGCATCGGCAAGCTGCCGACCTGCTGCTGTCGGCGGGGCTCCGTTGTCACGGTTTTCTGGTCGTTTCTGGTTCATGGTGTACCTGTCCCGCCGGTTGCGGAATGAGGAAGTATGCGGGATCTGTCGCAACAGCGGATATTTGCCACTAGTATAACAGAGCTTGACGCCATGTTTGAGGCGGATTGCTGTCGCCGCTCATCTTGGCTATACTTCAGAGCCTGGGCACTTGAATCGGTCCGGTATCTCCGCCTTTTTTGAACGAGGTTCCATGGCATCTTTCGGCAATGTCAGCCCGCAGTGGCTGGAGGCCCTGTTCCGGCAATGGCAGCAGTGTCCTCATTCCGTGGCGGCAGACTGGCGGGCGTTTTTCGAGGGCTTTCTGCTGGGCAGCGCTGCTGAGGGGCCGCCCGGAGCAGGCGGTTCGGAGCGGGCGTCGATGGACCGCCATTTGGCTGTCGATGCTCTGATTCACCGCTATCGCGATTTGGGCCATCTATTGGCCTGCACCGATCCCCTCTCATCTTGTCCGGTAGAGCATCCCCTGCTGGCCCTCTCCGGCTTCGGCCTGGAGCAGGCGGATCTTGACCTGCCCTGCCATCCTCGGGAATTCTCCCTGCCCGGCGCCAGCCTCGGGGAGATTCTGCAGGTACTGCGTGAAACCTACTGCCGATCCATCGGCGTTGAATACCTGCACATGCAGCAACCGGACGAACGCACCTGGTTGCAGGAGCGCATGGAAGGGACCCGCAACCGCCGGGCATTCAGTCGCGAGGAACAGGAAAACATCCTGGGGCTGCTGCAGCGGGCCGCCCATTTCGAGCGGTTCCTGCATCGGCAGTTCCCCGGCCAGAAGCGGTTTTCCCTGGAGGGTGGCGAGGTGCTGATCCCCCTGCTGGAGACCGTCGTGCAACGAGCGGCCGCCGGCCGGGTGAGCGATATCATCGTCGGCATGCCCCATCGCGGTCGCTTGAACGTGCTGTCTCAGATTTTCGGCAAGCCGTTGGCGAACATTTTTGCCGAATTCCGGGATAATCTGGAATATGGCGAGATCGGCGAGGGCGACATCAAGTATCACAAAGGCTATTCCAGCGTGCGGGAACTGGCCGCCGGCCGCCGGGTGGCCCTGACCCTGGCATCCAACCCCAGCCACCTGGAAGCTGTCGATCCGGTGGTAGAGGGCAAGGCGCGGGCCCGCCAGGATGCCTTGGGGAAGGCCGGCGCCGGCCAAGTGCTGCCGGTGCTGATTCATGGCGATGCGGCCTTTGCCGGGCAGGGAATTGTTGCGGAAACCCTGAACCTGTCTCAACTCGAAGGCTACCGTACCGGCGGGACCCTGCATATCGTCCTCAACAACCAGATCGGTTTTACCACCCGGCCGGCGGATGCGCGTTCCACCTGCTATGCCACGGATGTGGCGAAAATGCTCATGGCGCCCATCTTCCACGTCCATGGCGAAAACCCGGAAGCGGTGGTTTACGCCGCCGAATTGGCACTGGAGTACCGCCAGCGCTTCGGCGGCGATGTGCTGTTGGAGATCATCTGCTACCGCCGGCATGGCCATAGCGAAGAGGACGAACCCTCTTTCACCCAGCCCTTGATGGTGGAAAAAATCCGGCAACGGCCGCCGGTGGACGAGCTCTATGCCGCCGAACTCTGCCGACAGGGCTTGGCCGAAGAGCGGGTGGCGGGGAACGCGGCGGCAATCCGGACGGAACTGGAGGAGGCCCTGGCGGCGCCTCCGCAGCCCCCCGCCGCCGGGTTTGCCGGCAAATGGCGGGATATCGCCCCGGATTACCGGCCCTGGCGGGAGGCGACCGGAGTGCCGGCCGACCGCCTCATGGCCTTGGCCGCGCAGCTCACCACGCTGCCGGAGGGCTTTCGGACCGATGAACGGTTGCTGCGTTTATTGGAAAAACGGCGGGCCGCCGTAAGTCCGGACGGTCATCTTGACTGGGCCATGGCCGAGGCCCTGGCATTCGCCAGCCTCCTGGCCGAGGGCCATGACGTGCGCCTGTCCGGTCAGGACAGCCGGCGCGGGACTTTCAGCCAGCGTCACGCCGCGCTGGTGGATGTCACAGACGGCCGCCTTTGGGTGCCTCTGGCAGCCACGGCCGCCCGGGGCGCCCGCTGCTCCATTTACGACAGCACCCTGTCCGAGGCGGCGATTCTCGGCTTCGAATACGGCTACTCCCTGGAGTCTCCCAACGGCTTGATTCTGTGGGAAGCCCAGTTCGGCGATTTCGCCAACGGTGCCCAGGTAATCATAGACCAGTTCGTGGTCAGTGGCGCTCACAAATGGCAGCGCGCCAGCGGCCTGACCCTGCTGTTGCCCCACGGTTACGAAGGTCAGGGACCGGAACATTCCAGCGCCCGCATCGAGCGGTTTCTGCAGTCCTGCGCCCGGGACAACCTGCAGGTGGTTCAGCCGACCACACCGGCGCAGCTGTTCCATGTGCTGCGCCGCCAGTTGCAACAGCCGTTCCGGCGTCCGCTGGTGGTGTTCACCCCGAAAAGTCTGCTGCGCCACCCCGGCTGTGTATCCTCCCTCCAGGAACTGGTGCAGGGTCGATTCGAGGAGCTGCTGGTGGATGCCCCGCAGCCGGAGGCGGTTAGGACGGTACTGCTCTGCAGCGGCAAAATCTATTATGAACTGCGGGCCGCCCGCGAGAACCTGGACCGCCAGGATGTCTCCCTGGTGCGCATCGAGCAGTTCTACCCGTTGCAGGGGGAAGCGTTGCGCGAGGTCCTGAAAGGTTTTCCGGCGGCTGCAAAATGGGTCTGGGTGCAGGAGGAACCGCGCAACATGGGCGCCTGGCAACATGTCGCCGCACTGCTGCATGGCGACAGTGCCCGGCCGCTCCTTTATGTCGGCCGGGAACCGGCGGCGGCGCCGGCCGGCGGTTCCCATCGGCAGTTCCGCCATGAGCAGGAGCGCATCGTTGCCGCCGCCCTGGCGGTTGAGCAACTGTCCGGATGAGGTGAACCATGGCTTCGCAAGGGAGGGAAAAAAATATGCTGGAAGTAAAGATACCGGAACTCGGCGAATCCATTGTCGAGGCAGAACTGGCCAAATGGCATCGGGAGGATGGCGACGAGGTGGAGAAGGACGACCTGCTCTGCGAATTGGCGACGGACAAGATTACCCTGGAACTGTTCGCCGAGCAGGACGGCAGGCTGCACATCCTGGTGCCGGAGGGGGAGATGGTGCCCATTGGGGCCGTGGTTGCCACCATCGGTCCGGCGGAGGGCGTCGCGGCAACGCCGCCAGCGTCGCCGCGGGAGCAGGTAGCGAACAGCGTGGACAGCGTGGACAGCGTGGACAGCGTGGCTGGGGGGCCAGCCCCGACGGCCGTGCCCGCCGCGGCTGCGGCACCGCAGTGTACCCTGCAGGAGGTCGGCAATCGCACCACCCGGCAGCCCCTGTCGCCTCTGCGCCGGACCATCGCCGCCCGGCTGGTCGCCGCGCGCCAGCAGAGCGCGCCCCTGACCACCTTCGGGGAGGCGGATCTGTCCCGGGTTCAGGAACTGCGCCGGCGTCATCGCGACGGCTTTCAGCAGCGCCATGGGGTGCGCTTAGGGCTGACCTCCTTTTTCGTCAAGGCGGCGGTGGAAGCCCTCAAGGAGTATCCCCTCGTCAACGCCCGCATCGAGGAGCAGGACATCGTGCTGCAGCACTTTTACGATATCGGCATCGCCATCGGCAGCGGCCAGGGCCTGGTGGTGCCGGTGCTGCGCGATGCCGATGGCATGAGTTTCGCCGCCATCGAGAAGGCCATTGACGATTTTTCCGCCCGGGCCGAAAGCGGCCGGTTGCAGTTGGCCGAATTGCAGGGCGGCACCTTCACCATCAGCAACGGCGGGGTCTACGGCTCCCTGCTGAGCACGCCCCTGATCAACCCGCCGCAATGCGCGGTGCTGGGACTGCATGCCATTCAGCCGCGGCCCGTGGTGCGCGACGAAGCCATCGTCGTCCGGCCCATGATGTATCTGGCCTTGAGCTATGATCACCGGCTGATCGACGGTCGTGAAGCGGTGGGGTTCCTGGCGCGGATCCGGGAACTCATCGAGGATCCGGATGAACTGCTGCTGGAAGCGGGATAAGCAGAATCGACCAAGCCAGGCAGGAAAATGGACCGGCCCATGAGCCGATCCCCTTGGAATTATTTACACGACAGCTTCGCTCTTGGTGACGGCTTCGGCCTTGACCCGGTCGAGTAGTTCCGCCAGGACCGGTTTGACGTCCTCCCGCAAGGCTCCCGCGACCACCATGAACAGCAGGTCGTCGCCCGGTTGCAGGCGACCTTCGCAGGCTTCGATGATGACGCGGAAGATGCCCGGCTTCTGCTCGTACTCCCGGCGCAGGGCCTCAATGCGATTCTGATCGACCTTTACCTCAACGGCCGTCACCTCCCGACCGTCGGCCCGCGACCAGCCGCGTACCACGCCGTTGTGAATCAGCATCATGCCTACGTTTTCGGTAAACCCCGGTTCGGCCTTGAGCCGGGCAATGGTCTGGGTTATATCCATGTGGATCCCTCCTGTTTGATAACCTCAAGAACGGCCAAGGATACCGGCAAGACCCGGGTTGCTACAACCTCTTTTTGCTCAGCCCGGCCGCGGCGGGCCGGAGGGCAGGGAGCGCTGTTGCCGGCAATGGGTGCAATCGGCGTCGTCCAGGCATTCCAGGTAGCGCTGCGACTGCATGGCCGCCATGCAGCCGGAACCGGCGGCAACGATGGCCTGGCGGAAATAGAAATCCTGCACGTCGCCGGCGGCGAATACCCCGGGGACGCTGGTTTCCGTGCCGTTGCGGGTGATGATGTAGCCCCAATCGTCCAACTCCAGCTGGTCCTTGAACAACCGGGTGTTGGGCACATGGCCGATGGCGACGAACAGGCCGTCACAAGGAAAATCTTCTTCCCGATCGTCGGGCAGATGTTTGAGGCGCACCCCATGTACACCCTGTTTGGGATCGCCGAGGATGGCGCTGACGACGCTGTTCCAGCGAAAAGCGATCTTGGGATGTTCCTTGGCCCGGGCCTGCAGGGGGGGCGAAGCGCGCAGCTCGTCGCGCCGATGGACCACGGTCACGCGAGTGCAGAATCGCGCCAGAAACAAGGCCTCCTCCATGGCGGTATCGCCGCCGCCGACCACCACCACTTCCTTGCCTCGATAGAAAAAGCCGTCGCAGGTGGCACAGACCGAGACCCCGCGGCCATACATCTCCCGTTCGTTGGGCAGACCCAGCAGGCGCGGTGAGGAGCCGGTGCAGATAATCAGGCTGCGGCACTGGAAAAGTTCACCGTCAATCCAGATTTTCAGCGGCCGGCCGGTCAGATCGACCCGGGATACTTCGCCTTCCATGAATTGGGCGCCGAAGCGTGCCGCCTGGCTGCGCATCATTTCCATCAGCTCCGGACCGTCGACGCCTTCCGGAAAGCCGGGAAAATTTTCCACCAGGGTGGTCCCGGTAAGCTGACCGCCGGGCTGCATGCCGCTGATCAGCAGCGGGCAGCAGTTGCTGCGCGAGGTATAGATGGCGGCGGTGTAACCGGCCGGGCCGGCACCGAGTATGATCTGATCATGAACGTTTTCCCGAATCGGCATGGCAAGGCTCCTTGGCAGGGTGCAGAGACCGTGGTTTAAGACGGCCACCTTCAAAAAAGGCCCGGCAGGGTCATTCCGTGGCCACCGGCGGCGCGGTCTGTACGCCGGCCGGAACGATTTTCACGAACCGGTGGCGGCGCTCTTCCCGCAGTTGCCCCACCCAGGCGGCTTCCTCGTTCTGGTGAGAATAGAGCAACTCCCGGTGGTAGGCGGTGAGCAACTCCCGCAGAGCTTCGTCGTCCTGGTCCTCCAGCGCCCGGATTTCTACCTGGGCGGCGCGCGCCAGACGACGGTGCAGCGCCTCGACGTTCATGCCCATGGTGTCGTCCAGATGGCAAAAGAGGATGCCGCCGGTCATTCCCGAGCACAGCCAGGGGCCGGGATCGCCCAGCACCACCACGCGACCGGCGGTCATGTATTCGCAGGCGAATCCCTTGATGTTGGCGCGCCCGGCCAGGTTGCCGGCGCGGTCGTCCAGGGGCTGCCGGATGCGGCCTCCCAACACCACGTCGGCGCCGGACAGGCGCACGCAGGCGCGACTGTCGGCATCTCCCTGGATGAGGAACAGGCCGCCCTGAGCGCCGTAGGCCAGCCCCTTGCCGACGGCGCCGCCGACCCGGTAGCCATGGCGGTTTTCACCCTTGAGGATGACGATTTTCCCGCCCCGGGCGCCTTTGCCCACGCCGTCCTGGGCGCTGCCCTCGACCCGCAGGTTGATGCGGCCGATGTTGAAGGCCGCGAGGCCGTTGCCGGGGATGGCATTGCGGCGGAAATGCAGCAGCACGCGTTTGTCGCTGCCGGGCCGTTCTTCGGCTGCCAGGCGGGTCATGGTGCCGGCCAGGTAGGTGCCGATGGCCCGATCGCTGCTGGTCGCCCCGTGATCCTCGTAGCGGATGCGGCTTTCCGGGCCGTCGAAGGCCTCGGTGACCAGGCTGGAGATGAGGGAGGTCAGGTAGTTGAGGGGCTTGCGGATGATACGCACGTCACTCGAGGTGCGCGGCGCCCGGGCCGGGGGGACCGGCTTGAGCAATTCGCCCAGGTCGAGATGGTCGTGGCCGCGGCTCTGCACCAGCAGTTCGGCGCGGCCCACCAGGTCCTGGGATCGGCGGAAGCCGAGGCGCGCGGTGATGGCGCGGATTTCTTCGCCCAGGGCCCGGAAGAAGGTGGTTTCGTAGATGATGCCGTTTTCCAGCACCCGCGGCACGAATCGTTTCAGGCCCCGCGCCCGGGCCTCCTCGAAGGTTTCCAGCTGGGTGGCGATGCCGACATGGCAGGTACCCAGATGGCAGCTGCGGCAGGCGGTGCAGCCGATGATCACCATGGGCAGGGTACCGAAACCGACCCGGTTGGCGCCCAGCAGCAGCATCTGCACCACGTCGCGGCCGGTGTGCATGCCGCCGTCGGCCCAGATTTCCACCTGGTGGCGCAGTCCCGCTGCAACCAGGGCCCGGTGCGCTTCTCGGACGCCGATTTCGGCCGGCAGGCCGACAAACTTGATGGCGTGCCGCCGGGCGGCGCCGGTGCCGCCGTCGTAGCCGCTGATGGTGATGATGTCGGCCCCGGCCTTGGCGATGCCCATGGCGATGGTGCCGATGCCGGCCACCGCCGGTACCTTGACGGCGATGCGGGCGCGGGGATTGGCGGTGCGCAGTTCTTCGATGATCTGGGCCAGGTCCTCGATGGAATAGATGTCGTGATTGTTGGAGGGGGAAATGAGGGTGACACCGACGGCGGCGTTACGCGCCGCAGCGATCTTGGCCGTGACCTTGAAGCCCGGCAGATGCCCGCCCTCGCCCGGCTTGGCCCCCTGGCCGACCTTGATTTCCAGAATGTCCGCCGAATTGAGGAGGTCCATGTGGACGCCGAAACGGCCCGACGCCACCTGCTGACCACGGTTGTGGCGGTAATGGCCGAGCATGTCGGGCAACTCCCCGCCCTCGCCGTTCATGCAGACAATGTTGAGGCGCCTGGCGGCCTCGGCGTAGATGCGGAACGGGGTTTCCCCCTGGGAGCCGAAGCTCATGGCGGAAAAGATGATGGGCAGGTCGTGGCTGCCGACGCCGGCATCGACGTCCCGCGGATCGACGGTCAGGGCCTCGGGAAAATCAAAATCCAGCAGGTGGCGGATGGCCAGGGGATGCTCTTCCTTGAACTGGCGGATGAGTCGTGCCAGATCCGCATAGTTCTCCTCCATCTTGGCCACCGCCGAGACCATTTTCCAGATGCGCGGGTAGAGGCGGAACTGGCCGACCACCGGCTGCGGCCGATGGCTGCGTGCCACCCGGCAGCGCTCCCGGCCGTCCTCGTCGAGACGGGCAAAGGTCAGACCGCCCTGCTGAGAGCCGCAGAAGTTGGCGACGCCGAACACCTCGGCCAATTCCGGAGCCAGGCCGATGGCGGCGAAGTGCCGCCCGTAACCGCCGATCTCGTGGATGCCCATGGTCGACATGACCTTCTCCAAGCCCTTGGCCAGCACCCCCAGCAGATGTTCCGTGCCGTTGGCGTGTTCCGCGGCCAGTTCCCACATCAGATAGGGACAGAGGGCGTCGGCGCCCATGCCGAAAGCGAAGATCAGATCGTGCAGGTTGCGCAGGGCCCCGGAGCGGACCACCAGGGAGGTCTGCCGGCGCAGGCTCTCGCCGTTACCGCTGCGATGGTGGAGCAGGGAGCGGTGCAGCCAGGCCAGGGCCAGCAGGGGGTCGAGGAAACCGTGGGCCGGAGTGAAGGCCTGGGTGTCATCCAGCAAGAGAAGGGCGGCGCCGCCGTTGACCGCGCTCAGGGCCTCTCGTTCCAAGCGTGCCAGGGCCTCGCGGACCGTTTCCTCGCGGCGCAAGGCACAGGACAGCCGCCGAAAACGGTGCCGTCCGCCGGAGAACTGTCCGAGCAAAGTCTCCAGGCTGGTGGTGCCGAAACGGTTGGCGACCCTATCATCGTCGGCATCGGGACCGAGCCGGCGGCCGCCGGTCAGCAGGGGCACGTCGAGGGATATGGCCTGGCGCCGCCGTCCGCCCAGGGTCGGGCAACCGCCCAGGTAGACCCGGGTGGAAAAGTGCTCCGCTTCCCGCTCCCGGTCGATGGCCGGGTTGGTCACCACCGCCACCTGTTCCTTGAAAAAGTCGGCCAGGTTCTGACGCGTGGTGGCCAGGGCCGCCAGGGGGCCGTCATAGCCGAGGGAGGAGATGGGGTCCTGGGCTTTTTCGGCCATTTCCCGCAGATTGCGCAGATCGCTGCTTTTCCAGGCCAGGGCCGAGAGCAGGTTGTCCCGCAGCAGCCCGCTGGAACGGGTAAACAGAGCTGTTTCCGTGACGGGCTTTGGCTGCAGGGCGACGGCGGAGTGCAACTGACGGGCCTGGGTCGCCAGGGCCGTGCGCCGGCGGAAGCGCCGGTGCGCCTCGCGGCGCAGTTCCCCATGGTCGAACACCCGGGCCGGCTTGCGGTAGGGAATATGAAGCCCGAGTTTCTCCCCGGGCGCCAGGGGTTTGGGATCCGAGAGGATTTCCTCCTGCGGCACCACCCCGACTTCGGAGGAGATGAAGTATTCCCGTTCCGTCTCGCCGAACCACAGGGGGCGCAGGCCCATGGCGTCGACGCTGAACACCATCTGCTCGCCGGCGCGGGCGATAACCGCCGCCGGACCCTGGGCGCTGGCGGGGAAGAAGCGCCGGAAAAAGCGGTACAGCAGCTGCCGGTCGTCCGGCATGCGGTCCATGACGCTGAAGATGGGCGGAAAAACCATCTCCATGGCCTCGAACAGGCTCAGTTCGAAATGGTGCAGCAGGCCCTCCAGCAACCGATTGAGGTCCTGCGAATCGCTGCCGCCGGGGGGCAGGGCGATGCCCAGCAGGTGCGCTTCTTCCCGCAGTCGTTCGATGGTGTTGATCTCGCCGTTGTGGCCGAGCAGACTGAAAGGCTGGGCGCGCAGCACCGTCGGCAGGGTGTTGGTGGAAAAGCGGCTGTGGCCGATGGTGGCCGCGGACAGGAAATCGCGACGCTTCAGATCGGCGTGGTAGCGGGCCAGGATTTCCGGCGCGCCATGCACCTTGTAGGCGGCGGTACGGGTCGACAGGGAGGCGACCTGCACCGGGAACTCCCCTTCCAGGGCGACGTTCAGGTCATAAAGCAATGCGCCGCTGCGGGCGGCATCGGGCACCGTCAGGGCAATCTGCCAGAAGAAGGGTTCACTGGCCCGGGCGCTGGCCGAGAGAATCTCGCTGCGTACCGGCGCCGGTCGTTCCACCAGAAGCCGGCAATGGTTGTCCTGCAGTCGTTGCAGAATGCGCCGACGGAGTTCGCTTTGCGGGTCCGAGGCCTCCGCCGGGAGCAGCAGGTGGCCGACGGCGAATTCGGGCAGTTCCGCCATCTCCGGGCGGAAGCCGGCCTCGCCCAGGGTTTCCTGCCAAAGCAGGCGGGGAATGTCGGTCAACACGCCGCAGCCATCCCCTTCGCCACCGATGCCGCCGGCACGGTGGCCCATCTTGATTAACGCCTCGATGGTGCGCTGCAGGTTGCCGTGGGTGGGCTGGCCGTGCTTCTTGGCAAATCCGATAATGGCACAGGCATCGCGTTCGGCATCGGCCAGGGTCGGCGCGACGGAGGTGGCAACGGTCATGGTCTCTCCTTGACGGGTTCAGCGGGGCTGAACAGGCAAAATCCGGGGCCTTTGATGATCGCGGGCGGATCCGGTGGTCTGCGGCTACTCCCCAACAATAATAGCCTAAGACCGGCGCGGTTCAATAAAAACGGGACGGACACCATGTGTCCGTCCCGTTGGTCAAGTGCGCCGGATTATTGGCTTCCGGGTTGTTGGGCGATGGCAGTAAGACACCGGGCTTAGATGAGCGCCAGCAACGTCTGGATGGCCTTGTCGATGCCCACGGCGGCCTCGGCGATGCCGGCCGCCAGCATGTAGGCCGGCGTGGACACCAGCTTGTTCTTTTCGTCCACCACCACCTCTTCGGCGCCGCAGTTCACGTGCTCGCAGCCCATGACCGCCAGGGCCGCGGCGGTATCCGCGTCGTTGCCGATGGTCAGGCGCGGACGGCGATCGCCGAGAATGCGGGCCAGCACCGCCGGGGCGATGCAGATGCCGGCCACCGGCTTGCCGGCATCCACCATGGCCCTGACCAGTCGCTCGACCTCCTGGTGGACGCTGCAGGCGGCGCCTTTGGTCGCGAAGTCGCTTAAATTCTTGGCCGCACCGTAACCGCCGGGCAATACCAGGGCGTCGATTTCGTGAATCTGCACCGTGGCGATGTCGACGATTTTGCCGCGGGCGATGCGGGCCGCTTCCACCAGGACATTGCGACCTTCCCGCTCCTCGGTCTGGCCGCTGAAATGGTTGACCACCTGGACCTGACCCATGTCCGGAGCCATGCAGACCGCTTCGGCTCCGACCCGGTCGATGGCCAGCAGGGTGATGACCGCTTCATGAATTTCACTGCCGTCGTAGACGCCACAACCGGAAAGCAGTACGCCTATCTTTTTCATGGGCTGATCTCCTTTGTCGATGTGCGCGGGCGGGGCACTTAGTCCTTGGAATAAAGCACCGCCACGGCCCGTGCCGGTCCGCTGCCGAGGGCGATAAAACCGTGGGGTTCGTTGGAATCGTAATACAGGGAATCCCCCGGGCCCACGGTCATGACCTGGGTACCGTAATGGAACTCCACCTGCCCTTCGAGAATGTACAGAAACTCCTCGCCATCGTGATTGACCAGCAATTCGTCATGCCAGGGCTGAACCTGGAAATCGATGAGGAAGGGTTCGAGATTGCGCTGCTTCTTGCCGTAAGCCAGGGACAGATAGTGGTACGGGCTCTGGCGGCGTCCGCGGAGGGCGGCCCCGCTTTGTGCCCGCTGGCCTTCGCCGGCGCGCACCAGCACGCACTTTTCGGCGCTGCTCTCTTCCTGGAAAAAGGTGTGCAGACCCACCTTGAGGGCCTTCGCGATGCGCAGCAGGGTGGCCAGCGGGGGGATGACCTGCTCGTTCTCGACCTGGGACAGCAGGGGCTTGGACAGTCCGGTGGCCTCGGACAGGTTTTGCAGGGTCATGCGCCGCTCCTGGCGCAGACGGCGGATTTTAAGACCGATGAGCAGGTCTTTGACTTCCTCGCGAATATCCGGCATTGGATCTTTACCTCACTGTTTTTACAGCAATTTTCTACCTTGACCGGGTAGTCAAGTCAAGCCAATTCTGGTTTTGGGCCGGGATTGGCCGGCACTCCCGGCGCCGAGAACGATTTTCCTTTATAATTGACCATGCAGGCTGCTGCAAGCGGCAGTCGGTAATTTATGCCTTTTTCTCTGTGCAAAGGAGGCCCAGATGAAAGCCAACCTCAAGCAAGCCCGGGAGGTCGCCGGCCGGGATCCGCAACTGTCTGCCTTTGAGATTACCATCGCCGGACCGGAACTGCACCTCTCCAAGGGCGGAGAATGTTTCGCCCGGCTGATCCCCACGGACCGGCCCGAACAGTGGCGCATGGAGTATTTCGCCCATCGCGAACGCTGGGAGCATATCCATTTCGCCGGGACCCTGGAGGAATGCCTGGATTTTCTGGCGGAAAACCCTCATTACCTGTTCTGGGAAGGCTGAACCGCCTCGCGCCCCGGCCCCAGGGGTGCTGCGGGCCGATTGCGCTTTGGCCCCAACTGTGTTAAGGGAAGGCGTGCCCGTCGTCCGCCTCAGCTCGGCTGCCTGGCACAATTCATCCCCTGCCTGCCCAAGGATATCGCATGTTTCGTCGCCAGGATTTGCTGCTGCTTTTGATCACCTTCTCGTCCATGGCCGCGGGGGTGTTTGTGCCGCAATGGGCCGAACCCCTGAAATACGCGCCCATGGGCTTTGTCATGTTTTTGCTGTTTCTGTCGTTTTTGACCATCGATCTGGGCCGGCTGGTCGGTCATGCCCGGCAGGCACCGTGGCCGACGATCCGCCTGCTGGTGGCCAAGCTGGTGGCACTGCCCCTGATTTCCTGGCTGCTGTTTCGCCTTTTTTGGCCGCGCTATGCCCTGGCGGCGCTGATCATGGGCGGAGCCTCGTCGGCGGTGTTGTCGCCCTTCATGGCGGCCCTGCTGGCGGCCGACGTGGTGCTGACCGCGGCGGTGGTGATCCTCTCCTCCCTGGCGCTGCCTTTTACCCTGCCACCCCTGGTGGCGCTGCTGTCCGGGGAGGTCATGGAGGTGGATCTGGCCGCCATGATCCGGATGCTGGCCATGATGATCTTCATCCCGGCCCTGATGGGGCGCGCCTGGGCCCGCTGGCTGCCGGGGCCGACGAGCTGGTTGAGCGGTCGCACCCTGCCCCTGTCCATGCTCTCCATCGCCGTCACCAATGTCGGTGTTTTTTCCCGCTACTCCGGCTATTTCCGCGACAATCCGGGCCTGGCCCTGGAGGCCTGGCTGGCCGGCTGCCTGCTGACTGCCGTGATCATGGCCCTCGGCTTGCTGGTCTTTCGGCGTCAGGCTCCCCCCTTCCGCACCACCGCCATGGTCTGCACCGTGTTCCCCAACTACATCCTCATCCTGGCCTTCAGCAGCCAGTTTTTCGGACCGGTGGAAGCGACCTTCGCCGCCACCTACAGCATTCCCTTCTTTCTGCAACTGCTGCCGCTGCGCAAGTTTCTGACCGTGGAGTGAAAATCCAACGCGGTTGGGTGGAGCTGGGTCAAGCCGGCGGCGACGGCAGCACTTTTTCCATGCGGCAATAAAAGGTCCGGCTCGAAGGGGTGGCCGTGACGGCGTTGCGCCGATGATCGTCGGTCAGATCGTTGAGATTGCCCGCCGGGTCCGTTTCCCCCCAGCCCCAGCCGATGAGCAGGGCGCCGACCGGCACGCCGTCCCAGATGCGAGCTTTGAGCCGTAGCTCGCCCCTTGGAGTGCTGATCCGCAGCAGGTCGCCGTCGACAATGCACTGTTGCACGGCATCCTGGGGATGGATGTCCACCCGGCCTTCCGGCTCGTCGTTCAGCAGGTCGGGGATGCGGTGAAACTGGGAATGGGTGAAACGACCGGAGCGGGGACCGCTGATGCCGATCCAGGGCAGTTCCGCCGCCTGATCGGCGAAGCCGATGGGATCCGCCGGCCAGCCATCGTCGTAGGGAACGCCCGCATGCCCGGCTTCAGCCAGGCGGGCGGAAAAGAGCTCCACCTTGCCGGACGGGGTGGCAAAACCCCGCTGCAGAAATTTCTGAAAGGCCGTCTCGGCGACGCTGAGGCCTTCCGGATGACGGCGCAGGTCGGCAACGGTGATGCCGGCCGGTTGCAGTTGTTCGTCGATGGCTTCTTCCACGGTTGTCCAGGGGAACTCCCGTTCCAGGCCCAGGCGCCGGGCCAGTTCGAAGATAATCCACCAATCGGGGCGGCTGTCGCCGATGGGCGGCAGGATCTGATCCTGCAGCACCACACGGTTGTGGCGTAGGGCGGCACGGTTGAGCTGGGTTTTTTCAAAGCAGCCGCAGGCCGGCAGCACCACGTCGGCGAAGGCGGCCGTGCGGGTCAAAAACGGGTCGATGACGACCAGGCATTGGACCTTGGCCAGGGCCTCGCGTACCCGACCGGAATCGGCCATGGTCACGGCGGGATTGCCCGACTGCACCACCAGCATGCGCACCGGATAGGGGCGGCCGTCGAGGATTGCGTCCGGGATGCAGGATTGGGCATGCAGACCCCAGTTGGAGTGAAAGCGGTTGAACAGCGGGTAGGCGCTGGTTATGGGCGCCCGCTCCGCCGGCAGGCGCTCCCGCAGTTGCAGGTTGCGGGTCGGGACGGGTTGCGGCAACAGGTCGCCGCCGGGTCGGTCGAGATTGCCGGTCAGGGCGCGCAGCAGGCACACGGCGCGGGTGTCCTGGAAGACCTGCAGCTGCATGTCCAGGCCGTTGCCGTCGATGATGCAGGCCGGGGCGGTGGTGGCGTACATGCGGGCCGCGGCGCGGATGTCCTCGGCCCGCAGCCACAGTGCCTCGGCGACCGCCTCCGGAGTGAAGGACGCGGCGGTACGGCGCAAGTCCTCCAGACCCAAGGTCCAGTCGCGCACGAAGGCGGCATCGTGCAGGTCGTTAGCCAGGATCTCGTGGATCATGGCCATGGCCAGCAAACCGTCGTGGCCGGGCTTGATTGGCAGCCAGAGATCGGCACGCTCCGCCAGGCCGGTGCGCACCGGATCGACCACAATGAGTTTGGTGCCCTGCCGGCAGGCTTCGAGGATGGCGTCGCAAGCCGGCGGGTTGGTGTTCATGTCGTTTTTGCCCCAGACCAGGATGCAGCGCGCGTCCCGCGCCTGGGGCAGGGTCATGGCCCCGTAGGTATAGGTGTGGGCCATCTCCCGCGCCACATGGCAGACCGAGCCGTTGCCGATGGTGTTGGGCGAGCCGAAGGCATTCATCAACCGGTTGACATAATCCCAGGGGGCACCCCAGTCCGCCGCCATGCCACGCAGCCAGCAGACGGATTCGGCGCCATGTCGGGACCGGAAATGCCGGAACCGCTCCGCAACCCAATCCAGAGCCTCGTTCCAGTCGACCTCCCGCCAGGTTCCGTCCCGACGGCCCCCGGCCCGCAGCAGGGGACGCCGCAGGCGCTCGGGGGCATGGGTGATGCGGGCCGCCGCCGCCAGTTTCGGGCAGGGCCACTGCTGCTCCGGCGGGAGCGGGGATCGGCGTCGTGCCGCCAGCAGGCGGTTGTCGGACACCTCGACTTCCACCGGACAACAGGAGGAACAGAGACGACAGACGGTGTTTCGTTTCATGCCGGGTCCTTTCCCTGGTGGGCCGAGGCGGCGAGGCTTGCGGCCTCAGCGGCCGGCCTTGACATAGCAACTGCGAATCAACTCGAAATGGTTGCTGTGGGTGCGGATTTTCCACCATACGTGGCCCTGCCCGGCGATGCGCCAGGCGGGTTGCAGATGTTGGTCCCGACCCGCCAACAATTCGCACACATTGTCCAGACCTCGGCCGGCATAGGGCGCTGCCGGTTTGCCCCCCAGCCAATCCGCTTCGGACGCCGCGTCGGTGGACCAGGAAAAGGGGTCGGAGAGGAGCAGTTGCGCCCCCTCGGCCCGCGCCACCCGGTTCATTTCCCGCAGGTGTTGCAGGGGCAGGGGAACCTTGTCGATGAGATTGAGGGATGCCAGGCTGGCGAAGCCGGCACCGCGAAACGGCAGGGCCAGGGCGTCGCCGACGATGAATTCCACTCCTTCCCGTGACCAGGTTTCGGGCAGAATCACGGTGACGGGTTCTGTCAGGAGGCCTTCCAGGCGCAGGTCGAAGGTTTTGCGGCCGGTTTGCAGCAACTCCCGGGCGGTGCGGATGAAGGCCACGGAGTTGTCGATACCCACCACCCGTTCGCAAAACCGGGACATTTCAAAGCTCATGCGGCCGACGGCCGATCCCAGGTCGAGGCCCGTACCGCAACTATCCCGCAGCAACTCGGCCCAGGCGCGGTAGGCGTCCGAAGCTTCCGGATCCGGCAACAGATCCCCGTAATGACTCCACAGATAGGAGGACAGCACCGACGCGGTTTCGTACTTGGATTCCGGCCGCGGCCCTGATCGGTGCGGTTCAAGAAAGGCGATGCCCGAGCAAATGGGATAATGGGCGCCGCAGGCAGAGCAGGTCAGCCGGCCTTCCAGGATGTCGTCTCGCTGCCGGTCATCAACCCGAGCCCGTAACGAGTGCTCGGCGGGCAGGCAGGCAGGGCAGATCAACAGGTCGAGCAGCCATTCTTTCATTCCGAACCCTCCAAAAGGATGATGAATGGAGGACGCCTGCCCTGCCGTCTGAGAGGCGTCCCCCTGTTCTGTCAATCTTACACGACGGAGCCGTTTGTCAACGTCCGGCAAGGTGGCGGGCATTCACCGCCGTCGGGAAAAAGTCCTTTGACATTCCTTTCCCGCCCATGGATGATGAGACTGATTCGTTCATAATGCCACTGCATCCACATCAGGAAAGGGATCGACATGACGGAATTCAACAATGTAACGGTGGTCAAGAAGGCCAATATCTATTTTGACGGCAAAGTCACCAGCCGCAGCGTGCTGTTTGCCGACGGATCCAAAAAGACCCTGGGCATCATGCTGCCCGGCGAGTACGAATTTGGTACGGAGGCGGCGGAGATCATGGAAATTCTGGCCGGCGAAATGGACGTATTGCTGCCGGGCGGCAAAAGCTGGCAGACGTTTGCGGCCGGACAGCAGTTCGAAGTTCCGGCGGGTGCCAAGTTTTCCCTGCGGGTGCCGGTGGTCGTGGACTATTGCTGTTCGTACCTGGTCTGAATGAAACGTACCGAATCCGCGTTTTTTCGGGCAGAGACACTATTCCGTCTTTGCCGGGGAAGGAGTCATGACTGAATTTTTCAGTGCCGCGGCCCTGCTGTTCATGCTGTTGAATCCCTTTTTGCTGGTGGTGTATCTGCTCGACGTGTTCGAAAAACTGCCGGCGGCGACCTTTGCCCGGGTGGTGGTCCGGGCCGGCTTGATCAGTTCCGCGGTGTTTGCCGTGGCCGCCCTGCTCGGGGATATGCTGTTTCGCGAGGTGTTGCAGGCGGAATTCGCTTCTTTCCAAGTTTTCGGCGGGGTGGTTTTTCTGCTCATTGGCCTGCGTTTCGTGTTCGAAGGCAACGCCGCCATCCAGGGTCTGCGCGGCGAGTCGCGGTACATCGCCGGGGCCATCGCCATGCCGCTGATGATCGGTCCCGGCACCATCGGCGCCTGCATCGTCATCGGCCAGCGCCTGACTCCGTTGCGGGCCGTGCTGGCCATCCTGGCCACGGTCACCCTCAGTGTCACGGTGATGATGCTGTTGAAGCGGCTGCATGATTTCGTGCGCCAGCGCAATGAGGAAATCGTCCAACGCTACATCGACATCGCCGGCCGCATCACGGCCCTGGTGGTGGGTACCTTTGCCATCGAGATGATTATGCACGGGCTGTTGGCCTGGAAGGACGCCATGGGCTGAAACGTTTCCGGTTTGCGGGCTGTGTCGACGCAGGGGGATCTTTCCCTTGAGGAGCGGGGACAAACATGTTATTTTCAGCGAGTTTGCATTCAAAATGACCTATGAGGTGGCCAGCATGAACGACATCACGCGCAGCAAAATCCTTGGCAGCGGCCGATACGTTCCCGAGCGCATCCTGACCAATGCCGATCTGGAAAAAATCGTCGATACCACCGACGAATGGATACTGGAACGCTCCGGCATTCGTGAGCGGCACATCGTCGAGCCGGGCACACCCCTGTCGCACCTGGCCGCCGAGGCGAGCCGGATCGCCATCCAGGATGCCGGACTGAAGAGCGAGGATATCGACGTCATCATCCTGGCCACGGTCACCGGCGACATGAAATTTCCCGCCACGGCCTGTTTCATCCAGCGCCTTATCGGGGCGGACAACGCGGCGGCCTTTGACGTATCCGCGGCCTGCTCCGGGTTCCTGTACGCTCTGCAGTTGGCCGACAGCCTGATTCGCACCGGCACCTATCGCCATGCCCTGGTGGTGGGCGGCGAAATCCTCACTTCCATGGTCAACTGGGAGGATCGCAATACCTGCGTGCTGTTTGGCGACGGCGCCGGGGCCGTGGTGCTCGGCCCCTCCACGGATGAGGCCGGAATCCTGTCGACCTTCCTGGGCAGCGACGGCACCTACAGCGATCTGCTGTACAACCCCGGCTGCGGCTGCATCAACCCGCCGACGGTGGAAAATGTTTCAGAAAAGCTTCACACTCTGCGCATGGAAGGCCGCGAGGTGTTCCGGCACGCGGTGGTGGCCATGAGCCGGGCCATGAAGGAGGCCCTCAAGCGGGCCGACCTGGCGGTGAAGGATCTGGACCTGGTCATATCCCATCAGGCCAATCTGCGCATCATCGAAGCCTTGGGCAAGCGCCTGAGCCTCACGGAGGCTCAGACCTACGTCAATGTCGATCGTTACGGCAATACCTCGGCGGCGTCCATCCCCATCGCGTTTGACGAGGCCCGCCGGGACGGGCGCATCGGTCCCGGCTCCCTGGTCGGCCTGGTCACCTTTGGTGCCGGCTTTACCTGGGCCGGAGGGGTGATAAGGCTGTAATGCCCATAGGCCAAAATTTTTCGCTGGTTTGAGCCATTAAAAAACCCCGCCTCCTCCAAGGAGACGGGGTTTTTGCATCAACAAATCAGACCCGGAATCAGAAGGGCAGCCCACCGAAGTGGCCCATCAGGGCATAGCCGGGGTAGATGAGGCAGATCAGAGCCAGGATTATCAGCATCCAGCCGACAATTTTGCCGGACAGTTTGCCGTAGCAGTTGAGGAACACGGCCAGGCACAGGATGACGAAGGTGATGAACATGAAGAACAGATAGCCGCTGCCGATGATCAGGGCAATGAGCAGACAGACGAGGCCGACCACGGCCGCGCCCCAGCCGACGGTGCGCATATCCGAAACGCCGGCCAGCAGGGCATGGGAAACTTGCAGGTAGAGCATGCCGAATACGAACAGGGCCGAAGCGGTCAGCAGGTCGGCCTGGGCCGCCTGGTAAAACGCGCCGATGAGCGTCAGGATGCCGGCCAGGCCGGTAACAAAGCCGCTCGATTTGGCGTCGCCCTGACCCAGGAAAAGCATGCCCAGGGGAATCCACATCATGCTGATCATGACCAGAAGTGCAGGTGTCATCGAATCTTCCTCCCTTTTAATCCGTTGTTGAACAACGAAGTTTACTCCCTGGCGAGCCAGGGAATGCCACATATGCGCCTGCCGTGGATTACATCGCGCCCCGATCCCGATGATCGTCGCGCGTTACATGCGACTCGCCCCCATACTATCCTCGTTCGCAGCATGTGCTGCGCCGATAGACTTTTCGGCAAGTCGCCCGCTCCCCAACTGTAACCACACATTACAGCCGCATTGCGGTGCCGCTCGGTGCCGGTGAATCTCCTACCCGGTGGAGACCCTGCGGCGCGGCCGGGGAACAGGTTGATTGGCAAAGAACTGGCAGGCTGCCTTATCCACCCCATTTGTGCTGACAGCATCAGGCTGATGCAACAGCTTTCGAAAAAATCAAACTTTAAAAATGGTCATGATCCCAAAGGCTTCTTTTCCTGGAGAGAAACCCGAAAAGTCTGCACCGGTGGTTCGGATGGAGCAAATAAACAGCTGTTCTACTCGTACGCAAATACAGTGCCAGCGTCTTCTCGGCCAGCAATGCTCTGCGCGTTACCCTGCTTAATGAGGATGAAGCGCCCGATTGAGCCATATCTCCTCTGTCCGAATGTTCAAGTTTGGCTCTCTTTGTAACAAAATTTAAGTGACTGTTCTATTTTGTGGCTATGGTGGTCGGCCCTGACCACACCTTTGGCGCCGGCATTTCAGGTGGCTCGCACCATTTTGGCCGCTCGGAACCTAGAATAGCACAAGCAAAAATTTTTTCAGGCTCCCGTGACGATTTTTCGCTCCTTGCCAATCCTGGGGGTTTTCTGATGGACTCCAGGGGTATTTCACATTGGCCTGCCACGGGTCCTGTGTTATAGTCCTGGTATTCCTGATGTTATCGGTAACACCGCAAGGATGGAGCTTTGCATGCGAAAATGGCTGTGGATTCTGCTGCCGGCCGCGGCCGTGATACTCGGCTGCGCCATGTTCACCACCTGGAAAGCCATCCCGCCTCCCGGGGGTTGCGATCAGTGCCATACCCTGCCCATCTCCGCCAACTGGCAGGTGACCGTCAGCCCGGTGATCCTGGGCGATGAAACGGGGCGCTACCATTGGCAGCGGGAAACCTCCGTGCTGCCGGCGGAAGAGGCGCCCATCCAGCAGCAGAAGCTGGTGGATGAGCCTTGTTTCCGTTGTCATAAGAGCCCCAGTCGGGCCCATACCGAGCGCCTCGGACGTTTTCATCACTGACCGGTGCCCTGCTGCGCCGAAGTTTCATATCTTGCAACGATGGGATCGGGGACCCTGGACCGCCATGGACAGGGTCTTTGCCGTTGCGGATTTTATCCGGGCGGCTCTTCTTGGACCGGCCTGAGGATTTCCCCCGATCACGGCTGCGGAGGTTCGCATGTTCCGTCATACCAAGATCATCGCCACCGTAGGCCCTTCCTGTGAGAGCCGGGAACAGTTGGCGGCCCTGCTGCAGGCCGGGGCGGAGGTCTTCCGGCTCAATTTCTCCCACGGCAACCGCCAGGACAAGGCCGTGGTGATCCAACGCCTTCGCGATCTCAGCCGCGAGCGGCAACTGCCGTTGGCCATTCTCGGGGATTTGCAGGGACCGAAGATCCGCGTCGGCACCCTGCGGGGCGGCGAATTGCTGCTGACCTCGGGGCAGACCGTGGTGCTGACCACCGCCGAGGTCGTCGGCGAGGAGGATGTGGTGCCGGTGCGCTATCCGCACCTGTCCGACGAGGCGACAGTCGGAGCCCGCATCCTTCTGGATGACGGTCTGCTGGAATTGGAGGTCGAGGCGGTGCAGGCCGGGCAGGTTCGATGCCGCGTTCTTGTCGGCGGCCTGCTGCGGGACCGCAAGGGGGTCAATCTGCCGGGAGGCGGACAGGCGGCCCCGGCCATTACCGAGCAGGATCGGGAAGATGCCCTGTTCTGTGTTCGGGAGGGCGTGGATTACCTGGCCCTCTCCTTTGTCCGGAGGGCGGCGGATGTCCTGGAATTGAAGCAGTTGCTGCTTGATGCCGGCGCCGCTCTGCCGGTCATTGCCAAAATCGAAAAGCCCCAGGCGGTGGAGGATTTTGCGGCCATTCTCGAAGCTGCCGATGGCATCATGGTGGCCCGTGGCGATTTGGGCGTGGAGGTCAGCCCGGAACAGGTGCCGCTGATCCAGAAGCGGATCATTCGGCAATGCCAGGCGGCCGGCAAACCGGTCATCACCGCCACCCAGATGCTGGAGAGCATGATTGTCAATCCCCGGCCGACCCGGGCCGAAACCTCCGACGTGGCCAATGCCATTCTGGATGGCACCGATGCCGTGATGCTCTCCGGCGAAACGGCGGTGGGGCGATATCCGGCCGCGGCCGTGGCCATGATGGATCGGGTGGCACACAGCGTCGAGAGCGATCCGGCTTTGCGGGGACAACTGTTCAATACCTTTTTTGCCACCGACGGGCCGCGCAGCCTGGCCGACGCCATCGGCGAAGCGGCCTGCCGCACGGCGGAGATCATCGGCGCGGCCGCCATCCTCGCCTTTACCCAGACCGGTTCGACGGCGGCCATGGTATCCCGCTTTCGGCCGGGCATTCCCGTCTACGCAGTGACGCCGTCCCGTTCGGTGCGGCGGCGATTGGCCCTCTATTCGGGAATACGCTCCATCCGGGTCGATTTTGCCGGCGATACGGAGTCGCAGATTCACTCCCTGGAAGAAGCGGTGCTGGCGGCCGGGGTATTGCAGAAGGGCGATCTGGTGGTGATTACCATGGGCAGTCCCGTGGCCGCCCACGGCACCACCAATCTGATGAAGGTTCATCGCCTGGGCACGGGTGATTTTTACGAAGTTCATTGAAAATCGGTCGGCTCGGCCGGTCGAAAAAGAGGTGCGGATGAGCAAGCAAGCAGTGGTTCTATATAGCGGTGGGCTGGATTCGACCACCTGCCTGGCCGAGGCCCGGGCGGCGGGGTTCGCGCCCTATGCCCTGAGCTTTTCCTATGGCCAACGCCATACCCTGGAGTTGGCCAAGGCCCGAGAGTATGCGCCGCGCATCGGCGCCGCCGAGCACCTGGTGCTGGATATCGACCTGCGCCAGTTCGGCGGCAGCGCCCTGACGGCGGATATGGAGGTTCCCAAGGGACGTGAACTGGATGACCGGATTCCCGTCACCTATGTGCCGGCCCGCAATACCATCTTCCTGTCCCTGGCCCTGGGCTGGGCCGAGGTGCTGGGCGCCTTCGACATCTTCATCGGCGTCAATGCCCTGGATTATTCCGGTTATCCCGATTGCCGGCCGGAATTCATCGCCGCTTTCGAAAACCTGGCCAACCTGGCGACCCGGGCCGGGGTCGAAGGCCACGACCGGTTTCGCATTCATGCCCCGCTGCTGCATCTGACCAAGGCCCAAATCATCCGCCGCGGGCTCGAGCTGGGCGTAGACTACGCCCTGACCCATTCCTGCTACGACCCGACGCCGGAAGGTCTGGCCTGTGGCGCCTGCGATTCCTGCCAACTGCGTCTCAAAGGCTTTGCCGAGGTCGGGATCGAAGATCCCGTGCCCTATGCCGGGGGGAGACGCTCATGAGCGACATGCGGGACATGCAGATGGAGCGGGATACCCGCAACATCGCCATTGACCAGGTCGGGGTCAAGGACATCCATTACCCCATCGTGGTCATGGACAAGAGCAAGGTCGAGCAGCATACTGTAGCGCGCATCAACATGTACGTGGATCTGCCCCATCATTTCAAGGGCACCCACATGAGCCGCTTCATCGAGATCCTCAACCAGTACCGCGGCGAAATCACCATCCGCAACATGGGCAGCATCCTGCAGGAGATGAAGGATCGCCTGGAAGCGACCTGTGCCCACATCGAGCTGGAATTTCCCTATTTCATCGAGAAGGAAGCGCCCGTATCCCGGGCCCGCAGCCTGATGGAATACCGTTGCCGGCTGCGCGGCACCCTGGCCCAACGGCGGGATTTCGTTCTCGCCATCGAGGTGCCGGTCACCGCTCTGTGTCCCTGTTCCCGGGAGATCAGCGAGCGCGGCGCCCACAATCAGCGCAGCGCCGTGCGGGTCGAGGTCCGCATGCGCAAGTTCCTTTGGATCGAGGACCTTATCAGCTGGGTGGAGGCCTGCGGCAGCGCCCCGGTATATTCGCTCCTCAAACGCGAGGACGAAAAGGCGGTGACCGAGCAGGCCTACGACAACCCCATGTTCGTCGAGGATATCGTGCGGGCGGTCACGGAAAAGCTCAAATCCATCGAGGAGATCGTCTGGTTCCGGGTGGAATGCGAGAACTTTGAGTCGATCCACAACCATTCGGCCTATGCCATGGTCGAATACCCGCCCCCTCTGCCGGGAGAGCCGGAGGCCGACAGCGATCCGGCCGGCGTGCCCGGCGGCCGTTGACGGCGCGAGTTTCTGATTCCAGCGCTGCATTATGGTTTCCCTGCGGAATTACTTTTCTTCCCTGCCCGGTGCCGGACGCGGTCCGTTGCGCTGCGCCAAGACGGTTGACTTGCAATCGCCGATAAATGATAATCGCCGGGTAATTTCCGTCGCATAAACAGGGAGGTGCCGTTTTGGAAATGATTACGAGCGTTGGACTGGTGGTCAAGCTGGTCCTGCTCTTGCTAGTTTATTTTTCCGTCGTATCCTGGGCCATCATCTTCTACAAGGTGCGGGTCATCCGTCGGGCGACCCGGGACTCGGAAGCGTTTCTGCAGTTCTTCTGGAACAAGCGGCGGTTCGATGCCATCAGTCAGGGCCTGAAGCATTACCCGGGCTCCCCTCTGGCGGTGCTGTTTCGCGACGGCTATCAGGAACTGCAGCGCGACCAGCGCACCCGCAACGGTGACGAGGGGCCGGTGCTGACGGCGGAGTTGGGCAAGGCGGAGAACGTCGCCCGGGCCCTGCGACGCGCCACCACGCAGGAAACCGCGCGGCTGGAAAAGTATCTCACCTTTTTGGCCACCACCAGTTCCACGGCGCCCTTCATCGGCCTGTTCGGCACCGTCTGGGGGCTGATGAGCGCCTTTCACAGCATCGGTAAAACCGGCAGCGCCTCCCTGGCGGTAGTGGCGCCGGGCATCTCCGAGGCCCTGGTGACCACCGCCATCGGCTTGGTGGCGGCCATCCCGGCGGTCATGGCCTACAACCATTTCCTCAACAAGGTCAACGTGTTGATCGGTGAAATGGACAACTTCTGCCAGGAGTTCCTGAACATCGTCGATCGCATGCTGCGGAGGCCCTGATGGAGATCGGGCAGCGTAACCGCAAGCCGGGCAGCACCCTGGCTCAGATCAATGTCACCCCGCTGGTGGATGTGGCCCTGGTGCTGCTGATCATCTTCATGGTGACCGCGCCCATGCTGACTCAGGGGGTCGAGGTCAAGTTGCCCGAGGTGGCGGATTCGCCCGGCCTGCAGGCCGCCAAGGAACCGCTGGTGGTCACCGTGCAGCAGGACGGCGCCATCAGCATCGGCGATACCCAGGTGCCGAGTCCGGACAAACTGATGCCGGTGCTGCAGCAGATCATGCTTGGTCGCGAAGAGCAGGAAGTGTTTCTCGAAGCGGACCGCAATGTGCCCTACGGGCGGGTGGTGCAGGTCATGGCCGCCATCAAGGGCGCCGGCATCGAAAAGCTGGGCATGGTTTCCCAACTTCCCGAAACCGACGGCCGGCGCCGCTAGCCGGCGCCGACGGCGTCGGAAGGAACCTCATGGTTGATCCCGCTCCCCATTTCCCGCGCCAATTCTTTCGCCCCGAACCGCGCTTCAGCAACCTGCTGCTGCTGTCCGTCGGCCTGCACGTGGGGCTGGCCATTTTGTTTTCCGGCCGCCTCATGCCGCGGCCGGAAGTGGAACGGCCGCCGATCTATTATGTCGATCTCAGCCAGTTGCCGGTGGCCAATCCCCAGGCGGGGCGGCCCGATGGCGGCGGCGTCAGGCAGGCCAGACCGACTCCGCCAAAGCCACCCTCTACTCAGCCCCAGCCGGAACCGGCTCCGGTGAAAACCGCGGCGCCGGCTTTGAAACCACAACCAACCGTCTCCCGGACCGCCCCGGTCAAGGAGGCCCCGGCCAAGACCAAGGAAACCTCGGCCCCCGCCAAGGGCGATGCCGCCGCGGATCAGAAACATCTGCAGCAGACCATGGAGCGCCTGCGGCGCGACCAGGAGCGGGCGGCGGTGGCCGAGCGCATCGCCGGGCTGGCGGGTACCGGACGCAGCGACGCGCCCCTGGGGATGCCGGACGGCACCGGAAATCAGACCGGCGTCAGCCAGGCCCTGTGGCTGCAGGAATTGCTGAAATCCAACTGGAGCCTGGGCAGATATCAGGTGCTGCGGCGCGATCTCGAAGCCCAGGTGCGGGTCAGTTATGATGCGCAAGGCAGACTGATCGACTACCGGTTCTTGGAGGATTCGGGCGATGCGACCTTTGACGAGTCGGTGCGACGTGCCATCCTCAAGTCCCGGGAACTGCCCTTTCAGCCCGGCCAGCGTCTGGACATCCCGGTAATTTTCAACCTCAAGGACCTGATGGAGTGACCTCATGCGCTATTTGCTGTTCGCCCTCCTGACCCTGTGCGCCGTTTCGGCCCCGGCGGTGGCGGCCCCCATCGAAATCCGCGCTCCCGGCCAGCAGACCATCTCCCTGGCCCTGACCTCCTTTCTGCCCCAGGGCGGTCCCGTGGCGGCCGACATTGCCGGCGAAATCAACGAAGTGCTGACCTTCGACCTGGAACTGACCGGACTGTTCAGTTTTGTCGATCCGGCGGCCTTCCTCAGCGACGCCCAGCGCCTGGGGCTGAACAGCGCCGAGGTGGACTTCAACCAGTGGCAGTTGCTCGGCAGCGAGGTGGTCATCAAGGGCGCCTATCGCATGGAAGGCGGCCAGCTTATTCTGGAGGCGCGGTTGTTCGATGTCGTCAACCGGCGCATGCTGACCGGTCGCCGTTTTGTCGGGACCCGCCAGGATCTGCGGCGCATGACCCACCGCTTTGTCGACCAGGTACTCAAGGATCTGACCGGCAAGGCCGGGCCTTTCGACAGCCGCATCGCCTATATCAGCAATGCCAGCGGCCACAAGGAACTCTATCTGATGGAGGTCGACGGCCACAATGCGGTGCGGTTGACCAACCATCGCGGCATCGTCCTGAACCCCGATTTCGCTCCGGGGGGCCGGGAGTTGCTGTTCACCTCCTACAAGGCCGGAAATCCCGATCTGTACCGCAAGGACATTGCTTCCGGCCGGGAAGTCCCCCTTTCCGCGCGCCCCGGCCTCAATATCAGCGGGCGCTACAGTCCCGACGGCCGCCAGGTGGCCGCCACGCTCTCCCATGTCGGGAATCCAGAGTTGTTTCTGCTCGGCACGGACGGCAGCCTGGGGCGGCGTCTGACCGATCACTGGGGGATCGATGTCGATGCCAGTTGGAGTCCGAAGGGGGATCAGATCGCCTTTGTCTCCGATCGCCTGGGCAATCCCCACATATTTATCGTCGGGGTCGGCGGCGGTGCGCCGCGCCGTCTGACCCTGAACGGACGCTACAATGCCACGCCCGCCTGGAGTCCCGACGGCGATCGCATCGCTTTCAGTCGCATGGAAGGCAGCCAGTTCGATATCTACACCATCAAGCCCGATGGCAGCGATGAACGGCGTCTTACCTTCGGCCCCGGCACCAAGGAGCATCCGCGCTGGAGTCCGGACGGACGCTTTCTGGTCTATTCCTCCGACCAGGGGGGCAGCAACGCCATTTACATCATGCGCGCGGACGGCACCGGAAACCGGCGCATTTCGGCGGGCGGCGGCAGTTGCCAGCATCCGGCCTGGTCCGGGCCCTGGTAACAAGGCCCCAGCTCGGTCCGATGCCGCAGGCGGCCTGTCGTGAGGGGGCGGCAGGGCCACCGGGCAAGGGGTAAGCGGTTGTTTTTTTCCAAGCCTTCAGTATAATGATGCCAGTCCACCTCCCTGAAGCAGGATCGGGTCGGCACGGCTTTCCCCCGCCGCTGCTTCTTTTCGCTGCCTATCGGGGCCGGGTTTTTGCAATGTTGTCAACCGTTGGTAACGCACATCAAAAAAGGAGTGGCAAACATGAAAAAAGGATTTAAAGGCTTCCGTGCACAGTGGTTTGTTTTGCTGGCCTTGGTGGCTCTGCTGGCTTCCGGCTGCGCAGCCTGCCGGGTCAAGCCCGATGAAACGGCCGCCCCGGCTGCCGCTGCGGCGCCGGCTGTTGCCGAGACCATGCCCGTGACCGAGCAGGCCATGGGCCCCGGCTATGGCGTGGCGGCCGTGGACGAAAGCGCCGCCGCCGATCAGGCTGCCGCCGCCGCTCAGGTCGCAACCCTGGAGCGCATCCACTTCGGCTTCGATCGTTTTGACCTGTCCGCCGAAGCCCAGGCGATTCTGGCCAATAACGCCACTTGGATTAAAGCCAACCCCGCCGCCAAGGTACAGATCGAAGGGCACTGCGATGAACGCGGTTCCGATGAATACAACCTGGCCCTGGGCGAGCGGCGTGCCCTGGCCGCCAAGAACTATCTGGTGTCCCTCGGCGTTCCCGCCGATCGCCTGAGCGTCATCTCCTATGGCGAAGAGCGGCCCCTGGATCCGGCCCGGACCGAAGCGGCTTATGCCCTGAATCGCCGCGCCGAGTTCGTGACCCGCTAATTTCCCATCCATGCACCCCAAGGCAGGGCCGGTAACAGACGTACCGGCCCTGCCGTCTTTACAAGGACATGCTGCCGTGAAAATCGTTAAAGTCGCCCTTCCCGGCCTGGCTCTGATGGCCATACTGGCCGGTTGTATTCCCTCCCAGCGGCAATTGGCCGTGGAGCGGGATCTGGACGAAATGAAACGGCGCCTGGCCGCCACCGAGCGCAGCCTGGTTGCCCAGCAGAATGAACGGAGCGGGGAGATGCAGCAGCGCCTGGACGATTTCGCCCGCCGCCAGGCCGAGCAGCAGGCCGGGCTGGACAGCCTGCGCATGGAGATGCAGACCCTCGGCGGCCGGTTTGAAGATCTCAACCGGGATGGCCGCGAACTGCGCGACGAACTGGCCCTGGTGCGAGACGATCTGGGGCTGAAAATTGCAGCCCTGGAACGTCAGGGAGGTGCCCCGGCAGCAACGGCTGCCCCGACCACCGGCATCGTGCCGCCTCAGCAGCCGGAGGCCTTTTACCTGCAGGGGGTGGACCTGATCCGGAAACAGGGAAAGCCGATGGAGGGACGCCGGCAACTACAGGATTTCCTGCAGAAGCACCCCGGCCATGCTCTGGCTCCGGACGCGGCCTTCTGGATTGGGGAATCCTATTTTGTCCAGAAGCAATACGAGCAGGCCATTCTGCAGTACCAGGATGTGATCCAGAAGCATGGCGAACATCCGCGCGCCGCTTCCGCGCTTTATAAGCAGGGCTTATCCTTCGATGCCCTAGGCGATCGGCAGAGCGCTCGTGTCCTTTTGCAGAAGCTGGTCGATACCTTTCCCATGGCCGAGGAGACCAAGCAGGCTCGGGAAAAACTCAAAACCCTCGGCCGTTAGTCCGGTGTTGCCGAGCACTGAGTTTTTTCAGATAGTAATCAACGGAAAAAGGCGGCCTTCAGGCCGCCTTTTTCCGTTTTGGGCTGTTTTTCAGGCCAGGGTTTCATACCAGCCGGAATGCTGCGGCAGAAACACGTTGTCGATGATATGGATTAGGCCGTTGGTGCATTCAATGTTCCCTTCGACGATGTGCGCATTATCGATCATGACGTTGTTTTCGTCGAAATAGACGGACAGGCTTTTGCCCTGTTCGGTGAGCAGGGTATCGACGATGACCACATCCAACTCGCGGGTATGGCGTTGTTCCGAAACCAGGTGATAGCGCAGGATCTCCGTCAACCGGGGTCGGTCGACCAGCAACTCCTCCAGGTTGAGACGATCGAAGGCGGCATCGGAAGGCGCGAAAAAGGTGTGCGGCCCGGTCATGGTCAAGCGTTCCTCCAGGCCGGCAATTTCCAGGGCTCGCCGTAAAATCCGCAGGGAGGGGTTGGCGGCGATGGTCTCCAGCATGTTGTGCATGAAAATTCCTTTCTGAATGAAATTCTAAGTAACTTTTGAAGTGTATAGCAACCTGGGCCATTTTCCAGGCCCTCGCGCAAATTCCAGGATTTCACATAGAGGTCGTCATCATTGAGTATCCATAACGGTTCAGCACAGGGCTCGGGGCAACTTTTCGAGGGTGACTGGCACCCGGATGGCAACCATCAAGTCCCTTGCATGGGTTCATGCGGCCCTCGGACTGGGGCGAGCCTCTGCTCCACGATGCTGAATGGTTACGAGTATCCTTAGGGTCACCGGTCTTGTTTCTGACGGGCATTTCGGGATAAGGTGGCTGCATGGCCCGATTCGTACTCAAATCCACTTATCAGCCTCAGGGGGATCAACCGCAGGCCATTGCCGAACTGGTGGACGGCTTGGGGCGGGGGGATTCCCATCAGGTACTGCTGGGCGTGACCGGTTCCGGCAAAACCTTCACCATGGCCAACGTGGTGGCACAGGTGCAGCGGCCAACCTTGGTACTGGCTCACAACAAGACCCTGGCTGCGCAGTTGTATGGTGAATTCAAGGAACTGTTTCCCGACAACGCCGTCGAATACTTTGTATCCTATTACGATTACTATCAACCGGAAGCCTACGTGCCGAGTACGGATACCTTCATCGAGAAGGATTCGGCCATCAATGAGGAAATCGACAAGCTGCGTCACAGCGCCACCCGCAGCCTGTTGTGCCGCCGCGATGTGCTCATCGTGGCATCCGTTTCATGCATCTACGGTCTCGGTTCGCCCGAAGCCTATTACGGCATGCTCATATCCCTGGAAACCGGGATGGAACTGGGACGCAACGACCTGTTGCGGCGCCTGGTGGAAATCCAGTACACCCGCAACGATGTGGATTTCCATCGCGGCACATTTCGGGTGCGCGGCGATACGGTGGAGATCTTCCCGGCCTACGAGGAGAAACGGGCTTTGCGGATTGAATTTTTCGGCGACGAGATCGAAGCCATCAAGGAGATCGATCCCCTGCGCGGTCAGGTACTGGATAGTCTGCCGCGCACCGCCGTCTTCCCCGCCAGTCACTACGTGGCCACGCGGCCGACCCTGGATCGGGCCATCCGTGAAATCCAGGACGAACTGCGCGAACGCATCACCTGGTTCCGCGGGCAGAACATGCTGCTGGAAGCCCAACGCATCGAACAACGCACTCTGTTCGACATCGAGATGATCGAGGAGATGGGTTATTGCCAGGGCATCGAGAATTATTCGCGCTTTTTGGACGGCCGGGCGCCGGGCACCCCACCCGCGACTCTGTTCGATTATTTCCCCGACGATGCCCTGCTGTTCATCGACGAGTCCCATGTCACCGTATCGCAACTGGGGGCCATGTATCGCGGCGATCGGTCCCGCAAGGAAACCCTGGTGCGTTACGGCTTTCGGCTGCCTTCGGCTCTGGACAACCGACCCCTGACCTTCGAGGAATTTCAAGCCAAGGGGATCCAGACAGTCTATGTATCGGCCACGCCGGCCGAGTATGAGCTGACCCAGGCCGGCGGCGTGGTGGTGGAACAAATCGTCCGGCCCACCGGCCTGCTCGATCCGCCCATCGAGGTGCGCCCGGCCCGGGTTCAGGTCGACGATCTCATCGATGAAATTCGTCGTGCGGTGGCTGCGGAGGAACGGGTGCTGGTCACCACCTTGACCAAGCGCATGGCTGAGGAACTCACCAACTACCTGGCGGAGATCGGCATTCGGGTGCGTTATCTGCATTCGGATATCGACACGGTGCAGCGCATGCAGATTATTCGCGATTTGCGCCAGGGTCTGTTCGATGTGCTGGTCGGCATCAACCTGTTGCGCGAGGGGCTGGATATTCCGGAGGTGGCCCTGGTCGCCATTTTGGATGCCGACAAGGAGGGCTTTCTCCGCTCTGAGCGTTCTCTGATCCAGACCTGCGGTCGGGCGGCGCGCAACGTGGCCGGCCGTGTCATCATGTATGCCGACCAGATCACCCGCTCCATGCGCGCCTGCATCGATGAAACGGAACGCCGCCGGACGGCACAGCTGGAGTTCAACGCGACCCATGGCATCACCCCCCAATCGGTTAAAAAGTCCCTGCGTTCCATCCTCGAGGATCTGTCCCAGCACGATTATGTCCAACTGCCGCAGGTTGCCGAAGAACTGACCGCCTACGGCGATGCCAATGCCCTGCGTCGGGACATCGAGGCCGTTCGACAGGAGATGTTGCGCGCTGCCGCCGGACTGGAGTTCGAGCGGGCCGCCCAATTGCGCGATCGCATGTTGGAGTTGGAAAAACAGGAACTGCTCTGGCGGGAAGGGGATTGAGGCCGGATGGAAAGGTGGAGGCCGGGGCTCAAAAACAGCTCATCAGGGGCGAACATGCCAGGCGAGCCCAGACATGGTTGACCAGCAGGCAAAAGGCGACCACCATGGCGATGATGAGCAGTGCGACAAAGGGCGTGCGATCCATGCCGGACTCCCGGAATGCGGGCCGGACTCCCCGAGGAGCAAAAAAGAGGCGACAGCGACGGCTATCAGAGTAGACGACGCTCATTTTCCGCTCTCGAGAATGGAAATGCAAGAGAATTTTTTAATTTTTAATGAAAAATGATACTTTTGCAGCAAGAGGCCCGTCGCCCTCAGGGCAGGGTTGCCAGATCTTCGGCGGCAATAAGCGTTTCCATAAGTTGGTTGATGGCGTAGAAGGTGCCGAGAAAGGTCTGGCCACCTTCGCTGTAGGGTTCATCGTCAATCATGAGCATATAGCTGCCCTCGTCGATATCGCGGACGATGACGTAGGTGTGGGCGGCGGTCATGCGACTGTAAACGGCCATCAGATCCATGCGTCCCTCCTATGTATCCGTTGGTCAATTCCTCCCCCGGCGGGTGTCGCGTCCGGGGCCGGACGCGGTGCTGCCATGCCGGCAGCTATCCCCAGTATACATAGCGGTGGCAAAAGAGCGAGGTGCGGACCGGATAACCCCCCTGGCCCTGGCAGACAGGGTTGGTCAGGTACGCAGTTTGTAGCCGCGACCGATGAGCAATGCCGCCCAACCGAACAGGGTCAGGGCCAGCAGGCTGGTAACGGCAAAGGCTTGCAGCAGGGGCACATCCCCGACGCCGAGAATGGCCTGGCGAAAGCCGTCGATGAGATACAGCAGCGGATTGAAACGGGACAAGCGGGCCCACAGGGGCGGCAGAATGGAGACGGGATAGAAGACTCCGCCCAGGTAGATGAGGGGCAGGATCAGGAAGTTGTTGAACATGGAAAGGGCATCCATGGTGTTGGCATGGATGGCGGCAATCAGGCCGAATTGGGCGAACAGGAAACTGGCCATGGCCGCCATCAGCAGGGCGGCGAGGGGATGGCTCCAAGGCAGGTCGACGAACAGGGTGGAAATGCCCCAGACGGCGGACCCGACCAGCAAGCCGCGCAGCATGGCCGCCAGGGTATAGGCCAGGATGAACTGCCAGCCGGTGATGGGTGTGACCAACAGATCGACGAAGTTGCCGAGATAACGGGAAATGAACACCGACGACGAGGTGTTGGCGAAACTGTTGCTGATGACTCCCATGAGCACCAGGCCGGGCACTACGAACTGGGCATAACTGAACCCTTCAACCACTGAAAGGCGCTCACCGAGGGTGGCGCCGAACACGAACAGATACAATGAGGCGGTGACAATGGGCGCCAACAGCGTTTGAAAGGAAACCCGCAGGAATCGCAGGACCTCCTTTTTCAACAGAGTGATGAAGGGCAGCCAGGGTACGAAGCTTGGCGGTTGGCGCAATGGCGCGATCATTGACGGCCTCCGGGGTCGGACCGCTGCTGAGAGCCGGTCAAAGTGATGAAGACCTCCTCCAGTCCCGGCCGCGGCATTTCCAGATCGCGAACCGGCAGGCCCAGGCCGCACAATTTGGGTAACAGGGCGCCGATGCCGCCCTCCTTGGGCAGTTCAAGGCACAGGGTTTGGCCGTTTTCCCGCAGAGTCGCTCCAAAATCGGTCAATTCCGCGGGCGGCTTGGACAGGGGCGTTGCCAGATGCACGATCACCTGGCGTTGTTGGATGCGGGCCAGCAACTGTTTGGTCCGATCCAGGGCCACCAGGTCGCCCCGGTTCATGATGGCGATACGGTCGCACATCTGCTCGGCTTCTTCCAGGTAGTGGGTCGTCAGCAGGATGGTGGTTCCTTCCCGGTTGATTTCCCGGACGAACTGCCAGAGGGCGCGGCGCAATTCGACGTCGACACCGGCCGTCGGTTCGTCCAGGATCAGGAGCCGCGGTTTGTGGATCAGGGCCTTGGCGACCATGAAGCGCCGTTTCATGCCGCCGGAAAGCTTGTTCATGGGTTTGTGCAGATGCGGTCCCAGGCCAAGCCTTTCAATGAGCAATTGGCGCCAGATTTCGTCGCGCGGCACGCCGTAGAAGCCGGCGTGGATCTTCAGCGCCCGGTCGATGGTGAAAAAGTTGTCGGTGACGATTTCCTGGTGCATGACGCCGGTGATGCGCCGTGTTGTGCGGTAGTCATGCCGGTTGTCATATCCGAAGATTTTGACCGTGCCGTGGTCGATGCGGCAGACGCCGCTGATCATGTTGATGGTGGTACTTTTGCCCGCGCCGTTGGGTCCCAACAGCCCGAAAATCTCCCCCGGGGCGATGGTCAGGGACAGATCCCGCACCGCCACCGTAGTCCCGAAACGCTTTTGCAGATGTTGGATTTCCAGGGCAGGTGTCATTTTCTCAACATTCCAACCATGAACCCCTTCTGGTTTGTCTCGGGTTGTCCCAGTTCACAGCGGCGAGGTTTGGTCCTGCGGGCGGACCAGAAACCGTGCCACCAGGATGCCGATCTCGTAAAGCACCATGAAAGGAATGGCCAGGGCGGTCTGGGAAACGATGTCGGGCGGCGACAGCACGCCGCCAACGATGAATGCCGCCAACAGGGCATAGCGGCGCCGGGCGGCGAGCCAGCGATGGTCGATTATCCCCATCCGGGCGAGAAAATATACCACGATGGGCAGTTCGAAGACCAGGCCGAAAGCGGTCAGCAATTGGCAGGACAGGGACAGGTAGGAAGCCATGGAGAGCATCGGTTGGATTTCCCCGGTCACGGTTCCGTAACCGATGAGGAAACGGAAAATCTGGGGGAAAACATAGCCGAAGCCGAACCACACGCCGAGGCCGAAACAGCAGCAACTGGCCAGGACGAAAGGCAGGGCATGCCGGCGCTCCCGTCCTTCCAAAGCCGGTACCACGAAGGCCCAGGCCTGCCACAGGATCACCGGCAGTGCCAGAATCGCGCCGCCCAGGGCCGCGACTTTGAGATAGGTGACGAAGGGCTCGGTGGCGTGTATGAACACCAGTTCACGATGACGGGGCAGGGCCGCCAGCAGCGGTGCCGCCAGCATGTGAAACAGGGGCCGGGCGAAGGCATAGCAGACGGCGAAACCGGACAGCCAGGTGCACGCGCAGACCAGGAGGCGTCTTCGCAGTTCCTCGAGGTGGCCGGTGAGGGACAGGTCAGCCATCGCAGGACGGCAAATCGTCACCTTTGCGGTTCTCGCCCTGGTCCTGGTCGCAGTTCGGTAGGGTCCGGTCCGATGCGGCGGGCGGCACCTCCGTGGTTGCATCGTCGTGGATTTCCCGGGTGGCGCGTTTGAACTCGGCCAGGCCCTTGCCTAAAGCCCGGGCCAGTTCCGGGAGACGCCGGGGGCCCAGCACAATCAGCGCCAGGGCCAGGATCAGCAGCAGTTCCGTGGGGCCAAGATTAAACATGGTAACACCTTGTGGTAATGGATAAATTTGTCATAGCGGTCAACCATAGCGGGAATCGGCGCCTCTGTCAAGCCCGGGGAGCGGGATAACGGTTTGACAAATAAGGCCTTTTGCACTATCATCTCGGCCACTTATAACAGCGTTTATCCTCCGGAGGAAGACCTGATCATGAACCAGCAACAGCTCAAACAGCAAATTCGCCAGTTGGCAGAGGAGCGCAACGCCCTGCTCATGGCCCATTTCTACCAGCGCGACGAGATCCAGGAAATCGCCCATGTGGCCGGAGACTCCCTGGCCATGGCCATGGAAGCGGCGCGCACCGAACGGCAGGTGATCGTGCTGTGCGGGGTGCACTTCATGGCGGAAAGCGCGGCCATTCTCGCTCCGGAAAAAACCGTTCTGCTGCCGCGGCCCGATGCCGGTTGCCCCATGGCCGACATGGTGACGGCGGACCAACTGCGCGCCATGAAAGCCCGGCTTCCCGGGCGGCCGGTGGTCAGCTATGTCAACACCAGCGCCGCCGTCAAGGCCGAGAGCGACATCTGCTGTACCAGCGCCAATGCGGTGCGAGTGGTCAACTCCCTGGCCGAGGACGAAGTCATTCTGGTTCCGGATCGCAACCTGGGGCGCTATATCGCCGCCCATACGGATAAAAAATGCCATTTTTGGGAAGGTTATTGCCCCTTTCACGACCAGTTGCCGGAAGAGGACGTACTGGCGGCCAAGGAGGCCCACCCTGACGCCCTGTTTCTGGCTCACCCCGAGTGTCGTCCGCAAATCCTGCGAATGGCCGACCATGTCGCGTCGACCAGCGGTATGATCGACTTTGTGCGCAACAGTCCGGTGCGAAAGTTTATTCTCGGCACGGAAATGGGGATCCTTTACCGCCTGCGCAAGGAAAATCCGGACAAGGAATTCATTCTGCCCAACTCCCTGCTGCGTTGCCCGACCATGAAGGACATTACCCTGGAAGATGTCCTGCGGAGCCTGGAAACCCTGGCTCCGCGCATCGTGGTGCCCGAGGATGTTGCCCGTCGGGCGCGGGTGGCCTTGGACCGCATGCTGGCGGTACCGCGTGACTGAACTGCCAAATTCTCGATGAGCGGGGGCACCCAGGTGTGCCCCCACTTTTTTTGCCCATGACCACTGCGCCATCCACATCCGAACTGTATCCTCTCAGCAGCGATTTTGCCGCCGCCGTCACTCCGCTGCCACGGGCCGAAGTCCATGGTCTGACGGGCAGTTGCGGTGCTTTTCTGGCGGCACGGCTGCTTGGCGCCGGTCCCGGTCCCCTCATCGTGCTGGCCCCGGATCAGAAACAGGCCGATCGGTTTGCCGCCGACCTGGCTTTTTTCGCCGGCCCCGGCGCGGCCATCCACCTGCTGCCCCATTGGGAGTTGCGTCCCTATGAAGCCCTGCTGCCGCATCCCGAAGTCGAGGCCACCCGGCTGGCGACTCTGGCTGCCGCCGCGACCGGCCAGGTTGACGCCGTGGTGCTTACGGTCGGCGCCGCGCTGCAGCGGGTCATGCCACGCCGGGTACTGGCCGAACACCTGCAGGTTCTGCAGAGCGGCGAGGAATATGACCGCGATGCCTTGCTGCGGCAACTGGTGGAGATGGGATACCATGCCGTGCCCCTGGTGGAGGATCCGGGCACCTTCGCCGTTCGTGGCGATCTCCTCGATCTGTTTCCTCCCAGCCAACCGCAGCCCTTGCGCCTGGATTTTTTCGGCGACCTGCTGGAACGCATCCGGCCCTTCGATGCCGCCACCCAGCGCTCGGCCGAGACCGCCCTGGCGCAATTGCCATTGCTGCCGGCCCGCGAAATGCTGCTGTCCGGCGCAACCCTGGAAACTTTCGCTCACGGCCTGAAAGAGCGGGCCGACCAACTCGGTCTGCCCCGTGCCCAGCGCGATGCCATTCTCGAAGAGGCCCGGGACGGCTTGCTGGCTCCCGGGCACTGCTTTCTGATGCCCCTCTGCTACGGGGCCCTGGACAGTATTTTCGACTATGTTCCCGAGGGGCGTTGGCTGTTCCTCGATCCGCCCGCCATCGAGCAGGAGATGGATCGTCTGGAAGGGGACGTGGTCACCGGCGAGGGTCGCATGGCCGACCGTGGCGAGCTCTACCTGCCGGGTGCGGCCCTTTACCTTTCCGCCCGGGAGTTCGAGGCGCAGCTGGCGTGCCGGCCGCGTATCGATGTGCTCTCCCTGCGCCTCTACCATCTCTCCGAGCGTCCGGTGCTGGTTTTTCGCAGCGAAGCCAATGCCGACCTGCGTGCCGATAAACATCCGGCCGAAGGCGGCCCGGCAGCCCGTCTGGCCGCGGCGTTCCGGGCCTGGCAGCAGGAAGGCTGGCGTTTGCTATTGGTTTGTCATCAGCCGGGACAGGCAGCCCGTCTCCAGGATTTGTTCCTGGGCCGCGGTCTGAACCTGCCCGTCGAGCCGGCGGCCCGTCTTGCCTCCCTGGCCCCGGGCCAGGCGGTCATTGCCTTGGGCGATCTGTCGGCGGGATTCCGGTTGCCCGAGGAGCGTCTGGCGGTCATTACCGAAGAGGAGATCTTCGGTCCTCGCGCCCGTCGACGCAGCGCCACCGCCGAGGCCCGGGCGCGAGCGCGGCTTTCCTCCCTGGCAGAACTGCGGGATGGCGACCTGGTGGTGCATACGGATCACGGCATCGGCCGCTTTCAGGGTCTGCTGCATCTGGAACTGCAGGGCGTCGAAGGGGATTTTCTGCACCTGGAATATGCCGGGGGAGACCGGCTGTACCTGCCGGTGGACCGCATCGAAAAGGTGCAGAAGTATGTCGGCGCCGAAGGCCAGACGCCGCGCCTCGATCGCATGGGCGGCGGGGCCTGGGAAAAAGCCAAGCTGCGTGCCAGGGCGGCGGTGGAGGAACTGGCCCGCGATCTGCTGCAGATCTACGCGCGGCGGCAGATGCACGAAGGCTTTGTCTATTCGCCGCCCGACGCACTGTTCCGGGAATTCGAGGCCGCCTTCCCTTACGAGGAGACCCCCGACCAGCTCGCGGCCATCAACGAGGTGTTGGCGGACATGCAGTCGCCGCAAGCCATGGACCGCCTGATCTGCGGCGATGTCGGTTACGGCAAGACCGAGGTGGCCATCCGCGCCGCGCTGAAGGCGGTGCTGGACGGCAAGCAGGTGGCGGTTCTGGTGCCCACCACCCTGCTGGCCCGGCAGCACTGTCAAACCTTCCGCGAGCGTTTCAGCAATCTCCCCGTTACCGTGGACATGCTGTCGCGCCTGGTCACCACCGGCGAGCAGAAACGGATTCTGCAGCGGGCCGCGGAGGGCAAGGTCGATGTCCTCATCGGTACCCACCGCCTGTTGCAGCGCGATGTGCGGTTTCGCGACCTGGGTCTGCTGATTGTCGACGAAGAGCAGCGGTTCGGCGTGACTCACAAGGAGCGGTTGAAAAAGCTGCGGGCCGAGGTGGATCTGCTGACCCTGACCGCCACACCCATCCCCCGCACCCTGCATATGGGTTTGCTGGGATTGCGCGACCTGTCGGTAATCGATACGCCGCCGGTGGATCGGCAGGCGATCCGGACCTATGTGACGCGCTTCGACGACGACCTGGTGAGGGAGGCGATCCTGCGCGAATTGCGGCGCGGCGGCCAGGTTTTTTTCGTCCATAACCGGGTGCAGAACATCGATGCCATGGCCGAATTTCTGCGGCAACTGGTGCCGGAGGCCAAAATCGCCGTCGGTCATGGTCAGATGCCGGAAAAAGACCTCGAACAGGTGATGCTCGATTTTGTCGAAGGGCGCAGCAACGTGCTGGTGTGCAGCACTATCATCGAGAACGGCCTCGACATCCCGCGGGCCAACACCATCATCGTGAATCGCGCCGATTGTTTCGGCCTGTCCCAGCTCTATCAGTTGCGCGGCCGGGTCGGCCGGTCACACCAGCGGGCCTATGCCTATCTGTTGATTCCCGGAGAAGGCACCCTGACCCACGAGGCCCGGGAGCGATTGCGGGTACTGCAGGAACTGACCGAACTCGGCGCCGGTTTCCGCATTGCCAGCCATGACCTGGAACTGCGCGGCGCCGGAGATCTCCTCGGGCCCAAGCAATCGGGACAAATTGCCGCCATCGGTTTCGAGTTGTACACCGAGTTGCTGGAAGAGACCATCGCCGAGCTCAAGGGCCAGGAACGGGAAAATCGCATCGATCCCGAAATCCGCCTCGGCCTGTCGGCTTTCCTGCCCGAAAAATATCTGCCCGATCCCAACCAGCGGCTGGTGTTTTACAAGCAGTTGGCAGCGGCCGACGAGCAGCAGACCCTCGATGATCTGGCCGACGAGTTGGCCGATCGCTTCGGTGCGCTGCCGGAGCCGACCCTGCGGTTGCTGGAGCTCATGTCTTTGCGGGTCCTGATGAAGCAGTTGCGCATCGTCACCGCGGATTTCGACGGCAGCAACCTAATCTTCGCCTTCCGGGAAGATACGCCGGCGGCAGCAGAAAAGATGGTCGCCCTGTTGGCCCAGGATGCCAAAAAATATCATTTTTCTCCCGATTACCGGTTGGCCGTCCGCCTCGGACGACAGCCTGGCGAGACCCTTCTGGCCGAAGCCAAAAAAGCGTTGCACAGCCTATTTTAGCGTGTTACCGTTTCGCCTTCCGGCCGGGAAGGTAACGCTTTTGCCGAACCGGTAGCGGAACCCGGAATCGCATCGGACTATTTCTCCCCTTTTGAGGACGCGCCTTATGAAACGAATTCTGGTCATGGTTGCCGCCCTGGTACTGCTGGGCACTTACCCCTTGTCGGCCGAAACCGTTAGCCGGATTGCCGCCATCGTCAACCAGGAAATCATTACCACCGCTCAGCTGGATCGGGAAATGCGGGAGCTGTTGGCGCAGGCGCCGCCGGACCGAGAGCCTGCCGCCGAACAACTGCCGGCTTTGCGTCGGCAACTGCTGCAGAAGATGATCGAGGACACCCTGATTCAGCAGCGGGTCGCCGCTCTGGGGATTGAGGTGACGGATGAAGAGGTCAGCCAGGCCATCGAAGATGTGCAGCGGCAGAACAACATCGACCGCCCGCAACTCGAGCAGGCTCTGGCCGCTCAGGGACTGAGCTTCCAGGCTTACCGAGAGCAGATGCGCAGCCAGTTGCTGAACTTCAAGTTGGTGAACCGGGAAATCCGGCGCAAAATCGAAGTGACCAACCAGGAATTGCGCGATTACTACCAGGCCCATCAGGATCAATACCGCACCGCACCCTATAAGCGCCTCAGCCGAATTACCTTCAACCTGCCGAGCGATGCCGGGCCCGCCCGCATCGGGGCGGTGCGCGCCAAGGCCGAGGAGGCCCTGCAGCGCCTGCGGAGCGGCGAAACTCCTCAGCAGTTGCTGGAGCGCCTGAACGCTGCCGATCCCAACATCGAGGGCGGCGACATGGGCACCTTTACCCCTGGAACCCTGACCCCGCCTTTCAGCACGGCGGTCGACAATCTGGCTGCCGGCCAGTACTCGGAGGTGATCGAGACCAGTCTCGGCTTTCATATACTGCGAGTCGACGAGCGCAGTGCCGGAGAGATGCGCAGCTTCGACAGTGTCCGGGAGGAAATCCGCAGGCAGTTGATGGAGGCCAAGCGCGAAGAGGCCATCAACGAATGGGCTGAAAGTCTGCAAAAGAATGCCGATATCGAAATTCGGCTGTAACGGATAAAAGTGGAGAGAGCGCGGTTGTTGTTCAGTCGCTCGGTTCGAATTTGTAGCCGACCCCGTAAACGGAACGGATGAGGTCGGTTTCCGGGGCGATGGTCTGGATCTTCTTGCGCAGTTTTTTGATGTGGCTGTCAATGGTGCGATCGCAGACGATGCGCTGGTCGGCGTAAATGCGTTCCATGAGCTGGTCCCGGGAGAAAATCCGCCCGGGATGCGCCGCCAGGTGCTGCAGCAACTTGAATTCCACCGCCGTCAGGGACAGTTCCTGGCCGTTCAGGGTGGCGCCCAGGGTCTCTTCGGCCAGGCACAGGCCGGCGGCCCGCAGGCCTTGGCGGCCGTCGGTGCGGCGCAGCACGGCTTTTACCCGGGCCACCACTTCGCGGGGGCTGTAGGGCTTGCAGATATAGTCGTCGGCGCCCAGCTCCAGGCCGAGCAGGCGATCGATCTCTTCGATGCGGGCCGTGACCATGATGATGGGGACGGTGGAAAAGGAGCGAATCTCCTTGCAGATTTCCATGCCATCCCGACCGGGCAGCATGAGGTCGAGGAGAATCAGTGACGGTTGCCGCTCGCGCACCCAGCCGACCACCTCCCGGCCATCGGTCATGCAGTGGCTGCCGAAACCCGCCTGTGCCAGATAATCGCGCAGCAACCCCGCCAGACGCTCTTCATCCTCCACGATCAAAATCACCTGTTCCATACTATCAACCTCGTCGTTGATTGAACGGACCTCGGTCCGTTCATCCGGTGGATTTTAGCACTGGCAGGTCGACGCTGAGCCACAATCCACCCAAGGGTGAGTGGCGGGGGACGATGCTGCCTTGGTGCGCCTCAACGATGCTCTGACAGAGGGCCAGGCCTAGGCCGGCACCGCCATGGGCCCGACTGCGCGAAGATTCGACTCGATACAGGCGTTCGAACAGGCGGCTCAAATCCATGTCGGCGACACCGGGGGCGGAATCCTGGAAATCAATCACCGCCCGTCCCTCGCCGGTGGTCAGCGTGATGCGCAGGCTGCCGCCGGGATCGGTATAGCGCAAGGAATTCTCGAGCAGATTGGCAAATAGCTGATGCAGGCGTTCGGCATCGGCCTGCACCATGACCGGCTGTGCCGGAAGGTCGCAATCCAGCTGCAGTTGGCGGGCCCCGATTTCGGTTTGAAACGAATCGACTGCCTGCGTCAGAATTCGAGCCAGATCCACCGGCTGTTTGCGGTAATTTAGACCGCCGATGTCCGCCAGGGACAGTTCGTACAGGTCGTTGATCAATCGACCAAGGCGCATGACCTCGCCATGCAGGGTCTCGATGGTTTGCGGCGTCACTTCCCGCACGCCATCCTGGACCGCCTCCAGTTCGCCGCGCAGGACCGCCAGCGGGGTGCGCAGTTCATGGGAGATGTCGGCCACCCAGCGCCGGCGCAACTTTTCGTTGCGGGCCAGGGTGTCGGCCAGGGCATTGAAATCCCGGGCCAGTTGGCCCAATTCGTCGGCACTGGTGACCGGTACCCGGATCTCGTAAGCTCCGGCGGCCAACCCATGGGTTGCGTTGGCCAGAACGGTGATGCGTTGCACCAGGCGCCGGGACAGGGGCAGGGACAGCAGGGCGGCCGCAGCGGCCACCAACAATGCGATAAGGGCGCTGGAGCGGCGCTGTTCCTCGGCGAAGCGCTGCTGGTGGACGTCGATGATGATGCGCGGCGGTGTCACGCCCAGGTACCCGATGGTGCGATGGTTCAGGAGCAAAGGCCGATATTTGAGGGGCGGCGCCTCCGGTCCACCGAACAGCACCTGGCGCTTTTCGTCCAGGAGAACCACCCGCCATTCGAACATCTGCCGCATGCGGCGCGGCAGGCCGGGGGGCGGCCGAAAGTCGCGCGGCGGCCGCTCGGCCAGCCAGCGTTCGAGCTGTTCCCGATGGTGGGGCGGCATCCGCCGGTCGGGGCGCGAAGCCGCCACCAACTGCAGCCAGGTGACGGGATCGTCGCGCAGAAAATCCCAGCTGCCATGCTGGCGGTAGGCGCCTTCCAGGGAGTCCGCCAGCCGTTCCAGGCGTTCCCCTTCCACCGTATCCACGTAGCGCAGCAGGCTGCGGTCAAAGCTGGCCTTCATGATGAAATACATGCTGGCCACGACACTGCAGGTCGCCAGCAGAAAGGCCAGGAACAAGCGGTTTCTGATACTGAGGAACATGGCGGCTCCGAATCATGCGGGTTCAAGAAGGTCCCGCGCCTGTCTATCTAGTACCATATCTTTTCCGCCCGGCGCCACCGTTGGCGCAGCATGCTCGCGGTTTTCCTTATTTCTTCCATTTTTCCTGCATATTCATGGGGTAAAAGAATAACCATGGTTGGCCGTCAGCCTCGAGAGAGGGGCACAACCAACATGTTGCCAGGCGGCTGGAGCTTCGCAAACCGCGCGGCGGGACCGGAATCCGGGACTGCCGCCAGCTAAAGGAGAATCGTCATGAAAAAACGCGTTATCACATCGTTGCTGGTTGGGGCCATGGTATTGGGAGTCGGGTTTTCGGCCAGCGCCCAGCCGTGGCGCAAGGGCGGATCGTGCGAAGGGCCGCGCATGGCCCGCCGAGCCGACCGGCAACCGGGTGCAGGGCGCCATTGGCAGCGCATGGCCGAGGTGCTGGAGTTGACTGAAAAGCAGCAGGCGGATATGGAACAGCTGTTCAAGGCCGGCCGCCAACAGGCCGAGCCCCTGCAAGAGCAACTGCGGACGGTTCGCCAGGAGCTGCGGCAGGCCCAGGCGCCGCAGTCCTTCGATGAAAAGGCTCTGCGTGGCCTGGCGAAAAAGGAAGCCGATATCCGCACCGAACTGCTCATCAATCGGGCCCGGACCCAAAGCCGTATTCATGCGCTACTGACTCCGGAACAGAAGAAAACCGCAGAGCTGATGCACAGGCTGCACCGCATGCACCGTGCCGAGTGTAAAGGGCGTCCTGGCCGCCGGCCGGGTGGTTGGGGGTTGCAGGCCGAGCCCGCTCCGGTGCCTAAATAGTTGCCGTCCTGCTTCCGGACCTGGCCATGGCGCCAGGTCCGGAAGTATTTCAAGGAGGGAAAATTGCAGTAACGGGACGCGAAATTCTTTTCGCGGATGCGCTACGGTTGCAAAAATAGCTTGTCTTTTCTCCAAAAAACTGTATGATGCCCCATTCAAGCGTCAACGCTCCAGCGGAAACTCCCATTAACAGCCGGTTCTGAGCCGGTTGCCAGCTCCCGCGTTACAGGTCACTGACCCTCCTCTGCATCCAGTCCTCCTGGGAAATTGCTGCAGCATATCCGGTTGGCGACGAAGCGTTCGTGCTATGCGTGTGCCATGGCCGCAGTGCTATGTGGGACAATTGTCTGTCCTGCCGGTCAGCACTCCACTCCAGATTTGCTTCAGCAGCGAGCCGGGTTGTTCCGGTCGCGGGGGAAAGGGCCCCGCGAAGGCGGAAGGCCGGCGTTCGCCCTGCGAGCGCAGGAAACCATCATGACTTTTGCAGAACTCAATCTTTCCGCCCCCATTCTCAAGGCCGTAGCCGATTGCGGCTACGTCGTACCGACTCCCATCCAGGCGCAAGCCATCCCGGAAGCCCTGGCCGGGCGCGATCTCATTGGCAGCGCCGGGACCGGTACCGGCAAAACAGCGGCTTTCGTCATCCCGGCCCTGGAACGCCTGCAGCCGCCGACCCGGGGTCGCAAGGGCGCACCGCGCGTGCTGATTCTGGCTCCGACCCGTGAACTGGCCGGACAGGTGCTCGAAGCGGCCCGCACCTATGGTCGTTACGTGAAACTGCGGACCGCCGTACTGCTGGGCGGCATGCCCTATCGCAGCCAGTTCCAGGCCTTGGCCCAGCCCCTGGATCTGATTGTCGCGACGCCCGGTCGTCTCATCGATCACATGGAGCGGGGCAGTGTCGATCTGTCTGGGCTGGAAGTTCTGGTTCTGGACGAAGCCGATCGCATGCTCGACCTGGGTTTCAAGGACGATATGGAAAAAATCGTCGCCGCGTCGCCGGTCCAGCGTCAGACCATGCTCTTTACCGCGACCATGAACCAGACCATGGCGCAATTGGCCAATAAGTGGCTGCGCGAACCGGTTCGGATCGATGTCCCGTCCACCGCCAAGCAGGGCGCCAGCATCGAGCAGCGCCTGCACGTGGCCGACAACCTGCAGCACAAGCAGCGCCTGCTGGCTCACTTGGCCACGGATCCGGCCCTGCAGCAGGCCATCATCTTTTCCGCCACCAAGCGGGATGCGGATACCTTGGCCCGCGAATTGTCCAGCCAGGGCCATCGGGCCGCCGCTCTGCATGGCGATATGAACCAAGGGGCGCGCAATCGCACCCTGCAGGATCTGCGTCGTGGCCGCATCAAGCTGCTGGTGGCCACCGATGTGGCTGCCCGCGGTATCGATATCAGCGGAATCAGCCATGTCATCAACTTCGATCTGCCCAAATTCGCCGAAGATTACGTCCACCGCATCGGCCGGACCGGCCGCGCCGGAGCCACGGGAATTGCCATCTCCTTTGTGTCCGGATCGGATCTGGGGGCGCTGAAGCGTATTCAGCACTATATCGGCCGGACCCTGCCCCGCCATGAAATTCCGGGGCTGGAACCGACCCGGCCTCTGGCCGCCGATGCCGGCCGGGACAAGCGACGCAGCGGACCTCCGCGCAACCGACCGGCACGTTCCGCCGGGCGACCGGAGGTGAAGGGGGGGGCGGGCAAGGGCCGACGACCCCAGCAAGCCGCCACCAGCCGGATTCGCTGATACCAGATCTGCACCACGGGCCGAAGCGCTGAAAATGCCTTCGGCCCATTTTTTTTGCGGCTCCTTGTCTCGTTTTTGTGAAAGGGTTGAAGGGCGCACGCCGGTTGCTAAGCTTGATAGGCAAAAGCCTTGCGGGCGGCGGCCGGTTGCGGGGTTGATGCCGTTGGCGGCATGGGTCTGCGGCCTTCGCCGCCCTCCATACCAAACCACGGGAGGTTTATGATGGCCAAGAAAGAAAAGAAGCCGGAAGACAAGGATCTGCTGGTTCCGGAACGGGCCGAGGTGGTCTCGCCCTTCGAAGACATGGAGCGCTGGTTCGGGGATTTTTTCAATCGTCCCGTGTTCCCGCCCATGTGGCCGTTCCGCTGGCGCGGCGAGGGGGCAGGGGGCATGTCGCCATCGGTGGATATCTATGAAGAGCCGGATGCGGTGGTGGTCAAGGCGGAGCTGCCGGGCATCGGCAAGGAAGATATCGAGGTGAACATCAGCAACAATGTGGTCACCATCACCGGAGAGAAGAAGGCGGAAGAAAAGGTCGAAAAATCGGATTATTATCGCCTGGAACGCTCCTACGGACGTTTTTCACGTTCCCTGCGGCTCCCGGGTGAGGTCCTGTCGGAGCAGGCCAAGGCCAACTTCAAGGATGGAGTCCTGGAAATCCGGGTGCCGAAAACCGAGGAATCCAAGCAGAAAAAGCGTAAAATCGAAATCGAATGATGGGGCGGGCCGGCATTCGCTGCCGACTTTCCCCGGGCCGTTTTTCGCTATCGACCTGAAAGTAGCAGGTCTGCAGCAGCTGCCAAGTCCTCTACGGTTGACGCCTCCGGCCGGGCGATGCGTTTTTCATCGCCCGGCCGAAATTTTCCGGAACGAACCAGCATGGCCTGCAGGCCCGCAGCCAGAGCTCCGTTGATGTCCATCTCGACATCATCTCCGATCATCACCGCCGCCTCCGGCGGGCAATCCAGGTCAGCCAGCGCGGCCCGGAAAAATTCCGGGGCCGGTTTGCCCAGGACCAAGGCCCGGGTGCCGGCGGCATACTCCAGGGCGGCCAGGAATGGTCCGGCATCGAGCTGCAGGCCGTTTTCACCCTGAAAGTAGCGCCCTTTGCCCGTTGCGAGGAGCGGAGCACCTTGAAGCAGCAGCTGGAATGCACGGTTCAGGCGGGGATAAGTAAAATGTTCCGCGGCAAAACCGACTACCACCGCATTGGGATCACCTGTCTGCAGGCCGGCGAATTCTTCTTCCAGGTCGGGATGCACCAAGAGGAAGGGCCGCAGGTGCAAGTCGGCCAGGTGCCGGACTACCGCCATCGGGGCGGTGAACAGCTCGGTGGGGTTGACGGGCAGATCCAGCCCGTTGAGAATGTCGAGCAACTGCCTACGACTGCGGCTGGAGGTGTTGCTGACGAAGCGCACCTGCAAACCGGCCCGCCGCAGGCGGAGGACGGCTTCCACGGCACCGGGCAGGGCTCGGTGGGCGATGTGCAGGGTGCCGCTGAGATCGATCAGAACCGCTCGAAGCATGAAGCTCCCCAATCCTGCTTGAACAAGTGATGCTATCCCGAACCGTGGGACCCTTCTGGCCGCGGCCGTCGAATTATTCGCATACCCCTTCGTCGGCGAAGGCCGGGCAGCCCGGAGCGGTCGGCAGCCCGGGCCATTGCCAGCTTCCGGGGGCCGGCGTTTGCGGTCGCGGTCGACTTTGGATGGGACCGGGGGCGATGATCTTCGGCACCTCGGCCGAACCCATGCGGGCCAGCATCATCTTGTTGGACCAAAGACCCAGTCGGATGCGCCAGCCCAGCCGCATGGGCGCCTTGTCCGTTTGGTCGGGGGTTGCAGCGGAAAACATTTCCTCCAGGCTGCTGCGGAGGGTATCGGTCTCGCCCGGACGCAGTGTTGCCAGGGCGCGAGCCAGGGGGGCGAGATCGGCGGCGGATTTGGCGACCGGAAAAAGAGCGATGGTGGTCGGCTCGGCCACCTCGAGGAGTTGCTCCACCGCCTCCCGGCAGGCCGGGCAGTTGGGCGAGAAGTATACCTTGATGGCAGCAGTCGGCGAGCCCCACATGGTCCAGGGGCGGAAGGCCACCTCCTTGATGGTGGCCAAACCGACGACCAGGAAAAAGGTCAGCCAAACCAGTCCGGTGCCCAGCAGCCAGGATTTGCGCAGGGACGGCATGCCAAGCAGACCCAAGCCGGCAACGGCGCCCATCAGCAGGGCAACGACCATACAGCTGGCACAGGGCCAGAACAGGTACTGGTAGACCAGGAACAGGGTATCCAGAGCCAGGGCAGAGAACAGTGCCAGTGCCAGCAAAGGCTGCAGAAATCTGAGGCTGATCACCGCCAGCAAGGCCAGGAACCCCGCCGCGCCGAGGATATAAAAGGGAATGCCGAACAGACCGTAGCCCTGGTAAATCCGGCAGCCTTGGGTGACACACAGCAGATCGGCGCCAAAGGCGTTGGCCAGGCAAAAGAGACTGCCCAGCAGGCAAAGGCATTGCATGGCCGGCCGGCACCAATGCGGTCCGGCGGTAATCCAGGACATGGTGAGACTCCTCTGTGCAAATTGTTAATTCTTTTTGCGCCGTACTCTAATCCTAAATGGACTATCAGGCAAGGGGCGCGAGGCACAGGGTTACCACTTTGTCGAAAAAAGGTGCGCGGCAAGTTCAGCGGTGCAGGGAGTGAAGAAAATCTTCGGTCATGGCTTCGATTTCCGGCAAAATCGTCGCCAGTTTCTGCTGCGCCAGCAGCATCGATTCCTGCATCAGCAGTGGCTGCTTTTTCAACATGCTCTGGCCCGCCGGCGATTTGCAGAAAGCGATAATCGCTTCCAGTTCTTCGGTGGTGTAAAAACGCGCGAATAGTTGAATGTAGTCGGGTTCCAACTGCTCCCAGCTCAGGGCGGCAAAGATTTTTTGGTTGGCCAGCTGCTGGAATTCCTGCACCCGGGCCCGCTCCGCCTCCGGAATGTGCAGGTCTTCCAGTTGGGCCGCCTGCAGTTGCTGGATCTGGGCAATAATCTGATCCATCATCTGGCGCGTATCGGTGAGTCGCAGCATCTCTCGAGCCAGGTCCTCCCGGCTTGCGGCCAGACTCGGTCCACTGAGAAGCAGCAGCCAGGCGCTGAGGAACAGGAGCAGTTTTTTCATGATGGGTTCTCCTTGGGAAGAAGGTTGGGTTGCAGGTCGGGCCGCATGGCGGAGCACAGGCCCAGCAACAGTTTAACCGTGGAAAAATAGATAAGCAAACCGGTAATATCCACCACCGGCGGCAAGGTGGGGAAAAGAATCTTTGCCCCTCCTTGCCGCCCAGGCTATACTACGGCAGTTATGATTTTTCCCAAGACCCCGCTTTTTCGGAGCTGAGATGAACCGGTCACCCCATAAAGGTTCGGCTGCGCTGCAGGGGCGTCCCGACAGAGCCCTTCCCGCAGCCCTGCTGCTGCATGTCTGCTGCGCGCCCTGTGCCGGCGGGATTCTCCAAGACCTGCTCAAGGCCGCGGTGGTGGTGACGCTTTGGTTCGACAACAGCAATATTCATCCGCGCAGCGAATATGCGCGGCGTCTGGAAGAAATGCGCCGTTTCGCCGATCGTTTGGGGGTTCCCCTCCTGTGTGCAGACTACCAGCCGAGCATTTGGCTGGCGGCGATGAAAGGGTTGGAGGACTGCCCGGAGCGGGGTGAACGTTGCGACCTCTGCTTTCGAATGCGATTGGAAAATTCGGCCGGTCTGGCGGCCCGCCTGGGTTTTTCGGCCTTTGCCACCACTCTCGGCATTTCGCGCTGGAAAATCCTGGAACAGGTCAATGCCGCGGGACGGGCCGCCGCCGCAGGGCAACCCGGGGTTTCCTTCCTGCCTGCCAACTGGCGCAAAGGCGGCGGTGCCCAACGCATGGTCGAAGTGGCGCGGCAGGAGGATTTTTATCAGCAGGAATACTGCGGTTGCCGCTTCAGTCTGCGCGACGGCAACGCGTGGCGGCTGGCCCAAGGCAGGCCGCCGATAGCCTGTGATGCGGAGGCTTTGTCGGGCTGATTCGCGACCGGGATCTCGCGGCGACGGCGGGCGTCAGCCGCGTCCGGCGGCGACGGCGCAGCCCAGGGCGCCGTTGTGCTGGGGGTGGGGCGGGACGATGAGTTCGGCGCGGGTGATGTCTCGCAGCAGAATCACAAATGCCGTATTTCGCGCTACGCCGCCGGTCAGCACCAAAGTGTCCTGGGGAAAACGCGCCAGCATCGGCCCGACCCGTTTGATCAGGGTTTGGTTGACCCCGGCGCACAGGCTTTCCAGGGAATGCCCTTCGATGATCTTGCCGATCAGTTCGCTCTCGCCGAAGATGCCGCAGGTGGCGTCCAGGGCAACCGGATGCTGGTGATGCCGGGCCAGTTCCTCCAGGGAGATGTCGAGGACCTGGGCCATGTTTTCCAGGTAGCGGCCGGAAGAAGCGGCGCATTTGTCGTTCATAATGAAATCCATGAGGATGCCGTTTTCCAACCGTGCCACCTTGGTGTCCTGGCCGCCCAGATCAAGCAGGGTGAAGGTCTCCAGGCCGGTCTGGAACCGGGCGCCCTCGATGTGCGCCTGGATTTCCGGGATGACCCGGGCCCCGACCAGATCGATGGTATTGCGGCCGTAGCCGGTCACCACCAGGGGCGTGGTGCACCACTGCTCCGTAGAGAGCAGGCCGAGTTCCTCAAAACGCAGACGCAGTTGGCCGTCCCGGCGGCTGGCATAGCGCTTGTAGAAGGGGATGGTGTCAAAGGCGTGCAGCCACAACAGGCGCTCGCCGTCCAGGGCGGCCAGTTTGACCTGGCGACTGCCGAGATCGATGCCGATGCCGGTCATCGCCGCCGCCCTTTCAGCAACTCCACGAAACCCTCCAGCCGGATGCGGGTCCGCGCATCCAGGGGCCCGGGACGATCCCCCTCCAGAGTCAGTATGGGCAGGGGGGCCAGCCGTTGCCGGACGATCAGATCTTCAATCTGGCGGAAGCAGAAGGACTGGACATAATGGATCACGCCATCGATGCGACGGCGGGCAATTTCTTCCTCGATGTCCGCCAGCCGGGTAAAGATGTCGTAGGGGTAGGTGTAACGCCGGTACTGATCGATCAGGGACTCGGCGGCATAGGGCATGGAGAACTGGCGCTGGGTTTCATTGAAAACCACCCGTGCTCCGAGACTTTCCAGGGTAGCATAAAGGTCGGTGAATATGGGTGGCACGCCGATGTAGGCCAGGCGCAAACCTGCCTTCAGGGGCGGCCGTCGGCGCGCCTCGTCCAGAAAGACCGCGGCTTGTCCCGCAAAGGTTTCTGGATCGCCGTTCAGGTCTGATGTGCTGACCTGCCAGAGGTGATTTTCCTGGCCGGTGACCAAATCCTCCTGCCAGGTCAGGCGATCGATTTCATGGACCAGTCGACGCACCCGGTTCAGTTCGCGCCAGGCGCGATTCGTCTGCTCAGGGCTGACGCCGAAATGATCGGCCAGCTTGGCGATTTCGTGAGCCAGGGTGGCCGAGGAGCGGTCATAGGGGTAGGCGAACGGGATGGTGGTGACGCCCTGCAGTTGCAGTACCTCCATCAGGGCCTTGGTATTGGAACAGTCGCCTTCCGTGACGGCGACGATTTCCTCGATGCCGGCGCGGCGGGCGACGCTGTACAGGCCCTTGATCCAGCCGCAGCAATTGCGCGGAAAACCAGCCAGTTCCGCCTCGTCGAGGAGACTCTGGCAGGCAGGATCGCTGATGAAGAGGTTGTTCAGATCAACGGGGCGCCGTCCGGCGGCGATGATGATTTCCAGGGGAACGGTAGTGGTGAATCCAACCATAAAACGTTTTCAGGCTTTCAGTCGTGTTTGATAAAAAGAAAATAGATCATGACGAAAATCAGCACCAGGCCGCCGGCTACAAAAACCAGCACCGGTTCACTGCCGACCCGATCGATGGCCGGGTTCTTCTGCAGGGAGTAGTCGACCAGGCAGGCAAAGGCCAGGGCCGCCAGAACCGTCAGCACCAGGGCCTGGCGGCGCAGGCTCAGGGCCACGATGGTGAACAGGGCCAGGCCGGCCAGGAACCAACGGTTGTAGAGCAGATCGCCCAGGTTGATTTCCTGCAGCAGGGCGACGATACGCTCGGTGCGGAACGGTTCGAGATATTCCCGGACAGCATTCATATCCATGGGCGGTCGTCCTTTTCCTTGGCAGGGGTGGCGAAAAAGCCCATCCATGGGTTGGTAGAGGGGTTTTTCCAGCCCTTGAGATGGCCCTGGCGAAGGGTGCCGTAAACGAGTTTTCAATCATAGCAGATTCTCATTCTGAAACAAAGGGGCAAAATGGTGATGGTTCTTGACTTGCCGGACATTTTGCCCCTAGTATTACCAATTTAATTCCGCTTCCATGGCTGAATTGGAGGCGCAAGGCCCTTCGCCACGACTGCTGAATGGTTTTTCGAGGGGACACAAACCTGGAACACGGACGGGGTGTACGTTGTCGGAACGCAGTATCGGGGTTTTTGATTCAGGGGTCGGTGGTCTGACCGTTCTCAAACAGATTTTGCAGTTGCTGCCCGGCGAACAATTGCTGTACCTGGGAGATACGGCCCGGGTGCCCTACGGCAGCAAAAGCCCCGCTACGGTGCGGCGCTATGCCCTGGAAGCGGCAGCATTTCTGGTTCATCACCAGGTCAAGATGCTGGTCGTGGCGTGCAATACCGCCTCTTCTGTGGCCCTTGACGAACTGGCCGAGCGGTTTCGCCTGCCGGTCATCGGCGTCATCGAGCCCGGCGCCCGCCGCGCGGTGAGTCTCACTCGCAACGGACGGATCGGTGTTATTGGTACCGAGGGGACCATCAAGAGCCAAGCTTATACCCGGGCCATCCAGTCCCTGGATCCATGTGTCGAGGTCTTCGCCGCCGCCTGTCCCCTGTTTGTTCCCCTGGTCGAAGAGGGCTGGCTCGAACATCAGGTTACCCGCCTGACCGCCCGCGAATATCTGCAACCGCTGCTGAACCGCAATATCGATACTCTAGTGCTGGGTTGCACCCATTACCCTTTGTTGAAGGGGGTGTTGCAGGAGGTTCTCGGCGAGCAGGTGCAGCTAATCGATTCTGCTGAAGCAACCGCCTTGACGGTGGCTGAATGCCTGCGGGCCGAAAACCGGTTGCGGGTGGTCGAACCGTCTCGCGCCCGGTTTTTTGTTACCGACGTGCCGGAGCGTTTTCAACGGGTCGGCGGAGCCTTTCTCGGCACCGCCCTGAATGAGGTCGAGCAGGTGGTTCTGGACTGACGATGACGGCCCGATGCGGGGCCCTCACGGTAAGGAGCCTGAAGCGATGAATAAAATCCATCCCATGCGGTTGGCCGTGGTGGCCGGGTTGCTGCTGTTGGTGCTGCTGCTGGCCCTGCTTGCCCGGCACCTCTGGCTGAGCTACCGGGCGGCACGGCCGGTGGCACCTCAGGAGCAAGCGGTGCCGGTGCGCCGCGAAGCCGTGCTATATTTTGCCCATCCGGAAGGAACCGGCCTGATCGCCGAGGCGCGGGACCTGCCCCAATGCACGGAACTGGAAGTCTGTCTGACGCAGTTGGTGGAAGCCCTGATCGCGGGACCGCGCGGCAATCTGGTGCCCCTGTTTCCGCCCCGGACCGTGGTGCGCTCCGTCCAGGTGGCGGAAGGGATTGCCACGGTCGATTTCAGCCGGGAGCTGGCTGCGGATCATCCCGGCGGCAGCATGACGGAACTGCTCACCGTCTATGCCTTGGCGGATACCCTGGCCGTCAACTACCCTCATGTCCGCCAGGTGCGCATCATGCTGGAAGGTCAACCGGTGGAAACCCTCAAAGGCCATATCGATCTGCGCAACCCGGTTGCGGCCGATTTTCGCTATACGCAGTCGCCGGAGAGTCTCGCCCCGGCGAACTCACAGGAGTTGAACTGAGGATGGCTGATTTTACCGCTACCATTCGCGACCGGGTGCTGATACTCGATGGCGCCATGGGCACCATGCTCCAGGAGCGCGGCCTGTCCCCCGGCGGTTGTCCGGAAGAAATGAACCTGACGGCTCCCGAGGTGGTGGAGGCCGTGCATCGGGAATATGCCGAGGCGGGCGCCGATATCATCGTCACCAACAGTTTTGGCGGCAGTCGTCTTAAACTGGACCATTACGGACTGGCGAATCGGGTTTACGAGATCAATGCCCGATCCGTGGAGCTGGCCCGGCGGGCGGCGGGCGCCGGGCGCTTTGTGGCCGCCTCCATGGGGCCCACCGGGCGTTTCCTGCGGCCGGTGGGGGATGCGGATTTCGATGCAATGGTGGCGGTGTTCGGCGAACAGGTCAAGGCCTTTGCCGCGGCCGGTGCCGATCTCGTTACCCTGGAAACCTTTTTGGATATTGCCGAACTGCGGGCCGCGGTCATTGCCTGTCGGGAATTTTCCAGTCTGCCGATCATGGCCCTGATGACCTTCGAGGACCAGGGCCGCAGTGTCCTCGGGACGCCGCCGGAAGCGGCTGCCGTGACCCTCGAAGCCCTGGGCGTAACGGTGGTTGGGTCCAACTGCGGTCTCGGGGTCGACGGCATCTGTCAGGTGCTGGAACGGATGCGCGGCGTCACCTCCCTGCCCCTCATCGCCCAGCCCAACGCCGGTCTGCCGCAGTTGATCGACGGGCAAACCGTGTTTTCGGCCACCCCGGAGGAGATGATCGGCTACCATGACCGCCTGCTGGCCCTGGGTGTCCGGGTTATCGGCGGCTGTTGCGGCACCACCCCGGCCCATATCCGCGCCATGCGCGAGGCCCTGGCCGGCCGCGATCTGCGCTGGACGCCGCCACCGCGGCGCAGCCTTCTGTCCAGTCGCACCGCCGTCACCGAGATTGGCGGCACGGCGCCCTGCGCCATTATCGGTGAACGCATCAATCCGACGGGCAAGAAACTCTATGCCGCGGAACTGCGCGAAGGCAAAACCGCCTATATTCGGCGCGCGGCCCAGGATCAGGTGGCGGCCGGAGCGACTCTGCTGGATCTCAATTGCGGAGCGCCCGGCGTCGACGAACCGGCCGCCCTGGAGCGTGCGGTGCTGGCGGCCGTAGGTGTCACAGGCACGCCCCTGGTGCTCGATTCCTCGGATCCGGCGGCCCTGGAACGGGCCCTCAAGGTGGCCGACGGCAAGGTGCTGATCAACTCCGTTTCGGGCGAGGAGAAGAGCCTGCAGGCGATTCTGCCCCTGGCCCGCAAATACGGCGCTGCGGTCATCGGCCTGGCCCTGGACGGCGGCGGGATTCCCGAGGCGGCCGAGGACCGATTGGCCGTGGCACGGCGCATCCTGGATGCCGCCTGCCATGCCGGTTTGGCCCGGGAAGACGTCGTCATCGACTGCCTGACCCTGACTGTATCCGCCGAGCAGCGGCGGGCCATGGAAACCATCCGCACCCTGCGCCTGGTGCGCGAAGAATTGGGTCTGCCGACGGTGCTCGGGGTCAGCAACATCTCCTTCGGCCTGCCCAGCCGTTCGGTGTTGTCCGCGACCTTCTTCGCCATGGCCCTGGAAGCCGGGCTGAGCGCCGCCATCATCAATCCCCAGGAAGAGCGCATGATGGATGCCTTCCGGGCCGGCATGGTGCTGCTGGGTCGGGATCTGCGCGCGGAGCAATACATCAGCGCCTATGCCGGGCAGGTCCAGGCGCCGACGGCTCCGGTGGCGGCCGGTACCGAGGCCGGTATCCGCGAGCGGTTGAGCGCCGCCGTGATCGAAGGCGACAAGGATGGCATAGCGGGGTTGGTGGAGCAGGCTCTGGCCGAAGGCCTGGACGCGGGGGCCATCAGCAACGAGGGTCTGCTGCCGGGCCTGGAGGAGGTCGGCCGGCGGTTCGCAGAAAACCGCATTTTCCTGCCCCAGGTCATGCAGTCGGCGGAAACCATGCAGACCGCTTTCGGACGCCTGAAACTGGAGCTCAAGGGGGCCGGGGTAGTCAGCCTCGGCCGCATTCTCATGGCGACCGTCGAGGGCGACATTCACGACATCGGCAAGAATATCGTCTGCACCCTCCTCGAGAACCACGGTTTCGAGGTCATCGACCTGGGCAAGAACGTGCCGGCCGATCGCATTGTCGAGCAGGCTCGGGCTCTGCAGGTCGATGCCGTCGGTCTGTCGGCCCTTATGACCACCACCATCCAGCAGATGGAAGTGACCATCGAGCGTTTACGGGCGGCCGGGGTCAAGGTTTTCACCATGGTCGGTGGCGCGGTGGTGACCCAGGAGTACGCCGACAGTATCGGCGCCGATCTTTATGCCGCGGATGCTCTGGAAGCTGTCGCCAAGGCCAAGGTCCTGCTGGCTCCGGGTCGGGAGCACACCTGATGGGGACAGAGGCCCAGGCGCCGGGGCGTGTGAGGAACGTAACCATTTCACCTGCGGAGGGGTGACCATGCTGGGCGGATTCAACCACAACTTTCGCCATCAGGGGCAGCTGTTCCACGTTCAGACCGAGGACAGCGGACGGAAGAACCCCCAGATCGTCACCCACCTCTATCACGGCGGCACCATTCTCGCAAGCCAGCGTCAGTCCTATGCCGACCGCCTGCAGGACCCCGATCTGCGCCAGGTGGTGGAACAACTGATGCGGGCACAACACAAGGAAATGTTGCGCCGCCTGCGGGATGGCGAGTTGGACCGCGAGCTGGCGCGCTGCATTCCGGCAGCCGATGACAGCGCCGCGGACACGGCGGCCGCGTCGATGGTTGTCCCCCCGCCTGCCGTGCCGGTGCCCCCCACCGGGCAGCTGGAAGAACTGGTTTTTGCTTACCTGGCCGGCAACGACCGGCGTTATCAATCCCGATGACTGTCGTGACGCCGGCCGGGGAGGCCGCAGTCGTTGCGCTTATGGATGAAAGGAAGACTGGCAGATGTTGAACGAGCAGACCGTTCGGAGCCTGGAGGCGCAAGCCAAAAGTTTGCGGATGGACATCCTGAAAATGTTGCATGCCTCCCAGTCCGGACATACGGGCGGAAGTTTGTCGGCCATCGACATCATGACCGCTCTTTATTTCCACCATATGCGACATGATGCGCAGCGGCCGGACTGGCCGGAGCGGGACCGTTTCGTGCTGTCCAAGGGGCATGCCGCGCCGGCCCTTTATGCCTGCCTGGCAGCTGCCGGTTATTTTCCGGCCGAGGATCTGGCCACGCTGCGCCGGCTGGGCAGCCACCTGCAGGGCCACCCGGACATGAAAAAGACGCCCGGCGTCGACGTCTGCACCGGTTCCCTCGGCCAGGGCTTGTCCCAAGCCGTCGGTCTGGCCCTGGCGGCGCGCCTCGGCGGCGGCCGCCATCGCGTCTATGCCCTGCTGGGCGATGGCGAACTGCAGGAAGGCCAGATTTGGGAAGCGGTCATGGCCGCCGCCCATTACGGACTCGACAACCTGTGTGTCATCGTCGATCACAATCGATTGCAGATCGACGGCTTTATCGAACAGGTCATGAACGTGACGCCGGTCGGTGACAAGTATGCCGCTTTCAATTGGCATGTGCTGGAAATCGACGGACATGACATGGCAGCCATCTGCCGGGGCTTGGCCGAAGCCGAGGCGCCGGAACGGCCGACGGTGCTGGTGGCCCATACCGTCAAGGGCAAAGGCGTGTCCATTTTCGAGAACAAGGCCAAATATCATGGCGTTGCGCCCAGCGACGAGGAACTGCGGTTCGCGCTGCAGACCCTTGGTGCCTGATATCTTATCTTTCGCACACCGGCTCAGCCGGTAGGATTGCCGCGGCCATACCGGCTGCGCTCGTCAATGAGGATGTTTGTGAGTGCCATGATTGCAACTCGAGATGCTTACGGTCAGGCCCTGGTGGAACTGGGTCGGTCCGATTCCCGCATTGTCGCCCTGGATGCCGATCTGTCCGGCTCGACCAAAACCGCCCAGTTCGCCAAGGAATTTCCCGACCGGTTCTTCAATGCCGGTATTGCCGAGGCCAACATGGTCGGTATGGCGGCGGGCCTGGCGGCCGGCGGAATGATTCCCTTCGCCTCGACCTTCGCCGTGTTCGCCGCCGGACGGGCCTTCGAACAAATTCGTCAGTCGGTGGCCTATCCGCGTCTGAATGTCAAAATCGTCGCCACCCACGGCGGCATCACCGTCGGCGAAGATGGCGGCTCCCATCAGTCGGTAGAGGATCTGGCCATCATGCGGGCGCTGCCCAACATGACCGTGCTCTGCCCGGCGGACGGCCCGGAAACGGCGGCCGCCATTCGCGCTGCGGCAGCTTTCGACGGGCCGGTATTCGTCCGCCTCGGGCGCGGCAAGGTGCCGGTGATCTTTGCCGAAGCCTGCCCCTTTGCCATCGGCCGCGGCGTGACCCTGCGCGCCGGTGGTGACCTGACCTTCATGGGCACCGGCCTGATGACCGCGGCCGCCCTGGCTGCCGCCGCGTCCCTGGCGGGCGAGGGGATCGATGCCCGGGTGCTGCATTTCGGTACCATCAAGCCCCTCGACCGGGACCTGGTGCTGCAAGCCGGAAGGGAAACCGGCGCGGTGGTTACCGCCGAGGAACATTCCATCATCGGCGGTTTGGGCAGTGCGGTCTGCGAGGTCCTGGCCGAGGGTTGTCCGGTACCCGTCGAGCGTATCGGCATGCCGGATGTGTTCGGTCAGTCGGGGCCGGCCGATGCGCTGCTGGAACATTACGGTCTGACCTCCACCCACCTGGTGGCAGCCGCCCGCCGGGTGTTGGGGCGCAAGGGCTGAGGTGTCGGAAGGCAACCCGCAACAGGGACGGAAACCGAGAGTGGAGCGACGGGCAAAAATTCTGATTGTTGATGAAGATCCGCAGTGGAGCGGGGAACTCGGGGACGGGTTGGCCCGGGCGGGTTACCAGATCCTGCTGGCCGATACGGGGCAGGCAGGGCTGGATCGGTTTGAGGAATTGCAGCCCGATCTGCTGCTGTTGGATCTGCAGTTGCCGGATCTGGACGGCTGGGAAGTGTTCGAGCAGATTCGCGGCATCGACGGCGAAGTGCCGATCATCGTGGTGACCGGCCGCGACTTGCCGGAGCGGGCGGCCTGCGCCCTGCGCAGCGGGCTGGGCGATTATCTGCGCAAGCCGGCGTCCGGCGATGAGGTCCTGCTGGCCGTCAAACGGGCGCTGGCAACGGAAGAGCTCAAGCGCGAGGTGGCACAGCTGCGCTCCCAGAAGGTGGCGCGGACCGGGAAACCGGTCATTGTCGCCCGCAGTCGGGAGATGCGTCAGGTGCTCGCCATGGTGGACAAGGTGGCCGGCAGCGATGCCAGCACCATTTTCATACAGGGGGAAAGCGGCACCGGCAAGGAATTGATTGCCCGGGCCATTCATTGCCAAAGCGCCCGCCGCGACCAGCCCTTCATGGCCATCAACTGCGCCGCCGTGCCGCAGACCTTGCTGGAAAGCGAGTTGCTGGGTCATGAGCGGGGCGCTTTTACCGATGCCAAGGCCCTGAAGAAGGGGCTTTTCGAACTGGCTGACGGCGGTACCGTGTTCCTGGATGAAATCGGCGACATGGACCCGGCCATGCAGGCCAAACTGCTGCGGGTTCTGGAGGAACGCTCGTTCCGCCGGGTCGGCGGCACCCGCGATATCACGGTCGATGTGCGCATCATCTCGGCGACCAACCGCAACCTGCAGCAGGCCATGGAGGAAAAGACCTTTCGTCCCGACCTCTATTACCGCATCGGCGTGATTCCCATTATCCTGCCGCCGCTGCGGGAGCGCCGGGACGATATTCTGCCCCTGGCCGAGCATTTTGTCGCCCAGTTCAGCACCGAATTCGGCAAGCAGGTCCGCGGCATTTCCAAGATGGCCCAGAAAATTCTCCTGGAATATGCCTGGCCGGGCAATATCCGGGAACTGAAAAATGCCGTCGAACGAGCCATCATTCTCGAATGCGAGGATATGCTGCTGGTGGAACATCTGCCGCGGGAACTGATCGGCCAGTCGGTCGGCGGTAATTTCGGGCCGCTCAATTTCCAGCTGCCGCCGGACGGTATCGACATCGAAGAGGTGGAGCGGGAACTGATCCGGCAGGCCCTGGAGATGGCCGAGGGCAACCAGTCGCGGGCCGCACGGTTGCTGCGCCTCGGTGTCGACGCTTTTCGCTATCGCATGAAAAAGTTCGGCTTCATGTAACGCCGCAGATCGTCTCAGGCTTCCGCCAAGGCCTCCAGAATGGTGCGGCAGAATGCCGGCAGGTCCTCGGGGCGACGCGAGGTGACCAGGTTGCCGTCCCGCACCACTTCCCGGTCGACATAGCGGCCGCCGGCATTGACCAGGTCATCGCGGATGGCGAAAAAGCCGGTCACCGTTTTGTCCCGGACGACATCCGCCGACGCCAGCATCCAGCCGCCATGACAGATGGCGGCCACCACCCGCCCGGCCTGGGCCGCCTGGCGCACCAGGGCGACCAAGGGCGCAAAACGCCGCATCCGGTCGGGAGCATAGCCCCCCGGAATGATGACGGCATCGAAATCCTCGCCTCGTACCTCGTCCATGGCAGTGTCGGCCGTAGCCGGGTAGCCGTGCTTGGAACGGTATTCCTGGTGCCGGGGACCGACGATTTGGACTCGGGCGCCGGCCTCGCGCAGCCGCAATACGGGATACCAGAGTTCCAGGTCCTCGTAGAGATCCTCCACCAGCACTGCAACGCGTTTTTCCTGGATCGACATTTCTGCCTCCTTTCCTTGTTGCTCCACCCGATCAGGGTGCTTCCCGGTCCACCCCATATTCTTGGATATAACGGTCCACCGCCACCTTGCGGGCGGTATTGCGTGAACTCATGTAACGAACCGTGCCGAAGATGGGTCGTTCCGGACCCCAGGGCCGGTCGAAGCGTCCCAGGCACCAGGCGATGCCGCTGTAGGAGTTGGGGTCGCCGCCATCCAGGGCCAAGCGGTTGTTGAGATCGATCATGACTTCCAGGGCCTGGTGCGGATCGGGACTCCATTCCAGGATCTTCTTGCCCCACAGCATGCGCAGGTAATTGTGGATCTGTCCTTCCCGCAGCAATTGCCCCTGGGCCGCGCTCCACAGCCCATCGGCAGTACGGCCCGCCGCCAGGGCCTCCGGCGAGTAAAGTTCCGGACGAGGGTCCCGGGCATGCTTTTGCAGGGTCTGCCTCGCCCATGGGGGCAGGGCGTCAAACCGGTCATAGTCGTCGTGATGCTGGGTGTAATTGTAGCCCAGTTCCCGCCAGGTCACCAGTTGGTCCAGAAAAGCTTCGGCGTTGCCGCTCAGCCCCCACCAGCCGCTGCGCCGACCGCGACTGTCAGGGGCGAGGCGGTCCGGGCTCCACTGTTCCCGGGTCAGCAGGCGCAGGACGATTTCGTGACTGGAGATGTGTCCCCACCTAAGGTGGGCCGAAAGACCGCTGGTGACCGCTGCTTGCGGCTGGTTGCGCAGGGACTGGTAGGCATCCAGTCCCTGCCCGAGAAAGCCTTCAAGCAACTGGTCGGCGGCGTCGGCGCCACCTCTGGTGGCGACGGGTGGTATCTGCTGGTCGATGGGCAGGGACGCCATGGCCCGCTCATCGCCGGCCAGCAGCGTCGCTGCAGCCGCCGGCCAGTTTTCCGCCAGGGATGCCGGCAACGGGTCCGACACGGCCAGCCCGGCCTCGTCCAGGGGATCCGCGGCAGGCGGGCTCAGCAGGTGGGGCAGCAATTCGCGCTGCAGAAAGCGTCGAAAGGCATAGGCGCTGGGAAAATCATGCTCCGTGGCCCGCAGCGGCAGCAGTCCGCAGCTGTCCACCGCTTCGCAGCGCACGGCTAGATGGGCGGCGGTCCGGACCAGCAGTTGCCGGTGCCAGCGCAGGGGATATTCGTCGGTGACCACCAGGCAGGCGGCCCCGCCCCATTCCCGCAGCAGGGCGGGGATCTGCCCGCGACGGTCTTCAACAAAGGGATGATAGATGACCGGCTTGGTGGCCAACCGTCGGGCATTGTCGGCCATGCCCTGCAGGGCGAAACGGTGCAGGCGCAGGTTGGCCCAGGGATAATCGCAGGACAGGGTCTCCAGAATGACCAAGGGCCTGGCCAGGCGCCGCGCCCAATCCGCGGCATGCTCCAGGCCATGGTTCCAGCCGCAGCGTCGCGCCGCATTCATCCAGTACAACACAAAAGCGCCATCCGCGTGGATGGGCCCGGCGTTCAGGGCGCGCCGGCGCAAAAGAGAAACCTGGTTCATGCCAAATCCTTTCGGCCGGGGTGGAAGCTTCGCGGCAATAACCGATTGCCGGTCTATCCGTTGCTGCTGACATGCATGACCAGCCACAGCCACGCGGCGCAACAGACCAGGCTGAGGAGGGTAACGGGAATGCCGATGCGGGCATGATCGCGCCAGCCGATGGGGCTGCCCAGGCGGGCTGCCTGGTCCACCACGATGATGTTGGCGATGCTGCCCACCACCAGCAGGTTGCCGGCCAAGGTGCTGGACAGGGCCAGGATGGGTCCCGCCAGGGGATGGCCGGCGGCGGGTAGCAGCAGCATGACCGCCGGCACGTTGGAGACCAGGTTGGAGAGACCGGCGGTGAGCAGAAACAGCCAATGGGGCCGGCCCACATGCAAGCCCCCCTCGGCCAGGTCGGCCAGTAATCGGGTCGGGAGACCGGTCGCCGCCAGGGCCTGGTTGATGACGAACAAGCCCATGAAGAGCAGCAGCAGTTGCCAATCGACCAGAGCCAGCAGGCGACCGGAGGCGGTGCTGCGACTGGTCAACAGCAGGGCGGCGGCGGCCAGGACCACCAACTCCCGTGGCCAGGCCGTCCCCAGAAAGGCGCCGGTCACCAGCAGCAGCACCAGCAGACCTTTGCCGGTCTGCCAGGAACTGAAGGGCGGTGCCTGCACGGCGCCGGTCGGAAGCTCCAGGTGCCAGCAACCGCGATATCCACGAGCGATAATCCACCAGGTGGCCGCCAAGCCCAGGGCCACCGGAACAGCGGCGATGCCCAGATACCCGACAAAGGACAACTGCAGGGCCTGGCCGATAAGGATGTTCTGGGGATTGCCGATGAGGGTGGCGGCCGAGCCGATATTGGCGGCGCAGGCCAGGGCCAGGAGATAGGGGCGGGGGTTGAGGGCCCGCCGGGTGCAGCCTTCAACCAGAATCGGTGCCATGGCCAGGCAGACGATATCGTTGACCAGCAACGCCGACAGTGCTCCTGCGACGATGATGAGCACCGCCAGCAGGCGTTGCGGCCCCAAGGAGGCCGCGGCCATGCCCCGGGTCAGGCGGGTGTAAAAGCCCCCCAGGCGCAACTGTGCCGACAGGATCATGAGGCCGAACAGCAGGGCCATGGTCGGCAGATCAACTGCTGCCCAGGCCTGATTCAGATCCAAACGGCCGGTGATGATCAGCAGCAAAGCGCCGAGCAGTGCCAAGCCGGCGCGATCCAGAGCCAAGCCGGGCAAGCCGCCTAGGATCATGCCGAGATAGACCAGAATGAAAGTAACCAGAACCAGCCAATCCATAACCCCATTCACTCACAGTCAGCGTTTAAAAACCGCAGCCAGGCAGCCGCACCGGCGCCTGGGAAAAATTGCGCGTTTTTTCCTTCAGAGCCAATTTTTGCGGCGGAAAAAGATCATCATGCCGCCGGCCATGCCCAGCATGAGCAGCAGCAGTACAGGATAGCTCCAAGGCCAATGCAGCTCCGGCATGAATTCGAAGTTCATGCCGTAGACGCCGGCGACGAAGGTGAGGGGAATGAAAATGGTGGCGATGATGGTCAACACTTTCATGATTTCATTCATGCGGTTGCTGATACTGGACAGATAAAGATCCAGCAGCCCGGAGAGAATGTCGCGAAAAGTTTCGATGGTATCGATGATCTGAACGGTATGGTCGTGGATGTCGCGCAGGTAGAGCGCGGTACTGTTCTGGACCAGGGGCGGGCCGAGACGTTGCAGGCCGCCGATGATTTCCCGCAGGGGCCAGACCGCCTTGCGCAGCAGGATCATTTCCCGTTTGAAATGGTGGATTTGCGAGAGGGTTTCCGGGGTGGGCCGATTGATGACTTCGTCTTCGAGCCATTCAATCTGCTCGCCGAGGTTTTCCAGGATGGCAAAATAGCTGTCGACCACGGCATCCAAAAGGGCGTAGGCCAGGTAATCGGAACCCATTTTGCGGAGCCGGCCCTTGTTGTTGCGCAGCCGTTGGCGCACCCCGTCGAAGACGTCGCCCCGCTGTTCCTGGAAGGAGAGCACAAAGCCCGGTCCCAGGACCAGGCTGACCTGTTCCAGGCGGATGTTGACCTGCTCGGCATCGTAATGCAGCATTTTCAGAACCACGAACAGATAGTTGTCGAATTCTTCCAGTTTGGGACGGTGGGTGGTGTTGACGATATCTTCCGGAACCAGCGGGTGCAGGTTGAACAGGGCAGCGACTTGCTGCAGCAGGTCCGTCTCGTGGACTCCGTCGAAATTGATCCAGCTGACGGAAGGGCTGTGGAGAAAGGTGCGACAATCCTCAGGATTGTCCAAAATCTGTTCACAAAGGTGGTCAGGACCATAATCTATGAGCTGGAGTTGCACCTCAAAGGGGTGCTTTTCTCCTATATGGAGCAGGGTTCCGGGGGGCAATCCGGCCTTGTGAGAGGTCTTGGGCAGCAGCTTTCGACGCACCGGTTTTTGGTGGTTTCGATCTGAAGGGGGGCGAGGTCTTCGTTTTCCCGGCTTGCTCATGAATTCTCCTCCGGTCGCTTTTGCCGTGACGGGTTTCTGTTAGAATGTACCCTAATACGCCGGGGTCGGAAATATATCTTTTTGCATTCGGCGGCGACACGGCATATTCCTTGCCGCCCGTTGCAGGCGGCCGCAAAGAAAGGCAGGATATGGAAAAGATTCGGCTCGGCATCAGCGCCTGTCTGCTCGGCGCCAATGTGCGCTACGACGGTGGTCATCAACTGGATCGCTTCCTGCGCGACACCCTTGGCCGCTATGTCGATTGGGTGCCGGTCTGTCCCGAAGTGGAAATGGGGCTGCCCATCCCCCGGCCGACCCTGCGACTGGTGGGCGAGCCGGGCGCCCAGCGACTGGTTTTCTCCGGGAGCGGCGAGGATGTGACGGATGCCATGACACGTTGGGCGCAAACACGCCTGGCCGAACTCGAGCAGGAAGGGTTGTGCGGTTTTGTTTTCAAAGGGCGTTCGCCGAGCAGCGGCATGGCCCGGGTCAAACTCTACGATCGCAACGGCATTCCCAACAAGAACGGCGTGGGCCTGTTCGCGGGCCTGTTCATGGAGCATTTTCCGCTGCTGCCGGTTGAGGAGGACGGTCGTTTGAACGATCCGCGGCTGCGGGAAAATTTCATTGAAGCGATCTTTACTTTCCAGCGTTGGCGGCAGATGTTAAGCATCAGTCCGGCCGCTGCGCATCTGGTCGAATTTCATGCCCGGCATAAATATTTATTGATGAGCCATAACGTGGAACTGGCGCGGCAGATGGGCAAGCTGGTGGCGCGGGCCGGGCAATTGACTGGGACGGAGTTGTTTCCAGAATACCAGCAGCTGCTCATGAAGGCGGTTCGGCAACTACCCAGCGTCGCCAAACATGTCAATGTTCTGCAGCATTTGATGGGGTATTTCAAAAAGCATCTGGAGGCGGACGAAAAGCAGGAAATGCTGGAACTGATCGAGCAATATCGCCACGGCCAGGTCCCCATCAACATTCCCATCACCCTGATCAACCATTTCGTTCGCAAATACCGTCCGCCCTACCTGGCTGAACAGTTGTACCTGCATCCGCATCCCATGGAACTGCATCTGCGCACCGGGCGATGAAGGCGGTTGCGGGAGCGTCTGCCGGGTGGACACAGTCCCTTAGACGGACTCGCCGGTTGGCAGTGACCCTGGTCCGTTTGTGCGGCAACCCGAGAAAAGGAGTCGGCCATGTTTCCGGCACTCAATCCCCTGGTTCTCAGTCTGCGCGAGTCCGCGACCCTGGCTATTAACCGCAAGGCCCTGGAATTGCGACGCAAAGGCCAAACCATCTTCCATTTCGGTTTTGGCCAGTCGCCATTTCCGGTGCCCGAGTCCTTGCAGGAGGCGTTGCGTCGCAACGTCCACCAGAAAGACTATCTGCCGACCCGCGGACTGCCCGAGTTGTGCCGGGCGGTGGCGAGTTTTTACCGCCGAGAATTCAATTTCGACTATTCGGCCGAGGATGTCTGCATCGGGCCCGGCAGCAAGGAACTGATCTTCCAGACCATCTACCTGGTGGAGGGGCCGCTGTTGGTGCCGGCGCCGAGCTGGGTCAGTTACGGCCCGCAGGCGGCCTTGCGCGGCAAGGGAATCGTGCCCATTGCCACGCAACGGGAAAACGGTTATCGGCTGCAGGCGGATGAACTGGACCGGGCCTGCCACAGCCTTGGCCAGTGCCAGAAGCTGTTGATACTCAACAATCCCAACAATCCCACCGGCGGCTTTTACAAGCAGAGCGAAATGGAGGAGCTGGCGGAGATCTGCCGCGCCTACCAGGTGCTGGTGATCTCCGATGAAATCTACGCCATGCTTAATTTCACCGACCGCTCCCACGCCAGCATGGCTCATTACTATCCGGAAGGCACCATCGTATCGGGCGGATTGTCCAAGTCCTTTGCGGCCGGCGGCTACCGTTTGGGAGTGCTGCTGGTGCCCAAGCCGTTGCGGCTGGTCCTGGAGGCCTTGCAGTCGGTCATCAGCGAGACCTTCAGCGCCGTCAGCGCCCCCATCCAGTATGCGGCCCTGGAAGCCTACGGCAATTTCGAGGCCGTGCGCCCCTTTGTCCGCCGCACCTGTGACATTCACCGGTATGTGTGCGAATATGTGTACCAACGGTTGCTAACCATGGGCCTCAACTGCCCGCGTCCGGAGGGAGCGTTTTATCTGTTTCCCGATTTTCAGAACCAGCGCGATCGACTGCGGAAAAAGGGCATCCTTACCGGCCAGAGGCTGTGTGACGAACTGCTGCAGCAGGTTCATGTGGCCGTGTTGCCGGGGGTCGATTTTTATTTGGCCGCTACCGCCCTGGGCGTGCGGGTGGCGCCGGTCGATTATGACGGCGCGGCAGCGCTGCAATCCTGGCCGGGGTCGGCGGCCATGACCGATGAACTGGCGGGGCAACTGTTTCCGCGTATTATCGCCGGTTGCCATCGACTGGAGGATTACCTGTTGACGCTGTGACAGGCAGAGCGTTTGCGCGCTCCGGCAACGTGAACTTGTCCGCTCGACCGGGAAGGGGATAATCATGACTTTGGCTGAATTACAAAAAGCTGTTCGAGTCCTCGAGCTCGGACAGAGAGCTACCTTGCGGGAGGTCAAGGCCGGCTACCGCAGGCTGGTCAAACGCTGCCACCCCGATGCCGGCGGGCAGGATCCGGAGCGAATTCGGCAACTGAATGCTGCTTACCGCTTGGTGTTGCAATATCTGGCCGATTATCGCTACTGCTTCGGTCCCGAGGAATTTTTCGAACAGATCCCGGAAGAACGCCTGCGGGCCCAGTTTCAGGACGATCCGGTCTGGGGCCGGGATGGGACCGGTGCGGCTGAAGGCTGACCCGCATCCCCTTCTGGTTGGAAATCTTGAATCCTAAAAAGGAGGCCGTGATGCAGCGCCATTCGGTTCCTTTCGTACCCCTGGAAGTACTCCATCCCCGCTCTCTGAAACATCTGGCCCATTCCCTGCAGGCCCTGGTGCGTGGCCGTTTGTGGTTGCAGGTGCTTATCGGCATGACGGCGGGGGTGGCGGTCGGGGTCTTGCTGGGGCCCTCCGTCGGCTGGCTGGATCCGGCTTCCGCCGCCACCCTCGGCGACTGGCTGGCCCTGCCGGGTCGGTTGTTTCTGGCCCTGATCCAGATGATCGTCATCCCCCTGGTGTTTGCCTCCATTATTCGCGGCCTGGCTGCCACGGAAGATTTTGAACAGTTACGCCGCATGGGCAGTCGCGCCGTAGGTTTTTTTCTCGCCATCACCGCCCTTTCCATCGTTATCGGCCTGCTGGTGGCCAGCCTGGTGCAACCGGGCCGGTTTGTCGACAGCCAGACCCTGCCGTTGCCGCGCCCCGCCCCGGCCGTTGCGGCAGAGGCGCGGGACCTGGTCGATTTGCGGGATCTGCCACAGATGGTGATCACGTTGTTGCCCGCCAATCCGCTTTCTTCCATGGCAGAAAGCAACATGCTGCAGGTGGTTGTGTTCGCCATGGTGGTGGGTGTCGCCTTGGTCATGCTGCCGCCGCAGCAATCCAAGCCTCTGCTGGAACTGCTTGGCTCCCTGCAGGCGGTATGCATGACGGTGGTGCGTTGGGCCATGCTGCTGGCGCCGGTGGCGGTCTTCGGACTGCTCGCCCAGCTGACCGCCAAACTGGGGCTGGATGCCCTGCTGGGCATGGCTGTTTACGTGGCGACGGTACTGCTGGGGTTGCTGGTACTGTTTGCGGTCTACATGCTCCTGCTGCTGCTTCTGGCCCGGCGTTCACCGCTGGTGTTTCTCAAGGCGGTGCGAGAGGTGCTGCTGCTGGCCTTCTCCACTTCCAGTTCCGCGGCCGTCATGCCCCTGTCCATCAAAACCGCCGAGGATCGTCTGGCAGTGCGGCCCTCCGTGGCGCAGTTCGTGATTCCCCTGGGCGCCACCATCAACATGAATGGCACGGCTCTCTATCAGGGCGTGGCAGCCCTGTTCCTGGCCCAGGTCTACGGCATCGATATCACCTTGCCGGGCATGGCCTTGATTGTGGTGACCGCCGTCGGCGCTTCCATCGGGGCGCCCGCCACCCCCGGTGTGGGCATCGTCGTGCTGTCCATGGTGCTGGGTTCCGTCGGGATTCCGCCGTCCGGCATTGCCCTGATCATGGGCGTGGACCGGATCCTCGACATGTGTCGCACCGCCATCAATGTGGCCGGCGATCTGGTCGCGGCCCTGGTGCTGGATCGGTGGGTGGGCGGCAAGGTCAGCGCCGAGGAACAACGGGCCGCCGAGGCTGAGCGCGAGCGATTGCGGGCCCGCACCGGGGAGGATGTCATCGCCGATCCCATCCTTTGACATGGCAGCTTCGGTTTTGCGTCAAAAGCAGGTTTTTCGACGGAGAAGCCCTGTCGGCGGCTTTGGATGCGGTATACTATTGGCCGAGCACCCCAACCCAACCTTCCTTTCTCCGGACCCTGGCCGTCAAAAGGAGAGCCTGCCATGACCGCCAAAAAACAGTTACGCATAGCAACCCGGAACTCCGGGTTCATCGACCCGGAAAATATCGATTCCTATATTGCGGCGGGCGGCTATCAGGCCCTGGCCCAATGTCTGGACGGCATGACGCCGGCCGAGGTGATCGCGGAAGTGACCAACAGCGGTCTGCGCGGTCGCGGCGGCGCCGGTTTTCCCACCGGGGTAAAATGGGGCTTCGCCGCCAAATACCAGGGGGACCGCCGCTATGTGGTCTGCAATGCCGATGAGGGCGATCCGGGAGCCTTCATGGACCGCGCCGTTCTGGAAGGGGACCCCCATACGGTCCTGGAGGGCATGATCATCGCCGGTTATGCCATCGGCGGCAGCCAGGGAGTGGTTTATATTCGCGCCGAATATCCCCTGGCCATCAAGCGCCTGCGGCGCGCCATCGAACAGGCGCGGGATTACGGTTTCCTTGGTAGCAACATTCTCGGCAGCACCTTCGATTTCGACGTGGAACTCAAATACGGCGCCGGCGCCTTTGTCTGCGGCGAGGAAACCGCACTCATCCGCTCCATCGAAGGCAATCGCGGCGAGCCCTATACCAAGCCGCCGTTTCCGGCTGAAGCCGGCTATTGGGGGCAGCCGACGGTGGTCAACAATGTAGAAACCCTGGCCAACATCCCGGCCATCATTGTCAAGGGCGGGGAATGGTTCAACGGCATCGGTTCTTCAACGGCCAAAGGCACCAAGGTTTTCTCTCTGGTGGGCAAGATCACCAATGTTGGTTTGATTGAAGTGCCCATGGGCATCACCCTGAGGGAAATCATCTTCGATATCGGCGGCGGCTGCCCCCACGGCAAGGCGTTCAAGGCGGTGCAGACCGGCGGGCCGTCGGGCGGGGTACTGACCTACAAGGATCTGGATGCGCCCATCGACTATGAAAACCTCGCTGCGCGGGAATCGATCATGGGCTCGGGCGGCATGATCGTCATGGATGAAGATGCCTGTATGGTCGCCATCGCCAAATTTTTCCTCGATTTCACCATGGATGAGAGTTGCGGCAAGTGCACGCCTTGCCGCATCGGTTCCAAGCGTCTTTGGGAAATCCTCGAACGCATCACCCAAGGGCAGGGAGTGGTAGAGGATATCGAAAGGCTGGCCACTCTGGCTCGTCAGATCAAGGATACCGCCCTGTGCGGCCTGGGTCAGACCATGCCGAACCCGGTGTTGTCGACCCTGCGGGTATTCGAGGACGAGTATTTGGCCCATGTGGTGGAAAAACGCTGTCCGGCCGGGGTCTGCAAGGCGCTGCTGCAGTACGTCATCCTGCCCGAAAAGTGCGTCGGTTGCACCCTCTGCGCCAAGGTCTGTCCCGTGGAGTGCATCAGCGGCAAACCCAAGGAGGTGTATGTCATCGACCAGACCCGGTGCATCAAATGCGGTCTCTGCATGGAAAAATGCAAGTTTGACGCGATTGCACAAAAATGACTCCGGATCGTTTCCTGGGCATGCCTTGACGGTGGTGCCCCTTGCCATTGTCACCGGGGATGCTATTGTTGAACCATGAGGTCGCTTCTGAGCATCTCCGCAGTCTCCTCAATTTTTGGCGCGCCCGGTTTTTCCCTCCTGACCGGCGCGCATTTTTTTGCGGTGGGAGGGCCGACACGCTGGTTGTGTCTCAGCCGATACGCTCATCGAGGGCCTGGCAGGGGCATGGGCGGTTGCCGGTTGACGCCCAGAAAAGCAGAATTTTGCTCTGATTATTTACTTGCAAGGGGTCCAAAACCCTGTTATAATTACCAAGGTTTCCGGTCCGAACGGGCGCCCGCGGAAGGCTGGCGGATGGGCCCGGACGACCTTTGTTGAATTGAGCATATGGCTCATTCGAACCCTGTTGCGCGTGGCTGTACGGATTCCTTCGTCACCAATCGCTGCGCATGGGGCGGCCCCTTGCATCTTCGGATTAATCGAACCCAAAATGGTCCCGGATTGCCTGCTTTGTTTCGGGCGTGGGGCCATTTCACGCGTGTTGTCTGGAAGTCGGGTAAGGTGAGTGTTCAACACACAACTAGGAGGATCAGGTATGTCAGTAGAACAGAAGATCAATGATTTGGTAGCGCGGGCACGTAAGGCAGCGGACATAACCAAGAACTTCACCCAGGAGCAGGTCGACAAGATTTGCGCCGCCATGGACGCCGCCAGCGTCGCCAACGAAGTGAAGCTCGCCGAAATGGCCGTTGAAGAGACCGGCATCGGCCGCGCCGACCACAAAGCCATCAAAAACCATCTCGGCGCCCACATTGTCTATGAGTATTTCAAAGACAAGAAGTCCGTCGGCGTTATCGACGAGAAGGAAGGCGTGAAGTACATTGCCGAGCCCTTCGGTGTTCTGGCTGCCGCCACTCCGACCACCAACCCGACGTCCACCGTCATGTTCAAGTCCTTGATCGCGATGAAGTCCCGCAACGTGATCATCTTCGCATTCCATCCCCGCGCCCAAAAGTGCAGCGCCGAAGCCGCGCGGATCATGCGCGACGCGGCCGTCAGCGCCGGTGCTCCGGCTGACTGCATCCAGTGGATTGAAGAACCTTCCATCGAAGGCACCAACCTGCTGTTCAAACACCCGGGCATCAACCTGATTCTGGCCACCGGCGGCAACGCCATGGTCAAATCCGCCTACAGCTCCGGCCACCCGGCCATCGGCGTCGGTGCCGGCAACACCCCGGTATTCGTTTCCAAGTCCGCCAACCTTTCTGTTGCGGTCAACAACGTCATCGCTTCCAAGACCTTCGACAACGGCACCATTTGCTCTTCCGACCAGTCCATGATCTTCGACGACAAGGCAACGGCCGATAAAGCTGTCCAGATGTTGATCGAACGTGGTGCTTATCTTGTTAAACCGGAAGAAAAGGCCAAACTCGAAGCAGTTATGTTCGACAAGGAACGCGGCGTTCCGGCCATGGCCATCGTTGGCAAGTCGCCTCAAGCCATCGGCAAACTGGCCGGGATCAATGTTCCCGATGATGCCAAGCTGCTGCTGGTGCCCCTGACCACCATCGGTCCCGAAGACTGGTTCAGCCATGAGAAACTGTCCCCGGTGCTCGGCTATATTGCCTTCAACAGCACCGATGAAGCCATCGAAGCCGCCAAAACCCAGCTGCGCTGGGGCGGCGCCGGCCATACCGCCGTCGTGCATGCCCAGGACGAAAAGGTTCTCGAGAAGTTTGCCCTGGAAATCCCGGCCAACCGCCTGCTGTTGAACCAGCCTGCGGTACACGGCAGCGTCGGTCTCATTTACAACAAATTGCCGCCTTCACTGACCCTCGGTTGCGGCACCGACGGTGGCAACTATCTGGGCAACAACATCAACTACAGCGACCTGCTGAGCATCAAGACGGTTGCTGCGCGTATCGTTGACTACGAGCGCGACGAATAAATCATAAGCACCTGTTCCGGCGGGCTCAAGGGTCCGCCGGAAGTTTTTCTGCACTATGCCCCTGGTTCTCCCATTGGAGAAACAGGGGCTTTTTTCTGGTGCCGGTCACCAGATTGCGCCTCCTGGCCAACCAACGACTGCCATGCGATGACACGGCATTGCATTCATTTGCGGTCCGGGCTACCATGCAAACTTCGATGGGGGGCGGCATGGCAAAGAGGTTTGCGCAGAGTGGAAAGCGCGGGTCCCAGGTTGGCAACATCCCCAGCCTAGGGTTGGAAACTCACGGGCGAGGAACGCTTTGCAGGGGCAGTCGGCGGCAAGGGGGTGAGCCATGTCGGTCAACAATCAGCTTCAGTCGGAGGATTAAGGAAAAGATGGACAGCAACAGGAACCAGGAAGTCCAAAAAGGAAAGCGGTCCGTCCCGGCTCGGGCACTGGATATTGTGCTGCGCACCAGCCACATCGGTGTTTCCGGGGTGGTCCTCGGCGGCCTGGTTCTGGGAGTGTCCCTGGAAAACCTGGTTTTCTGGGGCCGGCTGGCGGCCTTGACCGGCTTGGGACTGATCGCTTCGGAGGTCATGCACAGTCGGCGCTGGCCCTACCAGGGGCGCGGAGTCATGGTGATGGTTCACGTGGCCCTGGTAGGGGCCGCGCACCTGTGGTCTTCGGCCATGGTGCCTCTGTATTGGCTGGCCCTGGCGGTCGGATCGACGGGGAGTCACATGTCCCGGAAGTGGCGCCACTGGTCGTTTCTGCACCGCCAGGTCATGGACTGAAATGCGAATGGAACCGCAGGGTCAGGCCTCGAGTGCGTTGACCCTGCGGACGAAAGTTGTTCAGGGGTAATTGAACATCATCCGCTGTACCTCGACACCTTCAATGGCTGCCAGTTTGGTGGTAAATTCCTGGGTTACATCCAAATCCCCAATCATCTCCAGCAACAGCAGGCCGTAGCCGGCGCAAAACTCACCGGTCACCTCATGAAGGCCGATGCGGGTTTTGATGTTGCAGCCATAGTCCGTAAGCAGAGCTTGTACCGGAGCGGCCTGTTGCAGTCGGTTGGCGAGATAGATCCCAAGGATGACATGTTTCTGGGACATGGCAGACTCCTTTCGGAAGGTTTGGGCGCAATCCGGACACGCCGAGGGGTGGCAGAAAAAGGCGGTTAAGCATACCCGTGCATTTTATCATGCCCCTGGTCAAGGACAAGCAAGCTTGGAGTCGATGGAGGATGGACGGAAAATTTCCTGGAGCGGGCAAGGGTACATGGAAAAAAACATCATCGTTGCCATGACCCGGCGCAGGGTGATCGGATGCCATGGGGCTTTGCCCTGGCATATTCCGGAGGATTTGCGCCTGTTCCGAACCCTGACCAGCGGTCATACCGTGATCATGGGCCGGACAACCTTTGAGTCCATTGGCCGCCCGTTGCCCGAACGCCATAATCTGGTAGTCAGCCGCACCTTGATGCCCTGTTCGGGGATTGTCGTTTGCCCCAGCCTGATCGCGGCCATGGAGCAGGCCCGGCGGTTGCAGCGCGATCTGTTTTTTATCGGTGGAAGGGAAATCTATCGCCAGGCTTTGCCGCTGGCGGATCGATTGCTGATATCCTGGATCGAACAGGACTATGCGGGGGACTGTTTTTTCCCGCTCTTGGATTTGAGTCTCTGGAAACAGGAATGGTCACGGGAATATCCGGCATTCACCCATGTCGGCTACCGGCGCCGCTCAGCAAAGGAAGTGGCGTAGCGCCATCAGCGGCTGTCGACACTGCCTAGCAGGGAGGCCAGCTCCGCTTCGAGATCGGTGAGAATGGCCGCCAGGGCCAGGTTCCAGCCCTGCAGCAAAGCGCCTGCCGCCTTAGTCTGCAGGGGTATGACCTGCCGATAGTGACGATCCAGCAGGGGACGTTGGTTGAGACCCGGGGCGTCGGTCAACCAGAAGTGGATTTCCAGGAAGGCTGCCGGCTGACGACCGGGACGATAATCGCCGTAAATGGCCACCACCTGGCCTTGCAGCAGATGGGTCGGCGGCCACGGTCCCGGTCCTGCGCTGACTTGGGCGAAGAGGCCGGCTTCGCTCAGCCAACGGGCGGTTTCCTCGCTGATCAAGGCACCGGGCGCCAGAAAAAACTCATGGTAGAAATCGGCTTGGAAGCGATCCTCGTCCAGGCGATAGACGAAGGCCCGGCTGCTGAAACGTTGCGACACCCGCAGGGCGCCGAGGCGCAGGCTGGTTTCGGGCACGGTCATGCGAGGCGCCTGTTCCCGCATGGCGGTGAGGACATAGCTGCGTTTTTGCGGCCGGACCCGGCTTCTTGGTGTACAGCCGGGCGCCGGCAGGGCAAGCAGCAGGACAAGGCAAAGGATAGGGCGCCAGCGGTCGATTTTCATGGCTGCGGCTCCGTTTGCGGCGGGGGTCTGCTGAAAAGCAGCTGGGCCGGATAGGCGCGGGCGCTTTCCGACAGGTCACGCAGGTTTTCCGAGGTCTGACGCAGGTTGTCCAGGGTGGCCTGGATATTTTGCTGCTCTGCGGACAGCAGGATGCCCAATTGATGCAGACTGCGACCAAAAGGGGCGAGATCCTGGGGCAGCTGGGTCGCCAGGTTTTCCAGTTGTTGTCCGCTCCGGGCCAGGCTCTGCGACAATTGCGGCAAGGTTTTGAACAGTTCTTCGAGGGGTTGTTCGCTGCCGGCCAGGAGGGTTTCGAAACGTCGGTTGGTGCTGCGCAACTCCTCCATCAGGGCGATGGCCTGGCTGCTGATTTCATCGACCCTGGCGCCATCGGCGACCCGACTGAGGGTACCGACGGCTGCAGTAATCTGTTCCACGGTGCCGGCCACATCCAGTTCCTCGATATTTTTGAGGATCTTGTCGATGGCTTCCGTGTAGCGCGTGATGGTGCTGGGTGCCGATGGCACGTATGGATAAATAGGCTGCCAGTCCATGTCCAGGCTCGGCGCCTGTTCGGGAGGCAGATAGTCCGCTTCGAGAAAGGCCATGCCGGTGACGCCCTGAAAGGCCATGCGGATGCGCAGGCCACGGGCCACTTCCTGCGGTAGATGGGTTTGCAGTATTTGGCCGGTGCGCCCAAGAGCGCGGGCCTGCAGGGCGATGCGAACCAGCACATAGCGTTTCTGGGTCGGATATTCGGCATCGACCAGGGTAATGGCCTTGACCTTGCCGACCTGAACCCCTCGCACCTTGACCGGGGAACCGAGATCGAGGCCCTGGACCGATTCGTCAAAATAGGTTTCCAGCAGGATCTCTTTTTGGAACAGGGTACCGGCCCCGAGCAGGATGACGGCCAGCAAGGCGATACCGGTGGCGCCGATGACAAACAGGCCGATTTTAAAAAAGTTGGCTCTTTCGCTCATGGTTGAGCTCCATGGTCCGGTTGCCGAGCACATACCTGGCCCGATTATGGTTAGTCCTGGGTCAGGGTGGCACGGCGGAAAAAGGCGCGCACATAAGGGTTGTCGCTGTGTTTCCGCAGTTCGTGCGGGGTGCCCTGCGCCACGATGCCTTGCGCCTCGCCTTCCAGCATGATAACCCGGTCGGCAATGGCAAAGATGCTGGCCAGTTCATGGGTTACGATAACACAGGTGATGCCCAGATTCTCCGCCAAGTGACGGATTAAGCGGTCCATTTCCGCCGAGGTGATGGGGTCCAGGCCGGCGGTCGGTTCATCGAGAAAAAGCACCTGGGGATCAAGGACCATGGCCCGGGCAATGGCTGCCCGTTTGCGCATGCCACCGCTGAGAGCCGCCGGCATGTACCGGGCATAGGCTTTCAATCCTACCAGTTGCAATTTCATGGCACCGATGAGGTGCCTGGCCTCCCGGGGCAGTTCCGTAAACTCTTCCAGAGGCAGTAGCAGGTTTTCGAGCACGGTCAGGGATCCGAACAGAGCGCCATTCTGATACATGACACCGATGCGGCGCAGCAGGGCTTGCCGTTCCCCGCCGGCGGCGCTGACCAGATCCTGTCCATCAAGCAGAACCTGCCCGGATCGAGGCTGATAGAGGCCGATCATATGCTTCATCAGGGTGCTCTTGCCGCAGCCCGAGCCGCCGAGAATGATGAAAACTTCTCCTCGGCGAACTTCGAAGGACACGTTTTTCAGCACCACCCGATCGCCATAGGCGGCAGTCAGGCTTCGCACTTCAATGATGTTGTCCGGCGTCGCGGCCATCCCGCTTATAAACCCAGGTAGTAGAACAAAATGGCAAACAGGCCATCCGCCACCACGATAAGAATGATGCCGGCGACCACCGCCCGGGTGGCGGCATCGCCCACGGCGCTGGCGCCGGGGCCGGTTTTCAGGCCGAAAAGGCAGCCGACACCGGCAACGATCAAGGCAAAGACCAGGGTTTTGGTCAGCCCGCCGGCCAGATCCACGAAGGTGACGGCGGCCTGGACCTGCTTGAGATAGGTGACCAGGGGATAGCCCAGGGTCAACAGGACCACTGCGCCGCCTGCCAGTCCCAACAGGTTGGCGAACAGGGTCAGGAGTGGAGCCACGATGACGGCGGCCAAGACCCGGGTGACCACGAGAAAGGGCACCGGCGCCAGGCCCATGGTTGTTAGCGCGTCGAGTTCCTCGTTGATTTTCATGGTGCCCAATTCGGCGGCAAAGGCGGAGCCTGAGCGCCCGGCCAGGATGATGGCGGTCATCAACGGACCCATCTCCCGTAGCATGGAAAGGGCAATGAGATTGGCGACGTAGATTTCAACTCCGAACTGGCGCATGGGGATGGCGGCCTGGAAGGCCATGATGAGGCCGACCAGAAAGCTGATCAGGGCGATAATCGGCAAGGCGTTGACGCCGGCTTTTTCGGTGGTCAGCCAGACATCGGACCAGCGGATGCGCCGGGGTTTGCGGGCCGCGCCGATCAGGGCCAGGGTCAATTCGCCGGTGAAACGCACCATATCCATCAAGCCCTGCCAGGCTTGGAAGGCCGCTCGGCCGGTGTCCTCCAGCAGGCAACAAGGTTCGGCGCGCGGCGTCGACACCTCGAGATAATCCCCCGGATCGAACATTTGCAGGAGGTGCGCCAGTTCCGGCCGCAGCCCCTCCATGGTGTACTGGCGCTCCGCCACCTGTTGGCGACGCGCCAGTTCCGTCAGCAGGCCCAGGCCGGCTCCGTCACAGAAGTCGACTCCGTTTGCGTCCACCACCAGCATCCCAGGCGTTTCCCTCTCGAGCAGTGCTACCAGGGGCTGCCAGAGGCGGGCCGTGGCGGCGGCATCCAGGTGCCCGGTCAGGCTCAATACCAGCCCACCGTCAGGTCTCCGGTGACTGTCGAAATTCGCGGTGGCATTAAGTGAATGCCGATCTTCGCTGCCTTTCACAGGCCTCAGCGAATGATCCGCCAGGAGCCGTCAGGCTGGCGGCAGGCGGTGCCATAAGCCTGTTGCTGCTGACCGCCGACCACTACGGTCTGCAGGTATTCGCGACAATACTGTCCGGCACTGGACTGGTAGGTTTCAATGGGGGTCACGCTGCCGTAATTGCCCGAATCGGGGTTGCGCCAAGTCGTGCTCTGCCTGGTCGGCGTATATTCGAGGGCATATTGGGCACTACGTTCCATGGCCAACTGGTCGGCACGGTCCAGGGATTTGCCGACTTCCTGGCCAACCAGGGCTCCGGCCAGAGTGCCGACGGCCACGGCTACCAGAGTGCCTCGACCGCCACCGATCTGGGAACCGATCAGAGCGCCCGTTCCGGCACCGAGGAGCGCCCCGCCGGTCTCCTTGGGTCCCATGGCAGGATGGCAGGCGGTTACGAACAGCAGCAGGGTCAGCATGACAAGAATTTTTTGCATGGTGTCCTCCCGGGATGAACGACTGGCGGTGGATGGCTGTGTTCCGACCATGGAAGGGGGATACCAGCCGGCGTTCGACTTCCCCAGCCTGAAGAAGACGAACGAATCAAAACAACGTCAATGGCTTTGAACCCATTTCGAAGGCTTGGCTCGGTGGATTTCTGCAGCCCGCAGTAACAAGATACCCTTTGGCGGTGGCGCTGTCAAAAGTATCACGTTCTCCCGGACCGAAGGTGGTGATGGATCAGGTCGGTTACCAGCGGGGTAATCCGCCCAACGATTTCCTTGGCGCCCTTGCCGTTTGGATGCAGGCCGTCTCGCAGCAGCAGGCGGGGATTGCCCGCTACACCGGCGAGGAAATCAGGGTAAATGGGAGTTCCGTGGCGGGCGGCCAAGCGTGGGAAGATGGCTTGGAAACGCAGATTGGTGGATTCGCCCAAATCGCGCAGGGGACGAACGCCGGCCAGCAGGGTGCAGATGCCGCGCCGGGCCAGGAGCGTCAGCATGGCGTCCAGGTTGGCCTCGGTCTGTTCCGGCGGCCAGCCTTGCAGGTTGTCGTTGACGCCCAGTTCCAGAATGACCACATCGGGTCCGGTTGCGGCCAGGGTCTGCTCCAGTCGGGCCAGACCGCCCGCCGAGGTGTCGCCGGGAACCCCGGCATTGATGACACGGCAGGCGAGGTTCGCGGCGGCCAGGCGTTTTTCCAGACGTGCCGGCGGGGTGGCGGCCTCGGGCAGCCCGAAACCGGCGATGAGACTGTCGCCGAAGGCCAGGACACGAACCGGGGCCGGCTGCGGTTCCGGGGTCGAATCATTCCGGACGAGGCATACGGTGCCGGCGGCCAGCAGGTTGGCCAAAGTGAAGCCGGCCAGCAGGTGGGTGGCCGCCGCCGACGGTTCCAGGAGGGAAAAAGGCATGGCGAAGCCTTGTCAGCGGGCCCCGGTTCCGGTGCTGTCGGGGGCTCGGCCAAGAAAGCGCTGTACGATGAAATCACACAGCGCCGCTGCATCGTTGAGATCGAATACCGGGATATCGACATCCAGCGGTTCGTCGGAGGCGATGGCAATCAGGGTCGGGTCCAGGTCCCGGCCCCGATACAGCAGTTCCTTGCGGCAGTCACGACGATGGACCTCGATCTTGGGCAGGTCGTGCTTCTTGAAGCCTTCCGTCAGGACGATGTCGACATCGCTGAAATAGCGATCGATGGAATCCTGCACCGAAGGTTCCCGGTTTTCGGGATTCCGCTTGATCATGGCCAGCTTTTCCTGAGAGGTCACCAGCATGGTGTCGGCCCCGGCTTCCGTGAACCGCCAGGAATCCTTGCCCTCCTGGTCCATGGAAAAATTATGGGCATCATGCTTGATGGCGCCCACCCGGTAGCCGCGGCGCTTCAATTCGGTGATCAGTTTCACGACCAGAGTGGTTTTGCCGGTCCCGCTTTTGGCGGCAAAGGAAACAATGGCAGGGGTCATGGGTTGGGCTCCTTGCAGGGGTTGGCGCCATCCACCCGGAGGCGACCCTGCCACTATACCCAAAGCGCGGGGGCCCTTGCAACGGTTATCCAACAGAATTCAGGCGGTTGTCCTGCCGGGGCGCGGGAAGGTGGCCGGCAACAATGAAAAACGCCCCCGAGGAATGATTCGGGAGCGCTTTCAGGAAAATTCAACCGGCATTGCCCCGGTCCTCTTTATGCCAATTCTGTGGCTGGATTTCTCTTCGGCACGCGCCTGACAGCTCCTTTACAGACCTGCTTTGGCACGTACCGCGTTAAACCGGCCGGCGAATGGGAAGACAAGGCTTCGGGCATGGGACCGTACAATGCCGGTTTTCGAACTCCTTACTTTCCCTGTAGAAATATTATACCACTTTATTCGAGCCTTGGTTCCGGTTTGGAAGCATTATTCGCGGACGAAGGTGTCCATGTCCGTTTCATGGACCATGGCCATCATCAGGGCATATTCCGATTCGATGAGCAGATAGTGATTTCTGGTCGAATCGGCGTTGGCGAGAAAAACCTGACGGATCTCGGCATCGTCAAAACGGCCGGCTAACTCCCGCAGGTGCGCCTCCAGTTGCTGCTCTTTTTCCATGGCCAGTTCCATGGCTTTGCGAACCGTCAGATCGGCCAGCAGTGTCTGCTCCTGCTGCAGCAGATAGTCGACGTCCTCCTGGGTCGAACGGTTCATGCAGACGTCGAATTCGGGCAGATCGCCGCCCTGATAGAGCTGATAGAAGTGACGCGCATGTTCGCGCTCCTCGCTGGCCAGCAATTCGAACAGCTCCCGTGCCTGGCGGTGTCTCATGTGGCGGGCGGCCAGACGATAGAAGTTCATGGCGTTCTTTTCCGTCTGCAGGGAACGTTTTAAAGCCTGTTGCACGTCCAGCTTGTCGGCCATGGTCATCTCCTTGGTTAGCCGGGCGGTAGCACTCAATGTCTGTTTAAATTAAATCGTCTGGTGGGGCGCTTGTCAAATCCGGGACCATAATTCGCGACCGAGGGCCGGACTCGAAGGCCTGCTGCCAAGGGCAACTGTGGTTGCATTTCATGCAGTTGCAGGGTATGTTGAGCGCGCACCCCGACCTGTTTCCATGGGCGGGGATTCCAGGAGGACAGGGCATGCTTGTCAAAACGGCCACATTCATTACCAGCGCCAGCGGCGCCGGCGGATATCCCCCCGGTGGACTGCCGGAAATCGCCTTTGCCGGACGCAGCAATGTCGGCAAGAGTTCCCTCATCAATGTGCTGGTCAACCGCCGAGCTCTGGTGCGGACCTCCTCGACCCCCGGCCGCACCCAGTTGCTCAATTTTTTTGCCGTCAATGACGAGTTCATGCTGGTGGACCTGCCCGGATTCGGTTTTGCCAAGGTCCCGCTGGCCGTGAAAAAGGCTTGGGGTCCCATGGTACGCACTTATCTGGAGCAGCGCGCCAATCTACGAGCTCTGGTGCTGCTGTTCGACATCCGTCGGGTGCCGCGGCAGGAGGAGCTGCAACTGCTGGACTGGCTTGAGGAATTGGAAATTCCGACCATTCCGGTAATTACCAAGGTTGACAAGGTTGGCCGCAGTCACCGCCACAGGCAGATTGCCCCGATTCTGGAAGCGACCGGCCTGCCGGTCGATGCCTTCAGTTTTTTCTCGGCTGTCACCAAGGAAGGGCGGGACGAGGTCTGGGAGCGTATTGCAACGGTCCTGGAAGAGTCGCCCGCTGCCGTGCCGGCTCAGGAAGACAGCGGCGGGGTGCAATAAATCCATGGGCACTCCCTGCGCACGTATCCACCTGGTGCGTCACGGCCAGGTCGCCGGTTTTGAGGAAAAGCGCTATAACGGCCAGTCAGAGGTGCCATTGACCGCCCTGGGCTGGGAGCAGTACCGGCTTTTGCAGGAGCGCCTCCGGCCACGAGCGGTGTCGGCCGTTTACAGCAGCGATCTGGAACGCTGCCTGGCCGGCGCCCGCCTGCTGGCCGCCGGTTACGGCCTGGAAGCGGTTGCCCTGCCGGCCCTGCGGGAACTGCACATCGGTCGCTGGGCGGGGCGTACCTGGACCGAACTGCAGCGTCGCTATCCCCGCCAATGGCGGGCCCGGTTGGCGGATCTGGTGCATTACCGGCCTCCCGGGGGAGAGAGCCTGCTCGACGTTGCCCAGCGTATTCGCCCGGTGCTACAGAAAATTTGGCAACGGCATCTGGGCGCTGAGATTGTGCTGGTGGCCCATGGAGCGGTCAACCGCATCATCCTGCTCGATGCATTGTGTGCGCCCCTGGCGTCCGCCTTCCGCCTGGAGCAGGATTACGGCTGCCACAATATCATCGATTACTTCCCGGATGGCCGTTGCCTGGTGCGGTTGCTCAACGGCTGAACCCGTCGGGATGGGAGAGCCCAGGATGGAAATGAAAACGGCCGTGATCTTGGTCGGACACGGTTCTCCGGACGGACCGGCCAATGATCTGCTCCTCCAGGTGGCGCGCCTGGTGCAACAGCGCGGGTGTTGCAGCGCCGTCTCTGCGGCCTATCTCATCCAAGGCCGGCCGACGGTGTCGGAAGCGATCGACGACTGGCAAGCCGGCGGGGTCCGGCGCTTGGTGCTCTGTCCATTCTTTCTGTTTCCCGGCCGTCATGTCCGTCGTGATTTGCCGGCCTTGGCGGCAGCGGCGCGGAACCGGTACCCCGAGTTGGAAGTTCTGGTGGCGGAGCCCTTGGGGCTTCATCCCAAATTGGTGGACATAGTCTGTGAACGCCTGGCGGCGGTCATGGCACAGGGAGCTTGACGTCAGGGCTGACGAAGGGCTAGAATTGTTGGAATTTTCTTCCGATCTACAACGAATATCCGGATCCATGGGGTGAGACTGCGGACGGACGCCGAAAGGCGTTTCACGAGGGCAAAGGGGAGGCAGAACATGAAGAAAATCTTTGTCGTCGGGGCCGGCATCGAAGGTCATGAAGGTTTCAGCCGCCGGGCTCTGGAGTTGGTCCGCCAGGGCGAGGTGTTATTCGGTCGTGCTCACCACCTGGCTCTGTTTCCCGATTTCCCAGGGGAAAAAGTGGTCATTGACCGCAATTTCAGCGAGGTGGTCGAAAGGCTCAGGGATACGTCCCTGCGCGCCGTGGTGCTGTCGTCCGGCGATCCGCTCTTTTTCGGCATCGGTCGCCAGTTGTTGCGCAATTTCCGGCATGACGAACTGGAATTCATTCCCAATGTCACCTCCATCCAGTATGCCTTCAGCAAAATCAAGGAACCTTGGGATGATGCGGTGTTCGTGTCGGCCCAGGGCCGCGATGTCCAGGGTGCGGTGGACCGCATCATCGCCCATGACAAGACCGCCATTCTGACCGACGAACAGAACACCCCGCCCGTAATTGCCGGCGAAATGCTGCGCCGTGGTCGGGATGGCTATGTCGCCTACCTATGTGAAAATCTCGGCATGGCCGGTGAGCGCATTGTGCAGACCGATCTGCGCGGCCTGCTGGAAATGCCCGCGACGCGGCTGAATCTGCTGATTCTCATCAAGCAGTACGAAGCGCCCGGCGAAGCCTTGCGTCCTTTGCTTGGCATTGCCGATGAGGCCTTTAGCGGAGTGAAAAAGTCGATCACCCGGGAGGAAGTGCGGGCCGTGGCTCTGGCCAAGCTGCGTTTGCGTCAGGACATGATTCTGTGGGACATCGGCGCCGGTTCCGGATCCGTCAGTATCGAGGCCGACGCCCTCCTTCCCAACGGCCGGATTTTCGCGGTGGAAAGCGACAGTCAATGCCAGGAGTTCATCCGCGAGGGGTTGCAGCGTTTTCAGGCCCGCAACGTGGTGGCCATCGCCGGCGAGGCACCTGAATGCCTGGATGCCTTGCCGGATCCTCACCGGGTTTTCATTGGCGGTTCCGGTGGCAAACTGTGGTCTATTCTGGAAGCCGTGGACGGCCGCTTGCCGGTGGAGGGCAGGGTGGTCATAACAGCCGTGACCCTTGATACCTTGACTCTGGCCAATGAATTTTTCGATAACGCCGGTTACCGGATCGAGGTCACGGCCCTGAACGTCGCCCGTACCAGACCGGGAACCGATTATAAATTGTTCGAGGCTTTTAATCCCGTCTTTATTATTGTGGCGGAGAAAGCCTGAAACGCTTTTTTCGTGGACACACCATCGGCGTGTCGTCAGCTGTGAACTGCAAGGGGGGACACCGGCATGACCCAGGAAACAATCGTCCAAATGGCCTTTTTCTCGGAATTTTGGCAGGTTTTGGGGTTTGTCCTGCTGCTTGGGCTGTTATTGGTTGTGTTGTGGCGCATGGGGCGAAACGCGAAAGCCGCAGCGCACGAACAGGCCTTGCTGCATGCTGCCCTCGCGCAATTGACGGAACGTGTCGATGGCTTGGCCGCGCAGTCGGCGGCTGCGTCGGAGCAGGATGCCTTAGGGTCCGTGGCGGTCACGAAGCAACCCGCCGAGTCCGCCGGCATGGAAGGCCTCGGCAGCGGTTTCCGGTTTGCCGCCGAGGAACCTGAAGACGCGATGGGGGAAGCCAAAGCCGAGGCGGTTGCGGCCTTTTCCTTTGGTCCGGAGGTTGCGGGGCCCATAACGAGCGAGGATTCCTGCGAAGACCAGATCGATTACGGCGCGGTGCAATCCAGGGTGTCGGCATGGGATGCCAAGCCTCACGAATCGGAAGAACCGGCGCTGGAAGAACCGGCGCTGGAAGAACCGGCGCTGGAAGAACCGGCGCTGGAAGAACCGGCGCTGGAAGAACCGGCGCTGGAAGAACCGGCGCTGGAAGAACCGGCGCTGGAAGAACCTTTCGCGGCCGATTCCGAGGAGGAGCGACAACCGGAAACCGCTCCGTCGTCGGCACCATCGGTAGCGGTTGCTTCCCAGGCGGAGGCTGCTGCGGTGCTGTTGCCCCTGCCGGCCTCACCCGAACGTCCCGATGTGGCCATGGTCCGCTGCGGACGCTGTGGTCGCAAGATCGCCTATCCCAAACGGTTGTCCGGCAAGCCGGTTCGCTGCCCGGCCTGTCAGACCGGCTATACCCTGCCGTAGCTGGCTGGTCCGAGCACCCGACAAGCCTTCGGAACCGGTGGTCATTCAGGGCCCTGCAGAGTTTTCGGGGCGCCATATCTCAATGTTCTGGAAGGAGTGCAACACATCATGGATCTTGAAATCCGGCTTTTCGTGGTCGACGAACAGGGGGGCTTGGAGCCTCTGGATAAGGACAAATTCGATGGTGCGGTGGAACGTATCGTGCCCCTGCCGCAGTACCAGGGCCGGTGCCTGAAAATTATCGGCGCCATGATACAGAAGGCCGGCGGGCAGGCGGAGGTGCTGGAAGTTTACGGGCAATATGTCTGGATTGACAAAGACGGCTATGTCGATCAGGAAAAGCTGGCCGAATCCATTCGCCATACGGATAAAGATCTGGGCGAAGGCTACCATAATCCGTACATCTGGCAGCCTGACGAAAGTGATCTGGCGAAGATCCGGGCGGCCCTGGCCTGACCGGTGGTGATCATCCGTTTTTGAATCGCAATGTAACTGGAGACCATATGGAAAAGAAATCGAAATGCCCCGGCGGTTGGCCAAGTGTCTTCGCCACCGGCGGTACCGAAGGCAGCCGGGATTGGTTGAAAGGCAACCTGGAGGTGCATGTCGAACCCTTCCGCGCCCGGTTCGAATGGCCGGATGGTTATCCTCGGCGGATCAAGGTGTCCGACGACCTGCTGGACTGGGATACGCCTTATCCGGATTATGAGCCGCCCTATTTTGTCGCGGAAACGGTGTTGGCCAACGACGTCAGCATCAACCCCGCCGGCTGGGCCGATCCGGAGGATATCGCCCTGGTTGCCGAACTGCCCCGGGAAAGCTTCGAGGGCCCGCTGCTTTTCGACGCCCAGGGACGACCCCTGAATCCGCGCGGCCGCTGCGGTATCGCCGGTCGCGGCCTGCTTGGCAAGTGGGGACCGAATTTCGCCGCCGATCCCATCGTAACGCGCCTCAACAGCAAGTTCGGCGATGTCGAACTGTTGGCGGTGCAGCGCCGCGACAACGGCCTCTGGGCCATTCCCGGCGGCATGGTTGATCGTGGCGAAGAGGCAACCCGCACCCTGGTGCGGGAACTGGCTGAAGAAACCGGGGTGACCCTGGAAATGGGTCAGGGGCGCCTTATCTATCGGGGCTTTGTCGACGATCCCCGGACCACGGACCATGCCTGGATCGAAACCACGGTGCGGCATCTGCACTTGGATGAGACCACGGGCGCGGCGCTGGAGTTGCAGGCCGGCAGCGATGCCCGGCGGGTGAACTGGCTGCCCCTGACTGAAAAGAGCCTCGGCAAGCTCTATGCCGGGCACGGCTATTTTGTCGTGTCCGCCCTGGCCATGTTGCATCGCGAACAACCGGAATTGCTGCCCGAGAGCGTGGTGCAACTGCTGCAGAACTATTATCAGTAACTTTTTCGGAGCGACGCACGCATGGCTCCCTGGTTCGTGATGGCGCTGCTGGCCCTGCTGTTTCTGGGTCTGCAGCGCTTTCTTTACAAGGTGGCCGCGGAGCGGGATGCCAGCACCGCTCTCACCACCTTGACCTTCATGGGCGGCGTTGCTCTGGTCAGTTGGCTGTTTTTTTTCGCCGACCCGCAGGCCTCGTCGCCGACCCCGGCACTGCTCGGCTGGGGGATCATTAATGGTCTGTCCTTTCTGGGCAGCGCCGTTTTTTCCATTGAGGCCCTCAAGCTCCTTCCGGCCAGCACGGTTTACACTTCCACCCGTCTCAGTACCGTCTTGGCAGCGGTTTTCTCCCTGCTGTATTTTCGCGATCCCCTCTCCTTGCGCCAGGCGGCCGGTATCGTTCTGGCCATGGCGGTCATGCTGCTGAATGCCCCCCGGCGCGGTGCGGCGAAGCAGTCATCCGAGGCCCGTTTCCGGCGCGGCCTGTTTTTGGCCCTGTTGGCGCTGTTGGCCGGCACGGTGGCGACCATTTCCAGCAAGTTCGCCGCCCTGGGGGTCGACAAGTTCGGGTTTATGGCTGTGTCCTATTCCGTCAGCGCCGCTGGTTCCCTGTTGCTGCGTCGCCGGGAACTGGGAGCGGCCCGCCAGGTCTCCTGGCGCCCGGCCCTGCTTCTGGGGTTGGCCATGGCTGCTCTGAACCTGGTTGGTTTCTACGCCCTGCTGGCGGCCCTCGCCGTCGGTCCCCTGGCCATCATTGCCCCCCTTACGGGACTGCATTTCGTGGTTGCCATTCTGCTTTCCCTGGTGGTCTTCCACGAACGTCTTGCGCCGCGCGAACTGGCCGGGGTGGTGCTTGCCGTGCTGGCCATGCTGCTGATGAAATCCTGAGTAATATCTGCCCGAATTTCCTGGCCGCCGGCGCCCTGCGGGACACCGGCAGAGGCTTTTTATCCACGAGCTATTCACAGCCTGTTCAGGGGCTTTGCACAATATGTTGTGTTTGCTTCCGACAAAATTCCCCAGATATAGTGTTCTTTGCCCTTGACAGCCCTGCTTGCTGTGCTACATTCACAGGCGTTGCAATTCCATCAGCAGGAGGCAGGGGATGATCGAGTACATACGCAAACGGGACGGCCGGCTGGTACCCTTCGAGCAGGATAAAATTGCCACCGCCATCAAGCGGGCGGTGCAGGCGGTCAACGGCACGGACATGGACAAGGCGGTCCAGATTGCCCGCGAGGTAGTGGGGATTCTGGAAGTCATCTACAAGGGCGGCCGGGTGCCGACGGTGGAAAACGTCCAGGACTTGGTGGAAAAAATCCTGATCGAGAAGGGCCACGCCAAAACCGCCAAGGCCTACATCCTTTATCGCAAGCAGCGGGAAACCCTGCGCCAGACTAAGGAATTCATCAAGGAATCCATCGACGCCATCGATTCCTACCTGACCCAGGAGGATTGGCGGGTCAATGAAAACGCCAACATGGGTTATTCCCTGCAGGGCCTCAACAATCACATTGCGGCCAACATCACCAGCAACTACTGGCTCAACAAGGTGTATCCGGCAGAAATCGCCGACGCCCACCGCAATGCCGATTTTCACCTCCACGATCTGGGCACTCTGGCGGTGTATTGCTGCGGATGGGATTTGCGCGATCTGCTGCTGCGGGGCTTTTCCGGGGCCTACGGCAAGATTGAAAGTGGTCCGCCGCGTCACTTTCGTACCGCCCTGGGGCAGGTGGTCAACTTTTTCTACACCCTGCAGGGCGAGGCGGCCGGGGCCCAGGCCTTCGCCAACTTCGATACCCTGCTGGCGCCCTTCATCCGCTATGACAAGCTGACCTATCGGGAAGTCAAGCAGTCGGTCCAGGAGTTCATCTTCAACATGAACGTGCCGACCCGGGTCGGTTTTCAGACCCCGTTCACCAACATTACCCTCGACATGGTTCCGCCGCGCAACCTGGCCCATGAGGCGGTGGTCTGCGGCGGCCAGCTGACCGATGACTGCTATGGCGAGTTTCAGGAGGAGATGGATCTCTTCAACCGCGCCTTCTGCGAGGTGATGATGGCCGGTGATGCCGCCGGTCGGATCTTCTCCTTCCCCATCCCGACCTATAACATTACACCGGACCTGGACTGGGAAAGCCCTCGTTTCCAGGCCATCTGGGAGATGACCGCCAAGTACGGCATTCCCTATTTCAGCAATTTCATCAACTCGGACATGGATCCCGAGGATGCCCGCTCCATGTGCTGCCGGCTGCGGCTTGACAATCGCGAGTTGCGGCGGCGCGGCGGCGGTCTGTTCGGATCCAATCCCCTCACCGGTTCCGTGGGGGTGGTGACCCTCAACCTGCCGCGGGCTGCCTATCTGTCCGACGGCAAGGAAGGGTTTTTTACCCGGATTTCAGGGCTCATGCGGCTGGCCTACCAATCCCTGGAGATCAAGCGCAAGCAACTCGAACGCCTGACCGAGGAAGGCTTGTATCCCTACAGCCGGTTTTACCTGTCCGGAATTCGGGAGCGCATGGGCCAGTACTGGGCCAATCACTTTTCCACCATCGGCCTGATCGGCATGAACGAGGCCTGCCTCAATCTCATCGGCGCCGGCATCGACAGCGAGCGTGGCCAGGCCCTGGCCGAGGAAACCCTCAATTTCATGCGATTGCAGCTGGAGGCGTTCCAGGAGGAGTCGGGTCACCTCTACAATCTGGAGGCAACCCCGGCCGAGGGTACCAGTTTCCGCCTTGCCAGTCAGGATCGCAAGCGCTACCCGGATATCATCACTGCCGGCCAGGACGAGCCCTACTACACCAATTCCACCCAGTTGCCGGTGGGCAGCACCGACGATATCTTCGAGGCCCTGCTGCATCAGGATGCTCTGCAGACCCTCTATACCGGGGGCACGGTGTTCCATGGTTTTCTTGGAGAACGCCTCGAGGATTGGCGCAGCGCCCGGCTGCTGGTGCAGCGCATCGCCGAGAACTTCCGTTTGCCCTATTTCACCCTCAGTCCGACCTTTACCATCTGCCCGGTACACGGCTACATTTCAGGCGAGCATTTCTGCTGCCCCCATCATCTCGAAACGGCCGCGGCCTGACGGTTTTTGGCCCAATATCAAGGAGGTAATCCATGGCGACCAAATGTGATGCGCGAACCGAAGTCTACTCCAGGGTGTGCGGATTCTTCCGCCCCGTCCAGCAGTGGAACCGCGGCAAGAAGGAGGAGTTCAAGGACCGCCGCGAGTTCGTCCTCGACCAGCGCCAGCCCGCTGATTGATCCGCCATGGGCGTCAAGGGCTTTCAGGGGACCAGCCTGCTGGATTATCCCGGCCATATCGCCTCCCTGGTGTTTTTCGGCGACTGCAACCTGAGTTGCCCCTTCTGCCATAATCCGGCTCTGGTGCAGGATGCCGGAGAGCTGGAAGACTATCCGCTGGCGGCGCTTCTGGAGCAACTGGAGCGTCGCCGCAGCTTTATCGACGGGGTGGTGGTGTCCGGCGGTGAACCGACCCTGAGCCGGCAACTGTTGCCTTTGCTGCGCAGCGTCAAAGCCTTGGGCCTGCTGGTCAAGCTGGACAGCAACGGTCTGAAGCCGACCGTGCTGAAAAAGGTCATCTGGGAAGGGCTGGCGGATCGGATTGCCCTGGACCTGAAGACTGCGCCGTCGCGCTACACGGAACTGCATGACGGACCGGTCGACCCAGGTGCGTTACTGGAATCCATCGCCTTGCTGCAAAGGGGCGGCGTGGAGGTGGAGTACCGTACCACCTGCGTGCCCGGCCTGGTCGGGTCGGAGGAGTTGCAACAACTGGGGGCCCTGATCCAGGGGGCCCCGAATTGGGTGCTGCAGCAGTTCGTGCCGCGTTACTGCATGGATCCCGCCTGGCGGGAGGTGTCGCCCTATACGGCGGCCCAGTTGGAGGAGTTGGCGGAATTGGCGCGGCAGTATGTACCGCAGGTGATGCTGAGAGGCCTGTAGAAGCCGTCCCCAGTCAAACCTGTTCCCGAGAAAGCCGCGGCTCTGGCCGCGGCTTTCTCGTTGACGGGGTAAAATCCCTCAGGGCATTGCCGCGTCGGCATCGCTGCCGGTCAGCGGCGGCTGCCAGTCGGCACCAAGCCGATATTGAAGGAAATCCAGCAGCAGACTGTCGAACAACTGCAGACCGGATTCCAGCAGATACATGCGTTCCAGAAATATCGCCTGCCGTTCCGTATCCTTATCCACCAGGTCGTCCTTTTCCAGCTTCACCCCCGGGCAGCGGAAGCCGCCGAACTGGAAGGTTTCTCCCTTGAGGGTCAGTTTCCACTGCCATTCCCCCTTCTCCAGGTAGAGGGTGGCCTCGCTGATGCATTTGCCCGTCTCCAAAGCAGCCAGGACTTCGTCGAAGCGGTCCTGGGGGCCGGCGGCGGTGATTTTCTGCAGGCCCTCGTCTCCGCTTCCGGACAGCACCAGGCGGTCGTTGAGGTAGGCGACAAAATCCTCTCCGGCCTGAGCCGGCCCGTCAGCCTGCACCCGGTAGCGGCCGCTGGCATCCAGGGTGCGATCCACCAGCCAGCGCAGAAAATCCCAGCCCAGCCAGAGGTTGTCGCGGATCTGCTCGAGCACCGCGTCGCTGGCGGCCCGATCGGCTGCGGCCAGGGCGCTGCGTCCGGCCTCGTCCAGCAGGCCGGCGGCCCGCGCCATGGGATGTACGGCGATCAGGCGCAAACCGTCGAAACTGGTCTTGAACAGGTTTTCAAACAGTTCCACCACCTGACTGTTGAGGGTGGCCAGGGTCAGCCAGCCGGTGCGGGTGTCCCAGACCGCATCGAAGGTGGCCGGTACCGGCAGGGTGCGGGCCAGCAGGGCGCCGCGCACCGCCTCGCGCAACTCTTCGCGCTTCGGCTTGGGCACCCGTTGCAGGCCGGGGTGCTCGGCGAGAAACTGCTGTTCGGCTCGTTCCAGGTGGGCTTTCAGCAATCCTGCGGGAACCCGGCGCCGGTCGCGGCGCAGACTGAAGGTCAGATAGTGGTCGCGGCTGTAGCTGCCGGGCAGGGCGAAGTCCGTCGCCTCGAAGTCGTCCAGCTGCACCCAGCCCACGGACTGTTCCTCGCTGCCGCCTTCGATGCTCTGAAAAGCATGCTGCTGGAGGCGGTTCCCGGCCCATTCCAACAGATTATCGGCCGGCAATGCTCCGACCACGGTGAACTGACAGATGCTCACGGTATTGGCCAGCAGGCCCATGGGCGATCCTCCTTGTTTGAGTATGGATAACTGTTCAGAAAAGGGGCTCGGGGCGCCTACGCCAAGGGTATCTGGCGCCCGGATGGCGTCGACCAAGCCCCAGGGATGGGTTCATGCGGTCCTCGGTGTGGAGGGTGTAGCCCCTTTTCCATCGCTGCTGAATAGTAACGGGTATCAAAGGTCTGCAACCTACCCCCATTGCCGGTCCGGTTCAAGCAAATAATGCCCGGGCCGAGGCAGGATCTTTTGACAGGGGCTCCGGTTTGGCTCTATACTCCCTGTGTAATAAATATACTCAATATGCGGAGGCAGCATGGATCCCTTCATCAGTGCCCAGTTGAATCTTTTGACCGCGCGCATCAACGGTTTCGGCAAGGAGTGCCTGGACGACATTCTCCATGCCCTGGTCAAAGCGGTGCATCTGGTCACCGGCCGCAACAGTTGCCGCATCTACCTGGAAGATCTGACCAGCGGCACCCTGATCTGCGCCCTGGCCACCGGTCGTCAGGCGGAAATGATCCGGGAGCGAACCTTCCCCATCAACACCACGGAATTTCCCGTCTCGCAGGTCTATCACACCCACGAAGAACTGCAGATTGGTGACGCCGCCGCCATGGACAATCTGATCATGCGCCAAATGGCGGAGCGCTTCGGGTTGCGGGCTACCTGTCATCTGCCTCTGGTGCACCGCGGCCGGGCAGTCGGTGTGTTGTGCGTCGACAGCAGTCGCAAGGAGCAGGTTTTGGCCGATGCCCCGGCCCGGCAGTTGCGGGGCTTTATCGACGGCGTCATGCCGGCCATCGATCAGGCGCGCCTGTATCATCAGCAGATCGTCCTGGCGCGCTGGGTGGACGAAGCCAAGAAGAAGGAGGCGGCCTTCTGCATGGTGCAGTCCGCCGTGCGTCTCATCGACAAGCTGGCCCTGGCGGCGGTGCTGGTCCCGACCCCCGTCGGGCCCGACAGCGGGGAGGAGTGCCTGCAGATTCTGGCCAGTTACGCCGACGTGCTGGAAGACCAACAGGCCTATGAAAATCAGCGCCTGATTCATCTCGGCCCCGGTAAATCCCTGCTGTCGCGCTACATCAACAGCGCCGGTGTCATCGTCGACGACACCCTCCTCGATCCCCTGTATTTTCCCTCCCTGTCCGGGGAACTGCTGCAGAAACGCTACCTGACCGAGGAACTGGGCCTGAAGTCTTTATACGTGGTGCCGCGCTATGACCCCCGCACGCGGCGGGTCATCTGCCTGGTCAACTACTATACCCGCGGCACCCACCGCTTCAGCGATTTTGAAAAAGGCCTGCTGGAGGCCCACGCGGAAATGGCCCAGCGGGTCATCCAGGAAATCGGCGACGAGCACATGGAGATCAAGGTGCTCTCGGAGATCAACGACCTGCTCAACGAAAAGCTCGAAGGCCTGCTGCCCTTCCTCAATCGGGTGCTGTCCAAGGCCACGGAACTCATCGGCGCCGATACCGGCAGCATCGCCCTGGTGCGCAAGGGCCAGGGCGAGCGCTGGCTGGTGGTGGAGGAGCCGGATGGAAAACTGGTGGGGGCCAAGAGCAAGCAGCGCCTCAAAAAGCATATTCCGCCCCTGCGCGTCGGCGGCGCCGAACTGCCCCCCGAGGAGCGCAGCCTGACCGGTTATGTGGCCCAAACCGGGCGGCCCTACCTGGTGGCCGATTCCGCCGAGGAAAAGCGCAACGGTGGCTTCTACCGGGAGATTACCGATATCATCAAGAGCGAGTTGGGGGTGCCGGTGATCTGCGATGACGAGGTGATTGCCGTCATGTGCCTGGACAGCCTGAAGCCCTATTACTTCACCGACGAGCACAAACGCATCCTGCAGATCATCAGCCGCATGATTGCCCGCCATGTTTCGGATCTGCTCTATATCGAGAAGCTGACCGGCGAGGTCAACCGCCTCGGCAGCGATTTCGGCTACAAGGATCCCAACGTATCGTCCTACAAGCTCGGCAACATCATCGGCAATTCGGACAAGGCCAACGAGATCGTGGAGTTCATCCAGCAGGTTACGCCGCCGCTGTTCAACCGAATCACCATGTGGTTCAACAGCGACGTGCGCGAGGCGACCCTGGGGCTGCCTTCCATCCTCATCACCGGCGCGACGGGCAGCGGCAAGGAATTCATGTTCAACAGCCTCTATTCGCGCCTCAACGAGATGTACCAGGAAAAGATCAGCGGCAAGAACGAGTTGCCGGTGAAAAAGACCAATATCGCCGCCTACAGCGGTGAGTTGACCTTTTCCGAACTGTTCGGTCACAAGCGCGGTGCCTTTACCGGCGCCCATGCCGACCGCAAGGGCATCCTGGAGGAGGCCCATGGCGGACTGGTGTTCCTGGACGAAATCGGCGACGCAGATCCGAAAACCCAGGTGCAGCTGCTGCGCTTTCTCGATAACGGCGGCTTTGTCCGGCTGGGCGAAAACCTGACCCGTTATGCCCGGGTGCTGCTGGTAGCGGCCACCAACCGCGATTTGGGCCAGTTGATCCGCGAGGGCAAGTTCCGCGAGGATCTCTATCACCGGCTTTCGGAGCTGGCCATCGAGGTGCCGTCCCTCAATGAGCGCCGGGAGGACATTCCCGATCTGGCCATGCATTTCCTCGGCAAGCTGTATCGGGTCTACAAAAAGCCGGAGGACAGCGACGAGGATGCCCCATTGCTCAGCCGGGCCGCCCAGGAACTGCTGTCCCGGCATTATTTCACCGGCAATATGCGCGAGCTGCGGACCATTCTGGTGCGGGCCCTGTTCAGCAGTAAGGGACGGGTCATCACCGAGGACAACATGGCCCGGGTGTTGGACTCCCTGGGTCCGCGGCGCGACCGGGAGGCCACCGAAAAACTGACCACCGAGGTGGCCCGGGAGTTGTTCGAACGCATCCTGCAGGGCGAAACGGATTTCTGGGCCGGCCTGCATCAGCCCTTTAGTGAAAAGCGCATTTCGCGGGACGTGGTGACCGCCGTCCTCGACCTGGCGCGCGGCCAGGGCGCCACCACCATGCCCCAGATAGCGGAGTTGCTGCGGGCCTGCCCCGAGCCCAACGGCAGCCAGGAAGACCAGCGGCAATTTTTCAAATTCAAGAATTTTCTCTACAAGACCGTGAAGATTTGAGGGAGTTGAATTGTTATGAAATTTGATGTTGAAAGTTGTGAAAATCTAGAGAAATCAAATGGTTGTCTTGATTGTCCTGCTCTGGGCAGGATTGTCTGTTGGCAAAGCTGATGCAGCTATTTTAATGGAGCATCAGCATAGCCTGTTAGTAACTGGGCCGACGAGAAGGCCGGAACTACTGTCTGGGTTCTGAAATAGGGCCTTCTATTGTCAGGTCTGACAGACGCAACCCTTGACCAACCTTTTTAGATAATGTGCGGATGGGGGGCATTGGTGCCGTCAAGTTGGTGCTTGTCGGAGTTGCACGAATCGGTTAATTTATAGATGTAACTTTAAGCCTGGGAGCCAACATGTCGATCACCAGCAAGGACATTGTCCCGCTCAAGGAGATGCGGGCGAGGTTGACGGAGCTTGCCGAAGAGGTCTGTCAGGGGCGGGAGAAGATCATTACACGTAACGGCAAGGCCTACGTGGCCCTGATCGATGCGCGCCGCCTTGACTACTACCACCGCCTGGAGCGGGAAAATATCCACCTCACCCTTCTTGAGGAGGCCGCCCGTGGCTGGGATGACGTCGAGGCGGGCGAGTTGTTGTCGGTGGCCGAACTCAAGTCCCGCTACGGTCGCAAGGAATGAGGCGCGCCACCATCCGCGCCACCCGCCACTTCGCCCGCAACCTTGAGGGCATCGAAGCCTTTCTTCGCGAGGTCGAAGCAGCGGCCGCCTTTGCCGCTCTGCTCGATGATCTATTTGGTCAGGCCATCCCTGCTCTCGAACAATTCCCCGACCTCGGGACCGACTTCTTCCGTCGGCATCCCTCCACCCGCGAAGCTGCCCTGCTGGCCGGGACACTCCGGGAGCGCCTCGGCCCAGGGGCTGCCCTGCGCGAACTGGTGCGCGGCGACTACCTGATTCTTTATGCGCGGCGCGGCGATGCACTCTACCTGCTGGCCATCAAGCACCATCGGCAGCTTTCGTTCGATTTTCCGGAGCAGTGGCAGGACTGACGAAGGGATTGAAGGCGAGGGCGGAAGGCACTGCTTTCAGAACAAAGCCTTTCACTGTTTTCTCTGTCTGAGTCTTTATTCTCAAAACAGAATTTGACAAAATATCGATTATTTGCACAAAAATGCTCATATTTGGCAAACGGTCCGATTCTCCACGCAATACGGATAGTTACCCATGCCCGAGACACACCTCGAATATCTTCTGAATCTGTACAATCCATGTTGGGGGAACCGTAAGGGCTCTGGCGCAAGGACCTGCCCGATTATCGCCGGCCCTTGTCCCGCTGTCTGTTACGCCACCACCTCCCGACACGTAGAAGCCATGACTACCACTCCCCCCGCCGAATCCGCTCGGCGTTGTCCTTGAACCAGGCGAACAGGCCCAACTCGAACAGGGCGGTGTCGGTGAAGGAGTTTTCTTTGGAGATGTTGGGATCCCGCCGGTCGACGGTGGCGAAGGCGTAGCCGGTTTCGCGGTTTTCCCCCAGGCCGAAATAGCGATCCACCCGAAGCCGCTCCCCTTCGATGGCTTCGGTGAAGTGAAAGACTCCGGCAGGAAGGCCGCCTTCTTTGGCGAGTTTGAAAAACTTGTTTTCGATGGTGTCCACCAGCCAGGGCAGACCCTGCTTGGGGAATTCGAGCTGGTATCCAATCCATATGCTTTTCCCTGTTTGCGGGTCGGTCCTGTATTTGTTGGTGGCCAAGAGGAGATAATCACCATCGACAAGCAGGTAGTATTTTCTTCCTTGATCATCAGGGTCTTCCGTAGTGGACACAATTCTTGGGTCATTGGACATAAATTCCGGGTCGATGGAATCAAACTGGCGCATGAAGGGCTCCTTGTCAGTAGCTGTAGTTTTTCTGGGGGATGCGGCAAAGAACCTGTAGCTCCTCCAACTCCCCAAGTTTGCGGGGCTTTTTGTCGTAGGTGAAGACCTCGACGATGCCGTAGCCCGTATCTTCCTGCACCGGCCCGAAAGGGGTGGAGGCGTTGTCAGCGTTGATGTCGTTGGTCGAGCCTTCATCCCCCTTGTTGTCCCTCTGTCTTTTACGCCACAACCTGCCGACACGTAAACGCCATGACTACAGTTCCCCCCGCCGAATCCGCTCGGCGTTGTCCTTGAACCAGGCGAACAGGCCCAACTCGAACAGGGCGGTGTCGGTGAAGGAGTATTCCTTGGAGATGCCGCTTTTGCCGCGCCGGTCGATGGTGGCGAAGGCGTAGCCGGTTTCGCGGCAGCTTCCTAGGCCGAAGCAGCGTTGAACACACAGCTCTTCATCTGCAATCGTTTCGTAATATACAAAAACCCCGGCGGGCAGGCCGCCTTCTTTGGCGAGCTTGAAGAACTTGTTTTCGATGGTGTCCACCAGCCAGGGAAGGCCCTGCTTGGGGAATTCGAGCTGGTAGTGTAGCCATTTGCTTTTGCCTGTTTGTGGATTGGTCCAGTATTTGGTTCTGGCCAAGATGGCGTAGTCGCCGTCGATGAGCAGGTAGTAGATCCGTTCCGGGTCTTCCGGTTCTACTGTTTGTGACACTACTCTGGGGTCGTTTTTGATGTTTTCCGGATCGATGGATTCAAACTGGCGCATGAGGGGCTCCTTGTCAGTGGCTGTAGTTTTTCAGGGGAATGCGGCACAGAACCTGTAGCTCCTCCAACTCTCTTAGTTTGCGGGGCTTTTTGTCGTAGGTGAAGACCTCGACGATGCCGTAGCCCGTATCTTCCTGCACCGGCCCGAAGGGGGTGAAGGCGTTGTCGGCATTGATGTCGTTGGTCAGGCCGCAGCCCAGAAACTGTTCGTTGCAGCCGAATTTGCCTTTGAGCTGGTGGCGCAATTCGAGTAACTGGAGCTGTTCCTCCTCAAAGCCCAAATCCGCAGCCAGTTCCAGAAGATCTTCCGATTTATCCAGATTGACCCTTTTGGCCATCGCCTGCTCGTGCAGATATTCGTAGTAATAGCTGTAGGCCGGCTTCATGGCTTCGTCCATGAGATGGGCCACCGGCCTCAAATGTTTGTCTTCCATCGCCGCTTTTTCCAGGTAATCGACGATCGCCTCCCGGGTGGGATAGAAGGACTCCATTTCGCACCGGGCTTCCGCCTGCTCCCGGTCGATGAGCAGCATGGTGTATTCCTTGTCGGGATCGTAGGGGATGCCCGACAGTTCGCAGAGCAGGCGGGCGTTGTGGTCGGCGTGCTCGATCTGGCTGAAGGTGGCGGTCCAGTAGTTGGCGGGCTGCACGCCGGGCTTGCCGATAGTGCCGTTGTCTCCGGCGTGCGCGCTTTCGATGATGCGCACTATGAACCTCTCCGGTACGTTGTCTTCGACAAGCTTGAGCTTGTCTTCGGTGCTGTAGAACGATGGGGGCAGAGGCGTACCGTCGCGCAGGGCCTGCTCCACGGCGGTTCTGGCGACATCCAGGCGCTGCCGGGCCTCATCGGCGGTGGCCGGACGCGGGGGGATGTGATCCAGATTGGCCGAGGCCGACAGTTCGGGGGTGCCGTAACCGTCGCCGATGATGACGGTGGGATTGCCGGTGACGATGCGGCCGCCGTGTTGGGTGCGGTCGCCGAAGCGGGCGGCGGGCTTGCCGTTAAAAAACACCGTGGAAGAGCCTTCGGTAATGGTGTCCACGGCGCCGCCGATGCACAGAGCCTGGTCGCCCTTGCGGGCGGCGGGTTGGCCGCCGATGAAAATATCCGGCGAGCCGTTGAGGATGGGGCCGCCCACATGGGGCTTGGGACCGGGTTCGACCTTGGGGCAGATGTGATGGTCGCCGACGGTAGCGGCAAATTTGGGCATGGTGTCGTCTCCTTGATCCTGGTTCAGGGTCTGGCCATGGCAGAGCAAACTGGCAACGGTTCGATTTGCCAAGCTACCATAACATGAGCACATTAACAATATTAATGATTTTGTTTTATTTGTGCTATTGCATGGTTGGAAAATTTTTAGGGGAGAAGCCAGAGGGGATTGATCAAAAATGGGGCGGCCCCGTAAGGCCGCCCCAAACTGTTTTAGCAATGGGAAAGGAGTATGCCTTAGCGCACCTTCCAGGTGGTGCCCTGAGGACCATCCAGCAACTGCACCCCTTTGGCCGCCAGTTCATCGCGAATTCGGTCGCTGCGGGCGAAGTCCTTGTCGCGGCGGGCGGCCTGGCGTTCTTCGATGGCCTGTTGGACATCCGCTTCCGTCAGGCCGGTGTTTTTCAGCAGGGCCAGGTTGAGCCGCTGCAGCCACTCGGCCGGTTCGGAGCCGAACAGGCCGAGCACATCGCCGAGACGCAGCAGCGCGGCGCGCAATTCGCGCACGGCGGCAATCTTGTCCGGGCTCTTGCGGAACCCCTTTTCCGTCACCAGCCGGTTAATGGTGCGCACTCCCTCGAACAGATGGCCGATGGCGGCCGCGGTATTGAAATCGTCGTCCATGGCTTCCCGGAAACGGGCTTCCAGGTCGGCACCTTCCTTGGACTCGGCTGAACTATCGGGGCTTGCGTCCAGAGCCTCGGCGGCGGACTGCAAACCTTCGTAGAAACGGCTCAGGCCGACTTGCGCTTCCTGCAGGTTCTGATCGGAAAAATCGATGGGCGAGCGGTAGTGGGCGGTGAGAATGAAGAACCGCAGCACCTCGGCATCGTAGGTCTGCAGGATGTCGCGAATGGTGAAAAAGTTGCCCAGGGATTTGCTCATCTTCTCCTGGTTGACGTTGACGAAGCCATTGTGCAGCCAGTATTTGGCGTAGGGTTGGCAGGTCGCCCCCTCGCTCTGGGCGATTTCGTTTTCGTGATGGGGGAATACGAGATCCTTGCCGCCGCCGTGGATGTCGAAGGACTCCCCCAGGTAGGCCATGCTCATGGCCGAACACTCGATATGCCAGCCGGGCCGGCCCGGACCCCAGGGGCTGTCCCAGGACGGTTCGCCGGGCTTGGCGGCTTTCCACAGGGCGAAGTCCATGGGATTGCGCTTGTGCTCCCCGGGGGCGATGCGTGCGCCGGAGCGCATCTCGTCCATGTTGCGTTTGCTCAGCTTCAGGTAGTCGGGAAACTTCTCCACGGCAAAGTAGACGTCGCCGTTGGCCGCATAGGCAAGGCCGCGATCCACCAGTCGCTGCACCAGGCCGATGACCTGGTCGATATGTTCCGTGGCCTTGGGTTGGCGAGTCGGGGGCAGCAGGCCGAGGCTGTCCATGTCCTCGTCGAAGGCGCGAATGAATTCTTCCGCCAGTTCCCGGCTGCTGATGCCGCGCTCGTTGGCGCGCTTGATGATCTTGTCGTCCACATCCGTGTAGTTGCGTACGTAGTTCACCTCGTAGCCGAGATAGCGCAGGTAACGATAGATGATGTCGAACACGATGTTGGCGCGGGCATGGCCGATGTGGCAGTAGTCGTAGACGGTGACTCCGCAGATGTACATGCCGACCTTGCCGGGCTGCAGGGGCTGGAATTCCTCCTTGCGTCCGCTCAGGGTGTTGTAGACGCGCAGGCTCATAGGGGCAATCTCTCCTCGGTTCATGGGGGCGTCCTCCCGCGGCTTACTTGCCGTCTTCCTTGGCCCAGGAGTCACGCAGGCCGACGGTGCGGTTGAACACCAGCCGCTCCGGGGTGCAGTCGAAACGATCCGCGCAAAAATAGCCCTGGCGTTCGAACTGGAAGCGGCTTTCCGGACCGGCCTGCGCCAGGGAGGGCTCCACCAGGCAGTTCTGCAGGACCTGCAGGGAGTCGGGGTTCAGATGGGTTTTGAAGTCGACTTCCTTCTGGCCGTCCGGCTGGGGTACGCTGAACAGACGATCGTACAGACGGATTTCCGCCGGACGGGCATGGGGCGCCGACAGCCAGTGCAGGGTGCCTTTCACCTTGCGTCCGTCCGGGGCGCTGCCGCCGCGGCTGGCGGGGTCGTAACTGCAGCGCAGTTCGACGATTTTCCCACTGGCCGGATCCCGGACCACCTCATCGCAGCGTACCAGGTAGGCGTATTTCAGGCGTACCTCGCGGCCGGGCGCCAGGCGGAAGAACTTCTTCGGCGGATCCTCCATGAAGTCTTCGCGCTCAATATAGATGACTTTGGAAAAGGGGACCCGGCGCGTGCCCATGGCGGCATCGGCGGGATGGTTCGGCGCTTCGAATTCTTCCACCAGATCGTCAGGGTAGTTGGTGATCACCACCCGCAGGGGGTCGAGTACCGCCATGGCGCGTGGTGCGCTGCGCTCAAGGTCCTCGCGCACGCAGAATTCGAGGAAGCCCATATCGATACAGCTGCTTTTCTTGGAGACGCCGATACGTTCGCAGAAGGTGCGGATGGCCGCCGGCGTAAAGCCCCGCCGCCGCAGCCCGGCCAAAGTCGGCAGGCGCGGATCGTCCCAGCCCGCCACATAACCGCCGTGGACCAGTTCCAGCAGCTTGCGCTTGCTCATCACCGTGTAGTTGATGTTGAGGCGGGCAAATTCGATCTGCTGGGGGTGATGAATGCCGAGCTGTTCGATGAACCAGTCGTAGAGGGGGCGATGATCCTCGAATTCCAGGGTGCAGATGGAGTGGGTGATGCCCTCCAGGGAGTCGGACTGGCCGTGGGTGAAATCGTACATGGGGTAGATGCACCACGTGTTGCCGGTGCGATGATGGGCGGCGTGCAGAATGCGGTACATGACCGGATCGCGCAGGTTGAGATTGGGCGAGGCCATGTCGATTTTGGCCCGCAAAACCTTCTCTCCGTCGCGAAATTCGCCGGCCTTCATACGCTGAAACAGGTCGAGGTTCTCCGCTGCCGAACGGTCCCGCCAGGGGCTGTTGCGTCCCGGCTCCGTCAAAGTGCCCCGATAGGCTCGGATTTCCTCCGCCGACAGATCGTCCACATAGGCATTGCCGGCCTCGATAAGCTGCACCGCCCAGGCGTACAACTGGTCGAAATAGTCGGAAGCATAATATTCGTGACCGCCCCAATCAAAACCCAGCCAGCGCACGTTTTCCTTGATGGAATCGATGTACTCTTGTTCTTCCTTGACCGGATTGGTGTCGTCGAAGCGCAGGTGGCAGCGGCTGCCGCCCGGCGCCTCGGCATAATCGCGGGCCAGGCCGAAATTGAGACAGATGGATTTGGCGTGACCGATATGCAGGTAACCGTTGGGTTCCGGGGGAAAGCGGGTGACCACCCGACCGTCATTTTTCAGGGTCCGGAGATCCTCATCGATGATGGCGCGAATGAAATTGGACGGGAGGCCCGAAACGAGGGCATCCGGGGCCTCACCGGCGGGCTCTGGGAGGGAGCCGCCCTGCAGGTTGTCGTTGGACATGGTCATGGAACCTCTTGCTGGAATGTTGGAAGGCGAGCCTGGGCATGGCCTCTAGCGTCATGCCTTGCTGCCGGTGAAGTTCGCAAATTTTGCCCGGAAAAGCAACCCGGAATCCAGTGTCCGGCGGCCCCAAATCCCTCAACTTTGTCAGAGTCCGGTTTCTTCTCCGGGCAGCGCGCGTCGCAGCAGCACCACGGCATGGGCGGAAATGCCTTCACCGCGGCCCTCGAACCCGAGTTGTTCGGTAGTCGTGGCCTTGACGTTAATCTGGCTCACATCGGCCTCGCAGGCCGCGGCGATATTTTCCACCATGGCGCGAATGTGGGAGGCCAGTTTGGGGCGCTGGGCGATGATGGTGGCGTCGAGATTGGCGATGCGAAAGCCGTCATTGCGGGCCAGGGCCATTACCTCATGCAGCAGTTTCAGGCTGGAAATACCTCGATAGGCGGGGTCGATGTCGGGAAAGTGTTTGCCGATGTCGCCGGCGCCCAGCGCTCCGAGAATGGCGTCGCAGATGGCGTGTAGCAGCACATCGGCATCCGAATGGCCGAGCAGGCCGAGGGTGTGGGGAATGTCGACGCCCCCCAGGATCAGCTTGCGTTCCGGAACCAGTTGGTGGACATCATATCCGTGGCCGATGCGCATCATGCGAGTGTCTCTCCGTTGCTTGCAAGAAACGCCCGAGCCAGGATCAGATCCTCGGGCGTGGTGATTTTGATGTTGCGATAGCTGCCCATCAGCATGGCCACGGGCAGGCCCAGCCATTCGAGCAGCGAAGCATCGTCCGAACCCTGAAATCCGGCCGCCACCGCCTGTTGATGGGCAGCGCAAATCTGGCCGTAGCGGAACCCCTGGGGAGTCTGGGCTTGCCACAGCCGGGAGCGCTGCGGCGTATTGGCAATGCGGCCGCCCTCGACTTCCTTGATGGTGTCCTTGACCGGCACGCCGACGACACAGGCGCCGCAGCTTTGCACCGCGGCCAGGACCTCGTCGATGAGTTCCGGCGCCAGCAGCGGTCGCACTCCGTCATGAATCAGGATCAGATCGTCAGAGTTGGCCTGGCAGGCCTGCAGCCCGTTGCGGACCGAATCCTGCCGCTCGGCACCGCCTGGCACCAGGGCGCGCACCTTGGTGAAACCATAAGGCTCCAGAACCTCGGCCCGGCACAGTTCGATTTCGTCGGCAGGACACACCACATAAATGTGATCGATACGCGGATGACGGTCGAACAGGGCGAGGGTATGGGCGAGGATGGGCCGATCGAGCAGGGGCAGGTACTGCTTGTTGATGCCCGCACCCATGCGGCGTCCCATCCCGGCCGCGGGGATCAGCACAAAAACACTCATGGCAACTGGAATCCTGTTGGTCCGGCTGCCAAGGCAGTGCCTGGCGCCGGCTTGCTGTCGCTGGTCCGGATGACCCGGTCAGTGCAAGAAATAGCTTTCAACCCGCTCGGCGACCTGGTCCTCTTCCTTGCCGTCCGCCAGGGCCAGCTCTTTGAAGACCAGCTTGCGGGCCAGTTCCAGCACCTTTTTTTCGCCGTAGGACAATTCCTTTTCACCCCGGATCAAGTACAACTCCCGCAGGACCTGGGCAATTTCGCATAGATCACCGGAGCGGATCTTTTCGTTGTAGTCCCGCTGCCGGCGGCTCCAGGAGGCGAGATGAAGGTTTCCCGTGGGTTTGTCCTGAAAAATGTTCAGGATGAAAGGAATGCGTTCCTTGGCGATCAGCGAGCGCATGCCGACCATTTTGGCGTTGTGCACCGGGATCATGATGGTCATGTCGCTGTCGACGATGCGCAGCACGTAGAAATCCTGCTTTTCGCCCACAAATTCCCTGACCTCAATCGCCTCTATGACACCGACGCCCTGGGCGGGATAAACCGCCATGTCTCCGATTTTAAACAACGCTATTCTCCTTTTGAACGCAAGACTTAAATTAACATAATCCGGGTCCTCAGGTCAAGGGACGAGCCATGCCGGATGCGTCGGGATGAGGCGCGGCCCGAGCTTTGCGGTGGCTGCAGGACGGAAATTTGTGGTAGGATTTCCCTCTCGTGATATAGGCGTCGGACCGGTTCGCAGAGCTCGGTTTTGGTTGCCGGCACCGAAAGGTGCCGGGGGAAAGGAAAGCAATATGAAAATCGGAGTGGTTGGGGCTGGAGCCCTGGGACTCTACTATGGCGCCAAATTGCAGCGCGCCGGCGAGGATGTGAAATTTCTGCTGCGGCGGGACTATGAGGCCGTCTCCCGGCACGGCTTGCAGGTCTATTCCAGCGACGGTGACTTCCACCTGCCGATACTGCAGGGTTTCCGGCAAGCGCAGGAAATGGGGGCAGTGGACCTGGTGCTGGTCGGCCTGAAGACCTTTGCCAATCATCGTCTGGTCGAGTTGGTGCAGCCCCTGGTCGGGCGGCACACCGCCATTCTAACCCTGCAGAACGGCCTCGGCAATGAAGAATTGCTGGCCGCCGCTTTCGGGCCGGAGCGGATTCTGGGCGGCATCGCCTTTTTATGCTGCAACCGCGGCGAACCGGGCGTGGTGCATCATCTCGGTGAAGGCCGAATCTCCCTCGGCGAATTCGCCGGCGGGCGTTCGGAGCGGGCCGTACGACTGGCGGCCCTGTTTCAGCAGGCGGGGGTGCCCTGCAGCGCGGTTGCGGATTTGCGCAAGGCGCGATGGGAAAAACTGGTCTGGAACGTGCCCTTCAACGGCCTCTGCGCCTTGACCGGCAAGGACGTCACCGAATTGCTGCAGCATTCACCGAGCCGCGAGGAGGTCGCAGCCCTGATGCGCGAGGTCATTGCCGGCGGCAATGCCCAGGGATTGAGCGAACCCATCGGCGGCGAAGCGTTTATCGAAAAGATGATCCAGGCCACCGAAAAGATGGACCATTATCGCCCCAGCATGATGCTCGACCGGTTGGAGGGCCGCCCCCTGGAACTGGAGGCCATTTACGGCGTTCCCCTGTTAAAGGCGGCGGAACGGGGGGTGACGATGCCGCGCGTCAGCCTTTTGCGGGCCCTGCTGGACTTGGGCGAGTCTGCCAAAGGCGGGGCAAGGGCTGACGGCCTACTGGCCGAAACAGGAACCCCCTCTACTCATTAATCTGAACGAAACGGCCGTCCCGAATCTGCAGTAGAAACAGGTCGCGAAGGGCCTCGCCCTGCGCGTCAAAGCGGGTCGTGCCGGTGGCTCCTGCGTGTCCTTCCATCCGGCTTAGGGCCAGGCGCAGGGCGGCTCGATCGCCTGGCGGCTGAGTTTCCAGCGCCGATAGCAGCAAGCCGGCGGCATCGTAGCCCTGGGCTTCCAGCAAGGTTGGGGACTGGCCGTAGCGCTGCCGGTATAGGTTGACGAATGCGACCACAGCCGGGTTCGGGCTTTCGGGGAAGAAGCCGCTTGTCACTACCGCGCCTTCGACAGAGTTGCCGGCCATTGCCGGCAGTTCGGGCGCATACCAGCCGATGCTGCCAAGCAGGGCGATATCTTTCAGGCCGTAATAGGCCAACTGCGGGGCCAACTGCACGATCCGGTCGGCGTTCTCGGGGATAAACAGGGCCTGGAACGGAATGACGGGTCGTTCCTCCACAGGAGTGCGGCCCGCCGGCGAGAGCTGAGGGATCCCAAGCAACTGTTGGAGATGCGGTCCATAATCGGTGGTTCCCGGCGGGTATTGCTGCTGGCCGGTCAGCTCACCGCCGCCTTTTTTTACTGCATCGGCAAAGGCCTCGCTCAGATCCTGGCCGAGGCGGTTTTGGGGGGCGAGAATCGCAAACCGACGCATGCCCTGCTGCAGGGCAAAGCGGGCCAGGCTTTCACCCTGCTGGCGGCTGGTCAGTGAGCTTCGGAAAATCCAGGAGCCGGTTTCGGCCAGGTGTTCCCGCTGCGAGAGGGCAAGCAGCGGCAGGCCGGCCTGCTGGGCGGCGTCGGCGGCAACTCCGGCGGTCGCCGCCGTGAGGGGGCCGATAACGGCCTCGACGTCAGGATTGGCGGCCAATTCGGCGATCAGGCGTTCGGTGACGGCACTGTCGCCGTTGGTGTCGCGCCACAGCAGGGTGACCGGCGAGCGGCTCAGATTGTGATCGGCGACGGCCAGTTCCATGCCCCTGCGAACTTGTGCGCCGAAGGGGGCGAAACGACCTGACAGGGGCAGCAGCACGCCGATGACACGACTGCGGTAGGCTGGAACCGGCGCCGCCGGCTGCGGCTGCCGTGGTGGCTTTGCCGGCATGCCGGCCACGGCAGGGGCCGGTGCGGAGGCTTGGGGGGTGGGTTGCAGGTGGCTCCGGGCTTCGCTGGGGCGGCCGGCGGCGTAAGAACGCCAGGCCAGCTGCAGGGCCGCATCCAGGCTCAGGGGAGCGCCGGGTTGGGCGTCGGCCAGGGTGCGTAACTGGTCGTCGGTGCAGCTTTCCAGCAGGGTCTGCGCCTGCCGGCGCAACTCAACCGGGTTTGCACCCGAACCGGGATCCCCGATGATCCGGTAAAGCCGCTGCAGGTTTGCCACCCCGGTCTTGTCGCAGGCCTCGGCGCCGGGCCGGGTTCCGGTCCTGTCCGAGGCGGAGGGCTCTGCTGCCGCAGTCGGACAGCAGGCCAGGGTCAGCAGCATCAGCAGTCCCATCATCCTGTTTCTGAACACGGCACAATTCCCCTCTTGTTTTCACATGGACATAAAAAACGCCAACCTCCACCGTTCAGGTATGCGGTGGCGTCAGTCGAACAACTCCCGTACCTTTTCCAGGAAGCTTTTGCCCATGGGGTGAACCTCCTCGCCGCCCTCGCGGGCAAATTCCTCCAGCAGTTCCTTCTGCCGGCCCGTTAGGCGGGTCGGCGTTTCCACCCGCAGAACCACCAGCTGATCACCGCGATTGTAGCCCTGCAGGGAGGGAAAGCCTTTACCCGGAAGACTGACCACCTTGCCGGACTGGGTTCCCGCCGGCACTTTGATGGAGATTTTTTCCGTCAGGGTCGGAACCTCCAACTCGCAGCCGAGAGCGGCCTGGGGAAAGGAAATGGGGATTTCGCAGATGACATCCTGACCTTCGCGTTGGAACAGGGGATGCTCCTGCACCGACAGCACCACATACAGATCGCCGGGAGGCCCGCCCTGAATACCCGGCTCGCCTTCGCCGGTCAGCTTCAGGCGGCTGCCGGTTTCGACTCCGGCCGGAATTTTCAGGGAGATGGTTTTTTTGCCGCGAATCCGACCGCTGCCGCGACAGTCATCGCAGGGTTGATCGATGACCTGGCCTTCCCCGCCACATTCCGGACAGGGGCGGGTCAGGGAAAAAAAACCCTGCTGGTAGCGGACCTGGCCGGCCCCGTGACAGACCTGGCAGGTCCGCGGCGAGGTTCCCGGCCGGGCGCCGGAGCCCTGACAGGTCGCACAGGTTTCGTAACGCGGAATCTGGATTTTGGTTTCCAGGCCGAAGGCCGCTTCTTCAAATTTGATGGAAAGGTTGTAACGCAGGTCGTCGCCGCGCCGCCCCCGTCCTCGACTGCGGGCGCGGCCGCCGAAGATGTCGCCGAACAGATCGCCGAAAATATCCTCGAAGGGGCTGCCACCGAAACCGCCGGAGGAAAAACCGCCGCCGTTGCCGAGACCGGCATGGCCGTATTGGTCATAGGTGACCCGTTTCTGCGGATCGGACAGCACCGAATAGGCTTCCGAGATCTCCTTGAAGCGATCCTCCGCTTCCTTGTCGCCGGCGTTCTTGTCGGGATGAAACTGGAGGGCCAGTTTCCGGTAGGCCTTTTTTATCTCCGTGTCACTGGCGTTCCGATGTACCCCGAGAATTTCGTAATAGTCCCGCTTTTCCAAACCTGCAACCCTTCTCCATCAATGGCCGAAAAGGCCGGACGCGGCGCGTCCGGCGGCGGAAATCCGAACGCCAACAGGAGTCGGGGCAATCCCCGACTCCTGTTGGCGTTGTGAACAATGCTGCTGCAAATCAGCTTTTCGGTTCGTCTACATCTTCGAATTCGGCATCCACCACGTCCTGCTCGCCGGCGGATTCGGCAGCTTCGCCGCCCGCTTCGCCGGGCTGGGTCTGCTGGTACATGGCTTCCGCCAGTTTATGGGAGGCCGTTGCCAGTTCCTCGGACTTTTTGCGGATGACTTCGGCGTCGCTGTCTTCCATGGCTTTTTTCAGGGCGTCAAGGGCCTGCTGGATATTGTTGCGGGTCGCCTCGTCCACCTTGTCGCCGTGTTCCTTGAGGGATTTTTCCGTCGAGTACGCCAGGCCGTCGGCCTGGTTGCGGGCCTCGATAAGCTCCCGCTTTTTCTTGTCTTCGGCGGAATGGGCCTCGGCGTCCTTGACCATTTTCTGGATTTCCTCCTCGTTCAGACCGGAGGAGGCGGTGATGCGGATGGACTGCTCCTTGCCCGTGCCCAGATCCTTGGCCGAGACATGCAGAATGCCGTTGGCGTCGATGTCGAAGGTGACCTCGACCTGCGGCACGCCGCGCGGTGCCGGCGGAATGCCGACCAGTTCGAAACGGCCGATGGTCTTGTTGTCGGCGGCCATTTCACGTTCGCCCTGCAGGACATGAACCGAAACCGCCGGCTGGTTGTCGGCCGCGGTGGAGAAGATCTGGCTCTTTTTGCAGGGGATGGTGGTGTTTTTCTCGATAAGCTTGGTCATGACCCCGCCCAGGGTTTCGATGCCCAGGGAGAGGGGGGTGACGTCGAGCAGCAGGACGTCCTTGACTTCGCCTTTGAGTACCCCGCCCTGAATGGCGGCGCCGATGGCCACCACTTCGTCGGGATTGACGCCCTTGTTGGGCGCCTTGCCGAAAATTTCCTGGACCTTGGCCTGGACCGCGGGCATGCGGGTCATGCCGCCGACCAGCAGCACTTCGTCGATTTCCGAGGCCGACAGCCCGGCGTCCTTCAGGGCGATGCGGCAGGGTTCCACCAGGCGCGCCAGCAGTCCGGCGCAGATGCTTTCCAGTTTGGAGCGGGTCAGGCGGATGTTGAGATGCTTGGGCCCGGACTGGTCGGCGGTGATGAAGGGCAGGTTGATGTCGGTCTCCATGGAGGTCGACAGCTCGCACTTGGCCTTTTCACAGCCTTCCTTGAGGCGCTGCAGAGCCATTTTGTCACTGCGCAGATCGATGCCCTGGTCCTTTTTGAATTCATCGGCCACGTAATCGATGATGTGCTGGTCGAAGTCTTCGCCGCCAAGGAAGGTGTCGCCGTTGGTGGATTTAACTTCGAACACGCCGTCGCCCAACTCCAGGATGGAGATGTCGAAGGTGCCGCCGCCGAGGTCGAAAACGGCAATCTTTTCTTCCTTCTTCTTGTCCAGTCCGTAAGCGAGGGAGGCGGCGGTGGGCTCGTTGATGATGCGCAAAACATTGAGTCCGGCGATCTTGCCGGCATCCTTGGTGGCCTGGCGCTGGGAGTCGTTGAAGTAGGCCGGCACGGTGATGACGGCATCGGTAACGGGCTCGCCCAGGTAATCCTCGGCGGTCTGTTTCATCTTCTGCAGCACCATGGCCGAAATCTCCGGCGGGCTGTATTTCTTGCCGCGTACCTCGACCCAGGCATCGCCATTGTCGGCCTTGATGATGCTGAAGGGACTGATCTGGATGTCCCGCTTCACGGCGTCGGTGTCGTACTTGCGGCCGATGAGGCGCTTGATGGCAAACAGGGTGTTTTCCGGATTGGTGACCGCCTGACGCTTGGCTTGCTGTCCTACCAGGCGCTCACCGCTTTCGGTGATGGCGACCATGGACGGCGTGGTACGCGAGCCCTCGGCGTTGGCGATGACAATCGGTTCGCCGCCTTCCATGACGGCAACGCAGGAGTTGGTTGTGCCGAGGTCTATGCCGATAACTTTTCCCATTTTTATATCCTCCCTCAATGAAAGTATGTAGGTCGACGGCCGATGTCCGGGCAGCAGGGGACGCTACTCGGCATTCGGCTGGTTGACGGGTGGCGCTTTGGCAACGAGGACCAGGGCCGGGCGCAGCAGTCGCTCGTTCAGCACATAGCCCTTTTGCATTTCCTGGATTACGGTGTTGGGGGCATGCTCGGTACTTTCCAACTGCCCCATGGCTTCATGCCAGGCCGGATTGAACGGTTCGCCCATGGCATCCACCGCGCTGACGCCGAATTTTTCCAGCAGCTTCTGAAACTGGCTCAGGGTCATTTCAACCCCTTCCAGCAGGCCCTTGCCGGTTTCGCCTTCCTTGCGGGCGTGGTCCAAGGCTCTTTCGAGATTGTCCAGCACGGGCAGCAGGTCCCGCAGCAGGTTTTCGTTGGCAAAGCGCGCCAGGTCTTCCTTTTCGCGCTGGCTGCGTTTGCGGAAGTTTTCCAGTTCGGCACGCTGACGAAGGTAGAGATCCCAGTTTTTTTCCGCTTCGGCACGGCTCGCCGCAAGCTCATCCTCCAGGGACAAGGGCAGTCCCTCACAGATCGCATCGGACGCCGGCTGTTCCTCGGTTTTCTGGGTGCCGGTTTGCTCTGTAGCCTTGTTGTTGTCTTCAGACACCTTGCTGTTCTCCTATTCGGCTTCGTTGTCGAGGATGCTGCCGACCAGGCTGGCCGTATAGCTGACCAGGGGAATCACCATGGCGTAGGGCATGCGGGTCGGACCGATGATGCCCAGGGTGCCGACAGTGCCCCGGCGGCTGCTATAGGATGCCGTGACCAGGCTGCATCCCTCGATTTCGCTGTATTCGCTCGGGCTGCCGATGAAAATCTGCACTCCTTCGACCTGTTGGGTCTGGTGCAGCAGTTCCACCAGCAGGCTCTTCTGCTCGAAGGCCCGCAACAGCCGTTTCATGCGGTTGATGTCGGAAAATTCCGGCTGTTCAAGAATGTTGGCGGTACCTTCGATAAATACCTGGCCGCCCAGATCGTCTTCCAGTACCTTGCTCGAAAGCAGGATGGCGCGGCGCAGCAGATCGTCGTAGAGAGCCTTTTCCCGGGCCATCTCGATGACAATGCGTTGCTTGATGTCCTGGATGCCAAGGCCGCTGAAGGTGGCATTGAGGTAGTTGGCGGCCTCCTGTAATTCCCCTTCGGTGATGGGCATGTCCGTCTCGATCAGACGGTGCTCCACCATGCCTGACTGGCTGATGAACACCACCATGATGCGGCGCGGCGCCAGGCTGATGAATTCCATGCGACGGAACACCGATGACTCCAGTTTGGGTACCATGACAATGCCGGTATAGCTGGAGGTGGTGGAAAGGATGCGTCCGGCCTCACGCAGCAGTTCTTCCATCTGCAGACCCCGCCGCTGGTAATGCTGCCGAATCCAGAGGCGTTCCTGGCGGGACAGTTCCCGCACCTGCAGCAGGCAGTTGAGATAGAAGCGGTAGCCCTTTTCCGTCGGGATCCGGCCGGCGGAGGTGTGGGGCGAAGCCAGGTAGCCCAGTTCCTCCAGATCGGCCATGACATTTCGCACCGACGCCGGCGACAGACCGATGTCGTGGCGCCGGGTGATGGCGCGCGAACCAACCGGCTCCCCGGTATGGATATAGTCTTCGATGATGGCCTCGAGGATCTGGCGGCTGCGTTCATTCAGGCCTTCGTTCATCCGGGTCCTCATCCATTCCAAGTGCGCGAAACCCAAGTTTTATTGCCGTTAGCACTCTTGCAAAGGGAGTGCTAACGGGTCACAAAATAACAACGGACCCTGCCTTTGTCAAGGGCAAACCGGCCGTTTTCGGCGGCTTCCGGAAGGGTCCGGCGCTTACAGAAAAGCGCTGATCAGGGTATCGAAAATCAGCCAGTCGGAGGGCGACAGGGACCAATGGTCCCGACAGCGATGCAGACGAGATCCGGTTTTCTGCCAGGCTGTGGGAAAAGCTTCCGCCAGGCTCTGGCCGAAACGCTTCCGAAACTGATTCTCGTCCACCCCGGCGGCACAGCGCAGCCCCAAGTAGAGGGTTTCCGCCATGGCCCCGCTGCGATCCAGAATTTCCAGGGTTTCGGCGGGATCCTGCCCGGCTGCCAGACGACGCCGGTAACGGGGCCAGTCCCCGGGGACCGCGAAGCGGATTCCCCAGTCGCGAGCCAAAAAGGAGTGGGCACCCGGCCCAAGTCCCAAGTAGCTGCCCCGTTGCCAGGTGTTGAGATTGTGCCGGCAGGCGTGGCCGGGGCGGGCATAGTTGGAAATTTCGTAATGCTCGAAGCCGGCTGCGTCCAGACGTTCATGCAGGGCCAGGTACATGTCGGCATAGCTGTTTTCGTCGGGCAGGGCGAGTTGCCCGCTGGCGACGGCATGCTGTAGCGCGGTGCCCGGTTCCAGGGCCAGGCCGTAGCAGGAAAGATGCTCCGGCCCTAACTGGAGTAGCTGGTCGACATCCGCCAACGCCGCCGCCGCATTCTGGCCGGGCAGGGCGAAAATGACATCGCCGGATACGGAGGCAAAGCCGGCGCGACGGGACCAGTGGAAGGCCTGAACGGCTTCCTCGGCACTGTGGATGCGGCCCAGCATGGCCAGATTGGTTGGGCTCAGGGATTGCACGCCAATGGACAGCCGATTGACTCCGGCTGCCCGGTAGCCCATCAGGCTCGCTTCCGTGACCGTGCCCGGGTTGGCTTCCAGGGAAATTTCGGCGCCCTCGCAAAAGCCGAATCGGCGTTCCGCGGCATCCAGCAGGCCGCCGACCGCGGCCGGCGGCAGCAGGGAGGGAGTGCCGCCGCCCAAGAATACGCTGGCCAGGGGCCCAGCCCAGTCGCCGTTGGTTTGCGCCAGTTCCAGTTGGCGGATGACCAGGGCGGGATATTCATGGAGCCCTTCCGGAGTTGCCGAGAGGGAGAAAAAATCGCAATACGGGCATTTGCACCGGCAGAAGGGAACATGCACATACAGCCCTGCGCCGGGGTGTCGCAGGTCGGGGTATTCCAATCGAGGGCCGGTGGCTGGTGACATGGTGGGAACGGGCTTTCCTGTTCAGGGCGACGTGGTTACCGTGGCCGGGTTGCGCCGCCCGGTGACATGCTTGAGAGCATGATCGCCCGGCCGGCAAGTCGGAGTCAAGGACAACATGGCCCTGGACCCGCTGCTGCGGGTCCAGGGCCATGCCGGACGGGGAACTTAGGGCAGGTGGTTGAACAGCGAGGCATTCAACATCAGGTGCATCAGGATGGCGGCTGCGTAGCCCAGGGCCACGGCCCAGGTCCAGCGCAAATGGCTGCTGAAGGTATAGACGCCACGGCCGCTGCCCATGAGGGCGACCCCGGCGGCGGAGCCGATGGACAGCAGACTGCCGCCAACCCCCGCGGTCAGGGTCACCAGCAGCCATTGACCTTCCGACATGGGCGGCTGCATGGTCAGCACGGCATACATGACCGGGATATTGTCAACGATGGCCGAGAGGAGGCCGATCAGAATATTGGCGGCCGTGGGGCCAAGGTCTTGGTAAAGGAAATTGGAAGCCAGGGCAAGATAGCCGAGTTGGCCGAGTCCGCCGACACAGAGGATAACGCCGTAAAAGAACAGCAGGGTATCCCATTCGGCCCGGGCGATTTTGCGAAACAGATCGAATCCGGGTCGCCCGTTGGTGCCCGTTTCGTCCAGGGGGCCGCCGGCGTAATCCCGGTTTTCCTTGCGTTTCAGGTAGTAGCCGAAAAAGGACAGGTAGCCCAGGCCCAACATCATGCCGACGGCGGGCGGCAGTTCCAAAAAGTTGTGAAAGCCGACCGCGGTGGCAATGGTCAGCAGAAACAGGGCCATGATGCGCCGGGCGCCGAGTTTCATGGCCACCACCTCGCAGGCGCTGCCGGCGCGGTCCTTGGGAATGGCGAGGCTCATGAAAATGGCCGGCAGCAGCCAGTTGACCAGGGAGGGCAGGAAAAGGTGGAAAAACTGAAAGAAGTGCAGCACGCCGCGCTGCCAGACCATCAAGGTGGTGATGTCTCCGAAGGGGCAGAAGGCGCCCCCGGCATTGGCCGCCACCACAATATTGATACAGGCCGGGACCACGAACTTGCGGTTGCGGCCGCCGACGGTCAGCACCACGGTGCCCATGAGCAGGGCCGTGGTCAGGTTGTCCGCCACCGCCGAGATGAAAAAGGACAGCAGGCCTGTCAACCAGAAGACGGCGCGCAGGGAAAACCCCCGACACATGAGCCAGGAACGCAGGGCCTGGAAGACATTGCGCTCTTCCATGGCATTGATATAGGTCATGGCGGACAGCAGGAACAGGAACAACTCGCCGTATTCGGTCAGATTGGCGAGAATCGCCCGGTGCGCCAGTTCGGCCTGACCCAAGGGCCGGTAAGCGATGGCGATAAGAATCCAGATCAGACCGGCAGCGACAATCACCGGTTTGCTTTTGCGCAGATGCAGTTTCTCTTCGAGGATGACGAGCAGGTAGGCGCCGGCGAAAAGGACCAGTCCGGCGAAGCCGAAGGGACTGCCGGTCAGGTCTGGCAGGGTGGCGCCGGCTTCATAGGCGTTGGCCGGTGCCGCAACCAGCAGAACGGTCAATAAGGATACCGTTGCGAAGAATGCGCTTGCCATGGGAGGACCCTTTCTCTGAAAATGAAGCATTGTAAGAGAGGCGGGCCCGGCAAAGACTGCCGTGTCCGGGCTGGCAGAGAGGTGCGCTGGGGGGGGCAGCGGCATCAGGGCCAGTTCGGACGGGGATGATCGCGCAGTTGGCGAACGGAGTCAAGCGGTCTCTTTTCTGTTTCTAACTATTTGAAATATAAATTATTTTTGGAGCGTTCAGTGCAGGGAACAGAACCTTTTCCAGCGGCGATATTCCGCGCCGCGTGTATCCAGATCGAAATTATCTTCGGCGACATCGACGCCAACCTGCACCAGGTTGAGACGGCTCTCATGCGGGCCGCGGAGGACGGTGTTCGGCTGGCCGTATTGCCGGAGATGTGGAGTTGCGGTTATGATTACCGGCACCTGCCGCAATGCGCCGGGCGGACTCCGGAGGTGCTGCGGTATCTGCAGAACCTGTCGGCGGCACGGCAGCTGGTCATCGTCGGCAGTCTTCCGGAAGCCTGCGGTGCCGCCATCTACAATACCGCCTATGTGATCGACAATGGCCAACTGCGCGGCAGTTACCGGAAACTGCACCTGTTTTCGCCCATGGGCGAGGACCAGCATCTGGCGGCCGGCGACCGGACGGTGGTGTTGGATACCTCCCTGGGCCGCATCGGTCTCGCCATCTGCTATGACCTGCGTTTTCCGGAGTTGTTCCGGCGGTTGGCCCTGGCCGGTGCCGAACTGGTCTGCCTGCCGGCGGAATGGCCCCATCCCCGGCAGGAACATTGGCGGACTCTGCTGCGGGCCCGGGCCATCGAGAATCAGGTGTTTGTGCTGGCCGCCAACTGCTGCGGCCGACAGGGGCGCCTGGAATTTTTCGGCGGCAGCCTGATCATTGCGCCGCGGGGGGAGGTGCTGGTGGAAGCCGATGACGCCCCCGGCGCAGCGCTGGCGGACATCCGCTCGGCCGAGGTGGTGGAATACCGCGCGCAAATTCCCGCCCTGCAGCATCGCCGTCCCGACATCTACGGCGATTTGGAGCCTCGGTAGGTGGGGCCGGCGGCTCAGCCTTCAAGGGGTTGGGCGCTGCTGCGCAGGGATGCCGGGATATCTTCCAGACGATCGGCAAACTGCAACTCGCCTTGCTGATCGACATAGAGATAACGTTGCGCACGCCGGGGGGCAGCTTCGGCCTTGTTCGGCAGGCCCGGTTTACCCTCTTGACGCCGGGGCGGCGCCGGTTTCTGGCTACGCTCCGGCGGAGCGGGGGGCGCTACGGTCTGGTGCAGCAGGCCGAGGAGGCTTTGCCGGAATTCCCGGTAGCCACCCTGCAGTTCGGCCAGCACCGGGTTTTGGGGTTGCCAGCGCATCAAGGCCCGGTCGCCGGCCAGCAGCAAAGCGATGAAGACGATGGTCCAGAATAATCCCCGGAACACTTTGCCGACAAGGCTTCTACGGCGGGGGGAGCGGGTTTTTCTGCGCGCCATGACGTGGCCTCCTCCCTTGGATGGTCGTGAAACAACCCAGGCATCGACGGTGGTAACCGATTATCGGCAACTTATGCGACCACGCTCGCCTGGGCCCCTTCGGTGGTCCCCAGAGGCGACGCATGTTCGGCATGGGGCCGACGAGAAACCATAAAAATCAAGACTATAGTATCGGCAAGAGACGAACAACGCAAGACGGTTCCCTTTTCTCTTAAGGCATGTTATAAGATATGCCTAATGATGGACACAGGAGCAGGCAAATGGACAGCATGGACTATGATGTGATTATCCTCGGTGGTGGCCCGGCCGGCCTGACAGCCGGGCTGTATTCGTCGCGGGCGGCCCTCAAAACCCTGTTGGTGGAGCGGATGATGGTCGGCGGCCAGGTCATGACCACCACCAAGATCGAAAACTATCCCGGTTTTCCCGGCGGCATCGACGGGCCGGAACTGGTGGCTCGCTTTCATGAGCATTGCCAGGAATTCGGTCTGGAAATTCTGTACGGCGAAGCCCAGTCTCTGAACGTGGCGGGAGAGATGAAGGAAGTGACCGTCGACGGCCGGGTGCTGCGGGCGCGGGCGGTGATTGTCACCACCGGCGCCGAACCGCGCAAACTCGGTATTCCCGGTGAACAGCAATATGCCGGGCGCGGCGTTTCCTACTGCGCTACCTGTGACGGTGCCTTTTTTAAAAACGTGCCGGTAGTGGTGGTGGGGGGCGGCGATACCGCTGCCGAAGAGGCCCTGTTTCTGACCCGTTTCGCATCCAAGGTTTATCTGGTACACCGGCGTGACCAGTTGCGGGCCACCAAGATCCTCCAGGAACGCCTGTTCGCCCACGACAAGATCGAGGTGATCTGGAACAGCACCCCGGAACAGGTGCTGGGTACCGCTTCCGGAGTTACGGCCGTGGAGATTCGCAACCGCAAGACCGGCGAGCACCGGCATATCGAGACGGAAGGGGTGTTTTTTGCCATCGGCGTGATTCCCAAGGCCCATTTTCTCGCCGAGTTGTTGTCGTTGAACGAGGAAGGTTACATCGTCACCGACGGCGAATGTGGTACCACGGTGCCGGGAGTCTTTGCCGCCGGGGACGTGCGCAGCAAACTGCTCAAGCAGATAGCCACGGCGGTCGGGGACGGCGCCGTAGCAGCCATCGCCGCCGAAAAGTACCTGCTGGAGCACTGACCGGCTGTTTCGGCAACGGCCGGCCCAGGAGAAGCCATGCTAGCCAGGATTCTGTCCGGCGCCCTGCTCGGCATCGACGCCTATCCCGTTGAGGTCGAGGTGGACATCAGCCAGGGGCTGCCGCAATTTGCCACCGTCGGCCTGCCCGAGGGGGCGGTCAAGGAAAGCAAGGACCGGGTCAAGTCGGCTATCCGCAACGCGGGCTACGAGTTCCCGGTGCGGCGCATCACCATCAATCTGGCGCCCGCCGACATCAAGAAGGACGGCGCCGCCTTCGACCTGCCCATGGCGGTGGGCATTCTCACCGCCACCGGGGTCATCAAGCCGCGCCATGAACCGCCCTTGGTGTTTCTCGGCGAGTTGTCCTTGGATGGCCGCATCAAGCCCATCCGCGGCGCCCTGCCTCTGGCGGCCGCGGCCCGGCAGTGGCCGGTTTCCGGGCTGGTGCTGCCGGAGGAGAACGCCTGCGAAGCGGCCCTGGTGGACGGCGTGCCGGTCTACGGCATCGGCGACCTGGGCCAGTTGGTGGATTTTCTCAACGGCACCCAACAACTGTCTCCCTGCCGGGTGGATGTCGCCGAAATCTTCCAGCAGGCCGCCGTTTCGGAAGCAGATTTCGCCGAGGTGCGCGGCCAGGAGCATGTCAAGCGTGCTCTCGAAGTGGCTGCCGCCGGCAATCACAACCTGCTGCTCATCGGGCCGCCGGGCAGCGGCAAGACCATGCTGGCCCGGCGCCTGCCTTCCATCCTCGCCGCCCAGAGCTTCGACGAAGCCCTGGAAACCACCAAGATCCATTCCATCGTCGGTCTGCTTCCGGGCCGCGAGGCGCTGGTCGCCTGTCGGCCCTTCCGCAGCCCCCACCACACCATTTCCGATGCCGGTCTCATCGGCGGCGGACCAGTGCCCAGGCCGGGAGAAGTGTCCCTGGCCCACAACGGGGTGCTGTTCCTCGACGAGTTGCTGGAATTCCGAAAAAACGTCCTGGAGATGCTGCGCCAACCTCTGGAGGATGGCCAGGTGACCATCAGCCGGGCTGCTTCGACTCTCACCTATCCGGCCCGTTTCATGCTGGTGGCTGCCACCAATCCCTGTCCCTGCGGCTATCTCGGCGACTCCCTGCACCAATGTTCCTGCACGCCGATCATGATCCAGCGCTATCGCTCCCGATTGTCCGGGCCGCTGCTGGACCGCATCGATCTGCACGTCGAGGTGCCGCGGGTGGCCCACAAGGAATTGGCCGGCAGCACACCGGCCGAACCCTCCTCCGCCATCCGCGTTCGGGTGGAGGCGGTGCATGAGATCCAGCGTCGCCGTCTGGCACCCTTCGGCCTCTACACCAACAGCCAGATGCAGGCCCGCCACATCAAACAGTTCTGCCGTCCCGACGCCGCCGGCGAAAAGCTGTTGGAAATGGTCGTCGACCGCCTCGGCATGTCGGCGCGCAGCTACGCCCGCATTCTCAAGGTGGCCCGCACCATCGCGGATCTGGCGGGCGAGGACGGCATCCGCCAACCCCACCTGGCCGAGGCGATTCAGTACCGGAGTCTGGATCGGAAGGCCTGAAAACATTCGATATCGATGCTTCTGGCCTCGTTGTTCAATGTGCTTGCTCTGGGTGCCCCGTTTTACTGATACTCTCCAGGAACATGGCCCCTGCCTCCAGCATCACGGTTGAAGCGAACACCGAGGCGTAGTGCAGGGAGTGCCTGTAGGTTGCGGAGATAGCTACGCTGCATTGCCTTTCCGCTGTTATTACATTCGCAAACCACCATCTTCCACTTCTGCAGTCCCGATCCCCAAGGTCGGCTCGATCTGACCGGGGTACAGATTCTGAAACAGATATCCGGCAAAATGGATTGGCAGGCCCAGTCGGACCGGGCCTTTGGGCATGTCGGACATCAGCAGGCCTTCCTCGAGCAGTTGGGAAAGTACCTGACGCCCGGTGCGTTCGGCCAGGCCGGAAACCCGAATCATGTCGCCTCGGGGAGCCTCGCCCCTGGTCAGGGCTTCCACGAGCATGTGAGTCGCCTCCACTTTCAAGGGATGGCCTCCCGGCCTTGGCGGAGGAATGAGTTTCTCGGAGCGCAGGCGAACATACCCGCCGATCCGGTCCCTTAGTCCATCGAGATCAAGCAGGCCCCGCATATACTTGACTTGGTCGAGGCATGTTTCGAGGAAAAACCGGCAGAAGGCGATCAATCCCTCCCGGGACAGGGTGCCGCGACCGTCCAGGTCATTGCGTCGGGGAGCATCGGCAAAACTCAAGGCAGCCATATAGTCGTCCCGGCGTCGCGCCAAGCCCCGGCTGATGTTCCACAGGCCGTATCCGGCAAGAGGGATCTGCTTGAGGTAGGCGTCCGTGAACAGCCTTGCAGTGCGGCCGTTGCCGTCCAGAAAGGGATGGATCCACATGAGGCGGTGATGGCCGGCGGCAGCGGCTATGAGGGGCGTTACGCCGTGATGTCTTGAAAGATCATAGAAGGCCTCGAAACGATCGAGAAACAAACCGACCGTTTCGTGAGGAGGGCCCACATGCCTCCCCACTTCGATTTCCCTGGTCCGCAATTGGCCTCCATGAACTCGAATACGTTCCGTTCCCTCCTTATTGGTCACCCACTTGAATTCTTCTGGCAGCTCTTTATAAACCTCCTCGTGAATCCAGCAGATGAATTCCCGACAGGCCGGGCTGAATTTCGGTTTCCCGCCGAGAGCCTTGTCGATTTTTTTCTGGCAGGCGATATGGGCCAAACTTTCCTGCTGAAGTTCCCTTTTTGCGGGGTCCCGGGAATACTCCTGCTGCATGGCCCGTTCGATTTCCACCGGATGAGTGCTGTGTCCCTCAATGAGGTTGGAATAGTAGCTATTGACGATCCGCAACAGGCCGGCAACAGCTTCCTGGGTGATCCGGTGCAACTGGCCGCCTAAAGCAGAGGACTGGGCAACTACCTCTCGAGCCATGTCTTCCAAGGCGTCTCGTTTGTCGGGAAGAAGCGGTTCCATCAAATGGGCTCCGAGTGTCATAGCCGTTTCCTTTTTGCCGAAATTAGTGCCGATCTAATAGGGTGTTTAACTATATAATAATTTTAAAGAAAATAAAATGGTAGTCCCAATTTAACGGTTTTTTTTGCCGATGCTGCTGCCGATCTTTGGATTCCACCGATTAGCTTTATGTCAAACCCCTCCAGCAGAAACTCACCCTCGCCGAGTTGATGCAGGCTGTCCGGGCCTTGGGCTGATAACCCGGCAGTCTTTTCCAGGTGTTTTTTTGTCGAAGGCTGGCCTTTATCCGAAATCCGGTAGACCCTTGCAGGATACGGGGCGAATTCAAATCGGAAACGGGTCAGTTATGTCAAAGAGCTATTATTCTCAGAAACTTACGGCATTATGCAATTTTTGAACCGGACAGTAGTGATAAAAATTTTAAACAGGATCCGCGTATATTCATGAAGTCTCCAAAAACTGTTCAATCTCCTCCCGATTGCGTCGACAGGGGGTATGCCTGCCGCTCAGCCAATCGGCCAGCTGCTCTGGGTCGCGGCCCATCTCGGTTCCAAGTTCCTCGAATGTTAAGCCGTTGACCTGCTTGTACCAGGCCAATTGTTCCAGGGGATTTTCGGGGCAGGGGATGGGATTGAACCCGAGGAAGTTGATAACCCGGGGAAGGTAACGCCAGTCGATGCTCCAGCCGTGCTCCCAGTTCCAGATGGTGGAGGCCGTGACACCTATTTGCTCTGCGATATCTTTCTGATACAGTCCGAGTTCAAGTCGGCGACGGCGCAGGTGGTCGCCAAGGGTGACGGGTTCACCGGAAAATTCTGGAAAAGTTTGAATTTTCAGGGGAATTTCGATTTTGAGGGCGGGCTGGGATGCTTCAGAAAAGTAGGAAAAGGTGCACGCATCCCTGCAAGTTCGGATTCCATTGAGATTCCGGTAACTTATGCACTTGTACGCCACATGAAATCCAGCGCTATCGCTCCCGATTGTCCGGACCGCTGCTGGACCGCATCGACCTGCACGTCGAGGTGCCGCGGGTGGCCCACAAGGAATTGGCCGGCAGCACACCGGCCGAACCCTCCTCCGCCATCCGCGTTCGGGTGGAGGCGGTGCATGAGATCCAGCGTCGCCGCCTGGCGCCCTTCGGCCTCTACACCAACAGCCAGATGCAGGCCCGCCACATCAAACAGTTCTGCCGTCCCGACGCCGCTGGCGAAAAGCTGTTGGAAATGGTCGTCGACCGCCTCGGCATGTCGGCGCGCAGCTACGCCCGCATTCTCAAGGTGGCCCGCACCATCGCGGATCTGGCGGGCGAGGACGGCATCCGCCAACCCCATCTGGCCGAGGCGATTCAGTACCGGAGTCTGGATCGGAAGGCCTGAAAACCTTTGCTGTCCCGCTGCCCAAATCGCCGGAAGCCCAGAAGGCCCACAAGAAGATCGCCATCCATTGACGGAACATTTTTAGATCGTTCTTTTTGGGGTTCCAGGGCCGCTGAAGGACAGACCGCCTTCAGCGGCCGAAATTTTATCTGGAGCTTACTGTAAAAACCGATTCCCGTTCGGGAAGATATCTCTTGTGTTTTCCCTCATGCATGTCTATTCTTACCGAAAGGGAAGATTTCTTATCTGGAGCTGCTATGAACGAAAGCAAATTACCGTACGGGAAGATTTCTGGCCCGGAGCAGCTCGGCTCCCTGATCCGCCAGGAGCGAAAGGGGCAGGGGATTACCCAGGAAGACCTCTCGGCCCTGGCCGGGGTGGGGCCGCGCCTCATCGGCGAAATCGAGCGGGGCAAGCCGACCGCTGAGATCGGCAAGGTTTTCCAACTGCTGTCCAGCCTTGGCTTGGTCCTCTCTATCCAGTCCCGCACCTCAAAAGATTGGCGGGAATAGGCCATGGCAATCCCTGAGCAGCTTGAAGTCTTTCTGGGGCTCCGCCACGCCGGGACGCTGAGTCGGGAGAATGGACGGCTCGCCTTTCGGTACCATCGGCACTGGCTGGATGATCCCGCCAGTCACCCCCTGTCCCTCTCGCTGCCTTTGCGCGCGACGCCGTTTGCCGACGGAGAAACCCGGACCTGGTTCGGCAACCTGCTGCCGGAGGGGGACTTTCTCAATGCCGTCGCCCGCAGTCTGGGCCGTAGCACCGGCGATGTCTTCGGCCTGCTCGTCGATCTGGGCGGGGAGTGCGCCGGCGCGGTCAGCCTGCTGCCGCCGGGCCAGTCTCCACTGATGGCAGGCCGTTATCTGCGGCTTAGCGAAGATGAACTCTACGCCCTAGTCTCCGCCTCTCCACCCCCTGCCTTGCTGGCCGGAGAGACGGGCGTGCGCCTCTCCCTGGCCGGGGCGCAGAACAAGGTGCCGGTCTACGTCGATGAAACCGGCATTCACAAGGCGACCGGCACCTTGGCCACCACCCATATCCTCAAGCCTCCGATCCGTGCCGCCATCGCCCTGCCGCACACGGTGGTGAACGAAGCCTTCTGCATACAGCTGGCCGGCAAGCTGGGCCTGGTCGTGCCCAAGGCGCAGGTGCACGCGGTCCGGGATCGAAGCTTTTACCTGGTGGAGCGCTTCGACCGCCGCCCTAGTCAGGGACGCATCGAGCGCCTGCACCAGGAGGACTTCTGCCAGGCGCTGGGGGTCGAGGCCAACCTCAAGTACGAGGAGAGCGGTGGGCCGTCGCTCGCTGACATCTGGCGTCTTCTGCGAAACCACAGCGCGGCACCGGCCGTGGACGGCCTACAGCTGCTGCGGTGGGTCGGTTTCAATTTCCTGGTCGGCAACGCTGATGCCCATGGCAAGAACATCGCTCTGCTCTACGGCGAAGACGGAAGCGTGCGTCTGGCGCCTTTTTACGATCTGCTTTGCACCGCCGTCTATCCAGACCTCGACCAGCGCCTGGCCTTGCGATTGGGCGGCGAGCGGCGTCCGGAGCGGTTGCAGCGCCGCCACTGGGAAAAGTTGGCCGAGGAATTGAAGATCGCACCCCGGGCGATATTCGGTGAACTGGAACGGCTGACCCGGACCATTGAAAAGACGGCAGAAGCTCTTGCCGTGGAATTCACCGAGCTTTACGGCTGCGCCGAGACCATGAACGCCATGCTGGAGGTCATCCGCGGTCGCAGCGGCCGGGCCTGGGCCTTTCTCGGCGGCCGACCAAATTGAATCCGGTTCGCAGAGTTCATCAGGGTCGTTTGACGCCGCGCAACACTTGGCGCAGGTTATTTTCCCACCCTTTTGGTCTTTGGCCTTTCTGAGTTGCTCAGGGTTTGCGCGCTTGGAAGAGACCTCGATCCAGGGTGCCGCAGGGCGTGAAGTTGTTGAAGGCAGTGAGGTGGATGGCGAGGATTACGGTCAACGCGGTGCCGGAAAAAATGGCGATCATGATGGCGATCTGGTATTTGATGGCCGTCATGGGATTGCCGCCGCCTAGAATCACGCCGGTCATCATGCCGGGCAGGGAAACCAGGCCGATGGTGGAAATACTGGCCACGGTCGGGGCCAGCGCCGCCCGGCAGGCGTCGCGGGCAAAAGGGTGCAGGGCTTCCTTCAGGCTTGCGCCCTGGGCCAGAGAGAGGAGGTAGGCTTTTTCATTCTGGCGCAGGGACTCGTAAAAAGTGCGGAGGCCGATGATGTCGGCCTGCAGGCAGTTGCCGAGAATCATCCCGCAGAGCGGGACAAGGTACTGGGCGTCCAGGGCCGCCGAGCCCTCCAATACCAGGAATACGAAAAACAGCAGCGGCACCAGGGTTCCGGTAAGCAGAGCCAGAAACAGCCCGCCGGCGAGTCTGCTCAGGCGCAGGCGGCAGCCACGGGCGATGGAAAGGTCGGCAACCCCGATCATGACCAGGGCCCAGGCACCCGTCACCCAGAGACTGTTCAGGTCGAATATGACTTGCAGGTAGAAGCCCACAAAAAGCAGTTGCAGGGTCATGCGGGTTACGGCAACCAGGGTCTGGCTCAACATGGACAGTCGCAGCCAGAGGATGATGGCCAGCGGAAGGGCAAGAAGCAGATACCCGGCGGCCAGGCGCCAGGCGCCGATATCGATAATGCTCATGAGGCGGACTCCCCGTGGGTATTGGAAAGATCGAAAAGCTCATCGGAACAACCCATCCACTCCTGATCATGGGATACGGACAGAACGGTCAGCGCTTCGCGGGCCTTCAGCAGTTCGATGACGGCCAGCTTGGCGGCCGGATCCAGGGCCGAGGAGGCCTCGTCGAGAAGCAGGATCTCCCGGTCGAGCAGCAGCGCCGACAGCAGTGCGATGCGCTGCTTCTCCCCTCCCGATAGGGTCGAAATCTCCTTGTCGAGCAGCGTGTGGGGCAGCAGGAGACGATCCAGGAGTGTCGGCGCGTCGGCCAGATTGTTCCGCAGATGGCGGTTGCTGCTGAAGGTAAAAGGGTGCTCCAGAAAGTCGCGTACCCGGCCCGCCGCCATTTCGGGTTCCTGGGCCACATACGCCATGCGGGTGCGGAGTTGCCAGATGGAAGCGGCGGTAAGTTCCCGGCCAAATATGCGGATGGTGCCGTCCGCGGCGGGGACAAAACCCAGCAGACAGCGCAGCAGTGTCGACTTGCCACAGCCCGAACGGCCGACCAAGGTCATCTTGCGCCCTGGCAGCAGACGCAGGCAGAGGCCCGAGAGGATTCTGTTTCCGTCAATATTGACGGTGAGGTTGTCGATATCAATCGCCGGTATGGTCAATGAAAAAACTCCCTGTCATGGTTTCGATTGGCAATGAGTCGTGCCGGCGGCTAAAACCCGTCCTGCAACTCCCGACACAATTCCTCGACCTGTGATCTGACCAAGGTCAGTACCTCCCGGCCCTGCTCGGTGAGAAAATAGCTGCGCGGAGCCTTTGGTCCCCGTGCCGAATCGACCTCGCTGCGCAGCCAGCCATGCCCCTCCATCCGTTTGAGCATCGGGTAGAGGGTTCCCGGGCTGACCTCGTAGCCGTGTCGGCACAGTTCCCTGAGCATCCATTGTCCCACCACCGGCCCTTCGGCTGCGTGGTGCAGGATGTGAATTTTCCAGAAACCGAGCAGGATTTCCTTGTTGACCGCAGCCATGTCGGGATACTGTAATTTCATAACGAAAAACGTATACGATTTTCGTAATAGAGTCAACCCTTCATTTCCAATCCAGCGTTGGTATCTGTAGCAACGCTCAAAGCATTTTCGGATTGACAGTGTATCTACCTACTGATAGGTTTGTTGCCATGAACGATACGCGGACCAAAATTCTTGATGTTGCCGAAGACCTCATCCAGCGGGTGGGCCTCAACGCCATGAGTTACCAGCATATCAGCGACAGTGTTGGGATTCGCAAGGCCAGCATTCATCATCATTTTCCGAAAAAGGAAAACCTGGTTGACGAACTGCTGCGGCGCTGCCAGGTTTCCTACGGAGATCATTATCAGAAAATCGTCGAATCCGCGGGCAGTGCTCCGGGAAAATTGCGACAGTTGGCAGGGGTTTTTGAAGATGGCCTGAAGAATCAGAAACTCTGTCTGGTCGGTACCATCAGTGCCGATCTGAACACGCTTGGGAATGGGTCGTGCCTCATTCTCGAAGACACGATTCAGCATACGGTGGATATTTTTTCCGTTGCCTTCAAACAGGGGCTCGCGGAAGGGACATTGTCCTTCTCCGGCAAGGTCGAGGACACGGCCTATGCTTTTTTCACGTTTTTGTTAGGAACGCAGATTGCCGCCCGGGCGCATGGGGGAGTCAATGCCTTTCGGCGGGCGACGGAGGCCTTGATCTCCTGCTGGGAGACATGACAAAAAAATTTTTCTTTTCTGTCTACCAACTGATAGGTAGTCTTGCGGATGGCCCTCAAAGGGATAACCTGTTACCGAGATGAAAAAAGGGTTTTTTTCACCACAACCAAGGGAGGCAGTCATGACAGGGAAAACCGTTACCGAAGGCAATGAGAACCTGAATCCCACCCAGGAATTTATCGCATTGGAAGTCGAAAAAACCGCGGACAAACAATTCGTGCGAAAGATCGTCACCCGCTCCGTGGACGATCTTCCCGACGGGGATCTGCTGGTCAGGGTTCATTATTCCTCCCTCAATTACAAGGATGCCCTTTCGGCCACCGGGCATCCGGGGGTCACCAGGCAATTCCCCCACACGCCAGGTATCGATGCCGCCGGAGAAGTGGTTGCGACAGGCAGTGCCCGGTTTTCGCCGGGCGATCAGGTGGTGATTACCGGCTACGATCTGGGGATGGAAACCGACGGCGGATGGGGTCAGTTCATTCGTATTCCTGCGGCATGGGCGATTCCTCTGCCCGCCGGGCTGACCCTTTGGGAGGCTATGGCCCTTGGCACCGCCGGACTGACCGCAGGCCTTTCGGTATTGAAACTGACCGAGGCCGGCGTGCGGCCGGGAGATGGCGAGGTGCTGGTTACCGGTGCAAGCGGCGGTGTGGGTAGTCTGGCGGTATCGATCCTGGCCCGGGCCGGCTATCGGGTGGTTGCCGCCACCGGCAAGGCGGAGGCTGAAGGCTATCTGCGCGCTTTGGGGGCGTCGGAGGTCGTTTCGCGCCAGCAGGTGGTTGATGGCGTTGAGCGCCCGATGATGAAGGAACGCTGGGCCGGAGCGGTGGATGTGGTCGGTGGCGAAACCCTGGTGGCGGCCGTCAAGTCGACCCGTTATGGCGGCGCGGTCACCTGTTGTGGATTGGTGAGTTCCGTTGATCTAACCATGAACGTGTATCCCTTCATCCTTCGAGGAGTGAGCCTGATCGGCATCGATTCGGTCCATTGCCCGATCGATCTGCGGTTGCGGGTTTGGGGGAAGTTGGCCGGTGAATGGAAGCCGGAACAGTTGGCGGACCTGGTCGAAGAGGTATCCCTGGCGGATATGGAGAGCCGGATTCAGCAGATTCTTGCAGGCGGCATAAGCGGGCGAGTGGTGGTAAGATTGTTTTAAAAAACACCAAGTCAAGGAAGGGTGTGGTCAGGTTAAGGCAGGTCTTTTCTTTTCATTCGTGTAGAAGTGCTGGAAATGGGCGATGCGGGAGCCCGAGTGGCTTCTGAAGGCGAAATCAAAACAGTCCTGGTCAGATCATCAGGTTCATTTGGCCATCGGTGTCAAGCCCAGTCACACACCTGCCGATGCGATAAAACGCCAATATGCCTTTGACATTCTCGGCGATGCCGCCACCGTAGGAAAATTGTTGGACGGCATGACCAATGCGTTCGAGGCTGCCTACAGAATCTGAGCCAGCCTGCCGGTAGGATTTGGGGGAAAGGTCGGCAGCATATTACAGCGTTGGAGTTGAGCATTGCCTGTTCATACAGGAGACCAAAGTAACAAAAACTCTTGGTTTGTAATATGCTGCCTTTCTTATTAAGTAGTGCTGGAAACATTTGGCATGGAAAGTATTAAAAATTGAAAAAGCTATTTATGCATTTTAAGGTGTTCTTTCCATTGCTCCGGAGAAGTGATGTCCACCCCACAGGTCGAGCATCTGATCAAGGGAGCTGCCTTATGCTCGGGGTGCTCCTGCATGTGTTGTTTCAGGCCTGCAGCGGAAGTAAAAACCACTCCACAGGTGGCACATTGGATCAAAGGGGTACTCGATTTGGTAAATTCATGTTCAGGATGTTCGGCCATGTGTTCGACCGCCGCTGCCCTGGAGGTGAATTCCACCCCGCAAGTGGCACATTTGATTAAGACTTTTTCGCTTCCCTGGTCGTGGGCATGGTCATGCCTGGCCATCGGCGTTGTATGACAGCCGTACACGAACAATGCCGCAACAAAAAATGCTGCTAAAATAAGTCTGGACATTTTAATTCCTCCCCTTGAGTTGCTGGAACCTGTAAGTGCTCTCTCTGGCCGATGGAAAAGCTTTGTAGGAATGGTTCTTGGTGAACTTATCACCTCCTCTTAATGGGCTTCTTCGAAAGGTGGTAATGGGTATGCATGGCTGGTACAATTGAAAATCATTTGCCTGATGTTTGAATTCTTACAGGTAATGGCCTATTTTCAATGGCCCGACAGGTTATTTTTTTAATCATTCTTATTTAGGGGAGAAAAAATCTATGCGGCTCACTGCCCGGATTGCGTTGATTGGATGCTTGCTGCTTGCAGTCCATGTTGTTCCTGCCGCGGCATATCTGGCTCCCGGTGAACCGGCTCCCGATGTGGCATTGACGGATTTGACCGGCAAACGCATGCGACTTTCCAGCTTTAGAGGACGGAACCTTGTCCTCGTTTTTGGCGCAACCTGGTGCCCGGCTTGCAAAGCCCAAGTCGACGACCTGCTGCAAACCCAATCCTTGCTGAAAAAAAAGCAGATAACGGTTCTGACAATCTTTCTGGACGACAAGCCCAGGCATATCAAGAAGTATGTTGCCGGGAAACGGTTTCCGGTGCCTTTTCATGCTTTCCCTGATAACGGGCAGGCCCAGAAGGCTTATCGGATTTTCGTTGTTCCGCGCGTCATCATTATCGATCCCGATTTCAAAGTCGTCTATGACGGCATGCAGTTGTCCTCCAAGGATTTGAACGAAAAATTCGCAGTCTTGCCTGAAAAGGCCAAAGGAATTGAGTGATCGAGCCAGCTTCTTGGTCTCGCTAACGCTGGCCAATCTCACCAAAGCCATGGCCGAAGTCAACGAGACCAAGAAGCGACCCGCAGGGTGCTCTCTGAAAAAGAGGTTGCCAAGTGGATCGAGCAGGCCACAACTTTGCCGCGAATGCTGGAATACTGATACGATCGGCTATCGTGGGGGGCTCGCCCCCTCTCACGTTTAGGAATGACGGCGATATTCGGCGGCGTTTTGCTTCTCTTTCCGCGCGCTTTGGGCGCATCCGCGGTTGTGTCTCGCGAAATCGTCGTCGAAGGTGTCGAACGTCCGATGATGAAAAAGCGCTGAGCCTGCAGCGGCGGGTTGAAGGCCTATCCGGACACGAACCCGGCCCGGGACGCGGGCAAAAGAATTCAATAGTCCATTGCTTTATGCGTAAACAAGGAGTAGAGTGTGCGGCGGTCTGAAGTTTTCGCGCTGTACGGACCGTTTTTATCCACCCTTATTGGAGTTGCAGATGGACGAAGGCAGTAGTTACGGCTTCTGGCCGCAACACCCTAAGATCTCTCAGTCCGCTTTCGCCCTAACAGGGATTCCGCTGCTTTTGAACCTTTCCGCCTGAATCGGTCCTGGTTCGTCTTCGGAATTCCGCTTTGCGCGGGAGCAAATTTCCGGAGGTGACTATGGAACTTTCCCCTCAGATCCACACCGAAATCCTGAATCTTATTGGCAGTGGCGACCGGCAGGCGTTGCGCGAATGGTGCGTCGCCTGGCATCCCGCCGATCTTGCCTCCTTGTTGACCGAAATGGAGCCGGCGGATGCCGGAAAGGTTCTGGATGCTCTCAAGCCTGAGCAATATGCTCTTGTCTTGGCTCATCTGGAGCCGGAAAACCAGGTCGAATTCGCGGCTCTGCTGTCCAACGACCGGTTGGCCCGTATCATCTCGCACATGGATGCGGACGACCGTGTCGACTTCATCCAGTTGCTTCCCGAAGAACAGCGCGAAAAAATTCTGCATTTGCTGGCGCAGGCCGAGCGTGAGGACATCCGCAAACTCGGTTCCTATGAGAAGGGCACCGCGGGTGCGGTGATGACTTCGGAATATGCCACCCTGAGTCCGGACCTGATGGTTCGCCAGGCACTGGACAAGCTCAGGCTTGAGGCTCCTGACAAGGAAACCATCTATTATGCTTATGTCATCGATGCCCAGCGCCGCCTGCTTGGTCTCGTTTCCCTGAAATCCCTGATTCTGGCGCGTCCCGACACTCGTATCGAGGACATCATGTATCGGGAGCTGATTACCGCCAAGGTCGAAGACGATCAGGAGGAAGTGGCCAGGAAAATGGCCAGATACGACCTCATCGCCATCCCGGTTACCAACGGCAACGAGGCGTTGGTCGGCATCGTCACTTTCGACGACGCCCAGGATGTTGCCGAAGCTGAAGCGACGATTGACTTTCACCGCATGGGCGGCTCCGCCTCCCTGATGAACACTAGTCTGCGCGAGGCGGGAATCGGGTTTCTGGTAGCCAAGCGGCTGCCGTGGCTGTTGGTGCTGGTCTTTATGAACATCTTCTCCGGCGCAGGCATCGCTTATTTCGAGGATACCATCGCGGCAGCCGTCGCTCTCGTCTTCTTTCTCCCCTTGCTTATCGACAGCGGTGGCAACGCCGGCTCGCAGTCGGCGACTCTCATGGTGCGCGCCCTTGCCGTCGGCGACGTCCGTCTGAAGGACTGGCTGGGCCTGCTCACCAAGGAGGTTGGCGTCGCCCTCGGCATCGGCCTGTGCATGGGTGCCGCCGTTTCCCTCATCGGCATGTTCCGCGGCGGACCCGACATCGCCGTCGTGGTGTCTATAACAATGGTGGCGGTGGTCCTCGTCGGCAGTCTTATCGGCATGTCCCTGCCGTTCCTTCTCACCCGCCTGCGCCTCGATCCGGCTACCGCCAGCGCTCCGCTGATCACTTCGCTTGCGGACATGGCAGGGGTTATCATCTACTTCAGCATCGCCACCTGGTATCTCGGGCTGCAATAAGGTCTTTGCAGCAGGCCGTGGCCGGTGCCATCCGTTCTTGCGCGCCCCTTTGCAAAAGGGGGCGCGAAAACCGTTCTTTTTTCGGCCTTCAGTCATCCTCCGCCTGCCGGTTTCAACTTCTCTGACGGATATCTGACGGTACCTTCACCTTCTCTTTGTTTGCTCAGCTTTGCACTGTGATGGCGGCACGGAGGGAGGGCATCAGACCTTCCGGTTCGTCCCGCCTCATGCCACGAAGCCGACCCATTCCACATTCAGGGTCGCCACGCCGAATTCCTCTTCGACCTTGCCCTTGAGCAGATAGGGCCGGTGGCGGGTGAGCTGGCGGCAGAAGCGCTCGTAGGCGCGGGGGAAGAAGGTGACGTCGAAGAGGGCCGTGGTGTCTTCGAAGGAAACGAATTCCATGGGCCGGCCGTCCTTGTCCTGCACCGTTTTGCCCGTCACCCACCAGCCGACCATGGTCACGTAGCGGCCCGCCCATTGCCGGAGCTGGTTGGCCGGCACCGGCTTGAGGCGAGCAAGTTCCCGGCGGTGCAGCAGCAGGGGGTGGCAGGAGAGCAGCATCCCCAGGCATTCCCGCTCCTGGCGCAGTATCGTCTCGTTGTCGTACGCCGGCGCGTCGGGTACGGCGACCGGCTCCGCGAACAGCAGGCCGCCGCCGTCGCAATCATGGCGGTCGGCCAGCAGCTGCCAGAGCAGGGTCGGCCGCCTTTCCCGGCCTTCCAGGACGTCGAAGCAGCCCGCCTTGATCAGCAGCATGACGTCGGCGCTCGCCATCCGCACCCGTCGTAGAAAATCCCGGAAGTCGACAAACGGCCCGCCTTCGCGGCGGGTCCGCAGCAGCAGATCCAGGGCCTGGCGGCCGAGGCCCTGGATCTGCATCAGGCCGACTCGCAGGTTATGGCCCTGCCCGGTGTAGGGTGCATCGCTGGCGTTGATATCGGGGGGCAACACCCGCAGGCCCAGGCGCCGGGCTTCGGAGAGGTAGGCGAAGGGGGCGTAGTAGCCGCCCCCGTTGGCGATGACCGCCGCCATGAACTCGGCCGGATAGTTGGCCTTTAGCCAGGCCGACTTGCAGCTGACCAGGGCGTAGGAGGCCGAGTGAGGCTTGCAGAAGGAGTAGCCGGCGAAGGAGAGGATTTGGGCCCAGACCTCCGCCAGGGTGTCCTCCGGGATCTCTTTGGCTTTGCCACCGGCCAGAAACATCTGCCGATAGTCGGCGAGCTTCTTCTCCTTGTGCTTCTTGCTGAGGATCTTGCGCAGTTGATCCCCCTCGAAGGCGGAAAAATCCGCCAACGCCATGGCCACCTGGGTGATCTGTTCCTGGTAGATGGCGATGCCGTAGGTTTCGGCGAGGACCTCGTCCAGCAGAGGATGCAGGCAGTTCCAGCTTTGCCCCCGCATGCGGGCGACGAACTCGCGGATGAAGGTGTTGGCGGCGGGCCGGATGATGGAGGAGGCCATGATCAGATGCTCGAACAGATCGGCCCCGGCGGTGGCCTCTTCATCGTCGAACATCCTTTTCAGCAACTGCCGGGTGGCCGGCGACTCGATGTAGAAGCAGCCCATGGTCTCGCCGGCGCGCAGCAGCTTGCGGGTCGCGGCGTCATCCAAGGGCTGCCAGGAGGCGTAGTCGATGTCGCGGCCGGTATTCTTTCTGACCGCCTCCAGGGCGTCGCGGATGACGGCCAGGGAACGGTTGCCGAGGATGTCGATCTTCACCAACCCGGCGGCCTCGGCCTGCTCCTTTTCCCACTGGATGACCGGCAGCCCTTTGGCGGACACCTCCACCGGCACGTAACGGCGCAATTCGTCGGGCACCACCACCAGCCCACCGCAGTGCAGGGACAGGTGGCGCAGTTGGCCCCTGAGGCGCTGCGCCAGGTGCAGCATCCGCTGCCAGTCCTCGTTCAGGGCTTCACCGCGAAACAGGGGGTGCGTGCGCACCGCGCCGGCCGTCTGATCGGCCTTCCAATAGCCGGAAATGCGCTCGGTGACGGCCCTGATCTCCGCCTCGGGCAGGCCGAAGACCTTGGCCACTTCGCGCAGGGCGGCGCGGCCCTTGAAGCCGACCTGATTGGCGACCATGGCCGCTCGGTGGGCGCCGTAGCGGGCCAGGGCGAAATCCAGTACGGCATCCCGCTCGTCCCAGGGAAAGTCGATGTCGATGTCCGGCGGATCGACGCGACCGGGATTCAGAAAACGCTCGAAGAACAGGTTGTGGCGAATGGGGTCGACGTGGGTGATGCCCAGACAGTAGGCGACCAGGGAGGCGGCGGCGCTGCCCCGGCCGCAGGTGCGGGGCGACTGGCGGGCGATCTCCTCCACCACCAGGAAGTAGTGGGCGAAGCCCTTGTCGCGGATGATGGCCAGTTCCTTGTGCAGCCGGGCCGCCACCGTCGCATCGATGCGGCCGTAGCGCCGGCGGGCGCCATCGTCGGCGCGGCGCTGCAGCACTGCGAAGGCTTCCTCTTCGGCCAGGCCGCGAAAGGCGGGAAAGATGGTGGCGGAGAAATCCCAGTCGGTCCGGCACTGGCCGGCGATGCGGGCGGCGTTCTCCATGGCTTCCGGACAGTGGGGAAAGTGATGGATGAGTTTTTCCGGCGACTGCAGAATATCGACGTCGGTCGCGGTCTCTCCGGGTTTCAGGCGCGAGAGCTTGGTGTTCAGGGCCACCGCCCGCAGCACCCGATGCAGGTCCAGGTCCTGCTCCGTCAGCAGGGTCGCCCGGCTGGTGGCCACCGGCGGCAGTCGCAGTTGGCGGGCCAGGGCCAGGGCCCGGTGCATCCCGTGGCCGGGGGAGAGCTCGACGAACAGCCCCTCCGGCGACGGGCGGCGTAGGGGGGCGAGCACCGCCGCATGGTCCGTGATGATGAACAGGCCCCGGCGGTAGCGGGCCAGGGCCGTGGGCAGGTCGAAGTCGCTGCGGCAGTGCAGTTCGGAGAGCAGCCGGCAGAGATTGCCGTAACCCTCGGCGTCCCGCGCCAGCAGCACCGCCCGGTGCTCGCCGGCCAGGGCCTCGGCGCCGATGATGGGGGCGAGACCCGCCGCCCGGGCCGCCTCCAGAAACCGGGGGATGCCGTACAGGCCGTTGCGGTCGGTCAGAGCCAGGCGCCGCAGCCCCATGGCCCGGGCGGCGGCGCACAATTCCTCCACCCCGTGCACGCCCCAGCCGGGCGAGAAGCTGGAATGGACATGCAGCGCGACGAAATCGGTCATGGTCCCTCCAGGCTGCGGCCCCAGCGCAGGGCGCCCATGCCGTAGCGCTCGCGCAGCCGGTCGAGGGCCTGCTGCAGGGTCGCGGCAACAGGCGGCGCGGCGGGGGCGGCGGGGGCGGCGGTGAACAGATCCAGCTGTCGCGGTCCGCTCTCCAGTCGGGCGCAGTCCAGCCGCAGGCCCTTGAGGCGCACCCGCCGCCGGCAGCTCTTCAGGAACAGTTCCTCGGCGGCGGCCAGCAGGGGCAGATCCAGGTCGTGGGGCAGAGGCAGCCGCGCCGTGCCCCGTTCGGTGACGCCGTCGGCGTACATCAGGGTCAGGGTCAGTTGCCGGGTCTGGCGGCCGAGGCGGCGCAGCCGCCGCCCGCAGTCCTCCACCAGGCGGCACAGGGCCGCCAGCAGCGCGCTGTCGTCGTTGTCCGCCGCCGTCAGATAGGTTTCCTCGCCGAGGCACGGGGCGCGCTGCGGCGGCCGCACCGGGGAGGGATCGATGCCGCAGGCCCGCTGGTGCAGCAGGGGGGCGAAGGGGCCGAGGGCCAGGCGCAGCTGGGCGACGGAGAGAGCGGCAACCTCTTCGACCCGGCGCAGGTTGAGATCCTGCAGCAGCTGCCGGGAGCGGGCCGGGCCGACTCCGGGCAGCACGGCCACGGGCAGGGGGCCGATGAAATGACGTTCGCTGCCCCGCAGGATGTCGCAGACCCCCGGTTGCTCCAGGTAGCCGGCGGCGATGCGCGACACCAACTTGTTGCCGGCCACCCCGACGCTTCCGGCCAGGCGCAGGTCCCGGCCCAGTTCCCGCTCCAGGCGGGCCGCCGCATCCCGCCCCGGGCCGAGCAGACGGCGGCTGCCGGTCAGATCCAGAAACAGCCGGCCGGGCGCGGCCGGTTCCAACAGCGGCGAAAAGCGTCCGGCCAACTCCTGCAGCGCCCGCATGCCGCGGGCCATCTGCCGCGGCTCGGGCGGCAGCAAGATCAGGGCCGGGCAGCAGCGCCGCGCCCGATAAACGGCCATACCTTCGCAGATTCCTTCGGCACGCGCCTCCGCCGAGACGCACTGCAGCAGGGCCCGTTCCGAATTCCCGGGGGCCACCGCCACCGGGCGCCGGCGCAGGTCCGGGTCCGAGACCCGGGCCAGGGCGATGGCGAAGGCGGGAATGGCCAGGTGCAGGATGTCCCGTTCCATGGGGTCAGGCACAGTGGCGGATGACGCCCACCACCACCCCCTCGATGCGAAAACTCTCCTCGTCCTCGACCCGGATCGGCGCCATGGCCGGGTTGGCCGGATGCAGTTCGATATACCGCCCCTTGCGGTAAAAGCGCTTGACCGTGGCCTCGTCGCGGATCAGCGCCACCACCATCTGGCCGTTATCGGCCTGGGCCTGCTTGCGTACCACCACGTAGTCGCCGTCCAGGATGCCGTCGCCGATCATGGACTCACCCTGCACCCGCAGGACGAAGTTGTGCCCCGCGCCGAGCATGGAGGCCGGCACCTCGATGCTGTCGGGGGTCTCGACCGCTTCGATGGGCCTGCCGGCGGCCACCAGCCCCGCCAGGGGCAGTTCGCAGCCGTTGCCGTGGGGCCGCAACACCTGCAGGCCGCGCCGGGCATTCCAGGGCTTGGTCAGAAAGCCTTCGCGCTCGAGGCGCACCAGGTAATTCTGCACTGTGCCCAAAGAGCGGAAGCCGAAGGCCCGGGCGATTTCCTGCTGGGCCGGTGGATAGCCTTCGCGGGCGGTGAACGCTTCAATGAAATCCAGGATTTTTTTCTGTTTCGGGGTCAGGGTGCCCATGGCCGTCTCCGTCGGATCGATGACTGATATGGATTAAGGATATGCGCAGGTTTTGCGTAAGTCAAGAGGGGATAGCGCGACTGACCGCTTGTTGGAATGAATCCGTTTTTGCGGGCATCTCTTTCGGACTGCGGCACACCGGATTGACAAAACTCACGACAAATTTTACATTAAGCTGCTATCGTGAAATGAGCAGGTCTCCCCAGTTCCCTGTGCCGGTGACGCGTGCCAGGCGGGAGGAGGAGCGACAGGACGGGTATGCGGCTTGAATCTGTGACGAGATGGGTGTGCTGCGGCGGGATCGCGCTGCTGCTGGCCGGTTGCCACCCCGGTTTCCGCCTCGTGCGCACGGCGGAACTCGAGGGGTTGGAGCAGCAGGCCCGGGCGGGGCAGGTGCAGGTCGCGATGCTGCTCGAGGAGCAGGCGGCCCTGCGACAGGCATTGCAGCGCTCTCAGGAGGAAATTCTGCCTCTGGTGCAGGGGCTGAAGGACTGGTCGGAACGGCCTCCCGCGCCGGTTGAGTGTCTGTTGCCGGAAGATTCCGCCCCCGCCTGCAGCCTTTCGGACCATGAGGGACAGTCCCTGCCCGCGGTGTCGTCTTCGGACAAAAAGGTCATCGGTGCGGTGGAGGAGGTGTTGGTGAGGCCGCCGGGCATTATCCTGCCGGCGCGCATCGACACCGGCGCCGCGACCTCATCCCTGGATGCCCGGAACCTGCAGCGCTTCGAGCGCGATGGCAAGCCCTGGGTGCGGTTTGAGGTGCAGATGCCGGAAAGCGGCCAGAAGGCGCAACTGGAAAGGCCCATTGTCCGCCAGGTGCGCATCGTTCAGGCCGGCCGGGCGGAAGGCGAACGCCGGCCGGTGGTGGAACTCCAAATTACCCTTGGCGGCATGGTGCAAACCGCTCAGTTCACCCTTTCCAGCAGGACCCACCTGGAATATCCGCTGCTCATCGGCCGCAATGTGCTCCGCGATGTCATGGTGGTGGATGTCGGCAGGAAGCGGAGCGTCCGCCCCCGTACCGGCGAGGCGGCCCCATGACATGGGTGCAACGCCATCCGGTCTCGTGTGCCGCTCTGCTGTTGCTGCTGCTGGCTTTGGGCGTGGCAACCTGGCGTTATACGCGTTTCCGCGTTCCCTTGCGGCCGGGGGAACAGGCGGAGGTGTGGTTTGTCGAGGCGCGGATCGATTTCGAAGCCGAGGGCGTGCCGGTAACGGTCAGCCTGGATCTGCCCGATGCGCCGCCCGGCTTTCGCATCGCCATGGAACAATCGGCCTCGCCCGGCTATGGTTTTGCCGTGGTTGAAGAGCAGGGCGAGCGTCGCGGGGAGTGGACCATTCGGACCGCGCGGGGTCCGCAGACCCTCTATTACAAGGTGCAGATTATCCCTGAAACTCAGGGCCGGGAGGCTGCGGTCGCCCCGCCGGCAGTAGCAGCACCGGTTTACCGGGATGAGGCGGAAGCCACGGCGGCGGCCCAATTGCTGGCGGCGGCGCAGGCCACCTCGAGTGGTCCGGCAAGCCTGGCCCGTGAACTCCTGCGGCTGCTGGCCGCCGCCGAGCCGGGACAGAATGCCGCCCTGCTGCTCACTTCCCGGTCGCCCGCTGCCGGCCTGGATCTGCTGTTGCGCCAGGCCGGCGTACCGACCCGTCTGTCCCTGGGATTGAATTTGGAGGATGGCCGGCGCCGACAGGAGCTGATTCCCATCATCGAGGTTTTTACCGGCCAAAGGTGGCAGGTGTTCGACCTCGCCGGCGGCAGGCAGGGGCTTCCCGAGCATCTGCTGCTCTGGCATCGCGGCAGCCGTTCCCTCCTGGATGTTACGGGGGGCCGCGATTCGCGGGTGGGTTTTTCCATGCTGCGTCAAGCCGTCCCGGCCCTGGCCCTGGCTCGCCAGCAGATGGGGGTGGCGGGACTGGCGCAGTTCGACATCCATCATCTGCCCGTGGAAGAGCAGGGCATGCTCAAGCTGTTGCTGCTGCTGCCGGTCGGGGTGCTGGTGGTGGTCTTCATGCGCCTTTTGGTCGGTCTGCGCACGGCGGGTACTTTCATGCCCGTGTTGCTGGCCGTCGCCTTCCTGCAAAGCGCCCTGCTCCCGGGATTGGCCAGTTTCGTTGCTATCGTGGCGTTGGGTCTGGTGCTGCGTGGCTGCCTGGAGCGGTTCAACCTGCTGTTGGTGGCGCGCATTGCGGCCCTGGTGATAGCGGTGATTTTTCTTATCTGTTTGCTGAGCGTGGTCGGTTACCGCCTTGGCCTCAACACCGGCATGACCCTGACCTTCTTTCCCATGGTCATCATCGCCTGGACCATCGAACGCATGTCCGTGCTCTGGGAAGAGGAAGGGGCGCGCGAGGTGCTGAGCCAGGGGGGCGGCAGCCTGCTGGTCGCCCTGATCGCCTACGGGTTGATGAGCTGCGCTCTGGTTCGGCACCTCAGCTTCAATTATCCGGAACTGAACCTGGTCCCCCTGGCCCTGATCCTGCTGCTGGGGCAGTATACCGGTTACCGCCTGCTGGAACTGCGGCGCTTCCGGTTTTTTGTGGAGCGGCCCCTTTGATGTGGATATCGCCGTTGCAGCTGGCCCGGCTCGGCATCCAGGGCATGAACGGCCGCAATCTGGCCATCATCGGCCGTTACAACGACCGCCGCCTGTTCCCGCTGGTGGATGACAAGCTGCAGACCAAGCTGCTGGCTCGGGAACACGGTATTCCCACCCCCCATCTGCGCTTCGTGTTTCGCCAGCAGCATGAAATCCGCAACCTCGAAAAATACCTTGCGGATCTGCCGTCCTTTGCCATCAAGCCGGCCCGCGGCTCGGGGGGCAAGGGCATCCTGATCATCCGCCGGCATGGCCAGGGAAAGTTCATCAAGTCCAGCGGCGGGATCCTGGACCTGCCGGCCCTTCGTCGGCACCTGTCCAACATCCTGGCCGGCCTGTTCACCCTTTCCGGCGCCCCCGATGCCGCCTTCATCGAAGATCTCATCGAGTTGGACAGCCGTTTTGCCGGTTATTCCCATGAGGGAATTCCCGACCTGCGTATCATTGTATTTCGGGGTTATCCGATTATGGCCATGCTGCGTCTGGCCACCCACGCTTCGGACGGCAAAGCCAACCTGCACCAGGGTGCAGTCGGCGTCGGCTTGGACTTGGCGACAGGGCGGGCTCTGAAGGCGATCCAGTTCAACCGCCCGGTGCAGGTGCATCCGGACACCGGAAGGCCCTTGCGGGAGCTCCATATCGACGGTTGGCGGGATATCCTGCTGCTGGCGGCGCGCTGCTATGAAATGACGGGCCTCGGCTACCTGGGGGCTGATATCGTCCTCGATGGTGTCCGCGGGCCGTTGCTGCTGGAACTCAACGCCCGTCCCGGTCTCGCCATCCAGGCTGCCAACGGCCAGGGGCTGCGGCCACGTCTGGGTCATCTGGAAACGCGGGCCGCGGTGCCCTGCATGCCCGAGGAGCGGGTGCTGTACGCCATCAAGGCTTTTGCTGTTCCTTTGCAGCAGAAGCGGTTTGATCGGCCTTCCGTCAGCTTGCAACCGTCCGTGTGACGGCGGTTAAAATGCCTTTTGCGGAGACCGCAGGCGGATTTGGGCAGCAATCTATCGCTTTTGGAAGCGTTGCCGCAGTTCTTCCGCCTGATCGGGGTGGAGCTGCAGGAATTCCACGCCGAGACCCGGAATGCTCGGCTTCTTGCCCCAGGGGTTGACGCGGCGGATTATGATTTTGATGGGTGTCGGGTCGGACAGTTCCAGCAATTGCAGCCAGGCATGTTGCTGATTTTCCCAGTGGTCGTCGAAGGTGACCAGAAAACATCCGCCGAGGGAAATGTCGAGGGTCACGGTACGTTCGAGCTGGTCCGGCGGAAACTCGCTGTCCCGAGAGAGCAGGCCGTTGAGATGGATCGCATGGCGTCTGCTGGCGCGGAATGCGCGGGGTGGGTGGTTGCGGCATACATGCTCGAGAAAGTAGCGCAGGGGGTGATCCCCGGCAAGGGATTTGCCGAACACCAGTCCGCGGATACGGGCGGCACCGGCATCCCAGCGCACCCGCAGGGTCGGATAGGCTTCGGCAATTTCCTGGAGCAGGAGTTTCTCCTCCGGATTCGCCCGGACCGCCGTGAGCACGTCGATGACCACGCCATTGAAGGGCCGCTGCAGCAGGGTCTGCTTCAATTCCGTAAAATTACCGGCCGTTTCACAATCGGCGCCCAATTCTTCGAGGGCTCGGCGGTAAATGGCCAGGGTTGGCGGATGACGGTCGAATATCAAAACATGGCTCATGCAGGGAGATCCATTCGGCTTTTGCGGGTCGACTGCACCAGGCGACCCGCCAGGATGGGGGGCAAACGGGAAACCATTAAAGCGATTGTAACAGAAAACCGTTTTCTTAATTGGGATAATGGCCAAACCGGGTATGCTTAACCCGGATCAGGCGTTAAGCCGTTCGCATCGCCTGAAAACCATCCGGGATGGGAGCCCCATGCGCAGCTTGTCCTTGTTACTGCCATTTCTTAAAAAGTATCGGCGGCTCCTCCTCATCGGGCTGGGCTGGCTCCTGGTGACGGATCTGCTGGGACTGCTGGCACCCTGGTTGCTCAAGGTGGGCATCGACGAGGTTCAGGCCGGCAACGGCCGCGGATTGGTCACGGCCGGCATGCTGCTGACGGTGGTGGCGCTGCTGCGCTATGGAACCCGCACCCGCTCGCGCCATCACTTTCTGAATACCGCCTGTTACCTGGAAAATGATTTGCGGCGGCAACTGCTGGCCCGCCTGCTGGAGCAGGACGGGCCGTTTTTCGATCGCTTTCGCACCGGCGATTTGCTGTCACGATTTAGCAACGATATCGGCAATTTGCGTACCCTGGCCGGATTCGGCATGATGATTTTCATCAACACCCTGATGGTCTATGCCATGACCCTGGTGGTGTTGTTGGGCCTGTCTCCAGGCCTGACTCTGGTGGCACTGCTCCCTTATCCGTTGTTGTTGCTGTTGACCCGCTACCTTTCCGAGCGATTGATGACGGCCTCGGCGGCAGTGCAACGGAGGCTGGGACAGGTCAGCGAGGCCCTGGAAGAGGGCGTCAGCGGCCAGGCCGTGATTCGCAGCTATGGCCTGCTGGAGCAGCGCAGCGCCTGTTTCGACACCCTCAATCAGAAATACCTGACCGCCAGCCTGGTGCTGGCCCGGTTGCGCAACGCCATCGGGCCGAGCATGGCCCTCATCGCCCCGTTGAGTACCCTGCTGATCTTTTATTTCGGCGGCCGCCGGGTCATCGCCCAGCAGCTGTCCCTCGGGGAACTGGTGGCCTTCAGCGCCTATCTGGCGCAGTTGGCCATGCCGACCCTGATGCTCGGCTGGATTCTCGGCTTGGTACAGCGCGGCGCCGCCAGTGCCGAGCGCCTGTCCGATATCCTGCATCTCGCACCAGCACCGCGGGCTCTGCCGGTGGCTCATCCGGAGCGGGCGCCGGCGGTGTGTTTCCGGGGCCTGAAGTTTGCCTATGGCGACCAGCCGGTGCTGCGGGGCGTAGCGGCCCAGGTTGCTGCCGGCACCCTGATCGGCGTCACCGGTCCGACGGGCTGTGGCAAAACCACCCTGCTGCGTCTGCTGGCCGGTCTTTATCCGGCACCGGCGGGCCAGGTGCTGGTCGACGGTCAGGACCTGGCCCGCCTCGACCGGAACGCCCATCGTCGGCGGGTGGTCATGGTGCCCCAGGAGGGCCGGCTGTTTTCCGGCACCCTGCGGGAAAATCTTTTGTATGCCGTGCCGGATGGGGATGACATCCTGCTGCAGCGCCTGGCCGCCATCGTCGGCCTGCAGGCGGAGGTGGCCGGTTTTGCACAAAACTACGAAACCCGGGTCGGCGAGGGCGGACAGGCCCTGTCCGGCGGTCAGCGGCAGCGGATCTGCCTGGCTCGGGCATTGGCCAGAGAGGGCGCTCTGTGGCTGCTGGACGATCCCTTCAGTCATCTCGATGCCGCCACCGCGCAGAAGGTGTGGCACAACGTGCGGCCCCTGATGGCAGGTAAAACCGTTTTCCTGGTGACCAGCCGGGCGGCCCTGTTGGCGACGGTGGATCAGATCCTGGTGCTGGAGGACGGACACCTGGTGGAAGTGGGTTCCCATGCCGTCCTGCTGGCCGCCGGCGGGGTATACGCGCGCATTATGGAACAGGAACGGCTGCAGCGGGAACTGGAGGGTCTGGCATGAAGCGCGGCATGTTCGACCTGGATGAGATGACGGGACGGCATCTGGACTGGGCCCTGTTCCGTCGTTTCCTGCGCCTGCTGGGCCCCTCTCGGGGCCTGGCCGTTGCGGCCATGGCCCTGTTGCCAGTGGCCACGGCGGCGCGCCTGGTGCAGCCCTTGTTGATCAAACTGGCCATCGATCATCATATCGTCCCGGGACGGATGTCCGGTCTGGGCAGGTTGGCGTTGCTGTTGCTGGCGGCGGCCTGCGTTGAAAGCCTGATCGGATTCTGGCAGGGCTACCTGGCCCAGGGGGTTGGTCAGCAGGTGGCCGCCGATTTGCGTCGGCGCGGTTTCCGGCATTTGCTGCAGCTGCCGGTGGCCTGGTTCGACCGGCACCCCTCCGGTCGCCTGGTGACGCGCCTGACCAGTGACGTGGAAAATATCGGCGAACTGTTCGGTTCCGGGGTGGCGGCGTCCTTCGGCGAGGTCGTGGCCCTGCTGCTGGTGGTTGCGGCCATGTTCTGGCTGAGTCCGGCCCTGACCTTGGTGGCGTTTGCTCTGCTGCCCTTGCTGGGGGTGGTGCTGCTGTTGTTCCGGCGTCGCATGCGCCAGGCCATGCGCCAGGTGCGGGCCCGCTTGGCCGGGCTCAACGGCTATCTGGCGGAACGCATCGCGGGGGTGGGCACGGTGCGCCTGTTCGGTCAGGAGCAGCGCACCCTGCAGGAGTTCGACCTGTTGCAGGAGGATTACCGCATCAGCAATTTCGCGTCCATCCGCTGGGATGTATTTCTCTTCAGCGCCATGGAGACGCTGGCCGCCCTGGCCATCGCCGGGGTCCTGTGGGCCGGCGGGGTATCGGTTTTGCGGAGCGCGGTGACCTTCGGCACCCTGGTGGCCTTCCTGGAATACGTGCAGCGATTTTTCGCGCCATTGCGCAAGCTGAGCGGACAATATTCCCTGCTGCAGACCAGCAACGCATCCTTGGAGCGCATTTTCGAGCTGCTCGATCAGCCGACCGAGGTGCCTGGCGATACGATGATGAACGACGGCGCGGGGGCGGTGCGCTTCGACGGCGTGGCCTTCTCCTACGATGGCCGGGAACCGGTGCTGAAGGATATCGACCTGGCCATCGCGCCGGGTGAAATGATCGGCATTGTCGGTGATACGGGCAGCGGCAAGACCACCCTGGGCCGGCTCTTGTTACGCTTCTACCCGCCAAGCGCGGGTCAGATTCTGCTCGATGGCCGGGATCTTGTCAAACTGGATCCGGTGGCGGTCCGGCGCCGCATCGGCTGGGTATCCCAGGATCCCTTTCTGTTCGCCGGGACGGTGCGCGAGAATCTCGATCCCCTGTGGCGCCTGTCCGATGCAGGGTTGCAGTCCTTGCTGGAACGTTGCGGCGCCTGGCAGACGGTGGCGCGAGTGGGGGGGCTCCAGGGCGTCTTGCAGGAACGCGGCCGCAACCTGTCGGCGGGAGAGCGCCAGCTCCTTTGCCTGGCTCGCGCCCTGGCGGCGGAACCTGCCATTCTGCTGTTCGACGAGGCGACCAGCCGCTTGGATCCGGTCACGGAGCAACTGGTGCAGCAGACTATGGAACGGGTCCGGCAGGGCCGGACCCTGTTGGTCATCGCGCACCGGCTGCGGTCCGTGCAGGGTGCCGATCGCATCGTCCTGCTGCATCGGGGCCGCATCCGGGAGATCGGCACCCACGAGCAACTGCTGGCGCAAAACGGCCGCTACGCCCGCCTCTGGCAACTGCAGCAACTGACCTTCGACGAACCATCGGCTCTGCCGCCCTGATCGCCTTTTTCCGCTGTCGCCTGCCTTCAGCGCAGGGTTTCGGCCAGGTAGTCGCGGAAACGCTGCCAGGATTTCTCGTCGGCATCCCGACGGTAATGGTCGCTGTCGAAGACGGTGAAACCGTGGGGGGCGCCGCCGTAGGTGATCATTTCGTGACGGACGCCGGCTTTTTCCAGTTCCACCGCCAGGGCGGCGAAATGATCCATGGTCACGCTGCTGTCGGCGGTGCCGTGCAGAATCAGAAGGCTGCCGCGGGTGCGGCCGTAATCCTGACCAGCCGGGGTGGTGAGCCCGCCGTGGAAAGACACGAAGCCTTTCAGATCCGTTCCCGAACGGGCCAGTTCCAGCACCGCAGCGCCGCCGAAACAGTAGCCCATGGCGACGGCGTTATCGACCTTCCCGCCTTGCTGTTCGGCGGTATCCAAAGCCCTTTGCAGCAGTGCGCGCAGGCGTGCCCGGTCCTGGTAAAGGGCGTTGGTCAGGCGGCGCCGGTCTTCCAGCGCTGTCGGCCGGAGGCCCTGACCGAACAGGTCGGCGGCAAAAACGGCGTAGCCCATGCTCGCCAGCATCTCCGCCCGCTGCACTTCGTAGTCGTTGAGTCCGTCCCAGTCGTGGATCAGCAGCACCAGCGGCGCCCCCGGCGCGGGACTGACAAAGAAGCCCTCAAAACGTTCCTCGGCGAAGCTGTAGGTGACCGCCTGACCGGCGGCGCCGGCCTTGGTGGCGAGCAAGAGCAGGGTGCAGAACAGCAGGACGGATTTCATGACGTTTCTCCTTTGTTTGCCGTGGGCGTTTGGTGTCAGGGTGCTCCACCGCATGGAGGTGGCAGGTAGCGCAGAGCCATTGCGAGTCGACGCCGAAAACCGCCAGTTGCCTGGAAGCCGGCCAATGCCTGCGGTATCCTTTGGCCGATCAGCCGGTTCGCGGCGGTTCATCCTTGGGGCCCACCCAGAAAAAGGGATTGTGGGCTACCTCCCAAAGATATCCCTCGGGATCGGCGAAGTAGCCTGAGTACCCACCCCAGAAGGTCTTTTGGGCCGGTTTGATCAACCGGCCGCCGGCCGCAACGGCCAGGGCCAGGATTTCATCCACGGCCGTCTCCGAATCGACGTTGTGGGCCAGGCTAAAACCGCAGAAGCCGCTGCCCGCGGGCGAAACTCCGGCGTCCTCGGCCAGGGCCTCGCGTACGTACAGCCCCAGCCAACTGCCGTTGAGGGTGAAAAACGCCACCTCGGGCGGGGATTCCATCCTCGGCAACCCCAGTCCCTGCTCATAGAACCGGATGGCTGTCGCCAAGTTCCGGACCCCGAGGGTTATCATGCTGATGCGTGGTTGCATTGCTTTTGCCTCCCGTGTTTTCTGTTGATTCCGGCAAACGATTGCCAGGTGCCGGCACTGGGCCTGCGGTCGCCGTCTCAGGCCAACAGTCGCACCGTCAGGAACAGTCCGAGCATGGCGAAGCTCAGGGCCATCTTGGCCGCCAGTCCCAGGGCCAGGCCGATGACGGCGCCGACCCCGGCCCGGCTGGCGGCCTGCAGGTCCTTGCGGGCGGTGAGTTCGCCGGTTACCGCACCCAGGAACGGTCCCAGCAGGATGCCCGGCAGTCCGAAGAACAAACCCGCCAGGGCACCGATGGCGGCGCCGGCGGCAGCCCGCCGCGTGGCGCCGAACTGTCTGGCGCCAAAAGCCCCGGCGGCAAAATCGGCCAATGTCGCGAGAATGGCCAGACCGCCCAGCAGGAACAGGGTGGCGGTGCCGACGTAGACGAATCGCTCCGCCCAGGCGGCGCAGAACAGCCCGGCAAACACCAGGGGCGGGCCCGGCAGGGCGGGCAGCAACAGGCCCGCCAAACCCGCCAGGAGCAGGATTGCGGCCAGCAGCCAAAGTACCAAGGTCATTTTTCCCTTCCCAAGAGCAGGGTGGTGCCGGCCGGAGGGTTGCGAAAAACGGGCCAGGCAGCCTTGTCTTTGCATCGCTTCCAGCCAGCCTGCTCCCTTTTCCTTTCTGCAAATATAACATGGACAAGCTTTTATCGTCGGCAGGTGGTGATCTGCGTGTGAAAAGCGTAAAATTGAAACGATGTCGCTTTATAACTCATCCACCGCGGGGAGTTGCATCCATGGTCCTGAAGTTTTTTTCGCTCTGGCTACTGGTTCTCGGCCTGCTCGCCTGCGCCGCCACGCCGTCGCCGCCGGAACATCTCGACCCGGAGTTTGCCTCCGTGGCTCCATGCAAAGTGGTGCTGTCGGGAGTTTCCTTCGACAAACGCTATCAACCTGCGCCGCAAAGCGACCTGAGTCGGTTATTGCTCGCTCGGTTGCAGCGGGCCTTGGCCGACCAAGGCTACCAAGTGCTGCCTCCCCGGCAGCAGCCGGCCGGCCCGGAACGATTTGCGGCGTTGACCCGGTTGCCTGCGGAACGGTTGCTGGAGTTGGCCGGTTCCGATGGCGATGCGGTATTGGCGGTGCATGTGGACTTTTTGTTTCAAAGCGAAAATTACCGGGAGCGCAATCCGCCGCCGTTGTTCGAAATTGCTGCCGAGGCACGCCTGGTTGCCTTAAGGGATGGGCGCGAACTGTGGCGGGACAAGGCCGGCAGTCTGGTCGGCGGCGGCGCCGCTGGACCGCTGCCGGATCCGGTCCTGGACCGCCTGCAGGGCGTTGACCTGCTGGTGGCGAGGCTGCTACGCTCCTTGCCGCCCGCCGACCTAAAATGTCCTTAATTGTTGTTCTGCTCAGGGTGTGTTTGTGCGGCAAGCTATCCGAACGAACATGGAATCCGATATGCGCATTGCAATATCCGCCAAATCTTTTTCTGGAGGCGCCCTGGTGGCCGGATTGGTTCTGATGCTTTTTATCGGTACCGCCTGCAGCCGGCTCTACGACCGCGTCGGCGGGCATTTCTCCGGTCCGCCCGGTGCATTGCAAGACCATCTGTCCCCTGCCGCTCGGCGTTTGGTCGAGACGGCATTTTCGGGGTTGGATGCGCGGCGCCTGGCTGATGTCCATGTGCATGTTCTGGGGGTTGACGGCGATGGCACGGGGGCCTCGATCAATCCCACCGCCCGCTCCTGGCGGCACCCGATACGCCGCGCCCAGTTCAGGGTCTACCTGAGCGCAGCCGGAGTCACGGACGGAGGAGAGACGGCGCGGCTCTATGTCGAGCGCCTGCTGGAGTTGATTGAAGCTCAGCCGGTGCGGAGCCGTTATTTCCTGTATGCCATGGATCATCACTATCGCGACGATGGCTCCATCGATGCGGCTCGGACCCCTTTTTATGTACCCAACCGTTATGTGTCCGAACTGGCGGCGCAATGGCCGGAATATTTCGTTCCGGTGGTTTCCATCCATCCCCATCGCCCGGATGCCCTGGCGGCCCTCGACCGCTGGGCGGCTCGGGGGGTGCGCTTCGTCAAGTGGCTGCCCAATTCCATGGGCATCGACCCCGGCAGCGAGCAGTTGACGCCCTTTTATCGCAAACTGGTGGAGAAGGACATGGTGCTGCTGGTGCATACCGGCCGGGAACTGGCGGTGCCGACCGGCGGACGGCAGCACTTCGGCAATCCCCTGCGGTTGCGGCTGCCCCTCGAACTGGGGGTGACGGTAGTGGCCCTGCACTGCGCCAGCGACGGCCGGGATCGCGATCTCGATCATCCCCGGCAACCCCGGGTGCCCAGTTTCGAACTGCTGCTGCGCCTGTTGGACGAACCCCGCTACCGGGACCGGCTGTACGGTGAGATTTCCTCTGTCACCTTTTTCAACCACTTATCCCTAGCCCTTGAAACTCTCCTGTCCCGCCCCGATCTGCACCACCGCCTGGTGAACGGCAGCGATTATCCGCTGCCGGGCATCAACCTGCTCATCATGACCGGGAGGCTGGCGCGCCTGGGGTTCATCACGCAGGACGAGCGACAGGCTCTGAACGAGATATACCGTTACAACCCCCTGCTGTTCGACTTCGTGGTGAAACGCACCGTCCGCCATCCCCGGTCGGGCCAAAAGTTCTCCAAAGAAGTTTTTTTGCTGCCGCCGGGACTGCAGCCTCGGCCAGAGCCGGACTTTCCGCTATAATGCTTCATCCGGAGTAACGGTTGACGAAAGCGTCTCGTCGCGTCTGCCCCGAGGGTGTCTGGCTTCCGCCAAGACCCAGGGACGACTCAGGACCATGTGTTTTTTTCAAGGAGAGTGAAGATGAGTGTCAAGGTAGCGATAAACGGCTATGGCCGTATCGGGCGACTGGTTCTGACCGCCATGTACGAGCAGGGCTTGATTGGAACGGCAGTGGATATGGTCGCCTTGGTGGATCTGAGCGCGGATGCCAGTTATTTTGCCTATCGGACCCGTTACGATTCCGTGCATGGCCGGTTTCCCGGCCAGGTGGAGACGGCCCGCAGCAATCCAAGCCTGGAGCGGGACGATGTGTTGATCGTCAACGGCGATGAAATTCTCTGCCTGGAGGCGCCGAAATCCCCGGACCAGTTGCCTTGGAAGGAGTTGGGGGTTGAATATGTCATCGATGCCACAGGCCTGTTTACCAGTATGGAAAAGGCCTCTCTGCATCTTCAGGCCGGGGCCCGCAAGGTCATCGTCACGGCGCCGGGCAAGGGGGGCATGCAGACCATAGTCATGGGCGTCAACGAGGATCAGTATGATTCCGCCGCCCATCATGTGGTGTCCATGGCGTCCTGCACCACCAACTGCCTGGCGCCCCTGGTGCATGTGCTGTTGCGGGAAGGCATCGGTCTGGAGCAGGGGCTGATGAGCACCATCCATGCCTATACGGCCACCCAGGAAACGGTGGACAGCGCTTCCCGCAAAGACTGGCGGGGCGGTCGGGCGGCGGCCATCAACATCATCCCCTCCACCACCGGGGCGGCCCGGGCGGTGGGCGAGGTCATCCCGGCGGTGAAGGGCAAGCTGACCGGCATGGCCTTTCGGGTGCCGATTCCCGATGTCTCCGTGGTCGACCTGACCCTTCGTACCGCCCGCGAGACGTCCATCGAGGAGATCGACAGCCTGATGAAGGCGGCCTCCGAGACCTACCTCAAGGGGATTCTGGAATATGAGACGGAAGAGCTGGTATCCTCCGATTTTCTGCATTCCTGCAGCTCATCCATTTACGACTCCCCCGCCACTCTGCACAACAACCTGCCCGAGGAAAAGCGGTTTTTCAAACTAATTTCCTGGTACGACAACGAATGGGGCTATTCGCACCGGGTGGTCGATATGCTGCGCCACATGATGAATTGTGCCGATTGAGGCGTTAAGCAAAAAGGCCGGGCTGCCTGAACAGGCGCCCGGCCGGGTGGGGCAGGCAGGATGGAGGTTTAAAAAAGGCGCCGTGCGCCGAGAAATTTGCGGACAAATTCCGGCATGTCCAGTCGGGCGATACGGATGGTCTGGTTGGGGCGGGGGGCGTGGATGAATTTGCCGTCGCCGATATAGATGCCGACGTGATTGACCCGCTGGTTTCTGCCGAAGAACACCAGGTCACCCTTGGCCAATTCGTTCCGCCCGATTTTTTTGCCACGGTGAAATTGTTCGGCCGAGGTGCGCGGTAGGTGGATGCCGACCAGGGAAAAGACCTTGCGCACGAAGCCGCTGCAGTCCATGCCGGTCTCGGCGTTAGTGCCGCCGCGTTTGTAGGGGACCCCGATATAGCGTTCCGCCGTCTGGACCGCCAGCATCCCGAGCCCGTCGGCCCCCAGAGGGTCGCTGGCCAGTTCGGCCAGGTCGCTGGCCGCAGAACCGACTTTGGCCGGAGCATCGGCGGCGGTGCAGAGGCCCGCCTGAGCGGCCGGAACGGCTTCCTGGCGGCAGCTGGCTTCAGTCTCCGTCGCAATTTGGGCTGTTTCGGAAGCCGGTACGCCTTGGCTTCTGAGCACCAGGAAAGATGGAATGATGCGTCGGGACTTCAGGGCTTCGGCCTCTTTGCGGGCTTCGGCCCGGGAGGCAAACTGACCCACCCGGACGGTGAAGTTGCCCGTACCGTTGGCCACGACAAAGGCATCCAGGGATTGCTGCTGCAGACGTTCGGCCGCTTTGTCGGCGGCCTCCCTGCGGGCGAAGGCGGCGGTTTGAATGGTAAAGAAAGCTTCGTCGGTGGCCGGGGCAGGGGCCGCCCACAGGGGTGCGGCCAGCACAGCGACCGCCGCCCAGCCCAGCAGCAGCCGCTTCATCCCTCTTTTCAACATACCAAAACCCCCTTGGCGGTATAGGTCGGAGGGGAACGCCGCAGCGGCCGTGCCGACCAGGGTGGGTTATCGCCGGTGCTGCCAGAGGTGTCCCGATGGTTGGGGAGGGGCAGGTGCCAGCAAAAAGAAGTGGGCAGATTCTATCCGAATACGGCAAAAAAAGCAAGGCTCGGGCTGCCATCGCGCTGAAAAAAGATGGCAACGATGAAGGCCGGAAACCTGGCTTTATGGCTGCCTGCCTCGATTTCGATGGGCAGATTTTTTCCCTCACTGTATTGGCTAAAATCCTGTTTTAAAAAATTGGAAAAATCATTACATTGAGAAAGGAGTGGTGCTTGCCTGCCATACGTCGGCCCCTGATAAAAGGAAAACTAAAACGAGCATAATAATCCAGGTGGATAAAAATGGCTCTCATTAAAAATTCAGGCACTAGTTTTTTGGTGAGCGGCAATATTGGATATGGAGGCAGATGTGTCTCTTCCTGATGGAACAAAAAAGAATAATATTGGCTTGTGTTCAGAAATATTTGGTATGAATTTGCCAAGTCATCCAGAAAGACATTCATTGACCAGTTGTATTTTAGAGTTGATTCCCGATCCTGCTTTCATTAAAAATATTGACGGAAAATATCAAGGCTGTAATGCGTTGTTTGAAAAATTTTTTGGTAAATCTTCTTCGGAAATTAAAAATAAAACTGACTATGACCTGTTTCTTCCCACAATTGCTCAAGTTTTTTCTCATAATCATAAACATATTATTCGTAAAAGTTTGCTTAATTATAGTTTCGAAACTCAAATCGTATGTCATCAGTCCCATTCCAGAGATGTCATAGTCGAGGTCAAAACGGTCCGTTTTGATGGCGGTTCAGTATCTATAGTTGGAGTTATTAAAGATGTAACGGCTCTCAAAAAGGCAGAAACGGCACTTTGCGAACGCAGGGACTTGCTGCACCGTATTACCGACAATATGTTGGATCTGGTCAGTGAAGCCGATCTGCATGGATTTTTCCGCTATCTTTCCCCTTCTCATGGACCGATTTTGGGTTTTGCACCAGAGGAATTGATAGGTTCCTTCCTTTATGACCTGATGCATCCGGATGATTTGGAACGCATGCGGAACACTTTTCAAGTGACTCTGCCCGCACTCAAAAGCGTGCGCGCCGAATTTCGTTATCGCCATGCCGACGGGCATTATATTTGGTTGGATACCATTGCCAAAGGCACCACCGACAGATTTGGTCGAATCAACGGCGCCGTTTTTGCCAGTCGCGATGTAACCGAGCATGTTCGGGCCGAAAAAGCTCTGCGCAACAGCGAAGAACACTTGCGGCGCATCACGGACAACATGCCGGCCCTGGTCAGTACCGCTGACCGGTACGGTGTTTTCACCTATCTCAGTCCTTCCCATCGGGGGATTCTGGGGTTCGATCCCGAGGCGCTGGTCGGGACCTGTCTCTGGGATTGGATGCATCCCGAGGATATGGAGCGCATGCGGGAGGCATTTCAGGTCACCTTGCCCGCGCAAAAAAAGGTGCGCGCCGAATTTCGCTACCGCCATATCGACGGGCATTACATCTGGCTCGAAACGGTGGCCAAATGCACCATGGACGGATTGCAAGTTACGGGCTCGATTTTCGCCAGCCGCGACATCACAGAGCGGCGTCGGGCCGAAATCGCCCTGCGTGAGGTCAACCAGACCCTGCAGGCGACCATTCAGGCCTCCCCGCTGGCCATTTTTGTCCTGGATCGGAACGGATGCATCCAACTCTGGAATCCTGCTGCTCAACAGATGTTCGGCTGGGCCGAGGAGGAGGTGTTGGGGCAATACTATCGACTGGTTCCCGACGGGCTGGACCCCGAGTTTCGGGAAAACCTGGCGCGCATGAACCGGGGCGAGAAATTTCACGGGCAGGAAACCCGCCGCCGCCGGAAAGATGGAACCCTGCTTGATATCAGTTTCTCCACCGCGCCCTTATACGATCAAGGAGGTGAGATTATCGGTACCGTCGGCATTTTAGCCGATATCACCGAGCGCAAACGCACCGAAGTTGCTCTAAGAGAGAGTGAGGAACTCTTCCGGCAGATCTTCGAGCAGCATGAAGACCCGGCCTTTTTGCTCGATCCCGAGACGCTGGCCATCCTCGACGTCAATGCCGTAGGGGTGCGGCTCTACGGTTACAGCAAAGAGGACCTGCGGGCCGGCGGCCTTGAGTTGCTCATGAAGCCGGAGACGCGGGCATTGTTTGCCCAGAAACTTGCGTGCGAGCAGAATGCTTTATGCGACGATGCACCGTGGCGACATGTTTCGCCCCTAAACACCACAGACAGTCGCGGTATTACCGTGATGGCTGCGTTTCGCGGCCGTTTGTTGCGTTCCAGAGGACAAGACTATCTTTACGGAACGTTTCGCGATATCACCGAAAAACTTCGCATTCGCAAGGAGCGCAGCGAATTGCAGGCCAAATTGATCCAGGCCAACAAAATGACCGCCATCGGTACCCTGGCTTCAGGAATCGCTCACGAAATCAACAACCCGAACAATTATCTTCTTGCCAATGCTCAGTTTCTGGAAGGGGCCTGGCCCGATATCTGCCACATCCTCGAAGATCATGCCGACCATCAACCTGATCTGACGATTGGCGGCTTGCCTGTTCAGGAGGCTCTCGAGGATATTCCTCAATTGCTGCAAAGTCTTGTCGAAGGGTCCCGGCGCATTAAAAATATCGTCGCCAGTCTCAAGGATTTTTCCCGGCAGGATGACGAATCCATGCGGCGTCCTTTTGAAATCAACCGAGTAATCAAGGCCGCACTGGTTATCCTGGCTAACAAGATCAAGAAGAGTACGGATCATTTTTCTTGCCAACTGTCGGCGGAACTCCCCCAGGTCGTGGGCCACTATCAGAAGATTGAACAGGTCGTCATCAATCTGCTCATCAACGCTCTGCAATCCCTGCCCGATCGGCGTGCGGGCGTATTTCTTTCCACCTCACTGCAGGAATTGCCGCGCTGTGTAATCATCAAGATTCGCGATCAGGGTATAGGCATTCCCGAGGAAATTCGGGGCCGTATTCTGGATCCCTTTTTCACCACCAAGCACAAGTCCGGCGGCACCGGACTCGGCCTGTCCATCTGCTATGCGATCATCAATGATCACAAGGGCACCATGGATTTCGATTCCGAGACGGGGGTTGGGACGACGGTGACGGTGACGCTGCCGGTTGCTTAATCGCTCTGCCGTGGCGGCAGGTCGCCCCAAGGGAACTTCGGGTCATAACTTTTTCCACAACCTTGCAAGGCTGGCTTGCAAGGCGAAAAGGCAGAACCCGCCCTGTTGGAAAGCGGCCATAATCCGGGTAAACTGGAAAACTGCCCGGATAAAGTTACGGTGGCATCGGACGAAATCGTCCCTGTGCTGCCTGACGCTGCAATATTCATTGCTTTTGCAAGGTATCCTTTTCCCGTCTGAAAAACTCGCTTCTGCGCCCGTACCTTGGTCGCTGCCCTCCCTCAAGACCCTGCTCCCCTTGCATCCCCAAGAGCGCCAAAAATAAGCTTCATAAAAAATATTTCGTAATAAATACGATATTTTAGAAGATTTTTCGGCGCTGGCATATGGCTTGCTCTCAGAATGCTTTCCTGTCGGATCTCCGGTCAAAGCCGGATATCAAAACAAAAACAGCTGCCAAGGATAAGCAAATGTCAACATCGACCGTACATCGCATTCTCGCCATCAATCCAGGATCCACATCGACCAAGGTTGCCCTGTTCGAGAACGAGGCCTTGCTCCTGCAGGATACGCTGCGCTACGACACGGAAGACCTGGTGTCCTTTGACCATGTGCCCGATCAGTATTGCTTCCGGCGGGACACGGTGCTGCAGTGGCTGGAAAAAAACCGCATCGAAGTGTCGGGACTGGACGCCGTCGTCGGTCGGGGCGGCCTTTTCGGCCCCCTTGAGAGTGGAACCTATGCCGTCAATCAGGCCATGCTGAAGGAAATGCGGGCCATCGGTCCCCGCCAGCACGCCAGTAATCTGGGCGTGTTGATCGCTGACGAAATCGCCGGAATGGCCGACGCCCAGGCATTCACCGTCGATCCCGTTACCGTCGATGAGATGGATGATGTCGCCCGGTATTCGGGCCTTGCGCAAATCCAGCGGCAGAGCATCGCCCATGCCCTGAATATCAAGGCGGTGGCGCGGCGGGCGGCGGCCGATCACTTTGCCGAGTATCGAGAGCTCAATCTGGTCATCGCCCACCTTGGCGGCGGGGTCTCCGTCACCGCCCATCGGCAGGGGCGCATGGTCGATGTCAGCGGCGCTCTCGACGCCGGTCCCTTTTCTCCGGAGCGCAGCGGTTCCCTGCCGCTGCTGGAGGTGGTGGAACTGTGTTGCGCCGGTAACTTCACCCCGGAACAGATCAAGAAAAAGCTCATCGGACAAGGCGGGCTGGTTTCCTACCTGGGGACCAATTCGGCTATCGAGGTTGGCCGGCGCATCGCCGGCGGGGATAGCGAAGCCCTGGAGGTGGCGCAAGCCATGGCCTACCAGGTCGCCAAGGAAATCGGTGCCATGGCGACGGTGCTCAATGGCGCTGTCGACGCCATCCTTCTTACCGGCGGAGTGGCGCACTGGAGCGACATGGTCGATTGGATCCGCGACCGGGTCGGATTTATTGCCACGGTTTGGGTCTATCCCGGTGAAGACGAGATGCTGGCCCTGGTTGAAGGCGCTCTACGGGTCCTCCGGGGGGGCGAGGAGGCCCGGCAGTATGTTCCGAAATGATGGTTGCGGGGGTGTCCCCGGGAACTGTGTTGCATAGCGAGCCGCGGCAGAAAGCTCATCATTCAAAACCAATATCAGGAGGTTATCCGTATGAAAACCGTACCAGCCATGCATCTGAGCAAGGAACCGTCCACCGGGCCGATGGAGGTTCTCTGTGCCATCCCCGACGCGACGGCCAATCCGGCACCCCTGGGCCTGTTCGGCTTCGGCCTGACTACCATGCTGGTCAATCTGCACATCGTCGGATTGTTTCCCACCGACAGCATGATTCTGGCCATGGGCATCTTCTACGGCGGCTGCGCCCAGATCCTTGCAGGCATTATGGAGTGGCGAAAAAACAACACCTTCGCCACCACCGTGTTCACATCCTATGGCCTTTTCTGGCTCAGCTTCATCGGTCTGATGGCGTTGCCGAAACTCGGTATCGGTCAGGCCCCCGGAATCCCTTCCATGGTTGCCTACCTGGTGATCTGGGGTTCGTTCACCTCAGCCATGTTTGTGGGAACCTTCCGACTTAATCGGGCGCTGCAGATCACCTTTTTTCTCGCCATCCTGCTTTTTTTCGGGCTGGCCCTCGGCGAGGCGTTGGACAGCCACAGCATCAAAGGGGCCATTGGGTTCGTGGGGATCTTGTGCGGCCTTTGTGCGGCCTATACCGGACTGGCCCAGGTACTCAACGAGCTTTACCGTCGCAATGTTCTGCCCCTTGGCCCAGTGATTCGATAACTTCATGACCGCATGAAATCAAACAGGTATGAACAAAGGTGTAGAGAAAAATGGATTTTTACAGGTTTTTTGATTCGACGACCAAAGCCATTATTGTGCTGGAAGGCTTATCCGGACGACCAGTGCCGGAAATATGTCAGGAATACAGGATTCGGGAAGAGCAATATCGGTGCTGGATGAAATTTTTTCTGCAAAACTCTCCCAAAGTATTTGATTGGGATTTTGAAGATCGCTATAGCTGTGGCGCAGGAGCACAAGGCATGAACTGATATGCTTTTCATGGCTTGAAAAATTGAGAATATGGCCAAGGAATAGATGCCGTTTCCCGGCCGTCTCAGACAACCGAGTTTGCCGATCTTTTATGTCTGACGCGGTCGCTGACTGCGAGCCCCCGGTTCTTCGGGCAGGAACCGGGGCTTTTCATTCCAGTCCCACATCAGGACGCGAGCAGTTCAGATGTCCTGCCAGTGACGGATTTGTTGCACCTCCTTGTATCCGGAAAACCTATTAAAAATTCGATAAATATATGAAATAAAATGAGTTTTTTAAGTTTGATGAAATGGCATGGTCGCTGCTGATTGAAGGCCGTATCAGTAAATGGTCCGGCGGATGGCTGTCGTAAATGGATTGATTTTTGATTCCAGTGAGGAAAACAACATGGACCTGATTGCCGATATCAAGGAAAAAGCCCGTCGACAGATGAGAACCATCGTGTTGCCGGAAAGTTATGATGATCGCATGCTGCTGGCTGCCGCGCAGCTTGCCGCCGAGGGACTGGCCCGTATCGTTCTGCTCGGTGACCCCGAATCCCTGAGGAGCAGGGCCGCGGCGATGGGCGCGGATCTGAGCCGGACAACCCTCCTGTCTCCCGCCGCCAGTCCCCGGTTGCAGGAGTATGTCGATGAGCTGGTGGCCCTGCGTCGCCACAAGGGGCTTGCCGCGGACGACGCCCGCAAACAGCTGCTGGCCCTTGACCAGCTGTATTTTGCGGCCATGATGGTACGCACAGGACAGGCCGACGGTGCTGTGGCGGGAGCCTTCAACAGTACCGGCGACGTGTTGCGCGCGGCTTTGCAGGTGGTGGGTACCGTCCCCGGCATCCGTACCGTCTCTTCCGTGATGCTGATGGTGACCCCGAATCCGGAATTGGGCGAAAACGGCACCCTGCTGTTCGCCGATTGCGTGGTCAATCCCCGCCCCGATGCGCAGGCCCTGGCTGAAATCGCCGTCACCACGGCGCGCAGCTGCCGCAGCCTGCTCGGGGTGGAAGCGCGCGCTGCCATGCTGTCCTTCTCCACCATGGGCAGCGCCGGCCATGAAGAAGTGGACCGGATCCGACAGGCCGCGGATATGGCCCGAGCGATGGCGCCGGATCTGCTCATCGATGGCGAAATGCAGTTGGATGCGGCCCTGGTGCCCGGTGTGGCGGTCCAGAAAGCACCGGATTCGCTGGTTGCCGGCCGTGCCAACACCTTGATATTTCCTGACCTCAATGCGGGCAATATCGGCTATAAACTGACTGAGCGGATTGCCGGGGCCAAAGTGGCCGGCCTGATGGTGCAGGGTCTGGCCAAACCGTTCAACGATATGTCGCGCGGTTGTACGGTGGAGGATATTGTCAGCACGGTGGCCATGACCGCCGTTCAGGCGCAAGGCTGAATCTGCGAAGGTCCGAAGCCGGCGTGGTATGCTGGCCAAATTCGACCATCACAGGTATATTGCTTTTGATGCCGGCGATGGCCGGAAAACATGATGTCTTAAATAGCCCTCTTCTTTTTCTGGAAGGCGAGGAAAGCATGTTGCCTGCGTGCGATAATCTGTCCGTTTTGCTGGTCGACGATGAACCCAATATCCTGCTCGGTTCCCGCACCACCTTGCGCAGTGCCGGAATCCGCGAAGTTGAAACGTGCGATGACAGCCGCCTGGTTATGCCGCTGCTGGCCAAGCGTAATTTTGGGGTGATTGTTCTAGATCTCTTTATGCCGCATGTTTCCGGACTGGAACTGCTGATGGAGATTGCTCGAAAATATCCCCATATTCCGGTATTGGTCATGACCGCCAGCGATGAACTGGATCTAGCGGTGCAATGCATGAAGGCCGGGGCCCATGATTACCTGGTAAAACCCGTGGATAGAACCCGCTTCATCACCAGTGTGCAGCGCACCCTTGAATTGTGCAGTCTGCGCAATGAGGTCCATCTGCTCAAGGAACACCTGCTTTCCGACCAACTGGAACATCCTGAAGTTTTTGCGCCGATCATCACCAGCAGTAAGAAGATGATGGCCATTTTCCGTTATATGGAGGTTGTGGCCCGTTCCAGGCAGCCCATCCTCATTACCGGGGAGACCGGTGTTGGCAAGGAAATGTTTGCCTCGGCCATCCACAAACTCAGCGTTCTGCCTGGTAAGTTGGTGTGTGTCAATGTCGCCGGTTTGGATGACAACCTGTTTTCGGATACTCTGTTCGGGCATGAGCGGGGCGCGTTTACCGGGGCCGAGCGCCCACGGGCGGGGCTGATTTCACAGGCTGCGGGCGGTACGCTGTTTCTGGATGAATTCGGCGATTTGAAGGAAGCTTCCCAGGTCAAGCTGTTGCGTTTGCTGCAGGAGGGGGAGTATTACCCCATTGGCTCGGATGTGCCGCGTAAAAGCGATGCCCGAGTGGTGGTTGCGACCAACAAAAATTTGCAGCAGATGATGGCCAAGGAACGCTTTCGCAGCGACCTTTACTACCGGCTATGCGCTCACCATGTCCATATTCCGCCGTTGCGGGAGCGAAAAGAGGATATCCCCTTTCTGCTCGAGTACTTTATGAGCCAGGCGGCCCGGGAATTTCAAAAGAAACCGCCGGTATCCAATCCGGAACTGCTGCGCCTCCTCAGCACTTATGCCTTTCCCGGGAATGTGCGGGAACTGCAAGCGATGATCTTTGATGCCGTGGCCCGGCATCAATCCGGTATTCTTTCCATGGACAGCATTAAAAACATCATCTGCCGCGAGCACGTGAAGCAGACACCCGGCGTTGATCCGGACCTGCCCGACGGAGAGCGACTGCGAAATTTTTTCGGGCGTTTTCCCACCCTCAAAGAAGTCGATGTCTTGCTGGTATCCGCAGCGATGAATCTTGCCAAGGGCAACCAGGGGATTGCCTCCAACCTCCTGGGCATTTCGCGTCAGGCCCTCAACCAGCGCTTGAAGCGGCAAGCGGGGCACGGCTAAGGCTGGTGCTGCCAAGTAAGCCAAATTTTGAATTCGGTCCTCTGCCAGGCCCAAATAAATCCTTTTCTGCGTTTTCCGTGGGACACTAGGCTGAAAATTCGAAACTACTCTGCTCCGCATAAACCCATCTTGCATTTCATCAATTTTTCTTTCATCCCAAGCCAACCTTCTCTGACCTTGCCTTTTGCCTGGCCATTATAAGTAGAACCCAGTTTTTGTCTTTTGGGCAGGGTGGAACATTGCACCCTCCGGGGGCGAACGTCTCCCGGGTCATATACTTAACATTTCGAAATAACTACCTTTTTTATGTTTACGGTTTTTGGTACGGTCCCTGCTCTGTTCTCCGACAGTGCCGGATTCGGCCAGCGATTTCGAGGTGTCCGAAAACCGGGTTCTATCATTTCATGTCGTCAGCATCGGCATGTATTCAACCCCTCGACGAGGGAAGGAGAGGTGCATTATGGGCGTAATGGCAGAACAGGTTTATGGGTTTTTCATGCCTACCACTTCCTTGCTCGGTAATGGAGCTGTAAAGGAAATTGGCAAGCAGGCGAAAGTGCTTGGCGGCACCAAGGCCCTGATCGTTACCGATGTCGGTCTGGTGAAGCTCGGCATGGTCGATACGGTGAAGGGCTATCTCCAACAGGCCGGCCTGCAGGTGGCGGTCTTCGACGGTGCCGAACCCAACCCTACCGATATCAATGTACGTGACTGTTTGAAAGCGTGGAAAGAGAACGGCTGCGATCTGCTGATTACCTTCGGTGGTGGCAGCTCCCACGACTGCGGCAAAGGCATGGGTATCATGGCTACCAGCGGCGGGGATATTCGCGACTGGGCCGGCATCGATACCCTGCAGGCCGATCTGCCGCCCTATATTTCGATCAATACGACCGCCGGAACCGCCAGTGAAATGACTCGATTCGCGGTCGTCACCAATACCGATACCCACGTTAAGATGATTTTTGCCGATGCCCGCCTGACTGCCGACGTCGCCATCAACGATCCCGCTCTGATGCTCGGCCTGCCGCCGGCGTTGACCGCCGCCACCGGCATGGATGCCCTGACCCATGCCGTTGAAGCCTATGTGACCACGCTGCTGTCCAATCCCATCACCGATGCCTGCGCCATCCAGGCGATAACCCTGATTGGCAAATGGTTGCGCAAGGCGGTGGCCAATGGCTCCGACATGGAAGCCCGCGATGCCATGGCTTACGCCGAGTATCTCGCCGGTATGGCTTTTAACAGCGCCGGCCTCGGCATCGTCCATTCCATGGCCCATCAGCCCGGCAGTCTGCTGGGTAAGCCGCACGGTGTCTGCAACGCCATCTGCCTGCCGGTTGTGTGCGAATTCAACCTTATGGCCAATGCCGAGAAATATGCCAGGGTGGCGGAGTTGCTGGGCGAAGATATCTCGGGCTTGAGCGTCATGGAGGCCGCCGAGAAAGCCGTGGCAGCCATTCGTCGCCTTTCCCGGGACATTGGTATTCCGGCCGGTCTGGCGGAAATAGGGGTCACCGAAAAAGACATACCTTTTATGGCTGAAAATGCCCTTAAGGATGTTTGTACCCTGTTCAACCCCCGCAGCGTCAAGCTCGAGGATATTGTCGGCTTGTATAAAAAGGCCATGTAAGTTCGGCGGGGCGTCGCCAGCGAGGGGCGCCCCGTCTTTCCAGTCCGGGGCGGAGCCTTGGCTTGACGCCGAGGGACCCGGGGGCGGCAGCCGTAAACAGGCGGAAGGGCTGCCGCAGGTGATTTCAATGCATCAATCATTGCCCCGTCTGGGGTATTGGGGAGGCAGGTATATGAAAAAAACCTTACTGATCGGCATTCTGCTGGGCAGCTTCTTTCTGCCCGATCTGGTCGGGGCGACGGACCCCAGGGATTACATCCCGTTGCCGGCCGGCTCTTTCCTGTTCTGCACCTATCTGCAGCACACGACCGGGCACCGCCTGAAGGTCGATGACCAAGTTGTTTCAAGCGATTTCAATCTCAGTCAGAACATCGTCATTTTCCGCCCGGTATATTACACCAATCTGGGGCCTTTCGTGGTCGATCCCCAGGCTTTGATTATTGCCGGGGAAGCCAGCGTGGATGGTGCAGGCGTCGGTGGTAACAGCTTTTCAAGTTCCGGCATCGCCGATCCGGTGCTGCTCATGACCACTTGGTTCGTCAACAACCCGGAAAAACAGCTGTGGTTCGGCTGGACGCCGTACTTTACCCTGCCCATCGGTGAATACAGTAAAAAGCGTGCTCTCAACCTGGGGGCAAACCGCTGGGCCGTGAAAAACGAACTGGGGTTGGTCAAGGGCTTCGGCCCGCTTTACCTGGATCTGGTCGGGCATGTCACCGTCTTTGGCGATAATGACGACTATTGGACCGGGACGGAAATGGTGACTAAAAAACAGGATCCTCTCTACGGCGCTGAAGTGCACGTCAGCTACGACATCACCAAGCGCTGGTGGCTCGGCCTGAGCTATTTCTACAGCAACGGTGGTGAAACCAAGATCGACGGCATCGATCAGCGGGACGATCAGGACAACCATGCCCTGATGTTTACCTCCGCTTTCGGTATCGGCGACAATTACCAGTTGTTGCTGCAATACCGGGATGACTTTTCTGTCAAAAGCGGCATCGAGACCAAGTCGATTCAAGCCCGCTTCGCCTATTTTTTCTGAAAAAATCCTTGCATGATCTAACCCCACCAATCTGCGAGATTTTCCCCTCCCTGGCGGAGGGGATTTTTTTTGGTTCTTCATGTGCTCGGGATCCAGGTTGTCTGGCAAATCATCAGAATAAATCGTCAAATTACAGCTGGTATGGTGGTTGGCGGAAAGACAAAGGCGGAACCTTTCGGTTCCGCCTTTGTCCTGGTGCGCGCTTGTGGGATATGACAGTGCGTCAGTGGGACGCGAGGAAGCGGTTATAAAATGGTTTTCTCCATGGCCCAGACGCCGCAGGGACAGATGCCGGCGCACAGGCCGCAGCCGATGCAGTACTGCTCGTCTGCGACGTATTCGTAGGAGCCGTCAAGTTTTTCCTGGCGGATGATGGCCCCTTCGGGGCAGGTTTCCAGGCACAGGGAGCAGTCGCGGCAGGTGCCGCAGCTGATGCAGCGGTTGGCTTCTTCGCAGGCGTCGGTGACCTTGAAGCGGCCGCGGTTGCGGGCCTGGAAGGACTCCTTGTGGAGTTTCCACTGGGGGATCATCTCGGGCTGTTTCTTGGCGACCAGTTCGCGGCCGCCCAGGAAGTCGTCGATGTACTCGGACACCTCGCGGCCGCTGCCGATGGCATGGGTCAGCAAGCCGGGCTTGATGGTATCGCCCAGGGCGAAAACGCCGGGAGCCTGCTTCGACTGCCAACAGTCGTCGACATTCATCATGCCGCGCTCGGTGAGCCACTCCCGCGGCACGTAGGACAGGTCGGGCCGTTCGCCGATGGCGATAATGACCATGTCCGCCTCGATGAGACGGCCGTCCTTGGTGTGCAGTCCTTGTTCGGAGATGCGCTCGGTGAAGACCGGCCATTCGATGCGACCGCCGAGGCCTTCGAAATGATCGATCTCCTTCTTGTAGGCGGCCGGACGCTGCACGTCGATGGCCGTCACCTGCCAGGCGCCCATGGCGTAGGCGCCGAGGGCCACGTCCATGCCGGCGTTGCCGGCGCCGATGACCACTACCCTGCGGCCGACCTGGGGCTGCCGGCCGGCGTTGATCTCCTTGAGGAAATCGAGGCCCTTGACCAGCCGTTCGTGGCCGGGGAAGGGAATGACCACCGGGTTGTGGGCGCCGCTGGCGATGACCACGGCGTCGTTTTCCCCGCGGATGGCGTCAAAGGCAGCGCGGTCGATCTGGTGCCCGGTGCGGATGTCGACGCCGATCTGCTTGATGCGCTCGATTTCGGCGTTGAGCACTTCCCGCGGCAGACGATCCGTGGGGATGACCTGACGCAGCTTGCCGCCGACTTCCTCATCGCCCTCGTAGAGGGTGACGCTGTGACCGCGCAGGGCCAACTGCCAGGCCGCCGAAAGGCCGGCGGGGCCGCCGCCGATGACGGCCACGGTTTTGCCGGTGGCAGGCTGCAGGGCCGGGGCCGCGGCGTCCTGGGACAGGCGGCCGAGTTCCTTCATGGCCACCGGATGGTCGAGATGGCGGCGGCTGCAGGCATCCATACAGAGATTCGGACAGACCTGGCCGCAGACACTGGCCGGAAACGGCGAGAAGTTCAGTACCAGTTCCAGGGCCTCCTGGGTCTTGCCTTCGCGCAGCAGGCGAATGCGATCCTGGGTCGGGATCCCCGTCGGGCAGGATGCCTGGCAGGGGGCCGCATAGGATTTGTTTTGCCAGTGGGGGATTTTCAACCGACCGTCGCCGGTGTTGACGAAGCCCGCCACCAGATCGTAGTCGTCGCTGACCACATCGCCGAAGATGCCGCCTTCCACCCATTTGCCGAGGCGGAATTCGCGCAAAGTGATGCGCTCGACGGTCTGACGCTCCTGGTAGGTCTTGGCGACGATCTTCTTCCACTGGGAAAAATCCGTCAGTTCCGCCAGCAACTGCGACTTGTCGATCTTGCCCAGGAAGACGGGCATGCTGGTGGCGAGAAATTCCCGGTCACCTTCATCGAGATCGAGCAGCCAGACGTCATTGGACAGCCCCTTGACCGGCCCGCGCACGTAGATGGTGCCGCCGACCATGCCGACGCAGCCGCGGTCGCCGAGCACCGATTCGAACTGCTCGCTGTCGACGCCGCACACCACGCCGATGCCACCGCCCATGAACTCGAAGGAGAAGGAACCGGTGTTTTTCAGGATCCACAGCTCCGGCGGCGCATAGGACGGGTCGTGCTTCATCAGCGAGCCGGTGCGGGTGCCGCCGCGGCCGGCGACGTAGATCTTGCCGCTGGCGGCGCAGTGGGCGGTGGTGTCGCCGCCGTCGCCCTTGAGAACCACCGTGGCACCGGCGTTGAGCCAGCCGACATCGGCCGGCGCCGGACCGTTGATGACGATTTCCGTACCCTCGAGGCCGAAGGCGCCGACCCGCTGGCCCGGATTCTGAACCGTGAACTTCAGGGGTGTGCCGTCCGAGGTCCAGAGCGGGCCGCCGATGTCGTGATGGCCCGAGGCCAACACTTCGAATTCGGTCTCTCCCGCTTCCAGGGCGGCATATATCTTCTGCAGCAGTTGCTGGGTGGAGATGCGCTGATTGTTGTCGTCAAAACCTTTGATATAGGCTGCCATGATCTGAAACCTCCTTAGCAGACGTACTGAACCTGCAGGCGATCGGCGACGGCCTTGTCGGTGGAGACCAGGCAGTCGGAACGGCCGACGGGCAGGGAGGAGTTGCCGATGGGGGCCATGAGCTTACGCAGTTCCACGTCCATGGCCAAAAAGTAATTGACGATGTTCTCGGCAACCCGCTCCGGATCGAGGCGTTTGGCCAATACTGGTTCCTGGGTGGTGATGCCGGCCGGGCAAAGTCCGGTGTTGCAGGCGTTACAGCGGCCGTGGTCGTTACCGAGGCAGCCGGCCATCTGCAGGATCAGCTTGCCGGTGAAGACGCCGTTGGCGCCGAGGCAGAACATCTTGAAGGCGTCGGCCGCCAGGTTGCCGGTCTTGCCGAGGCCGCCCGCCGCCCACAGGGGAATCTGGCCCTGCCGGCCCTGGGCCACCGCGGCCAGGTAGCAGTCGCGCAGCTTGCTCACCACCGGGTGGCCGGTGTGGTCGAGAGAGATGTCGTGGGCCGCGCCGGTGCCGCCGTCGATGCCGTCGAGGAAAAACCCGCCGACGATGTTGTAGGGGTCGCGCACCAGGTTGTTGAACACCGACACCGAGGTGGCGCTGGCTGCCACCTTGATGGCCACCGGCACGCGGAACTTGAAGGCGGCGTTGAAGGAGAGGAACATCTTCTGCACGCTCTCCTCGATGGAGTACAGACCCTGGTGGTTGGGCGGCGACAGCAGGTCGGTCTTGGGCACGCCGCGAATCGCCTGGATGTGGGACGCCACCTTGGCCGCCATGAGCAGGCCGCCGTCGCCGGGCTTGGCGCCCTGGCCGATTTTGATGAGCACGCCGGCCGGATCCTCGACCATGTGGGGCATGGCCTTGATGATGCGATTCCAGCCGAAGTGGCCGGAAGCGATCTGCAGGATCATGTACTTGAGGTACTTGCTCTTCAGCAGTCGCACCGGCATGCCGCCTTCACCGGAGCACATGCGCACCGGCAGGCCGCATTCCTCGTTGAGGTAGGCGACGGCCATGGCCACCGCTTCCCACATGCGCCAGGAGAGGGCGCCGATGGACATGTCGCCGATGATGACCGGATAGATCCAGCGCACCGGCGGGGTCTGGCCGCTCTGCTCCAGGCGGTTCTCGCCGACCTGTTGGAACGGCAGGCCCTTGGCCGGCAGGATGCGGCCCAGGGGTGCCCGGCAGTCGAAGGTATGACGCTGGGCGTCCAGGCTCGGGTCGGTCATCTGCGAGATGCGGCCGACGCGGATGGTATCCAGGGTGCGGGCCTGGTTTTCCAGGTTGTTGCGGCCGCCGCGTTTCGGGCCGCTGGCCGTTGCCGTCTGATAGACGACGTTGAAACGGGAGTCAGGATTGCGCTCCGCGCGGATGGCGCTGTTGGGGCAGACCCGTTCGCAGACGCCGCAGCCGCGACAGAAATTTTTGATGACATTGCGCTGGGCGATGACCGGCTGGGCCGAAAAGCGGGTTTTCGGTTCCGGGGTTTCGCTTTCGGTGTAGGTGATCCGGCGCCGTTCCATCTTGGGGCCGATGGCTTCGAAGGTGCAGGCCGCGATGCAGGATCCGCACAGGGTGCAGCGAACCGGATCGTAGTGGATCTTCCAGGGCAGATCGTTGCAGGCGAGGTCGTTTATTTTTACTGTTTCCATCTCTGGACCTCCAGGGTGTCGTCGATGACTACGATTTCACGTTCATTGGGGTAGATGTCCGTCTCCCAGTTGCGGTCCGGGAGTACCTCGTTGATGCCGCAGGCTTCGGAAGAGATGACCACCGTGTCCGCATCCCGGCCGACCACCACCGGCCGCAGTTTCTTGGCGTCGCAGCAGGTGAACAGGGTGTTGTCGGGCAGCACGCCGATGATGGTGTTGGGGCCGTTGATTTCCAGGTGCGCCAGGGACTGGCGCATGGCCAGCAACTGCTGCTGATCCTCCCGCTTGACCACGTCCTCGAAGGGCAACGGTGTAATCACGTGCTTGTAGTAGGAGAGCGGCCAGCCGAGTTCCCGGTGCAGGTAGTGCAGGGTGTAGAGAAAGCACTGGGAGTCTGACTCGAAGCCGATGTAGCCCCGGTTCAGGGACTGCTGGAATTCCTTGTTCTTTTGATAGAAGGTGTTCTCGCCGTTGGCCAGCGCGGTGTAGCCCTGCAGGAAGAAGGGATGGGCCGCATAGCGGACGATGGCGTAGTTGGTGTTCTGCCGGCATTGGGCGGTGATCACCTTGGCGGTGAAGTTGTCGTCCGCCTTCCAGAGGTTGAAGAAGGTGCCGATGTCCCGCGGATCGCCGATCTCTTTCAGGGTGATGACGTCCGGCCAGAAGGAGTAGGCGAAGCCGGTCTCGTTCTCCTCCAGGGCGGCCCGCAGCTGCAGGCGGGTGCCGACCAGCAGTTCTTCCTTGACCTTCGGTTCCGCGGTCCGATAGGGCTCCGGATAATCGAAGGTCTGAAACACGTAATTGGGCATGGCCATGATGTCCAGGCCCGGTTTCCGATTGGTGTCCGGTACCCATTGATAGACCCGGCGGAACCCCTTGGCGTGCAGCAGGTCCTCGGCAATTTTCAGGCCGGTATCGGTACAGGCCAGCGACAGGGTGGGCAGATGCTTGTAAGCCTCGAAGATGCCTCCCAGATCCTGCATGACCATGGCGAAACCGGAGTTGTCATGGCCTTCCTGCTGTGATTGCATCAGCAGCAGGGCTTGGCTGGGATGCACGTAGTGGCGACTTTTGATGGCTCCTATGCGACACATGTAATGCAACCTCCTGGTGACGGGTGTAAACGGAATTGGCCGGCCCAAATGGCCCGGATACTACTCTTTAGCAAATTGAATGCCAATATGGAGATGCGTGCCGAGAGTCAGTGTGTTCTTGGTTGCCTGATTTAAAAACTTGTAAAAACAATAATTTATACTTGAATGGCGTGGAGTTGGGGGATCGTCTGGAACGTCTGGGGATGGGCTGGTGGCAGGACGGTCTACACTGAGTGTGTTGTTTGATTACTTAAAAAATTGCCCGGCGCCTCCGGGAGCAGAGGGCCGGGCCAGCACCCGGGGTGGGTAAGGTTTGGTCCGGCTCCGGCCGCCAGGGCCGGCTCGGAGCCGGAATGTTCGTGAACCGACGCGGTGGCTTTGGTTTAGTTAGCGGTGACGTACCTTGCTGGAACCCTGCCCGAACTCCGGGTAGGCCTCCAGGCCCAGTTCGGTGGTGTCCGAACCGGCGTATTCCTCGTCTTCGGAAACCCGAATGCCGACGGTGTACTTCAGGGCCAACCAGACCAGAGAGGTGCACAGGACGACAAAGGCACCGATGGAGGCCACGCCGAGCAGCTGGATGTGGAAGCTGGCTTCCGGATTGGTGAAGGGCACCGCCAGGGTTCCCCAGATGCCGCACACCAGGTGTACCGACAGGGCGCCGACCACGTCATCGATCTTCAGCCGGTCAAAGAAGGGTACGGCCAGCACCGCCAGGCAGCCGCCGACGGCGCCGATGAGGATGGCGCCGAGGGGGGAGGGCGTGACGGGCCCGGCGGTGATGCTCACCAGGCCGGCCAGGGCGCCGTTGAGGGACATGGTCAGGTCGGTTTTTTTGTACAGGATCTGCAGCAGCAGCATGGCGGCAATCAGGCCGCCGCAGGCCCCCATGTTGGTATTGATGTAGACCGTGGACTGTTCAAGGATCGCGTCGACGGTGCCGAGGGCCAGGGCCGAGCCGCCGTTGAAACCGAACCAGCCCATCCAGAGAATGAAGGTGCCGAGGGTGGCCAGGGTGAGATTGGAGCCGGGAATGGCGTTGACGCTGCCGTCCTTGCGATATTTGCCTTTGCGGGCGCCGAGAATGATGGCACCGGTCAGGGCCGACCAGCCGCCGACGGAATGAACGATGCTGGAGCCGGCATAGTCGGCAAAGCCCAGGTTGCTCAACCAGCCGCCGCCCCAGGTCCAGGAGCCCTGGATGGGGTAGATGATGGCGGTCAGTACGGCGCAGAAGGTCAAAAACGGCCAGAGCTTGATGCGCTCGGCAACGGTACCGGAAACCACCGATGCCGCCGTGGCGACGAACACCATCTGGAAAAACCAATCCGACCCGGCGGTGTGGCCGAGGGCGAAATCCCCGCCCTTGGCGGCGGCATCGTCGGCGAACCAGAGGCCGAGTTGGCCGATGAAGCCGCCATCCACCCCGCTATACATGAGGTTGTAGCCGATGAGGTAATAGAGCACGCTGGCGATGGCAAAGATGGCGATGTTTTTCAGGCAGATGATGGCGACGTTCTTGCTCTGCACCAGGCCCGATTCGAGCATGGCGAAGCCGGCGGCCATCCACATGACCAGGACGCCGCTGATCAGAAAGGAGAAGGTGTTGAGGATGAAGGTGACGTCGCTGACCGGAGCCTCTTCGGCCAGGGCCAGGGCGGGCGTGAGAAGCACGGCCATGATGGCAAGTTTCCATATTCTGAACATTGTTTGACCTCGTTGTGAAAGCGTTGAAAAGGTTGGGCGAACCTGGGCACTGATATGGCGGTGGTTCAGTATGATCCGGTTCCGGATCGGCTTCGGGTCGGAATCGGGGGCGACCAGGCCACGGCCCGGCAGGTTGCAGCCAGGGCCGATAGGTGCCGGGACGCCGGGGGGGTGCAAAAAACACAACCGATGCGGGTCATTGCTCAACCTCCGTTGCTCCGTTGCATGGGAATGAAAACCGGACCCGCAGTCATTGCGGCGCCCTGAGACCAATCCATAGGCAAGCACCGTACCAATAATTTATAATTGTGATTTCAGTGTGTTGGGTGGCGGTCAGGGAAAAGATGGAAGGTTTTTGCCTAAAAAAAGGGCAGGGCTGCCTGGGATCCAGGCGAAATGAAGCGGGCCGTCATCGAGGATGACGGCCCGCGGTCATGGTTGGCAGTCGGCAGAACTTGGTGGTCCGAAAACACGGCCGCCGACAGGGGCCGCCGGATTTTTTAGACGGGTTCGATCCAGCCGTGGTTGTCGGCCAGGCGTCCATACTGAATGCCGGTCAGGGTTTCGTACAGTTTCAGGGTGAGGGGGCCGACCTGGTTGTTGTTGATGGTGACGGTGCGGTCCCGGTAGGTCAGTTGGCCGACGGGACTGACCACCGCCGCGGTGCCGGTGCCGAAACTCTCGCTGATGCGGCCGTTGGCGGCGCCGTCGAGGAGTTCGTCCACGCTGAGGGCCCGTTCTTCCACCGCCAGGCCCATTTCCCGGGCCAGGGTCAGGACCGAACGCCGGGTGATGCCGTCGAGGATGGTGCCATGCAGCGGCGAGGTGACCAGGGTGCCGTCCACCACGAAACAGATGTTCATGCTGCCGACTTCCTCGACATAGCGGCGTTCCACGGCATCGAGCCACAGTACCTGGTCGAAGCCGCGTGCCGCCGCTTCCTGGGCGGCCAGCAGGCTGGCGGCATAATTGCCGCCGGTTTTGGCTTCGCCGGTGCCGCCGGGCGCGCTGCGGGTATAGCTGTCCGAGATCCAGATTTTGACCGGTTGGAAGCCGCCCTTGTAATAGGGTCCGACGGGCGACAGGATGACGTAACAGTAGTAGCGGGCGGCGGGCTTGACGCCCAGTACCGCTTCGGTGGCGATCATGGTCGGCCGGATATAGAGACTGGTGCCCTCGCTGCGCGGCACCCAGTCGGCTTCCAGGCGAACCAGGTCCTTGATGGCACGCAGGAAGAAGGCCTCATCGACCTCCGGCATGCACATGCGCCGGGCGCTTTTGTTGAAGCGATGAATATTGTCCGCCGGACGAAACAGGGCGATGCTGCCGTCCTGGCGCCGAAACGCCTTGAGGCCTTCGAAGATCTCCTGGCCGTAGTGCAACACCAGGGCCGCCGGATCGAGGGTGAAGGGACCGTAGGGCTTGATGCGGGCCGAATGCCAGCCTTGGCCGGCATCGTATTCCATGAGGAACATGCGGTCGCTGAACTGGCGGCCGAAAACCAGTTTGGATTCATCGGCGAGGCGCGGTTTCAACGTCTCCAGGGGACAGATTTCGATATCCATGCAAAAGGCCTCCATTCCATGGCAGGATTGCCGAACAATGCTCGATGTTTAGCATAATTAAACAAGGCCTGCAAGGGCTTTTGCCGGGTTTTTGCGCCGTTGCGGCGGCGTCGGATAGGGCCTGGCGATCAGGCGGGAAGGCCGAGAAATTCCAGGGTCGAAGCCAGGGTGCGGTTGACAATCTGCTCGGCGGCGACGCCGGCCTCCTCCAAGGCCTGGAGGGCATCGTCGAAATAGCCGATGCCCTGGGCGATATGGGCGTCGCTGCCGAGGGCGACGGGGGTGCCGAAGCGGGCGCAGAGTCGCGCGATGTGGCGGCAATTGTCGGCACTGCCGGCGCGGCTCATGGAAAAGGAGGAATTGTTCAGTTCCAGGGCGGTGCCGGTAAGGGCGGCATGGCGGGCAATGACTTCGTAGTCGAGGGGATACTCGGGGTTGCCGGGGTGGCAGATGATGTGGGCCCGGCGTTTATCCATCAGGGCGAGAACGGCGCGGGTGTTGTCCCGCATGCCGCGCTGATCGAAACCGCAGGCCGGATGAAAGCCGGCCAGGATCAGTTCCAGTTGATCGAGCATGGTGTCGGGCAGGTCCAATTTGCCGATGGCCACGATGTTGGCCTCAACACCGCGCAGGATGCGAACGCCCCGCAGGTAGGGGGGGATGAAATTCAAGGTCGCGAAATGATAGTAGTGGGGGCCGCCCGGCAGGGCCGGACCGTGATCCGTCATGCCGACGGCTCTGAGGCCCCGTTCGGCGGCCTCCAGGGCGATTTCGTTGATGGTGCTGAAAGCGTGACCGGAGGCCACGGTATGGACATGGAGATCGGCCTCGATGGCGAGCTTTTCGAGCATGTTGGGGTATCCTTTCTTCGGGTCCGGATTCGGTGGCGAATCGCGGATTCGGCGATGTTAGCATACCGGCCGGCGGGTTTCAAATCCCCTCTCCGGGCGGCCGGCAGCGACCGGATTTCGGCCGCGGCCGCGGGCAAGGTTGTTTCCCGGGGAAAGACCATGGTATAAACGCTGACCTTGTAAGCATTTTACCCATGGATGTTACGAAATTATGAAATTAGACCAGTTGTTGCAGCAGGTCGCCCGGCCCTCCCGCTACCTGGGCGGCGAGCGCGGCAGTGTCTGCAAGGATGCGGCGCAGGTCGAGGTGCGTTTTGCCCTCGCCTTTCCCGATGTGTATGAAGTCGGCATGAGCCACATCGGTTTGCCGCTGCTGTATCACCGGCTCAATGCCCTGGCCTGGGTGGCGGCGGAGCGGGTCTACGCACCCTGGCCCGATCTCGAGGCACGCATGCGCGCCGCCGGGTTGCCGCTGGAGACCCTTGAAACCAGTCGCCCCCTGGCCCGGTTCGATGCCGTCGGCTTTACCCTGCAATACGAACTATCCTATACCAATGTGCTCAACATGCTGGATTTGGCGGGCCTGCCGCGCCGCCGTGCGCAGCGCAACGCGGACCATCCGCTGATTGTGGTCGGCGGTCCCGGGGCCTTCAATCCCGAACCCCTGGCCGACTTCATCGATTGTGCCGTGGTCGGTGACGGGGAGGAGGCGGTGGTGGACCTGGCCGAGGCGCTGCGGGTGTCGAAGTCGGCCGGCGAGGATCGGGACGCTCTCTATCGGCGCCTGGCGGCCATCGAAGGGGTTTACGTGCCGGCCCTGTTCGCCGTCGATTATCAACCGGATGGCCGTCTGGCTGCCATCCGGCCTTTGCGGCCGGGCTACGAGCAGATTCGGCGGCGGGTGGTGGCAGATCTGAATCGCGCCTTCTATCCGACCCGGCCCATCGTCCCCTTCATGAATACGGTTCACGATCGGGTGGCGGTGGAGATTGCCCGCGGCTGTACCCGCGGCTGCCGCTTCTGTCAGGCCGGCTTCATTTCGCGGCCGGTGCGGGAGCGCAATCCGGCAACCATCTCCGACATCATCGCTGCGGCCCTCGGTTGTTCCGGTTATGAAGAAGTTTCCCTGCTCTCCCTGTCGACGGGGGACTACAGCCATATCGGCGAGTTGCTCAAGACGCTCATGGATCGCTACCGCGAACAGCGGGTGGCTCTGTCCCTGCCCAGTCTGCGGGTCGGTTCCCTGACCGGGGAGTTGATGGAGGAGATCCGCAAAGTACGCAAAACCGGCTTCACCCTGGCGCCGGAGGCCGGCAGCGAGCGCCTGCGCCAGGTGGTCAACAAGGGCATCACGGAAGAGGATCTGCTGGCAACGGCGCGTACCGCCTTCGGGCTGGGCTGGCGGCTGATCAAGCTCTATTTCATGATCGGCCTGCCCACGGAAACGGCCCAGGACCGGGCCGCCATCGTCGATCTGGCGGCCCAGGTCAAGCGCGCCGGCAAGGGCAGCGGCGGCGCCGACGTCAATGTTGCCGTCTCGACCTTCGTGCCCAAGCCCCACACCCCCTTCCAGTGGGAGCGGCAGCTGAGCATGGCCGAAACCCTGGCCGAGCAGGAGCGCCTGCGGGAGGCCCTGCGCGGCAAAAAGCTGCGCTTCAAGTGGCACGAAGCACCCATGTCCTTTATCGAAGGGGTTTTCGCCCGCGGCGACCGGCGCCTGGGCGCGGTCCTGGAACGGGCCGTGGAGCTGGGCTGCCGTTTCGACGGCTGGCGCGATCACTTTCGCTTCGATCTCTGGCAGCAGGCCTTCGCCGACTGCGGCCTGGATCCGGACTGGTATCTGCGGCAGCGGCAGCCGGACGAGGTGCTGCCCTGGGATCATATCGACAGCGGCATCCCCAAGGCCTTTTTCCTGGCGGAGCGGGAACGGGCCCTCGCCGGCGTCTATACCCCGGACTGCCGCCACGGCGACTGCGCCGGCTGCGGGGTGTGCGATTTCGAGACCCTGCGACCGCAACTGGCGGTTCCCGATTTCGTTGCTGCGGAGCAGGCGCCGCCGGAGACGGCGGCCGAGCAGCCGGCCAAGGTGCGGCTGTTGGTGAGCAAGGCCGGGGCGGCCCGGTTCGTGAGCCATCTCGAATTTATGACCGTGCTGCATCGGGCCATTCGCCGGGCGGACATTCCGGTGCGGTTTTCGGCCGGCTTTCATCCTGCTCCGCAGGTGTCGTTTCCCGATGCCCTGCCGACCGGAGTGGAAAGCGACGCCGAGGTCATCGACATCAAATTGTCGCGGCCCATGGCTGCCGAGGTATTGGCCGCGGCGCTGAATGCCGAACTGCCGGGAGGCTTTGCCGTTCTGGGCGCCGAGGAGGTGGCCTGGTCGACGCCGGCGCCGTCCTGCTGTATCGCTGCCTCGACCTATCGCATTCAATTGCCGGAAGGGCTCGAACAGGGCCTGGATGACCGTCTGGCGGCTTTTCTGACCGCTGCCGAGGTGCCGGTGGAGCGGCTCAAAAAGGGCCGGTTGCAGACCCTTGACCTGCGCGCCGGGGTGCTGGAGGCGGAGCGCCGCGACGGGGCCTTGTGGCTGACCCTGAGCAAGGGCAGTCCGGTGCCGGTGGCGGCCTGGCTGCTGGCGCTGAATCAGGATGAGGTAGCCCATCTGCCGATACGCAAGCTGTCGGTGCATTTGCACTGAGCTGCGGCTCGGATGCGAAATCTGGTTTATAATTAGATTCATTGTCTTGCAGACGACCGGGGCAGCGCATGGCTTTAATCCCTTGCCGTCAGGCATTTTCGATTTCTTTGCTGCACAGGGAGGTTTCATGACCAAGGAACTGGTCATCAATACGACGTCCCACGAAACCCGGGTGGCGCTCCTCGAGAACAGCCACATTGCCGAGTTGTACATCGAGCGTACCCGGGAACGGGGGATTGTGGGCAACATTTACAAGGGACGGGTCATTCGGGTCCTGCCCGGCATGCAGGCCGCCTTTGTCGATATCGGCCTGGAAAAAGCGGCTTTTCTTTACGTAGCGGATGTGCTCGATGAAATGAAGGCGGTGGAGCGTTTCGTCGATGAAGGCGACAACGGCGTCCGGTTGCCGGAAGAAGACGGCCGGGAGGTGGCGACCCTGCCGCCCATCGAGAATCTGCTGCAGGAAGGGCAGGAGGTGCTGGTCCAGGTTTCCAAGGAACCCATCGGCACCAAAGGCGCCCGTATCACCTCCCACATCTCCCTGCCGGGAAGGCATCTGGTCTACATGCCGACGGTGGACCACATCGGCATTTCGCGACGCATCGAAAACGAAGAGGAAAAGGAGCGTCTGCGCGGTATTATCGAGGCCATCCGGCCGCCCGGTTCCGGCTTTATCGTCCGCACCGCCTCGGAAGGCAAAAGCGAGGAGGACCTGCGCGCCGATCGCGATTTTCTGGCCGGTCTATGGCAGGACATCACCTCCATCCGGGACAGCAACAAGGCACCCTGCCTGATCTTCTCCGATCTCGATGTGACCAGCAAGGTATTGCGTGACATTCTCACCGAGGACGTGCAGCGCATCGTGGTCGACTCGCGGCGCGAACACGACAAGATCATCCGCTTCATCGAGACCTTCATGCCCCGCCTGCAGTACGCCATCGAACACTACCAGGGGCAGGAACCGGTGTTCGACGCCTTCGGCCTCGAAGTGGAGATCGCCCGCGCCCTGGGCCGCAAGGTTTGGCTGAAAAGCGGTGGCTACATCATCATCGAACAGACCGAGGCCCTGACTGCCATCGACGTCAACACCGGGCGCTTTGTCGGCAAGCACAATCTGGAGGACACCATCCTCAAGACCAACCTGGAAGCGGTACGGGAGGTGGCCTACCAGTTGCGGCTGCGCAACATCGGCGGGCTGATCATCATCGATTTCATCGATATGGAAAAGGAGGCCCACCGCGAAAAGGTGCACATGGCCCTCGAGGAGGCCCTCAAGGGGGATCGCGCCAAGACCAATATCCTGAAGATTTCCGAACTCGGTCTGGTGGAAATGACCCGCAAGCGGGTGCGCGAAAACCTCACCCGGACCCTGTGCGAGCCTTGCCCGTACTGCGAAGGCAAGGGCTACGTCAAGAGTCGGCCGACCATGGTCTATGAAATTTTCCGGGAACTGCGGCGTGAAATTCTCCATCGCGCCGAACGCCAGGTCACGTTGCTGGTGCATCCCGCGGTAGCGGCCCTGATCTGCGACGAGGAGCGGCAGGCGGTGGATGAACTGGAAAGGACCTTCGGCAAGCAGATTGTCATTACCGCCCGCTTCGATTTTCACCAGGAACAGTTCGAGCTGGTTTCCAGCTGAGGTTTTCCCTTGACAGTCGGAAAGTTCCGGATCTATAGTGCGCCTTCGGCGAAAGCCAGATAAAAGGGAAAGTGAGGTGAACGGGTATGTATGCGGTGATCAAGACCGGAGGAAAGCAGTACAAAGTTTCCGAAGGAGACCTGGTGAAGGTCGAAAAGCTCGCAGGTGCGGTTGGTGACACGGTGGAGCTGAACGAGGTCCTCATGGTCGGCGGAGAAGAGGTTAAGATCGGAACACCTCTATTGCCTGGCGCGAAAGTCGTCGCCCGCATTGTCGAGCAGGACAAGGACAAAAAAGTCCTGGTGTTCCACTCCAAGCGGCGCAAGGGCTATCGCAAGACCTACGGACACCGTCAGCCCATCACCCGCCTGAAAATTACAGGCATCGAGGCGTAAGGAGTATCCATCCGGCATTTGCGGATGGACGCAAAGGAGGTTTTCCATGGCTCACAAGAAAGCCGGTGGCAGTTCCAAGAACGGTCGCGACAGCGCCGGCAAACGCCTGGGCGTCAAGCGCTTCGGCGGTCAGCAGGTGACGGCGGGCTCGATCCTGGTGCGGCAGCGCGGCACGACCATTCATCCCGGCAACAATGTCGGGTGCGGTAAGGATTACACCCTGTTCGCCCTCATCGACGGCGTGGTGAAGTTCGAACGCAAAGGCAAGGACAAGAAAAAGGTCAGTGTTTTCGCCGGATAAGACGTTCTCTGCGAACGGCTTTACCGGTTTGTCGACCTGCTTGAGAAAGGCCCGGGGTTCCCTATGGAGAGCTTCGGGCTTTTCTGCTTTTTCTGTCTGCGGCTGAAACGAATAAACGGAATCCATGAAATTTGTCGATGAAGTTAAAATCCATGTGGTCGCCGGTGATGGCGGGCGCGGCTGCCTGTCCTTCCGCCGCGAAAAGTTCATCCCCCTGGGCGGACCCGACGGCGGCGATGGCGGCAACGGCGGTGAGGTCCGATTTCGGGTCGACGAGGGTCTCGGCACCCTGCTGGATCTGCGTTATCAGGTGCACTACAAGGCGGAGCGCGGCGGGCACGGCATGGGCAAGAACCGTCATGGCCGTAACGGCGCCGATCGCGAGATTCGGGTGCCGCCGGGCGTGCTGGTGTACGATGACGCCACGGGGGAACTGCTGGCCGATTTGAAAGAGGCCGGCCAGACCTTCGTGGCGGCCCGTGGCGGTTTGGGCGGACGCGGCAACGCCCGCTTCGTAACCAGTACCAACCGGGCGCCGCGCCATGTGCAGCCGGGGCTCCCGGGGGAGGAGCGCTGGTTGCGGCTGGAACTGAAGCTGCTGGCGGATGTCGGCCTGGTGGGCCTGCCCAATGCCGGCAAATCGACCCTCATCGCGGCGGTATCCGCGGCCCGACCAAAAATAGCCGACTATCCCTTCACCACTCTGGTGCCCAATCTGGGGGTGGTGCGTTACGGCAGTTTCAAGAGTTTCGTCATGGCCGATATCCCGGGCCTCATCGAAGGGGCCAGCGAGGGGCACGGCCTCGGCACCCGTTTTCTGCGCCATGTGGAGCGCACCGACCTGTTCCTGCATCTGCTCGATGTTTCCGAATTGCTGCCGGACCAGGCCCTGGAGCGGTTCGACATGATCAATCAGGAATTGGCCCGGCACAATCCGCAACTGTTGGAGAAACCGCAGTTGGTGGTGCTGACCAAGCTCGATGTCTCCGAGGTGCGCGAGCAGGTGCCGGAGGTGCAGGCGCTGTTTGCCGCACGCGGCCGGCGTTGCTTTGCCCTCTCGGCGGTGACCGGCGAAGGGGTGAAGGAGCTGGTCCACGTTGTAGGCGAACAGCTGGAGGCCTTGCGGCGCCCGGCGGAAACCTCTTCCGGAACCCCGCCGATGCCTTGACAAGGGCTTTGGCCGGTGACTAGAATCGTACCGGTTTGAGCACTGTTCAACAGCTGTGGAGATGGGTCTTGCGCCCCCACGCCGAGGGCCGCATGAACCCATGCCTGGGGCTTGGCGGTTGCCCTCCGGGCGCCAGGCACCTACGGCGTGGAGGGCACGAGACCTGTTGGCGAACAATTGCCCGGTTTTTTAAACAGCCATTACTGCCAACTCCGAAAAGGAATCGAGGGATGCGCGGGGAACTTCTCGGCTCGGTCAAAAGGGTCGTGGTGAAAGTCGGCAGCGGGGTTATCTTCGGCCAGGACGGGCTTGACCTGGAGGTTATCCGGGCCCTGTCCAAGGACATCTGTACCCTGTGGGACCAAGGCATGGAGGTGGTCCTGGTCTCGTCCGGGGCCGTGGCCACGGGCAAGGGTGCCCTGGGCATCGTCGGCCGGCCGCCGACCATCGTTCTCAAGCAGGCCGCCGCCGCCATCGGCCAGAGTCGCCTGATGCGGGCCTACAAGGAAGCCTTTCAGCCCTACAACCGGGTGGTGGCGCAGATTCTGCTGACCGGGGATGACCTGGCCAACCGGCGCCGGTTTCTCAATGCCCGCAACACCCTCATGACCCTGCTCGAATACCGGGTTACGCCCATCATCAATGAAAACGACACGGTGGTGGTTCAGGAAATCCGCTTCGGCGACAACGACAACCTGTCTGCCCTGATCACCAGCCTGGCGGAGGCCGATCTGCTGGTGATCCTGTCCGACGTCGACGGTCTTTACGACAGCAATCCCAAGACCAACCCCGAGGCGCGCAGACTGTCCCTGGTGGAGCAGGTGACTCCGGAGATCGAAGCCATGGCCGGTGGCGCCGGTTCAATGGTCGGCACCGGCGGCATGGCCACCAAGGTCGAGGCCGCCAAACGCGCCAGTCTCTATGGGGTCGGCACCATCATCGTCAATGGTCGTCTGCCGGAAATCCTGCCGCGTGTTCTGGCCGGCGAGGAGTTGGGGACCTTCTTTCTGCCCGTGCGGCAGCGCCTCAGCTCCCGCAAGCACTGGATTTCTTTCTCCAAGCGCAGTCGCGGCACCCTGCTGGTCGATGAGGGGGCCCGCCGGGCGTTGTTGGACAAGGGCAAAAGTCTGCTGCCTTCCGGCATCAAGGCCATGGAAGGCCATTTCGAACGCGGTGATGCGGTGCGTATCTGCGATGAGCAGAAACGGGAAATCGCCAAAGGCATTGTCGGCTATTCGAGCCAGGAACTGCTCCGTATCATGGGGCACAATTCGGCCGAGATCGAAGCCCTGCTCGGCTACAAGTACGGCGACGAAGTGGTGCATCGGGACAACATGGTGGTGGCGGTACGCTGACCAGCGAGACTGTCGAGCAAACGAACTAAGTCAGCAGCCATGGAGCAGGTTTTCGCGCCCCGGTCAGCGGGGGGCTCCGAGGCCGTCAAGTGAGCAGTTACAAGGAGACAAACAATGACCCTGCGGGAGGAAATGCTGCAGTTGGCCGGCCAGGCCCGGGACGCGTCGAGAACTCTGGCGCAGCTGTCCACCACCGTCAAAAACGATCTGCTGCGGCGCATGGCCGAGGCCCTGGAGCGGGAAACACCGACTCTCATCGAGGCCAATGCCAAGGACCTCGCCAACGGCCGCGAAAAAGGCCTGTCCACGGCCATGCTTGATCGGTTGCGCCTCGATGCGGACCGTATCAGGGCCATGGCGGACGGTTTGCGGGAAGTGGCGGAACTGCCCGATCCCGTCGGCGAGATCACCGGCATGTGGCGCCGTCCCAGCGGCATTCAGGTCGGTCGCATGCGCATTCCCCTGGGGGTCATCGGCATCATTTTCGAGTCGCGGCCCAACGTCACCGCCGATGCCGCCGGTCTGTGCCTGAAGAGCGGTAACGCCGTGGTACTGCGCGGCGGCTCCGAGGCGATTCATTCCAACGTCGCCATCGGCGCCATCCTCAAGGGCCAGTTGACGGCCATGGGGCTGCCGGACGGCGCCCTGCAGGTGGTCACCACCACGGATCGGGCGGCGGTGACGGAACTGCTGCAGCTGGAGGAGTACATCGATCTCATCATTCCCCGCGGTGGCGAGGGGCTGATCCGCTTTGTCAGCGAAAACTCCCGCATCCCGGTCATCAAGCACTACAAGGGGGTCTGCCATACCTTCGTCGACGCCGATGCCGACCTCGACATGGCGGAAAAGATCTGCATCAACGCCAAGGTGCAGCGACCGGGGGTATGCAACGCCATGGAAACCCTGCTCGTTCACCGGGCGGCCGCGGCGACCTTCGTGCCGCGCATTGCCGCGACCCTGGCCGCCCTCGGTGTCGAACTGCGCGGTTGCCCGACCACCCGGCAGCATGCCCCGAACATCAAGGCGGCCGTCGAGGAGGATTGGGGCGCCGAATTCCTGGATCTGATCCTGGCGGTCAAGGTGGTCGACGGTCTGGATGAGGCCATCGCCCATATCCAGCGCTACGGCTCCCTGCACACCGAGGTCATCGTCACCCGCGACTATGCCAATTCACAGCGTTTTCTGCGCGAGATCAATTCCAGCGTGGTGATGGTCAATGCCTCGTCGCGTTTTTCCGACGGCAACCAGTTCGGTCTGGGCGCCGAGATCGGCATTTCCACTACCAAGCTGCATTCCTTCGGTCCCATGGGTCTGGAAGATTTGACCACCCGCAAGTTCATCGTCTTCGGGGACGGCCAGGTCCGGGCTTGAGGGTGACCGCCAAGCTCGGCATTTTGGGGGGCACCTTCAACCCCATCCATCTGGCCCATCTGCGGGTGGCTGAAGAGGTGCGTGAACTGTGCGGGCTGGATCGGGTGCTGTTCATCCCGGCGGCCATGCCGCCCCACAAGGCCCTGGCCGACGACATCCCCTTTGCCCATCGGTGCGCCATGGTCCGGGCGGCCATCGCCGACCACCCGCAGTTCGCCGTCAGCGACCTGGAGGCGCGGCGGCCGGGCAAAAGCTATTCGGTGCGTACCCTGGAACTGCTGCGCGAAGAGTATCCGGATGACGAATTCTATTTCATCATCGGCATGGACTCCTACCGTAGCCTGGAGATCTGGAAGGACTATCCGCGGCTGTTCGACTTGGCCAACCTGGTGGTGGCGGCCCGGCCCGGCAGCGCCGGCGATGATCCCTTGCGACTGCTGCCCGTTGTCATCCAGGACCAGTTCTGTTACGATGACCAAGGCGGGCGGTTGCTGCATCGCAGCGGCAACCGGGTGATTTTTCTGAGCGAAACATTCCTCGATATCTCTTCGACCCATATCCGCAAGCTGGTGGCCGCCGGCCGTTCGCTGCGCTATCTGGTGCCGGCCGCCGTGGCCGACTATATCGACAGGCACGGTCTCTACCGTTGCCGTGAAAGGTGCTGAATTTTGCACGCCAAACAAGAAGCTCTGCTCTGTGCCGCCTATGCCCTGGAAAAAAAGGGCTTTGATCTGCGTTTGCTGGATGTGACGGGACTTTCCTCCCTGACCGACTTCGTGCTCATCGTCTCCGGCCGCTCCGACCGCCAAGTGCAGGCCATCGCCGAGTCCATCGAAACCGGCCTGAAAAAGGATCACGAACTGCGCCCCTTGGCGGTGGAGGGTCAGCAGGAAGGGCGCTGGATTCTCCTCGATTACGGGGATGTCATGGTGCATGTCTTTCAGGAGCCGGTGCGGCAGTATTACGATCTGGAAGGGCTCTGGCGACAGGCCCCGGAAGTTTCCATACCGGATGCCGAGCCCGAAACCGGTCGGACCGGGAGGGCATGAAGCTCAGCCTGGTCTGCGTCGGCCGCCTGTCCCTGCCCTATCTGCGCGATGGCGCCGAGGACTATGGGGGGCGCCTGCAGCGCTACCTGCCGATGCGGACGCTGGAGTTGAAGGAGGAGAAGGCGGCCCGGGCCGAGCCGGCCTATCTCCAGGAGCGGGAGGGCCGCCGCATCCTGGATAAGGTTCCGGACGGGGTCTGGGTCATCGCCCTGGACGAACGCGGTCGTTCCTACACCTCGGAAGGGGTTGCCGAGTTTCTGGGCAAGCACATGCTGCAGGGTACCGCCGAACTGGTATTCATTATCGGCGGCGCCTACGGGCTGAGCGACGCCGTCCGGCAGCGGGCCGACCTGGTCTGGTCCCTGTCGAGCCTGACCCTGACCCATCAGATGGCGCGCCTGCTGCTGCTGGAGCAGCTCTATCGGGGCCTGACCATTCTGCGCAATGAACCGTACCATAACCGTTAGCGCGGCGCATGCCGCCCGCTGTCCATAATCCCGGCGCAAGCCGGAGGCGGAGAATCGAGGAGCCGATCATGACCCTGATGGCATTTCTGTTGCTGGTGATCCTGTTTCTGGCCATGTTCATCTTCTTTTTCAACCTCAATCCGGAACAGGTCGCCATCATCTTCTGGCCCGGCCAGGAGGTCACCACCTCCCTGGCGGTTCTGGTGGTGGGCAGCATGCTCCTCGGGTTGCTGATCGGCTATCTGTTTCATCTGTACGGCGCCATCGCCCATCTGCTCAAGGATTGGCGGCGCAGCCGGCGGGAGAAAAAGGCCCGCTCTGTTTCCAGTCTCTACCAGCAGGGCAACGAGCGGATTCTTTCCGGTGACTTCAAAAAAGCCCGGCGGCTGTTGCAGAAGGCGCTGGATCTCGATGCTTCCCGCGTCGAGGTGGTACTGGCCCTGGCCAAACTGTACCGCTTGGAAGGCGCCGCCACGGAGAGCATCAGCTGCCTGCAGAGGGCTCAGAAACTGGCTCCGGACAATCTCGAAGTGCTGTTTCGGCTCGGCGAAGGTTATCTGGCCGGCGGCCAGACGGAAGAGGCGCTCAACGCCTATCGCGGCATTCTGGCCCTCGAAGGCGACAATGCCGAGGCCCTGCGACGGCTGCGGGATCTGCACATGCGCGGCGAGCGCTGGGGCGAAGCCCTCGATCTGCAGCGTCGCATCGTCAAGAAGGCGCCGGAAGCGGTGCTGGCCACGGAATCCGACACCCTCGCCGCGCTGCGTCTCGAGAAAGCCCGCCAAGCCCTTGCGGACAGCCGTTTCGATTCGGCGGCCGCGGAGCTGAAGTCGCTGGTCAAGGAGCGCCCCGACTATGCGCCGGCCCAGGTGCTGCTCGGCGATGCCCTGTGCGGTCTGCAGAACCATGAAGAGGCGGCCACCGTCTGGCAGCAGGGCTACGACCAGTTCGGCCAGGGCGTGTTTCTGTCCCGCCTCGAAGAGCTGGCCCTGGCTGCGGAGGACCCAAGCGGTTTGCTGGCTTTCTACCGGGCAGCAGCGCAGGCGCGGCCGGAGGATTTGCTTTTGCGGCTGTTCTACGGCAAGTTCTGCCTGCGCCTGGAAATGGTCGATGAGGCCTTGGAGCTGTTGAGCGAGATCGAAAAGAGCGGCGCCGACTTTCCCCAGTTGCACCATCTGCTGGCGGAAGTGCATGCCCGGCGCGATCGGCCGGAGATGGCCATTCGCGAGTTCCGCCAGGCCGTTGCGGCCAACGGCCGGCTGGCCTTTGCCTTTGCCTGCGAACGGTGCGGTGTAGAAACCGCCGACTGGCAGGGGCGGTGTCCGGCCTGCGGCGCCTGGGATGCCTGCCGCCTGGCGGGGCGCGAGTTCATCAAGCCGGCGCCGGCGTTGTCGCTGCGCGAGATTCACCATGGAGAAATCGGCGTATGACCAGCCAGGTACCGCGACCTGTTGCTCTGGTCATCCTCGATGGGTGGGGCATCAATCCCTCCTGTTCGCATAACGCCGTCTGTCTGGCCCGTACCCCGCGCCTGGATGGCCTGCTGCAGGACTGGCCCCACACCCGTTTGCGGGCCTCCGGCCTCGATGTCGGCCTGCCCGACGGCCAGATGGGCAACTCCGAGGTCGGCCATCTCAACATCGGGGCCGGGCGCATCGTATACCAGGATTTGACCCGCATCGGTCGCAGCATCGAAGAGGGGGATTTTTTTCGCAATCCGGTTCTGGTCGAAGTCATGGACAAGGTGCGTCGGCGGCAGGGCACATTGCATCTGATGGGACTGCTGTCCGACGGCGGGGTGCATTCCCATCTCAGCCACGTCTTCGCCCTGGTGGAGATGGCCCGGCAGCAAGGCATCGGGGAGTTGTGCATCCATGCTTTTCTGGATGGCCGCGATACCCCGCCGCAGAGCGGTGCCGGCTACCTGGCCGACCTGGAACGGGAACTGGCGCGACAGGGCCTGGGGCGGGTGGTGACGGTCATGGGGCGCTACTGGGCCATGGATCGCGACAACCGCTGGGAACGGGTGAAACGGGCCTATGCCGCCATGGTGCAGGGGGCCGGACCGCAATTTCCCGACAGCGCCGCGGCCATCACCGCAGCCTACCAGGCCGGCCAGACGGACGAGTTTGTCGAACCCTGCCGGGTGGGGGCCGGATCGGAGGGCGGCCTCATCGGGGATGACGACGGCATCATCTTCTTCAACTTCCGCGCCGACCGGGCACGGGAGATCACGCGGGCCCTCACCGAAACCGCGTTTCCCGGCTTTGACCGGCAGCGAAAGCCGCAACTGGCCGGCTTCGTCTGCCTGACGGAATACGACGCCACCTTCGAACTGCCCGTGGCTTTTCCCCCCGAGACCTATCCCAACATTCTCGGCGAGGTCGTGGCCGCAGCCGGGCGCCGGCAATTGCGCATCGCCGAAACCGAGAAATATGCCCACGTCACCTTCTTTTTCAACGGTGGCCGGGAAGCGCCTTTCGCCAACGAGGATCGGGTCCTGATTCCTTCGCCGCGCGAGGTGGCGACCTATGATCTCAAACCGGAGATGAGTGCCCCCGAGGTGGCCGCTGAACTGGTGCGTCGGGTGGAATCGGGCGAATACGATCTGATCATACTGAATTTCGCCAACCCCGACATGGTTGGTCATACGGGGGTCGAGGCGGCGGCGGTGCGGGCCATGGAAACCGTCGATGCCTGCACCGGGCAGGTGGCGGATGCGATATTGGCCGCCGGCGGCTGTCTGCTGATCACGGCCGATCACGGCAATTGCGAACAGATGGTCGATGCCCAGGGCGCGCCCCATACCGCCCATACTTCCAACCCGGTGCCGTTGATCCTGGTCGATCCGACCCGGCGCGAGGCGGTCCTGCGGTCGGGCCGACTGGCCGATTTGGCCCCCACCATCCTGGAGTTGATGGATCTGCCGGCGCCGGCCGAGATGACCGGACGCAGCCTGATCGAAGCCTGATGACGGCGCCGGGCGCCGGATGGCGAGGCTGGATGGCGGCCCTCCAAGGGGAACTGCGCGGCTTCCTCGACTGGTGGCTGCCGCCGGCCTGCCCCCTGTGCGGCCAGGTTCTCAGCGAACGGCCGGTACCTCCCGCCTGCCCTGCCTGTCGTACGGCAATCTCCCCCATCCCATCACCCCGTTGTCCCCTCTGCGAAGAACCTTTTCTGACCGAAGGTGGCAGCGACCATCTCTGCGAAGTCTGCCTGCGTCAGCCTCCGCCTTTCACCTGGTGCCGCAGTCTCGGTTGCTACGAAGATCTGCTCCGCCTGGCCGTGCAGCGGTTCAAATACCAGGAGGCCGTCGGCCTGGACCGTTGTCTGGGGACTCTGCTGGCGGAACGCTTGCGGGCGGCGGTGACCGAGTTTGCGCCCGCGGTGCTGGTACCCGTGCCGTTGCACCGGGAACGCCTGCGGCAACGCACCTACAACCAATCGCTGTTGCTGGCCCGGACTCTGGGACGACGATGGCATCGCCCGGTGGCGGCCCGGTTGCTGGAACGAACCCGGGCGACGCCTTCTCAACAGGGGCTTTCGGCCGAGGAACGTCGCCGCAATCTGCGGGGCGCCTTTGTCGTGCGGCAACCCCTCGACGGGGCCCGAGTGCTGCTCATCGACGATGTGCTGACCACCGGCGCTACCGCCCGGGAGTGTGCCGCCACCCTGCTGCAGGGCGGCGCCGAAGCCGTGGCCGTGGCGGTGCTGGGGCGGGCCCGCCGCCTGCGTTGAAGGACTCGCCCATGGTAGTACAACAGGGTATCGAACGACTTTTCCGGTCCTTGGCCGGATATTACGGGCCACTGCACTGGTGGCCGGCCGACAGTCCCTGGGAAGTGGTCCTCGGCGCCATCCTGACCCAGAACACCGCCTGGCGCAATGTCGAGCAGGCCATCGCCGCGCTGAAGGCGACCATTTCTCTAACCCCCGAAGCTCTTCTGCAACTGCCGCTCGGTCAGCTCGAAGCCTTGATTCGTCCGGCAGGATTCTTTCGTCAGAAGGCCGAGCGTCTGCAATTGTTCGCCCGTTATCTGGTGGAGCGGCATGGCGGAAGTCTTGCGACGCTCCTCGATGGCACCTTGGAGGCGGTACGGGCCGAATTGCTGACCCTCAAGGGAGTGGGTCCGGAAACCGCCGATTCCATCCTGCTCTATGCCGGCGGCCGGCCCTCTTTCGTGATCGACGCCTATACCCGGCGGTTGCTGGGGCGCTTGGGGCTGCTGACCGGCGGCGAGAGCTATGCGGAGATTCGCCATCTGTTCATGAGCCGGTTGCCCGCCGATGCTGACCTGTTCAACGAATACCATGCCCTGATCGTCGAGCATTGCAAGCAGTTCTGCCGCAAACGGCCCCTCTGCGATACCTGCCCCCTCCGCGTCGACTGCCCCCGCTATCTCTGAGCGTTTTTCACCTCATACCCGTTCCTGATGGTCTGCCGGATTGTCAACGGCTCTTCAAAGGCTAAACTTGAGGAAGGACTCCGCTTCGGACTGCTCAGGTGCAGGCAGATTGCTGACACGCGTACGGGAGGAACCGATGAGGCGGCGCAAGACTACCGGCCGGTTACGGATCAAGGCCATGGCGGTCCTGCTGTTGGTCGCAGCGGTGGTCGCCTGTGCTCCCGGCCGCGGCTATGAAGCCCTGCTGGTGCTGGCGGATATTGCCGCCGCCGGAGGGGACAGCCGCCTGCAAAGGCGCACCGCCCCGCCGCAGCGTCGGACCATCGAGTTTGCCGTCGAAGGGCGGGCCTACAACGGTGATCTCTATCTGCCGGCGGCGGTGCGTGCCGGCGTGGTCCTGGTGCCTGGTCTGGCCGAAGGGGGCAAGGATGACCCCCGACTGGTGGCCTTCGCCACCACCTTGGCACGGGCCCGCTTTGCCGTGTTGGTGCCGGATCTGGCCGAACTGCGGCGCCTGCGGGTGTCGCCGGACAACATCATCGAGGTGGCCGACGCATTTTCCTGGTTGAGCGAACAGCCGGAATTATCGCCGGCCGGCCGGGCCGGGCTGGTCGCCTTCAGTTATGCCGCCGGACCGGCCCTGCTGGCCGCCCTCGAGGAGCCCATCCGCGAGCGGGTGCGGTTCATTCTGGCGGTCGGCGGCTACCATGACCTGCGGCGGGTTTTGAAATTCCTGACCACCGGGTTTTATCGGGTAGCCGACGAGGAGCGCTATCGAAAACCGGAGGCTTACGGTCGCTGGGCTTTTCTAATCACCAATGCCGAACATATGTCCGACCCGCGGGATAGGACCCTGGTTGCCAGGTTGGGGGAGCGACGCCAGGCGGATGCCGATGCCCCCGTCGACGACCTGTTGGCCGAACTGACACCGGCCGGTCTGGCTATCTGGAACTTTGTCACCAACACCGATCCCGGGCGCGTTGCACCGCTTTTGGCCGCACTGCCGGAAGAGATTCTCGAGGAAATGACCGCCCTCAACCTGGCCGGCCGTGATATGTCCCGCTTGAGGGCCCAGGTGCTGCTCTTGCACGGCTATGAGGATCCCATGATCCCCTTCAGCGAAAGCCTTGCCCTGGCCGGGGCTTTGCCCGAGGACCGGGTGCAATTGTTTCTGGTGCATGGACTGCAGCATGTGGACATCGAACCCGGTCTGCCGGATCGCTGGCGTCTCTGGCGGGTGGTACGGGCCTTTCTGGCGGCCCGCGACGGGGTGCTGTGAGGCTGCCCAAAAAATCCCGTGGTTGCGGAATTGCGGGTGAAAAATTAAGCAGGTTGGGCAGAGGCGGAAATCGGACCGTATGCGGTGCGACATGCGTCGACACGGGAATTCCTTGTCATCTTTAGGGGTTTGACGGATTTTTTGCGAGTGCATGGGGCAGGCTTCGGCCGTATCCGGTCTGGTGCGTTGCTTGCACCTCGGTTATCCATGGACAATGGATAATCGGAAGGGAGGCGGCATGGCCCGGATCACAATCATGGAAGCGGGGCGCACCTACCCCTGGCTGGCTCACCGGCGGGGAGACTTTGGGCAATGGGTGGCGAACGGCCTGGAGGTCGGCGAGGGAGATTGTCGGCTGGTACCGGCCTGGGACGGTGGCCGGTTGCCCGACATGGACAGTTTGGACGGGGTGGTGATTACCGGTTCCCATGCCATGGTGACGACGCGGGAGCCTTGGAGCGAGCGGTTGGCGGACTGGCTGGCCGGGGCGGTGGCCGGCGGCATTCCGGTGCTGGGCATCTGTTTCGGTCACCAGTTGCTGGCCCATGCCCTGGGCGGCGAGGTCGGTTTCCATCCCGCCGGGCCGGAGGTGGGCACGGTCACCGTGCAGAGCCATCCGGCCGCCCGCACCGATGCCCTGTTCGCCGACCTGCCGCCATACTTCAGGGCCCAGGCTTTCCATTTTCAGACGGTACGAACCCTGCCGCCCGGCGCCCGTCTGCTGGCCGGCAACAATTTCGAGCCCCATCACGCCTTCGCCTATGGCGAAAGTGCCTGGGGGGTACAGTTTCATCCTGAATTCGATGCCGCGGTCATGCGTCTCTACATCGCCACGGAAGCGGCAACTCTGCGCGGGGCCGCTCGCGATCCGGCCGCTCTCCTGGCCGGTGTCCTCGAGACGCCGGTCAGTGCCGGCTTGCTGAAGCGGTTCGCCCGGCTCGTCGCCGAACGCTTCTGACGTCAGTTCTCCAAAGCATCGAAGGCCGGCAGCAGTTGAATGGTTTTGCCGCTGGCCCGGATGACTTCCTCTTCGGAGAGTTTTTTCAGCAGGCGGGAAAAGGTTTCCGGGGTGGTGCCGAGCAGCAGGGCGATTTCCCGTTTGGGCGCCGGCAGAAACACCACGCCGGTATGGTGCTTCTCATTCAGAACCCGCAAATAGCTGATGAAGCGTTGGCGAATGTCGGCGATGGCCAGCTGTTCGACGCGACCCAACAGGTAGCTGAGCCGCTGGGAGAGAATGCTGATCAGCTGCATGGCGAGCCCCGGGGTTTGCTGCAGGCGGGCAAACAGCTGCTGCACGTCGATGAGCAGCAGCTGACAGTCTTCCAGAGCCACGGCGCTCACCGGATAGCGTTTGCGCAGATCGAGAAGCACCTCGGCGAAAAACTCCCCCGGCTGCACGAAGCGGATCACCGCCTCCTTGCCCTCGTCGTTGGCGCGGTACAGTTTGACCCGGCCGGCAGCCAGGAAATGGACCGCGGCACCTTCCTCGCCCTCCAGGAACAGGACCTCTTTCCGCCCCCGCTTCTGTAATACGCTGATGCTGTCGATAAGGGCATGCAGATCCGCATCGGTCTTACCGAAAAAACGCTGCAGGAACAACTCGATGACTTTGCCGCGATCCATAGAGAGCCTTTCGCGCGGGTCCGGCGGGCCGAATGAAAAGCCCGCCACGCCGGGTGGAGGGTTTGGCTACTTGTTGCCGGTCACGGCCTGGGCGATGTTGAAACAGTAGCCGCCGATGCGTTCCAGGTAAGCCATGATGTCGATATACCACAGCCCCGGCTCGATGGCACAGCCCTGTTGCTGCAAACGGTGGATTTTTTCCGTGCGCATGCTGCCGTAGAGCAGGTTGATGCTCGTCTCCAGCTTCAGGGCCTGCTGCATGAAATCTTCCTCGGGGTTCTTCATCCCCTGAATCACCAAGTCGAGAAAAGCGATGATCCTCGCCGTCATTTTTTCCAGATCCTGAATCGATTGGGCGGAAAACACCAGTTTGTGTTCGAACATCTGCTCCGCCAGACGTGCCAGACTTTCCACTGCGTCGCCGATCTTTTCGATATTGTTGGCCATGCGGAAAAAGCCATGGATTTCCAGGGCCGCTTCTTCGTTGATCTCCAGTTGGTAGATGCGAATCAGATAACGGGTGATTTCCTTGCGGGTTTCATCAAGGTGCTCTTCCTGGATTTTGAAACTGGCCAGAGCTTCCGGATCGCGACTTTTGATGCTCGGCACCACCTGTTCCAGGGTTTGGCGGGCGGCTTGGGCCATGCGGATGATTTCGGTGCGCACCTGGGTCAGGGCGGCGATGGGGGACTGGTCGAAGAAGTCGTTGAAGTCGGGCACCTGGGGCAGGGTTTTTGCTTCCGCCTGACGGGGGGAGATGGCTACCGCCATTCTCACCAGCAGGGGCAGGAAGACCAGAAACAGCAGGGCGTTGGTCAGGTTGAACAGGGTGTGACCGTTGGCGATGTAACGGGCCACGTGGATGGCCTCGTTGTTGACCACGGTGCCGACCGCCCCGACGCCGGACCAGCGTGTGACCGTTTCCACGAAGCCGACAAAATAGGGGAAGATGGCCACCATCACGGCCACGCCGATGACATTGAACAGGGTATGGGCGCGAGCCGCCCGATGAGCATCGACGTTGCGGGTGCCGAGGGTCGCCAGTTCGGCGGTGATGGTGGTGCCGATGTTTTCACCCAGCACCAGGGCCATGGCGGCGGGAAAGGACAGCAGCCCCTGGGCGGCCAGGGTCATGGTCAGGCCGACGGTGGCCGAGGAGGACTGGACGGCGACGGTCAACAGGGCGCCGGTGACCACGCACAGCAGCAAGCCGCCGGCGGTGCTCGGATCGAAACGGGTGAAATAGGACAGGAAGGTGGGGTCGGAGCGCAACGGCGCCAGACCGTCCTTCATGGTTTCCATGCCGAGAAACAGCATGCCGAAACCGAAAATGACCTCGCCGACATAGTTGAGTTTTTTTCGTCGGGCGAAAAATTTTAGACATACGCCCAGGGCGATGGCCGGCAGGGACAGGCTCGACAGCTTGAAGGCGATGAGCTGGGAAGTCATGGTGGTGCCGACGTTGGCGCCCAGGATGACGCCGACCGCCTGCTGCAGGGACAACAACCCGGCGCTGACGAAGCCGATGAGCATCACCGTGGTGGCCGAGGAGGACTGTACCATGGCCGTCACCAAGGTGCCGGTGGCGCATCCCACCACGCGGTTGCAGGACAGGGCGCAGAGGATTTTCTTGATGCGGTGGCCGGCCGACATCTGCAGGCCGTCGGTCATGGTCTTCATGCCGACCACGAACAGTCCCAGGCCGCCCAAGGTCTGGGCCAGAATCTTGAGAAAGAACACCGGATACCCTCCTTGCAATAAAGCTTGGCCGCCGGCAACCCATTCGGTTGCGGCAAGGTTCGGTCTAAACAAACCGCCGTATGCTAGCAGACTCCGGAAGGATCGCCAAGGATTGATTGGGAAAGGGGGGCGAATAAAATTCCGTGAAAAATTTTTCCGAAAACAGGCATAATGCCCTATGGGTAATTCAATGCCGATGTTTCCAGGGCTCCATCTGCAGGTTTTTCCGTCCCCGGAGGCTGAATGAACGAATTTTTTGAACTGCCCCATAGGCTGGACTCGGATGGGGACGGCAGCCTCTCCAGGGAGGAACTGTTCCACGCGACCCGGTTCGGCGGGATTTCGTCGGTGGAAGTCGCCGTGGGGAAGATGTCGGCCAGCGGGCTCACCTTAGCCGGGCAGGTGGTCTGGATCTGAGCATTGTTGAGGGGAGGTGTGCGTTTTGAATGAGTGGTCGCCAGATAAAAAGTGGAACCCTTTCAACAGCTACAAGCTTCTGGCGCAAGTCTATCGCTGGCGTCATATTGTGCGCGGCCGGCCTGTTCCGCAACCAGCCCTGGTCACCATCGACCCTATCAACCATTGCAACCTCAAGTGTGACTGGTGCAACGCCGGGTATCTGCTGAAGGAAAACAACGGAATGCTCAGCCAGGATACGCTGATGGCCCTGGCCGATTTCCTGCCAGTCTGGCAGGGTTCGCCGAACTGGCCGGCCGGCGTGGAGGCGGTCTGTATCGCCGGTGGGGGGGAGCCCCTGTTGCATCCGGATATCGGGGCATTTATCGACCGGGTGGTGGCCAACGGGATTGAAGTGGGGGTGGTCACCAACGGGACCCAACTGGAGCGGCACCTGGAACCTCTGTCCAAATGCACCTGGGTCGGCGTTTCGGTGGACGCGGGTACGGCCCTCACCTACCGGCGCCTGAAACAGATGGATTGTTTCGAGGCCGTGTTGGGCAATATCCGGCAACTGACCACATATGCCGCCGGGCCCGGCTGCCGTCTGGGGATGGCCGGCGCCGGTTCCGGGGTCTCCTACAAATACCTTCTGACGCCGGAGAACATGGACGATATCGTTCCCGCCGCGCGGCTGGCCAAGGAGTTGGGGTGTGCAAATTTCCATTTGCGGCCGGCGGGGATTGCCTGGGATAAATTGAGATCCGGTCCGCCAAACCTGTTTCGCAACGAGGAGAATATCCGTCTGCAGGCCGCCTTGGATCTTGTCCGCCCCCTGGAGGACGAAACCTTTGGTGTCTATGGCATTACCCACAAGTTCACCGGCGACCTCAATCCCTGCCATCGTTTCAACCATTGCCATGCCATTTTTATGACCTGCGTGGTGATGCCGCCGAGAGATGAAACCAGAGAACGGTTTCGGTTGGGACTCTGCTGTGATCGGCGCGGCGACCAACGGCTGGAAGCCTTCGGTGTGGGCGGCTCGGTGAGGGAGATCGCGGATTTTTGGGGCAGTGACAGGCACTGGGACCTGTTCGATGCCATCGACCTGAGCGACTGTCCCCGCTGTACCTACCAGCCGCACAATCAGATTATGGAAAGTGTGATTCTGGAAGATCGCATGACCTACAAATTCATCTGAAAAGTCGATGACATGCGCCTTATCCTCGTTGCTCACGGGCTCATCGACCGAACCGGGCACCACTATATGGAAGCCCGCGCTTTCAAGGAGGAGGCCGCCAGGCAAGGCTTGGAGTGCCTGCTCCTGGCCCACCGCGATATCAGTGCCTCGATTCGTGAGGAGTTGGAAGCCCTTCCGCTTTTTCCACATACCCCCTATAAAATATTATTTCGACCACGGTATCTTGGGCCGTTGCGGGACTTCAGACTTTATAGCCGGCAGATGGGCAGAGCGTTGACGGGTCTGCCCCCTGGAATAATCTCTTCATCGGACGTGCTGGTCTCCACCCTTACGAAAGCCCGTGACATGCAAGGCCTGGCTTTATGGTTGACCCGGATTCCCCGCGAGCAGCGCCCCTTTGTGGCCATTAATTTCATGATCGACGATATCTCGCGTCCGGGCAACCAAGCAAAAAAGTGGAGGACAAATTTAAAATCCGCGCTGCTCTACCGTTTCGCCTTTTCACGCCTTCGGAAAGTGCTGGGCGCGGATCGGTTCTTGTTGTCTGCCGGCGGAACCACCTTCGCCCAAGCCATGACCCGGGTCCTTGACCACCCGGTGCGGACTCTTCCTCTGCCGGTTCAACATGAGCTTTCCTGCTGTAACGCGAAAAGTTCCGTCCCCGGCAAGTCACCATGGATCGTTTTCCTGGGTCACAGTCAGCAACGTAAAGGCTCGGATTTAATCGGTTTCGTGGTCCCCAAAGTTCTGGAGCGATATCCCGATTGCCGATTTTTCTTGCAAGCCAATCCGGAAAGCTGGGAAAGGCGCTGGCGGGATGAAATCGGTCCCGTCGCCATGGCGCGCGTTCAAATCCATCGCGGAGAAATGAGCCAGGAGGAATATCAAAGCGCCATGAGCAGGGCCGATCTGGTGCTGCTGCCTTATCTTCCCGCAGGGTACGCCTTGCAGACATCGGGGGTGTTCTCCGAAGCCATGGCCATGGGAAAGGTAAGTGTTATTCCTGACGGAACCTGGATGGCGGCCATGGCGCGCAAGCATGGAGGAGGGGCGGTAATGTTTCCAAGGTTTGAAGTGGCCGCAATTGCCGAGGCAAGTTGCCGGGCGTTGCAGGCCCTTCCTGGACTGACCAGGGAGATGGAAGGTATCCGCAGCGCCTGGCGAGAGAGCATGGGCATGAAAGCTTTTTTGCAGCGCATTCTCGATGCCGCTGGACACTCAGGCAGGGCATCTGCCGGGAAAAAAGAAAGGGTTAGCCCGTAAATGGCTAACCCTTGAATTTTTGGCGCGCGATACAAGATTCGAACTTGTGACCTTTGGCTCCGGAGGCCAACGCTCTATCCAGCTGAGCTAATCGCGCTTGGATTGCCTTATATAGACCATTTCCGCGCAAATTGCAACGTTAAAAATCCCGGCGTGGCCGGTTCGAAAGGCAACCTCAGGGGCCGGGGTTGGCCGCCAGGCCCTGAACCGGGATGCGCAGGGTTGGGGTTTGCTGGCTGCTGGTGATGATGAACAGATAGCCGGACAGGCGACTCTGCCCCTCGGGCAGCCTGGCTGTTACACGCACGGTGGCGGAAGCGCCGGGTTTCAGGCGCCGGGTGGAGGGTTCGGCGGTTAACTCGCGGGGCACGCCGCGAAAATCCGACAGCGTCAGGAGCCGATCGCTGTGGTTGGTCAATCGGACCCTGGTTACGGCAGGCTGGCCCGGACGGAGATCTCGCAGAATGATGGTTTCGGGTTGGACGGTGACCTCCGGGATGACCGTGGCGTGCAGGGTAAGGCGGGTTTCCGGTTGCCGGGGGTCGTTGCTCTGGACATAGATGGTTTTTACGACGGGGCCGCGGAAACCTTGGGAGTTGAAGGTGGCCCGCAATTCGCCGCGGCCGCCGGGCGGGATTTCCCGCTGCGACAACAGGGTGCTGGTGCAGCCGCAATCGGCCCGGACCTGCTCGATGATCAGGGGGGCATCGCCGCCGTTGCGAAAGCGGAAAACGTGGTCCTTCCGCGCGCCGGCCTGAATGCGGCCGAAGTCATGTTGCCGGGTTTCAGGGATCAGTTGCGGGGCGGCGGCCAGGGCCGGCAGGGCGGAGAGGAGCAGCCAGGCCAGAGTCAGCCGGACCAGGGCGCGAGGAATGGGCATGGAAACCTCCCGGGAGTTGCGTCATGCTGTCGTGACGCTACAGAACTGTCTGGGGTATATCATTTTTTCCTTTTTTGAGCCAGCGTTTTAGCCCGCCCCCGGAAGATTGACAGGGGGCCGTATTGTTGTTATAGGTATCCTCATTTAATGGTCGGTCGGCTCTCTTGCCGGAGCCGCCCCCGGCTGACTGGCCGCCAGCCGTCAACCCCGCACCATAGCTGGTTCGTGGCGGTAATCCCGGGTGTGCCGCTCCTGTCCGTTTGCCGTCGGAAAGTTGCCCCGCATGTCGCAACCCCATCTCAGGCTGCTGTTTTCCCGCGAACATATCGCCGAGCGGGTACAACAATTGGCCGCGGCCATCAATCGCGACTATCCGGATGGGGAAATTCTTCTGGTCGGCGTGCTGAAGGGATCCTTTCTGTTGGTGGCCGATTTGGCGCGGGCGCTGGGACGGCCCTGCCTCATTGACTTTGTCCGTCTGGCCAGTTACGGCAACGAAACCAGCTCGTCGGGCCTGGTGGAGATACGCAAGGACCTGGAATTGCCCATCCGCGATCGGGATGTGCTCATTGTCGAGGATATCGTCGATACCGGCCTGACCCTGGAGGTGCTTTACCGCCACCTGCTGCAAGGCCGGCCCCGCTCTCTGAAGGTATGTGCCTTGCTCGATAAACGGTGCCATCGGCAGGCCGCCATCGAGGCGGATTATGTCGGCATCCGTCTGGAAGAGGGTTTTGTGGTCGGCTACGGTCTGGACTACCAGGAACGATACCGGCATTTGCCGGAAATCTATCTGCTCGAACCGGGTGCATGAGCCCTGGCGACCCAATCGCGCCGGTACTCCGCAGGGAGCAGAGATATCTTAATGCACAAGTCGGCCGACATCGGTGCGGCAGGATGGCTTCGGGGGAGGAAATAATGGTCATTGAATGTCCGGAATGCGCAACCCGGTTTCGTCTGTCGGAGGACAAACTGCGGCCGCGGGGAACCAAGGTGCGTTGCTCCAAATGCGCGACGATTTTTACCGTTCATCCCCCGGCTGCTGCCGTAGCGGACGGGCGGGACAGGGCCGAGGGTTGGTCCCTTGGCACACCTGCCGAAGCGACTTCGCAGGCTGGGCCGGAGCCCGGCGGGCAGGACGAAGCCTTTGATTTCGACGAGCCGGCCCGGCAGGATGACGCTTTCGGGGATGAGGGTGCGGATGGTGGCCGGGCGGGCTTGGGCGACAAGTTCGACTTTGACGAGCGGGTTTCCCCCTTTGCGCCCAACTCCTTTGCCGAGGAAACGCCCGAGGACGAAGCCGAGCCACCTTTTGAGCGGGGTCTGGCGGAGGAGGCCGGGGAGGCCTATGCCGCTTTTGGCTGGTCCACGGAAGCAGCGCATCCCGAAGAAGATAATGCGTTTTCCGACCGCCAAGAGGCAGCCTATGACGCCCCGGAAGAGGATGCCGATGCAGCGGCGGAGGAGCCGTTTGCCCCCGCTCCACCCACCTGGCGGCCTCCGGTTGCGGAGCCGGTCGTGGGCGGAAGTCGGCGCCGACTGCCCCTGTTGCCGGTGTTGCTCCTGATTTTGTTGGCGGTCGGCGGTTTCCTGTGGTGGCGGGGCGGGCCGGATTCCATCCCCCTGGTGTCGCGGCTGATGTCGGGCGCTCGACCAAGGCCGGTCCCGGTCGGCCAGTTGGCGCTGCAGGACCTGGAAGGGTTCTTTATCGACAGCCCGCAACTTGGCCAGTTGTTCGTGGTGCAGGGGCGCGCGGTGAATGGATATGACGCGGCGCGATCCGCCATGGCCGTAAGGGGGCTGCTGTATGATGCCTCCGGTGTTGCCGTACAGCAACAGACGGTTTTTTGCGGCAATGCCCTCGATGCGGCGCAGTTGCGGACCCTGAGTTGGGAGCAGATGGTCGAGCGGATGAATAACCAGTTCGGTGATTCCCTGGTGAATGAAAATGTGGCGCCGGGAAAAGCTGTTCCCTTTACCATTGTGTTTCGCGAGCTGCCGCCAACCATGACCCATTTTGCCGTTGAGGAGGCCGGCGCCCGGCCATCCGGAAAATAAAATCCATCTGGGCAGAGGGCATTGAAAGCCGGAGTCCTTAAGGTGGTTGCCGGTGTCGGCAAACGGCATTTTGCGGCCGATGTCGGGATCGGGCCAAGCTGGCGTTGCTGTGAAGCGGGGGAGACGGCTGGGGCAAGGGAAGGGAACGTGCCGGAACGGCGGATTCCTGGTGCCATGCGGCGCGGCTTGCCGGGTGGCGGCAGAAAAAAGGGAGCGACTCTGGCGAGTCGCTCCCGGTACATCAGTACAACAAATTACGGAGCTTTGATGGCTTCGACGGGACAAACGTCAACGCAAGCGCCGCAGTCGGTGCAGGAATCGGCGTCGATCACGCGGATTTCGCCCTGTTCGGAGATGGCGCCCAGAGGGCAGGAGTCGTCACAGGCACCACAGTTGATGCAATCGTCAGTAATGATATGAGCCAAGGGATTCACCTCCTTTGCTTTGGAATCGTGTCCATTCGGACTTCAAGTTCGATGGCTGATACTACAACACCTTTTTATATTTTGTCCACCAGAAACGGTCGGCCGATTTGGCCAAAAGTCCCGTAAACGCTGGATAAAGGCCTTGCATTTCGCTTTTTCTTCTTATAGTATCCGAACGTTTGCTCTTCAAAGCGTCCCGTCAGGGCAGGCACCGGAATTCACCGGCGGCGCTGCCCGAAATATTTTTCAGGAGGATACAAGTCCATGGATATTCTTGCTCTGAACTGCGGCAGTTCGTCCGTGAAATACCAGCTGTACAGCTGGGAGCGCCGGGAGGTCATCGCCAAAGGGGTGGTTGAACGCGTGACCATCGGCGATTCCTTTATTTCCCACGAAGTTCCGGGCCGCGAAACCTATCGCGAAACCCACGATTGCCCGGATCACACCGTGGCCATCGGCCTGATCATCAAGACCCTGACCAGCCCGAGCCATGGCGTGGTCAAGGACATGAAGGAAATCGCCGCCGTCGGCCACCGCGTGGTCCATGCCGGCGAAAAGTTCGCCCGCTCGGTGCTGATCGACGATGCCGTGCTGGAAGCCATCAAGGACTGCGCCCACCTGGCCCCGTTGCACAATCCGCCCAATATCATGGGTATCGAAGCCGCCAAGAAGGTGCTGCCCGAGGTGCCCCATATCGCCATCTTCGACACCGCCTTCCACCAGACCATGCCCAAATCGGCTTATATCTACCCGCTGCCCTATGAGTGGTACGAGAAGCACGGCGTGCGTCGCTATGGTTTCCACGGCACCAGTCACCTGTACGTTTCCAAGCGCGCCGCGGCGCTGCTCGGCAAGCCGTCCAGCGAATGCAACATCATTACCCTGCACATCGGCAACGGCGTTTCCCATTGCGCCATCCGCGGCGGCGTGTCGGTGGATACCAGCATGGGTCTGACCCCCCTGGAAGGGGCGGTCATGGGTTCGCGCTGCGGCGACATCGATCCGGCCATCCCGACCTTCATTATGGAGCGGGAGGGCTACAGCGCCAAGGAAGTCGACGGCATTCTCAACAAGAAGTCGGGTCTGCTGGGCATCACCGGCCAGTACACCGACCGTCGCGACATCATGGAAGGCATGGCTGCCGGCGACGAGCGCTGCAAGCTGGCCTACGAAATCGAGTGCTACCGGATCAAGAAGTACATCGGCGCCTATATGGCGGTGCTCGGCCGGGTGGACGCCATCGTCTTCACCGCCGGCGTCGGCGAAATGGGTTCCGAGGTGCGGCAGTTGGCACTGGAGGGCCTCGAGCCCCTCGGTATCATCGTCGACAAGGAGAAAAACCTGGCGACCCGCACCAAGAAGGCGGAAGTCACCGTCTCCACTCCGGAATCCCCGGTCAAGGTGTTCGTCATCCCCACCGACGAGGAACTGGTCTTCACCGAAGACGTGGTCGCCATCCTGCAGAGCACCTATGCCGATCACATGAACTTCGATTACAGCTTTGCTTCGGCCGATTACGAACGCAAGTAAACAGCGGTCAACAGTCGCAAAAACAAATGGGGCCGGCGGATGATTTCCGTCGGCCCCTTTTTTTTGCCCTGCTGTCCGGTGCGGCTGGTGTGTCAGCCCTGAGCCTGGACAGCGGTAATGGCGGTGACGCTGATGATGTCGTCCACGGAGCAGCCGCGGGACAGGTCGTTGACCGGCTTGGCCAGACCCTGGATGACGGGACCGACGGCTTCGGCGCCGGCCAGGCGCTGCACCAGTTTGTAGCCGATGTTGCCAGCGTCGAGGTCGGGGAAGACAAGGGTGTTGGCCTTGCCGGCGACGGTGGAGCCGGGCGCCTTGCTGCTGCCGACTTTGGGCACCAGGGCGGCGTCGGCCTGCAGTTCGCCGTCGATCTGCAGCTCGGGCGCCATCTCCTTGGCGATGGCCAGGGCTTCGATGACCTTGTCCGAATCCTGGTGCTTGGCGCTGCCCTTGGTGGAGAAGGACAGCATGGCGACGCGGGCGTCGACGCCCAGGAAGCTCTTGCAGCTGCGGGCCGTGGCCACGGCGATTTCGGCCAGGGCGCGGGCGTCGGGATTGGGATTGACGGCGCAGTCGGCAAAGATCAAGGCGCCGTTTTCGCCGAATTCCGGGGTATTGGTGACCATGATAAAGCAGGAGGAAACGGTTTTCATGCCGGCTGCCGGGCCGATGACCTGGAAGGCCGCCCGCAGCACGTTGCCGGTGGTGTTGAAGGCCCCGGCCACGCAACCGCCGGCATCGCCCTTGTGCACCATCATGGCGCCGAAGAACAGGTTGTCATCGCCGGTCAGCAGTTTTTTGGCCTCTTCGCGGCTCAAGCCCTTTTTCTTGCGCAGCTCCACCAGTTCGTCGACATACTGGTCGAGTTTCGGCGCGGTTTTCGGGTCGAGGAGCGTTACGCCCTCCAGGGAGACGCCCAGTTCGGCGGCTTTGGCCTGCAGGGTTGCCGGGTCGCCCAGTAATACCACCTTGGCCAGACCGTCCTTGACAATCGGGCCGGCAGCCTGGATCATGCGGTCATCATAACCTTCAGGCAGAACGACGATCTGCGGATTCTGGCGGGCTTTGGCCTTGATCTGATCAACTAATTGCATTGGGTCCTCCTGTGGGTGAAAAGTGATTGGCGCCTCATTTTATACTCCTTGCTCCAGGTAGGGTCAACAGCTTTTCCGTCGTTTACAAGCCCTTTTACGGCGATTATGCACGTATTCCGGGCTGGCGCCGAAGTCCCAACATCGGCTATAGTAATCGTCTGCCGCAAATCGGTGAGAACCCGTTTTCCCATGGCTGATTCATGACTTCCGATCCCCGTCCCAATCTTTTTCTGATTACCTTTGTGCTGCTTTCCCTGTTGCTGCACCTCGTACTGCTGTGGGTGCCGCGCTGGGACCTGTTTCCCCAGCGCCGCCAGGAGGCGCCGGTGTTCGTCGAGGTCCGGCCGCCGCAGGTGCGGCCGCGGGAGTTGGACACGCCGCCCCCGGCAGCGCCGCAACCGCCCCGGGAACAGCCGGCGCGCCGGCTGGGTCCTGAGGATCGGGTGGCGGTGCGGGAAACTGCGCCGCGTGGTCGGGCCGCCGAAGACCGCCGCCCCGCGGTGCCGCAACCGGCCGCTCCGCAGCCCGCCGCGCCGCCCGCGGTTCCGACTCCGCCCCGGGCCGGCGACCGCCCGGCGCCGTCCGGCATCGACCTCAACCTGCCCCAGGCCACCCAGGATCGCCTGCATGGTGCCGCCAGTCGCCAACGTTCGGACGTGGCGGAAGGGGAGGTCATCTGGCTGGATACGGAGAAGGACCTGCTGGCCTCCTTTTTTCGCCGCTTTCGGGATGGTATCTACCGGGTCTGGAACTATCCGCAGCCTGCTGCGGAGCGCGGGGAGCAGGGGGTCAGCCTGTTGCAGATCACCATCCTGCGTGACGGCAGTGTCGAAAATGTCGAGCTGCTGAGCACTTCCGGTTATCCGCGGCTGGATCGCGAGGCCATCGCCGCCGTTTACCGGGGGGCGACCTACGGCAACCTGCCGCGTTCCTTCGAGGGGGAGCGGCTGACCTTCCGGGCCTATTTTCAATATCGTCTGGTCTATGGCGGGACGCGGGCCGGGGATATCACCGGCCGTTGAGGAGGATGGTGCGGCAGGGAAGTGTAACGAGCAAGGCCCCGGAGAATGTCGCCGGGGCCTTGCCGATTCAGATCAGTGGTTGGCGGCCTTGGCGCAGCCGCCACCGCCACAACCGCCGCTGGCAGCTGCGCTGCAGGCGGGTTTGGCGGAGTTGCCGGAATAGCCCTGCTGAAACCAGCCGCCGCCCTTGAGGGCGAAGGCGGTTTGGGAGATCAGTTTTTCGACCTCGCCGCCACAGGTTTCGCAACGGGTCAGGGGGGCGTCGGAAAATTTCTGGCGGGCTTCGAAAACCACTCCGCAGTCTTTGCACTGGTACTCGTATAAAGGCATCGCTGTATTCCTCCATGAACGAAATTCGTCGCCAATGTAATCACTTCTGACGCCGGTGTCAAGGCCTGCCCGGCCCCGCGCAGGTTGCCTCGGACAAGTTTCGGGCTGCTTCCACGGCCACGGCGATGGCCATGGTTTCCGAGGCGTGCTTGCCGGCCAAGTCGATGGCTTCGCCTGCCGTCCGTCCGGCCAGAACTCCGCAGACACAGCCGGCGGCAAAACCGTAGACGCCGCCCATCTTGAACAGGGTTCCCGCCTCCATTTCGTAGTTGAGCAGGTTGAGGCGTCGGTACTCCTCGGTGATGCCCTGCAGGCGGCGCAGCAGATGGGGATTGGCCGACGTGGCGGTGCGCTCCTGGCCTTCGTAGAAGGTGTCCACGGAGGCGGTCAACCCCAAATGCCAGGGTACGGCCAGTTTCCTGGCCGCTGCCACCAGAGCGACGGTCACGAAAGGGTCGGCGGCGGCCGGATATTCCGGCGGCGCGATGTCGTCGGCCGCCCCCTGGCGGCAGAGCGCGGCCCGGGAAATGACTACGCTGCCGACGGGCACTGTGCTGCTGATGGCGCCGCAGGTGCCGACCCGGATGATCTGGCGGATGCCGAGGGCGACCAGTTCGTTGACGACGATGCTCAGGGAGGGCGCGCCCATGCCGCTGGTGGCGGCCAGCAGCGGCCGGCCGTTATCCAGACGGGCCAGGTAGCTGTGCAGGCCGCGGCGTTCAGAGAGGGTTTTCAGACCCTGCACGCCGGGGGTGTCCCAGGCGATCTGACGGGCCCGTTCCGGTGCGCCGCAAAGCAGGGCCAGGGTCGGGGGCGCATCGCCCAGGTCCTCCCGGCCGAAGCCGAGGTGATAGAGTCGCGGATCATGCATGGGGCGTCTCTCCAGGTTTCATGAGGGCAAAGGCCTGCGGCAGCAGAGCGGCCAGGTTGGCGATCCAGCGTTCCGGGCCGTCGCAGACCGCGATGACCGTCAGGTCCGGGACAAATTCCAGCAGGGCCTGTCGACAGGCGCCGCAGGGCGTGGTCGGAGTGGCTGTCGGCGTATAGAGCAGCAGGGCGGTGAACCGACGATGGCCGCGGGCGACAGCCTGGCACAGGGCGACCCGTTCGGCGCACAGGGTCAGGCCGTAGGAGGCATTTTCGACATTGCAGCCGGCGCTGATTGCCCCGCCGGCTTCCAGCAGGGCGGCGCCGACGGCGAAGCCGCTGTAGGGGCTGTAGCTGTGACGGGCGGCCTGACGGGCGGCTTTTTCCAGCGCGGCAATCTGCTCCGGAGTAGGCGGAGGCATGGGCGACTCCTGGGCGTTTAGGGCTGCGGTCAGCGGTGTTTACGGCGGAACAGATCGGTTTTCAGGCTGGAAACCCGGTCCAAAAACAGCAGGCCGTCCAGGTGATCGATTTCATGCTGCAAGGCAATCGCCTCGAAGCCGTTGGCCCGAATCACCCGGCGCTCGCCGGAGCGATCACAAAACGCCACCACCACGCTTGCGGCGCGGGCGACGTTGCCGGTGTAGTCGGGCACGCTCATGCAGCCCTCGCGGGAAATGCAGTGCCCTTCGCGTTCAAGGATATCGGGGTTGACCAGCACCAACTGGCCGTGATTGGCGTCGCGGCCCAGTTTGCTGTGGGAGACATCCACCACCACCACCCGCCAGGGTATGCCGATTTGGGGGGCGGCAACGCCCACGGAGTGACCGGCGGCAATCATGGTGTCGAGCAGATCCTGGATCAGGCCGTCGGTTGCCGCATCGAACCTGGTCACCGGGGTGCAGATCTCCTTGAGGATCGGGTGCGGGTAGAGCAGGATCTCCCGGACGGCCATGGTCTACAGTTCCACGGGTGTGATGGGCCGCAGGGAGATGTCCACCTGCAGGGCCGCCTTCAACTGCGCCAGGGCGGCGTCCAGTTCCGTCAGTTCCTGACCGGGTGGCAACAAGGCCTCGATGACCATGACATAGATGGGTTGATCGGCGGTTCCGATGAGCTTGGTATTGAGGTCGGTGATATTGATCCGGCGCTCCTCCAAGGCTTTGACTACCGGATACACGATACCCGGCTTGTCCGAACCGTAGACGGAGATCATGCACAGTTCGCCTTCCAGCTTGGGCGCGGTTTCCTCGCCGGGGCGCAGTTGCCGTAGGAAAACGGACAGCCCTTCGGCCTCCAGATCCTCGAAGGCCTGGCCGAAGGCAGCCCCATCCCTGAAGCGGGGGTGGGAGATGATCAAAATCATGGCGAACTGGCCGCCGAGGATGGTTGAACTGGAGTCGGCGATGTTGCAGCCGAGGCGGTAGAGAATCTCCGCCACCTTGGCGACGATGCCGGGACGGTCGTGGCCGATGATGGTCAGGGCGAAATGACTCATGGCAGTGCTCCTCCAAATTGGGGAAGGATGGGTGCTTGCCCCTGGTACCCGTTTTTTCTATCATGAACCTGCGAAAATTGCCACTTTCCCTGTAGCGGAGCCTGGAATATGACCATTGATCCCGCGGAACTCGACATCTCCTATTTCAAGGCCCCGGGACCCGGCGGCCAGAAAAAGAACAAGGCGGCCACGGCCGTGCGCTTGCGGCATCGGCCCAGTGGCCTGGTGGTGACTGCCGGCGAGCGCCGTTCGCGTCTCGCCAACCTGGCCCGGGCCATGGAGCGCCTCGAACAGCGCCTCGCCGACTCGCAGCGGCAGGCGCCGCCGCGTATCGCCACCCGGCCCGGAAAGGGTGCCGTCGAGGAGCGGTTGCAGATGAAAAAGCGTCGCTCCGAACGCAAGACCCAGCGGCGGCGCCTGACGGATGGCTGGTGACGGGTCGCGGCGGGCGGTTCTCTTGCGCAGGACCGGCGCTTCTGCTAGCATGGCGGCCATGAAAACCTCCGAAGAGACAAACCGGGAAAACCGCCTGGCCGAGCTGGAAGAGCGGGTCATGGAGTTGGAAATGCGCTTTACCCACCAGAGTCTCCAGCTCGAGGAATTGAGCGACGTGCTGCGGGACAACGCCGCCCGGTTGGCTCTCCTGCAGAGCCAGAATGCCGTGCTGCGGGATATGCTCGGCACTCTGGGGCCGCAGTTGGAAGAGTCGCCCGATGAGTGATGAAAGCCCGAAATTGAGCCTGGTGCGGCCCCTGGTCGATGCCGCCCTGATGGTCGTGGTGGGCAGCCTGATCGGCTTGGCGGTCAACGGCCGTCTGCTCTGGGAGGTCCTGGAGCGGCATGCCTTGAGCCGCAACGACGAGCCGGTGGCCGAGGAACTGGCCACCCGTCTGCCCCTGCCCATCGGCCTGGAGGAATTGCGCGGTCTGCTGCCCGCCAACGCCCTGCTCATCGATGCCCGGCATCGGGAAAGCTATCGTCGTGGCCATCTGCCGGGAGCCCGAAATCTGCCCTGGGGCGATGCCGGCAAGCTGCTGCCGGCGTTGCGCGATGAAATCCCCCCTCAAACGACCCTGGTAGTCTACTGCAGCGGCTACGGTTGCGAGGATTCCTTTCTCCTGGCGCAGCGCCTGCTGCAGGACGGTTACCGGGATGTGAGGGTTTTCGAGGGCGGCTTGCCGGCTTGGCAGGCGGCCGGCCTGCCGTTGGAGGGAGTGCGGCCGTGAAGCGTTATTTGCCCCATCTGCTGCTGAGCTGCCGGCTGGCCCTTGGTGCCATCTTCGTCTATGCCGGCCTGCTCAAGGCCCTCGATGTCACGAGTTTTGCCGGCAGCATCGCCAATTACCAATTATTGCCGGAACTGCTCAACTACCTGGCGGCCGCTACCCTGCCCTACATCGAAATGCTGGCCGGCAGCCTGCTGCTGATTCGTCGCCATGTCCGGGGCGCCGCTCTGCTGCTGGGGGGGCTGACGGGGGTTTTCATGATCGCCCTGGCGTCGGTGCTGATCCGCGGCCTGGACATCGACTGCGGCTGTTTCGGAGTGGCCGCTCCGACTAGCGCCGTGACGGCCCTGTGGCGCAATGCCGGCCTGTTATTGCTGGCGGCCGGAGCTTTTGTCGACGGCGGCCGGCGCTCTGCCTGATCCATGTCTCTTCTGCTGATCCACCCGCCGGCGGCCAAGCCGGCCGAACCGCCCCTGGGCCTGGCGGTGCTTCAGGCGCATCTGCGCGCCGCCGGCGCCGAGGTCCGAGTGTTCGATGCCAACCTCGACGCCTATCTTGACCATTTGCATCCCGCCCGGTTGGCAGCGGCGACCGGCCTCACCCCGGAACCCCGGTTGCGTCGGGCGTTGCGTCATGCCGCGGCGGCCCTGGCCTTGCTGCGCTCGCCGGCGGCCATGAGCCGGCCGGCACGGTATGTGACGGCGGTCAACCACCTCAACGATGCTCTTGGCGCTTATCGGGGCGCGAGTGGCGAAGAGCGCCTGACCCTCGGTGATTACCGGCATCAACGCCTGTCCGAATTCACGCCGGAGCATCTCGAACTGCTGGCGACGGGTCGGGAGCGCACCCTGTTCCACGATTATTATGTCCGCCAGGTGTTGCCGCGGGTACTGGCATGGCGGCCGCAGCGCATCGGCCTGTCCATCAATTATCGCCACCAGGTGTTGCCGGCCTTCGAGCTGGCCGGATTGCTGCGTCGGCAACTGCCCGAGGTGGAGCTGATAGCCGGCGGCGGCATGATCGGCTCCTGGCTGCCGGCGTTGCAAGGGGGGCTGAGGCTGCCGCCCTTCGATCGTCTGGTCGCCGGGGCCGGGGAGGAGCCGCTGGGGCGGCTGAGCCAGGGACAGGCCGGGACCGAAGTCCTGCTGAGGGGGGCGGGAGGAGCTAACTTCCGGCCCGATTTCGCAGGCCTCGAGCCGGCGCCTTATCTCTCCCCGCTGCCGGTTCTGCCGGTGACGGCGACGCGCGGCTGTTACTGGGCGCGCTGCCTGTTCTGTCCGGAAGCGGGCGCCCCGGCGCATGCCTATCGGCCTATGCCGGGCAGCGCCCTGCCGAAAATGCTCCGGCAGCTGGCGGACCGCTGGCAGGTGCGCCATTTCCATCTGACGGACAACGCCATTCCGTTGCCGGCTTTGCGGGCCCTGGCCGGGAGCCCGGACCTTATGGCGGACCTGGCCTGGTACGGCTTTGTCCGCTTCGAGCCCCAATTGCTGAGCGGCGCTCTGCTGCCCGGCCTCGCCCGGGCCGGGTGCCGGTTGCTGCAGTTGGGCCTGGAAAGCGGCTCCCAGGCGGTGCTGGATCGCCTCGGCAAGGGCACCCGGGTCGAGATCGCGGCGGAAGTGCTGCGTCGGGCACGGCAGGCCGGCATCGCCACCTATGTCTACGTGCTGCTCGGCACGCCCGGCGAAAGCCTGGACGAATTGCAGCAGACCCGGGATTTTCTGCAGCGGCATGCCGACCACATCGACTTTCTCAACCTGGCCATCATGAACCTGCCGCGCCATTCGTCCCTGGCGGACGCGGCGGCAGGCTCTGATGCGGCTCTGGAGCCCCTCGGGCTGTATCGCCCCGTTACCGAGGATGCCCGCGAACGGCGCAGCGCGCGTCGTTTTCTGCAGCAGGAGCTGTTGGGCGACCCGAGCATCCGCGCCATTGTCCGGCGGACGCCGCCCCTGTTCACCTCCAACCATGCCTTTTTCTTCCCGCCTCGATGACTTCGCCACGGACCGAGCCGATGGGGATGGAGGATTTTTTTCAGGAGTTTTGAAGCTATGAGTGAATGGCAACGGCAACTGGCCGCGGCCCTGACCGATCCCGGCGACCTGGCGCGCCGTTACCAGCTGGACCCGGAGCCGCTGCGGGCGGTGGTAGAGCGTTATCCCATGCGCATCTCGCCCCACTACCTGGGGCTCATCCAGGGGCCGGGCGACGCCATCTGGAAGCAGTGCGTACCCGATCCCCGGGAACTGGTGGCCACCGATGAGGTGCTTGATCCCCTCGACGAGGAACGACTGTCGCCGGTGCCCGGCATCGTCCATCGCTATCCGGATCGGGTGCTGCTGCTGACCTGCGGTGAGTGCGCCACCTATTGCCGTTTCTGTACCCGCAAGCGCAAGGTCGGCTGCCCGGCCATGGCCGGGACGGCGGAGGAACTGGCGCAGGCACTCAGTTACCTGGAAAACACGCCGGCGGTGCGCGATGTGATTCTGTCCGGGGGCGATCCCCTGTTGCTGGAGGACGATCGGCTGGAGGATCTGCTGCGCCGGCTGCGGGCCATATCCCACATCGAGATGATCCGCCTCGGCAGCCGGGTGCCGGTGACCCTGCCGGAGCGCATCACCGACCGGCTGTGCGCCATGCTGCGCGAGTTTCATCCCCTGTACCTGAACACCCATTTCAACCATCCCCGGGAACTGACCCCCGAGGCGGCCGCCGCCTGCCGGCGACTGGCCGATGCCGGCCTGCCCCTGGGCAACCAGACGGTGCTGCTGCGGGGTGTCAACGACACGGCTCCGACCATGCTGGAGCTGGTCCGGGGGCTGCTGAAAATCCGGGTGCGGCCCTATTACCTGCACCACATGGATCTGACATCCGGCACCGGTCATTTCCGCACCCGCATCGAGACCGGCCTGGATATCGTCGCCGCCCTGCGCGGACCGGTTTCCGGCCTGGCGGTGCCCCATTACGTCATCGACGCGCCGGGCGGCAAGGGCAAGATCCCCTTGCAGCCCGAGTACCTGCTGCGCGGGGGCCATCCGGCCCTGCTGCGCACCCCCGGCGGCGCCACCCTGGAATTCCCCAATCGGGTGGAGTAACCGTAGGGGGGCGTTATCGTTTCCGGATGAAAACTGCAGGTAACTATTCAGCTTCGTGGAGCAGGGTCTCGCGCCGCCCACCCCGAGGGCCGCATGAACCCATCCATGGGGCTTGGCTGGCGCCATCCGGGCGCCAGACACCCTCGGGGAGGGCGCCCCGAGCCCCGGTGCTGAACGGTTACAGCTACAGCAGTTCCGGCGTAAAGGCGACCACCTCGTCGATGGTTGCGGCATCGGTCAGCAGCATCACCAGACGGTCCAGGCCGAGGGCGATGCCGGCGGCGGGGGGCATGGCGGACAGTTCCTCGAGGAATTTTTCCGGTTCGGGGACGGGACGCTTGCCGGCGGCGCGGCGGGCCGCCTCGTCGGCACGAAAACGGGCGCGCTGCTCCGTGACATCGGTAAGTTCCGAGAAGGCGTTGGCCAGTTCCAGTCCGGCCAGATAGAGTTCGAAACGCTCGGCGACATCGGGCCGCCGGGGATGACGGCGGGCCAGGGCGGCCAGGGTGGCGGGGTATTCATAGAGCAAAGTCGGCCGCTGTCTGCCCAGGTGCGGTTCGACCTTCTCAGTCAAAACCTCGTCGAAGCGGTCCGCGGCCAGGGCTTCCGCGACGCTCAGGTCGGCATGGCGGGCGAAGGCCTCGGCTACCGTCAGCCGCTCCCAGGGGGGCGCCAGATGGAGGGTTTCGCCCTGCCAGCTCAGCGTTCCGGACGGCACCAGGGTAGTCAGCAGCGCTTCGCATTCCTTCATCAGAAAATGGTAGTCGCGGTCGGCGGCATACCATTCCAGCAGGGTGAATTCCGGCAGGTGACGGCCGCCGCGCTCATCGGAGCGCCAGCAGCGGCAGATCTGGAACAGGCGGGGATAACCGGCCGCCAGCAGGCGCTTCATGCACAGTTCGGGGCTGGTGTGCAAAAACCAGCCGTCGCTGCCGACGGGATCGATGTGGCATTCCGGGGCGTTGCCCGGGATGCGGTGGGGGGTTTCCACTTCCAGGTAGCCGCGTTCCATAAAAAAGGCCCGGATCGTCTGCACAATCCGGGCCCGCTGTTCCAGGGTCCGGCGCTTTCTGGCCAGGGCCCAATTGCCTTCCATAGGGTTCTTATTCCTTGACGCGGGTAACGTACTCGCCGCTGCGGGTGTCGATCTGGATCAGGATGCCTTCTTCAACGAAGGACGGCACCTGCAGATTGTAACCAGTTTCTACCGTCGCCGGTTTGTTGTTGCCGGCCGCGGTGTCGCCCTTCACCCAGGGATCGGCGCTGGTGACCCGCAGATTGACGAAGTTGGGCAGGGTGATACCGATGGCCCGCTCGCCGAACATGAGGATCTTCACTTCCATGTTGTCGATAAGGAAATACTTCTGGTCGCCGAGGGCTTCCTCGCTCAGGGTGACCTGCTCGAAGCTTTTCTGATCCATGAACACGTAGCCGCTTTCGTCCTGGTAGAGGTACTGCATCTCCCGCTCGGACAGGGCCGCCGGTTCAAAGGACTCGCCGGACCGGTAAGTGCGGTCGAACAGAGACCCGGTGATCATGTTGCGCAGTTTGCATTTGTACAGGGCCTGGCCCTTACCCGGCTTGGTGAAATCGAACTGGACGATGACGTGGGGCTCGCCATCGATCATCAGCTTGGTGCCTTTGCGTAAATCGGAACAGGTCAACATGCGGTTTTTCTCCTCGAAACATGATTAAGCCATGGTGGCGAATAAGCGAAACAGGGCATTAAAGCACAGGAAAACCGTTTTTGTCATGAAAAAATTGCCCTGCTTGGAGGCAGGGCAAGGGGGAGAGAAACCACGTCGCCGGTTGCGACGGCATATTGGGCAGAAATCAATTACATGGGGGAGCGCTCTTTCAACAGATCGCGGATTTCCGTCAGCAGGGTTGCCTCCGCCGTCGGTGCGGGCGGCGCGGCCGGGGCTTCCGCCTGCTTGCGGCGCAGGCTGTTGATGCCCTTGACGAACAGGAACACGACAAAGGCGACAATGATGAAATCGAACACGTTTTGCAGGAACAGGCCGTAGTTGAGAGTGACCGCGGGTGCCGTTTCGGTGGCCTCCTGAAGGGTGGCGGCCAGATCCTTGAAATCGACCTCGCCGAGCAGAATACCCAGCGGCGGCATGAACACATCGGCCACCAGAGACGAGACGATCTTGCCGAAGGCCGCACCGATGATGATACCGACGGCCATGTCCACCATGTTGCCTTTCACGGCGAAGGTCTTGAATTCCTGCAGCATGCCCATGGGTTGAACCTCCCTTTGAAAAATGGTTGTCATCCCGGTTCTGGCAAGGGTGGAAAAACCGGATTCATGTCATGAATATAACACAATTCTTCGGATATGCTCGGGTTCGGCAAGGGGTCTGACAGGTGTCCGGCCAATACTTGGCAGGGCCTTCAGATTTTGGCCTGTCTGGCAACTGTATGCCCGGAATTCTGCCGGTTGGAGGGCAAAGTAAATTTGCCCGTTTCCCCATGCATGCTTAGTCTTCAGGCCCGCAGGGCGGCTGCCGGCAGCGACTCGCGCCCCGATTTGTGCAGGTAATAGTCGTAATCGCCCTCATAGGCCAGCAACCGGCCGTGATCGATCTCGAAGACCCGGTTGACCAGGCTGCGCAGGAAGTGGCGGTCATGGCTGACCAGCACCACCGTGCCGGCGAATGTCTGCAGAGCGTCTAGCAGCACCTCGCGGGAGACGATGTCGAGGTGGTTGGTCGGTTCGTCGAGGATCAGAAAGTTGAGCGGTTTGGCCAGCAGGGTGGCGAGGACCAGGCGGCTTTTCTCTCCGCCGGACAGGATCTCGATACGCTTTTCCACGTCGTCGCCCTGAAACAGGAAGGCGGCGCAGAGGTTGCGCACCACTCCCACGGAGGCCATGGGCAGCGCCTCGCAGACCGTTTCAAATACGGATCGTTTCGGGTCAAGGATATCCGTGGAGTGCTGACTGAAATAGCCCCCATGGACGTTGGCGCCGATGGTCACCGTACCGGAACCGGGTTCGGCCTGGCCGGCCAGCACCTTGAGGAAGGTCGATTTGCCGGCGCCATTCACTCCGGTCACGGCGATCTTCTCGCCGCGCCGGATCAGCCCGGAAATGCCGCTGAAGACCGGCTGTTCGCCCCCTTCCGGAGTCGGCCAAGCCTTGGCCAAGTCCCGCATCAGAACCACGTCGTCGCCGCTGCGCGGCGGTTTGGCGAATTCGAAACGGATGGTTTTCTGCTCCGGCGGCAGCTTGATGCGTTCGATTTTCTCCAGTTTCTTGACCCGCGACTGCACCTGGGCCGCATGGGAGGCGCGGGCCGCGAAGCGGGCAATGAAGTCTTCCTCCTTGGCCAGCATCTCCTGTTGGCGGCGATGGCTGGCCATGAGCTGTTCCCGGCGGATTTCCCGCTCCCGCAGGTAAAAATCATAATTGCCGCCATAGGTGGTGACGGTCTGATTGCCGACCTCGATGATCCGCGTCACCAGCCGGTTCATGAATTCGCGGTCATGGCTGGTCATCAGCACCGCGCCCTTGAAGTCTTCGGACAGCCAGCTCTCCAGCCAGATGATGGACTCGACGTCCAGATGGTTGGTCGGCTCGTCAAGGAGCAGCACGTCGGGATTCAGGGTCAGGATTTTCGCCAGGGCAATGCGCATCTTCCAACCGCCGCTGAAGGATTCCACCGGTCGTTGATGGGCCTCCGGGCCGATGCCGAGGCCGGTCAGCACCGCCTGAGCGCGGCTTTCGAGATGGTAGCCGTCGCGATGCTCGAATTCTTCCTGGGCATCGCCATAGCGTTCCAGCAGTGCCGCCAGCGCCTCGTCCGCCATGGGCTCGCACATGGCCGCTTCCATCTCGGCGATCTGCCGACCCAGTTCCATGGTGCGGGCCGAGGCGGCCATGACCTCGGCGAGGGCCGAACGGCCGGCCATCTCGCCCACATCCTGGGAAAAATAGCCAATGACGGTTTTCTTGCCGCAGCTGATTTCGCCGCTATCCACGGCTTCTTCGCCCGTAATCAGGCGGAAAACAGTGGTTTTGCCGGCGCCGTTGGGTCCCACCAGGCCACTGCGCGTGCCGGCGGTTATCTGAAAACTGGCATTCTCGAAAAGGATCTGCGAGCCGTATTGCTTGGAAATATGGGTCAGGTGAATCATGAAACCTCGCTGAAAGTGGCGTAAAGCGGTTTTTTCATGGGGAGGCATCGCGAACCCATCGAAGGAGGGTCCGATCATGCCAGGCGCAGGACCTTGTCCCGCCGGTCTGTTTGCCGTACCTTGAGGCTAAGGAGGGGGTTCGGCCAGAGATGGTGTACAATGATCGATGAGCGCGGCAGCCTGTATGGATAATCCGCGGTACTGGTACCACGGGGCGGGGCGCGACGGCAAGTCTCTTGGTGGGAAAAGGTGATTTTTTCAGCGAAGGGTTTGGGGAGAAGGGGGTAAGAGATGGATGAATTTATGCAGGCCGCTCTGGAAGAGGCGAAAAAGGGCTTGGCAGCCGGCGGCATTCCCATCGGATCCGTATTGGTTCTGGACGGAAAAATCGTCGGCCGCGGGCATAACCAGCGGGTGCAAAAAGGCAGTGTGGTACTGCATGCGGAAATGGACTGTCTGGAAAATGCGGGCCGTTTAAAGGCGGCTGATTATAAACGGTCGGTTCTCTACACGACCCTGTCGCCGTGCGATATGTGCAGTGGCGCGATTCTGCTCTACGGCATTCCCAAAGTGGTGATCGGTGAGAACAAAACTTTCCATGGGCCGGAGGCGTACCTGCAATCCCGAGGGGTGGAACTGGTCGTGGTCGACAGCCGGGAGTGCAAGCAGCTCCTGGGGCAATTCATCATGGCAAATCCGGATCTTTGGAACGAAGATATTGGAGCATGACGGTTACTTCGGGACCACCGGATAACCGGCTTCGCGCCATTCCTGCCAGCCCCCCTTGAGGGCGTACACATCCGGGTACCCCATCGAAATAAGCATCCGCGCCAGACCGGCGCTGGTTGCTTCATCCGGTCAAGAACAGTAAAGGACCAGGGTCTTCGACGCCGGATATTTGTTTTTCCAATCGTCGAATTTTTCCGGAGCCTCCCGGACTGCACCGGCTATTTTCTGGTCGCTCTCCGTCCATTCCATGTCGGATCGCGCATCGATGATAACCAATTCAGCCGAACCGAGCCGAGCCTTCAGCTGCTCCTTCGCCATACGGGGCGCTTGGCCCTGGCTGGATGTCTCCATTCCGGCACATCCAAAAACCAAAATGAGCAGAAGAATCGCCAGCCATTTCCCTTTCATGATTTTGTCCCTCCTTTCTTTTCGGTTCTACCCTCATATTAGCAGCCCTGTCACCTCCTTCAATCTCCTGTGTTCCATATTTTGACATCATTGGGTCTGAAAAATGTAAGAATTTTCAAAAATTCCCTTGTTTTGCCGGAAAAGCCCTCTCATCACGACTGCCGAGGGTGCTCTTCCAACCTTTACTCTGGCTGTTGTTCCAGATAAAATGCCTTGTTTTTAACAGATATTGTCAGGTCAGATCAGCCGGCGGCGCGGGCAACCAGGAGCGATAGATGAAAAAGGAAGCTGTTTTGCAGGCGGTCCTGGCGGGGAATGCCCTGCCAACCCTGTCCCCGGTTGCCTCGCGGCTGATCTCTCTGACGGCTCGAGAGGATACCACCATCAGCGACATTGCCGAGCTGGTTTCCAAGGATATTTCCCTTTCCGCCAAAATCCTTAAAGTCGTCAATTCGGTCTTATACAGCTTCCCCCAATCCATCGTCACTATCCAGCAGGCCGCCTCGATTCTCGGCACCAATGCCGTGCGCAGTCTGGTGCTGTCCTTTTCTTTCTTGCAACCGTCCAAAGGAAACGATGGGTTCGACTACTTGAACTTCTGGTCCCAGTCCCTCGGCGAGGCGGTAGCCGCCCGCAGGCTCATGGAGGCCATCGACAAGAATGCCGCCGAAGAGGTCTTTGTCGCCGGTTTGTTGCAGAACCTGGGAATTTTGATATTGGCCCGCGCCTATCCCGAGCTCTACCGCCAGGTGGAGCAAGTGGTTGCAGGGGAGGAACAGAAGCGCTGCCGGGCCGAAATGGATCTCATAGGCGCCGACCACGCCTACATCGGGGGGGAAGTCGCCCGCAACTGGGGGTTTCCGGATGCCTTGGTGCTGCCGATTTTTTTTCATGCCGATCCCAACAGGTATGATGGGCGCGATCCGCAAATTCGTCGGCTGTGCCAGGTCGTCAATCTTGCCGGTTTGCTGTCCCAGGTCTATCACAGCAAGACACCCGAGGCGATTGTCAACGAATTCAAGGTCCAGGTTCGGCAACAGTTCGGGTTGGAAGAGCGTTACCTCAAGGATTTTCTGGAGAATGTACATGCCGAGGTCAACCAGGTAGCGGAAAGTTTCGAACTCAACATCGATGAAAAGAAATCCATCACCGAAATCCTGCAGATTGCCAACGCCGAATTGAGCGTTCTCAATCTCAGCTACGAAGAAATGAATCGGTCATTGGTGGAAAAGACGGTCAAGCTGGAGTTGCTGACCGCCGAACTGGAGCGAAAAAACCGGCAGCTCGAACAGCTGGCGAACGTCGATGGCTTGACTGGGGCTTATAACCATCGATATTTTCAAGATTTTCTCGACCGGGAGCTAAAACGTTCCCGAAAACGATCTCATTCCTTGGCTCTGGTTCTGGCCGACATCGATAATTTCAAGGCGTTCAACGATGCCTATGGCCACTTGGTTGGCGACAAAGTGTTGCGCCAGTTTTGCGATGGGTGCCGTGGCGAGTTGCGTGAATACGATCTGTTTGCCCGGTATGGCGGCGAGGAATTTGCTATCGTGCTGCCCGAGACGAGCGCCGAGGAAGCCGAGGCCGTGGCAGAAAAACTGCGCCTGGCCGTGGCCCGCCGCAGATTTGAACACAATTTGGAAGTCAGCAATCTTACCGCCAGTTTCGGGGTGTTTGTTTTGTCCCCTGAAAATGCGGAAGTCACTAAAAACGATATGATCGATTTTGCCGACCAGGCCCTTTTTCAAGCCAAGAAAAAAGGGCGCAATCAGGTCGTGGTTTACAGCCCCAAAAAGAAGAATTGGTTCGGGCGTTGAACCTTTTCTGCCGGGAACGCATGTTGGGTTTCAGGGTTGCTTGAATTTCGCAGCAGAATTACACCAATTCCTCCGAAAATTTCCGTTTGTCACCCCTGACCCATTTATTTCAATTTGAATTGCCTGGACTCCATCAAGCCTCACTCGCCATCAATACGACTTCGGGTGCCGGGCCGGCGCGTGGCTTGCCACTGAAAAACGCCGTAATCGGTGGTGATGGTTCCGTTAAGCACGTCTTTCGATACCAACTCAGCTGCAAACTTCGCCGGAACAAATCTTCCTCCATGGCGGGCCTCGCCGCTGAAAGCGACGCTGGTGCCGTGAATTTTGATTTCACCTAAATCGGAAGAGTTGTTGTTCCCGCGGTGGACACCCTTGGCTGCTTGGAACCTTTGATTGATTTCGATAGCCTCCTTCTCTCCGGCATGGTTTTGCCATTCCCACGTGCCGGAAATGTTGGCCGGGATGACCCAGTAATAAATATTTGCCCCAGCCACGTCGCGTTGGGCGTCCGTTTGCCATTCACCCATGTCGAAGGCATGAGATACCACCCTGGCGCCGGGCAGCAGCTCACCCAGCAGCTTGGGTCTGAGGCGGAGGTTCACACTCTGTAGCAGGTAAATGGCGACCACGCTGGCCTCTGAAATATCCGCCTCGAACAGGTCGCCCTGACGGAATTCGACACCTTCAACTCCCGCCCGGCGAAGATTGTCACGGGCTTCCTCGACTCTGACGGGATCGATGTCGATCCCGACGCCCCTGCAGCCCGTCTGCTTAGCCGCCTGGATGACAATCCTTCCGTCTCCGCTGCCCAGATCGTACAACACGTCGTTGCTGTTCACTCCGGCGAGGTGGATCATTGCCGTGACCACCGATTCGTCGGTGGGCACGAACGGCACATCCAACTCCGGCATGGTCAGTTCCGCTGCAAATAACCTATTCGAGGCCGGCGGGGTGAACATGAAAAGTGCTGCCAGCAGGAAATAAATGAGTGTTTTCATGTTTTCTCCTTTTTTTTGTTTAAAAGAAGCAGGGGAATGCCGGATGACACGATCAGCACGCCGGCGATCGGCGCCGCCGCGGCGCTTCTCAGGCTTGATACCAGCATGAACAGGCATATCCCGAAAAACACAATAGGTATGAGGGGAAACAAGGGGACTTTGAACGGTCTTTGCCTGTCCGGTTCGCGCTTTCTGAAGATGAACAAGGAAAAGGTGGAAAGCAGGAAAAAGAACCAGAACACCGGAGCGGTGAACTCCACCATGAGGGAGAACCCGTCCCTGGCGAAAGACCCGAAAGCCACCAGCACCAGGGAAGCCGCCCCGTTGAACAGAACGGCGTTCCTGGGCACTCCCGCGGCGCTGTTCCATTTGCCCAGAAATCCCAGCAGTTTGAAATCCCTTCCGACGGCGTAGGCGGACCTGGCTCCGGTAATAAGCGTTCCGTTGATTGTCGCGAGAGCCGCGATGGCGATGAGCAGGCTGATTATTCCTGCGCCTCCTTTTCCCAGGGCTTTTTCCATCAGGTCTGCGGCTGCCGTATCAGAGCCCGCCATTGCGGAAATTCCCAAACCTCTCATGAAGGCGATATTGACCACCATGTAAATGGCGGTGATGAAAGCGATGCTGTAGATAAACACCTTTATGATGCTTTTCCGTTCCATTTCCGCGGAGAGATAAACCGCTTCGTTCCAGCCGCCGTAGGTAAGCAGTACGAATATCAGCACTTTGCCGATGGCCCCGGGAGGCATTGGAGAAACTTCGGCAGCCACCGGTAGCGCGTGCGCGGGAGTGTTCAGGGCGAAAAAACTGATCAACAAAAGACCCGCGCCCACGACAAAGACCAGGGATTTTTGAATCCTGTTCCCCTGGGAAAAACCGGCGGCATTCAAAGCAGTCAGGGCAATGACAAAGCCTGCGGCGACCAGGGTGGAGGAGCCGGGACGGCCGATCATTCCCGCGACGTAATCGCCGGCCAGAAAGGCGAGCATGGCTATGGAACCGGTTTGAATGACGGTCATGCGCGACCAGGCAAACAGAAAACCCATGGGTTTTCCGTAAGCGCGGGAGAGATAAAAATAATCCCCGCCCTGGTCCGGATAGGTGGAGGCCAGTTCGGCGAAACAGAAAGCGCCGAGCAGGGAAATCAATCCACCCAGTCCCCAAATCATGAGTATCCGGGTGCTATCGGCAACTTCGGCGGCTACCAGGGAGGGGGTTTTGAATATGCCGGCCCCGATGACGATGCCGATGGTTATGGCCACGGCGTCGAAAGTCATGAATTTTGGGGCGCTTTTTTTAAGGCCGTGCATCTGGATCCTCCGGCGCGAGCTTTTCCTGAAATTGGGAGGCGATTTTCCATCCCCATTGCAGTTTGGGCGCGGGATATTCCTCTGCTCGGGCAATGCCTCTTACGACAAAGCCATGTTCAAGGGATGGCTTCATGCGGAAAGGCTATCGCAAATCTGCTCCTTGGGAACACTGACCGATATTTTTCTTTTCTGGATAGGCATTAAAATCCAGTGAGGCAAGGCTCCCTGATATTTTTTAACGCCAGGACCAAAAGGAAAATTCATGGGAAACATTGCTTCAAAAGGCGCCATCCTTCCCTGGTTCACTTTTTCTTCTTACCGATACACCTCATCATGACTCCCGATGTCGAAAAGAACCATTTCCTGTTCGGTAATCAACAAGGTCAGAGTGATGCGATAGCTGCATGTGAGGCTGGCCGCGTGGCAACCGGAAAGGATGCCGGTCGGGGGGTGGAGTTCAAGATGGGGAGGGAAGGGGTCGTGTTTCAGGTCAGCCAACAACTTGCCGAAGCAAGGCTTCAAATCGGGATGTTTTTTAAGAATTTTCGCGCCTGCCGCAGAAACTGTTGCGGTGTGGTGAGGGTGAACATCACGCCGGTTTTGGAGTGTTTGTTTTGTCCCCTGAAAATGCGGAAGTCACTAAAAACGATATGATCGATTTTGCCGACCAGACTCTCTTCCAAGCCAAGAAAAGAGGGCACAATCAGGTCCTGGTTTACAGCCCCACAAAGAAGAATTGGTTCGGACGTTGAGCCTTTTTCGCGGGAGTTCATGGTTGGTGGCAGGGTTGCTGGAATTTCGTAGCAGAATTACGCGAAATCTCTACGAGAGTATCCGTTTGTCAGATCCCCATCGGTGTTCTTCGGAAGATTCAAGGCCTGTTGCACTGCTAAATTTATTCTGGAAGATTGCCTTTACTTGAGGCGAGTCCGACGAGCCCGCTGAATGAGGCGGCGTCAAATATCACTGCAACACCGGCGATGCAGGGTTACAGATTCTGGCGTGTTCGACAAGTTGAGCAATCTGATTGCGGGTGCGACGAGTTTCCGCCCAATGCTGGCCCATGCCGTTCCCCTTCGTCCATAATGCTAGGCGCGCCTCTTTGGCTGACGGTGCCTGACGTACTATCCGAGCCGACCACTCGAGAAGATGCAAGCAGAGGGCTTGGGTTACCTGTCGTACCCATGAGCGGGACGCCCCTTGCGGCAGGGGGAATCGTTCAGTGTGAAAGATGGTTCCACTATCGACCTTTTCGATGATTTCATGGAGGGTCACTCCCACTTCTGGGTGTTGTTCCAGAATAGGTATGACATCATGGCCGATGCCGGGAAGGCTTGGCAAAGCGGGATGCAGATTCAGAGCGAGACCCATCCCGGAGAGTTCATGGGCCGAAAAGAGCAGATCATTGTGAACCGAGAACACGATGTCCCAGGGGCGGTCCGAAACGGTTTTTCGCACCGCCGTGTCAGGTTCCCTGCTGATATCCCATATGGCGGATACCTGATCGGGAAAATACCGGCGCAGGAGTACCTCTGCGCGGGGGCCGACAGCCGGATCGGAAACAAGTAGCACTCTTGGGGTCCAGTAAGTTGTCATCACATGGCACATGGAGTCAGGCCCGCATTCCCTTCCCCTTAAGTGTGACCTTCGGTAACGGTGCCGCATCGCCGCCGTCAAAGCGCGACATCTGGAGCGCATGACGATCAATTGTCCTCCGTAATGCAGCGGCGTACGTAATTATCGCGTAATTATCGGGTCAGGCCTTGATAACTTGATTCAGAATCTCCCGTCGCAATCGTTCCATTTTGTCAACCAGCGAAGAGTCTTTCTCCCGGCGTTTTTCCATGCGCCGCACCGCACAGGTCAGCGTCGATGAATCTCGGCCCAGAAGCTTCGCGAGCTCTGTCAACTTCCCGCTGCTTATCTCAAGCGTCGCCCAGGCAGCAAGGGGATCTCGGCGACCTGGATCTGCAAGTGAACATGGTTGGTCATCAAACAAAAGGCGTGCACCCGGAACCGAAATCGCTCGTGCGCTTTCTGGAGGATCTCGTAGAAACGATACCGGTCCTTGTCATCTGAAAAAATATCCTGGCGGGCATTACCACGAAGAATGACGTGGTATGTTGCGCCCGGCGCGTGTATGCGTGGTTTTCGTGCCATGGGAAAATGATATCCGGAATATTCAAGTTATCCTGACCCTACTGCTCCCCCAAGGAAATAATTAAGTATGGTGTCCACGGAATTTTGCCGGAATTTTGTCCCCGGAATTTTGTCGATGGGGTGCCCGGAATTTGTCGAAGTCAGATCGACATGCTGAACGTTTCGCCAGTCCACTGAAAACGGAAGAAACTCTTATCACAGGTAAGCGCTGCCATTGAATTTTCAGGATCGTCAAGGAGGGCCTTGGCCGGAGCAACGATTTTTGTATTAATATCTTCTTCGTTATTGATGGCAACAAGGGGAACAGCAAACATCCACGCATCCGTTGATTCGCTTTCTTCGTCTTCTTTCCTCCAACGCCACACTCGATTGTCACGGGAACAAATTAAATCCCTTCCCAAAATATAGTCAATGCTTTCAAGCTGGAATTCATCGTCACCTGGTGCATAGAAAATAAAAATAGTAGGCTCCCATCCATGATTTTTTGAATAGATCTCGTTATAAAAAACTAGGTGAATACCGAATTGACCGTACGCCTTCCTTTTCCCTTTTCCCTTTTTCTTAAGCGCGTAGCCATATACCGCATTGCTCAGTAACCATTTATTTCTTTCGTGATAACGATCGGCATAATCATGGACAGCATTGTCCGAATTCTCCAGCATTTCGAGGAGTTGTTCATCCAATTTTTCCAGCATAGCCTCAATCTGGCCAGCAGCGGTTACTATGATTTCAGCAGCTTGTGTTAATACTCTTCCTGGCATGAAAGCTTCCTTTCGTGAAAATCATTGAAACAACGGGATGGTTGACGCGGCGGGTAAATTGCCCTGGGTTACCAAAAAAGAAAACCACGGCTCGATTTCATAAAGCACTATAGGCGAAGGTGTCAACCTGGCCCAAGGATGCTCGGCAAGCCAATCAAACCCCCTGAACCTTTCAAGCCCATACTTCTGCAAAAAAGCATTAAGCTCTTTGGTCCATTGCCGTCCGACAGGGCCGAGGCCGCCCAAGTCTTTCTCTAGGCTCACCAAATCCCGCCATCCGAGACAATGCAGTCGATTTTTCCAATAAGGCAATTGTGGTTTTATAGCCTTAACTTCCGCTCTTTTATGATCATTTTCCTGGCAGCAGGGTTTCTCCAAGGAGGCGCACTGACTTTCCAGCAACTCTAAGGATTGCTGGATTTCACCACGGCCACTGCTTTTGTCTTTGATAAGATAAAGGTGAACTGTGGGGATCTCTTTATGCCGCCAGTCATTCCACTGGCGAACCAGTTCGCACTTTGGGGATAGACTTGCATCCCACTTGATCTCGATGAGCAACGAAGCCTGATGCACGCCAGAGCGGAAAAAGTCGACAGAGAGGTCAGGTTCAACCTTCCCCTTTCTCCAGAAATGGAATTCGGCCTTGTCGGGCGTATCACCAGGCCAATTGATGGCGGCTCTGTTACCCGTTGGAACAAGACGGCTGAAAAAAGCCCAGATATCTGAAGCGGGGAGATGGCGCATTTCTCCAAAAACACATGAGGTGACTTCATCTTCCCACAAGTGAGCTTGGCGCTTGAGTTTCCTCTTTGCCGCTGCGATCAGCATAAATCCATCCTGTTTAAAGGTTTCATTTCACAAGCCGATACTGCGCTGCGCCCCGCGCTTTTCCCCGTTCTGGAGTATGGCTATAGAGTGGCTATTGGGGGTGGTTTTCGTGCCATGGCAAAATGATATCCGGAATATTCAAGTTATAAAGGCCTGACCCTTTTGCTCCCTTCAAAGGGTTTTTCCAAGAAGTTCACATACTTTAGGATCATCCTGAAGCAATTCCTCAATTAACTTCATTTGTGGATAATTGATTTTTGAAAGATACATGTGGACTAATCTGCTATGTTCACTCAAATTCGCAAGGGGACCTTCATTGAGATCAACACCTTTATCTAGAACCTCTTTAATGAGTTCTTTGATTTTTTCCATTCCGTATCCCTACCGTTTTCGTCGAAAAACTTTCCCAAATTGGAGCACCATTTTCATGTAAGGGTCTATAATTGTATTAGTTTGAAAGATAACGGATTCAAATCAGCGGCGGAGTAGTGCCCGTGAAACAAGTAGTCATTTACCGGGAACCAATGCCGTTTCCCGTACGCTGGATTTGTTGGTTATGCAATGCCTTTATTGTATTATTTCTTTTTCAAAGGAAGCAATTTCATCTTTGAACGCAACCCATGAAAGCATGCTTTGGCAAAATATATTTACTTTTGGCTGAACTTTTTGGAGTAAGTTCAACGTCCCTAAATGGATCATTGTTAAGCTCGGGTATTTATAGTTTTTATTAAAAATAGGCGTTCCGCATTTATTGCAGTAATTCTTTTCGCCATTTTTGGAAATGACAAATTTTGAAATATGGCTGATTCCTGTTTCAATTTTGAAGTTCTTTTCTGAAACAACAACGTAGGTGGAAAATGCGCTGCCATTCAATTTTCTGCATGTATTGCAATGGCAATTGACGACATTGCATTTATTGATGTTCAGGTTGATTTTTACTGAGCCGCATCCGCAACTACCAGAAACCATTTCCTGCATAATTGACTCTCCTATTGTTTTGCATAACGGTAGTGATAAGCGGTGGCAACGCGAGATTGCGTGTAGCACGGAATTATTCGCAAACAACGCCTGCCTATTCCATCCTCTTGATTATATGGTTAGAAATGCTTTTAGCATTCCTTTAAGTCTTGAACGAGTTTCGGTTCAGATAGGGCAAGTATCAATAGTTTTTTTATACAATTAATCAAAAATTCATGAACTACAAGTTGATTTTTGAGAAGTAAAAGTTCTTTTTGAAAATCAGGATTTCTTCCATGAGCTAAGCAACTCCTAAATGCATATAATTTTTTCCAAATTGTTTGTTCATTTGATTCTGTAAAAACATTTAGGAAATCCTTGCAAGTTTCATCACGGTTCAACAAAAGTGGAACCTTAGTCCTTATTTGACGTGTTATTGAGTCACCAGTTTCAGATGAGGAAGGCTTATGAGTAAGCAGTGACTCTATTACTGTAAAAAGACCTAACATTTTAAAATCATGATATGGGGATAGAAACCTAAGTGAATTGAACAATATAATTGAATTAAATACTTCAACATGTTCTTTCTCAATCTCATTGATCCTTTGATAAATACTTTTGATCTGTTGAAGATTTTTTATTTTAATATCGTTTTTTTTCGTCAAATCGTTGTCATTAAAAAAACGAAAAACAAGTTCAGGCGTATAGCCGAAGGCGTATTCGCCTTGATATCTTTCAAAAGTAAAAATATCTAAGCAGAGCACAACGTCAGATAAATTTGACGCCAATTGCAGCTTGCTTAGAGGAACACAGTCGTCTTCATAATTAACCACATAATATTTCCACTTACTTCTTTCGATTGCATTAGTCGAAATATGTGTCTCGTCATCGGATACTTGATTAAATGAATAAGAAATTTTGTATGGCAGACTATGCTCTGGGGCGATAAAATCACCCAATTTCACCATATTTTTTTCAATTGCCGTTATCTGGGAATCACTTGCTTTATTTATTGTAAACCCAGGAATAAGCTCAAATGGCAATCCATTTTCAATATCGAGGTGGTTGGGAATAAATGCAAAATTACCCATTGGCAGGACTTCCATTTCTTGAATTTCTAACGGTTGGGCTGTGCGGTTGGAGCGTAGCGACAATCCGCACCAGCCCTTGGTGTACGCCCGGCATGGGCGTGAACTTATGGGGTGAAAGTCCCCTGTACGGTGAATCCAATCCCGTCTTGAGACGGGGTCACGAAAGTACTAGCCGACGGCAAGGGCGTCTCCGTGAGGAGGGGTCC